>Ga0163152_10003823_pt1 | contig 19201 bp, 7 predicted proteins | sample OliLakLV19MP8IB2_FD_148635 | JGI IMG/M metagenome (GOLD analysis project Ga0163152, IMG submission 148635) | Freshwater microbial mat bacterial communities from Lake Vanda, McMurdo Dry Valleys, Antarctica - Oligotrophic Lake LV.19.MP8.IB-2 | ecosystem: Environmental > Aquatic > Freshwater > Lake...
TCAGTGATGAGGAGTCATCGGAATCACTTTCTTCCCTTTCCCCTCCCACCCATCAACGATCACGCATCACCCATCACTGCTTCATGCCTCTTGCCCCATTGCCTCTCACCTTGTTACATTCATCTCCTATGACTATGCAATTCCAGAAAATCGATCCGCGCGTCACCATTACAACGCCGTTCGGTGAGATCAAAATTCGCTTTTATCCGGATGACGCTCCGCGTCACGTCGAAAACTTTATCAAGCTCGTGAAGATGGGGTTTTATAATGGAACCACCTTCCATCGCGTCGTGCCAGGATTCATCATTCAGGGCGGCGATCCACTGAGCAAGAATCCAGACCGTTCCCTGCACGGGTCGGGGAGCCCTGGGTACTGGCTGAATCCGGAAACCAGCGATCGTCCGCATAAACGGAGCGCCATCGCCATGGCCAAGGTGCCACGCGAGAGCAACAGCACGCGGGATTTCAACGACAGCGGATCGCAATTCTATATCAGTGTCGCAGACAACAGCGGGCTGGACCGAACCTACACCGTCTTCGGCGAAGTCTTCCGGGGCATGGATGTTGTGGACAAGATTGTCGCTGCGGCCCGCGACGACTGCGACAATCCCCTGGAGTCGATCCCCATGACCATGACGGTTAAGGAGTGAGAGGACATGGCATGCGCGTCCGCGAGGATCCCATGAGTGCCCTGTAGGAAGCGAACGCGCGAGTCTGTTGAAAGAAAATGGGACTCCCGAAGTGAGGCGGACGGTTACCTGCTTGAAATGCGATAAGAATCGCTAGATTCTTACCCGCTCTTCGCGTCTTTCTGCTTCGTCAAAACACGACACAATCCATTCGGCATCTGCTGGCTCACGGAACCGGGACATGTCTTCTCTGACATGTTTGGCAGGGGAACCCCTACAGATTAACAAAACCGCCTCAGCTCATTCGAGCTCGCTTGTGTTTCTCCGCAAAACATCAATGATTTCGACATCGATGATTGGCACACCGATTGCGTGATGATCTGGGCCATCTACAGGAGCTCCATGACAGTCAAACAAGTTCTCTTTGAAGTGAGTCTAACGAAAACCGCCATCGCGGCGACGCTCATCGCCGTCACGCTATTCCTCTGGTCGATTGCGTCCGTGCTCAGCGATGGGGTCGAGCAAGGAAATCTCTTTGGCGTCATCGAAGGCTGTGTATTCCTCTTGCTGGTGGGCTTTCTGATCTCCGGAAACTTCGGGTATCAACTGGCCAGACTAGCTCACTTGAAACGATGGCTCGGCCACGTACCAGCCACACGAGACGAGTTGATGAAGTCGTTCGTAGAGCCCGCGCCGCTCCTCACGATCCTCGTTCCTTCGTACAAGGAAGAAACGGACGTCATCCGTCAAACGTTGTTGTCGGCTGCCTTGCAGGAATATCCGCACACACGGGTTGTCCTGCTCTTGGATAATCCTCCGAATCCCCGTACGCGAGAAGATCGCGAAGCATTGCTGGCTGCCCGGTCCTTGCCAGATGAACTCCATGCCCTGCTCGACGGCCGGGCGCGCTATTTCGAGAGTCTGCTCGTGCAATTCATGCTGCGGCAACAAGCAGGCGTGAGCGCGTTCCAGCAAGAGTATGTCGCGTTGGCCGACGCCTATGAGCGGGCAGCGCAATGGTTTAACGAGCAGGCCGATCGCTTTCCTAGCGCAACGCATTCTGATATCTGGTTTACAGAAAACATTCTCCGGGGGCCTGCACGTCGTTATGAAGAGCGGGCGGCTCACTGGCATCGTCACGCCCAGGCCGTTTCCACGGAGGGCGCGCCGCACGAGCGCCTCTTGCTCGGCGAGTACCGCTCTCTCGCTGCCGTATTCCAGGCAGACATCACCATCTTCGAGCGAAAACGCTATCAGAACCTCTCGCATGAACTGAATAAGGCGATGAATCTGAATAGTTATCTCGGCGTGATGGGCCAACGTCTGCATGAAGTGCCGCATGCGACAGGACTCATGCTAGAGGAGACGACAGACCCCCACGGATCATATGAGATCCCAGACTCGCCCTATGTCATTACCTTAGATGCGGACAGTCTCATTCTATCGGACTATGCCATCCGTCTCGTTCAGATCATGGAGCAACCAGGCAATGAACGACTCGCCGTGGCGCAAACGCCCTACAGCGCCATTCCCAATGCACCGGGCCTGCTCGAGCGAACCGCCGGAGCGACAACCGACATTCAATATCTCCTGCATCAAGGCTTTACGTACTTCGGCGCCACATTTTGGGTTGGCGCGAACGCGCTCATCCGGAAGGCCGCATTAGAAGACATCGGCGTGGCAGAGACGACCACACATGGCTTGATTCGGCGCTACATCCAAGATCGCACAGTGATTGAAGACACCGAATCGACGGTCGATTTGATGGCGCGAGGATGGCGGCTCTTTAACTATCCGGAGCGGCTGGCCTATAGTGCCACGCCCGGAGATTTCGGCTCCCTCATTATCCAACGAGGCCGCTGGGCCAACGGGGGGCTCCTCATTCTGCCCAAGCTGCTCCGGTATCTCAGAAACGTGCCGAAAAACCCGGCCCTCGCCCCGCAGAGTTTCTACCAACTACACTATCTCACCTCGATGGCGCTGTCCCCCATCTGTGTACTGCTGTTGTTGGCGGTCCCCTTCTCCTCCAAGCTCATGACCGTCTGGCTATCGATGACCACCATCCCCTATTTCCTCCTCTATGCTCGCGATCTGTCGATCCTTCGCTACCGAGGCCTCATTGACTTCATGCGAGTCTATGCCCTCAACCTCCTCTTGCTTCCCGTGCACCTCGGTGGTGCGATGAAATCGATCCAACAACTCCTCACCGGTGAGAAGATTCCCTTCCGGCGCACGCCAAAAGTGCTCGGACGAACCGGCGCGCCGGCGCTCTACGTGGCCCTTGAATATGGACTCCTGCTGCTCTGCTGTGTCACGGGACTCTTCTATGCCTCGCAAGGCCGATGGATCTCCGCGGCCTTTGCCCTGGTGAACGGCGCGCTCTATGGCTATGCCATTTCGTCATTCATCGGGTTCTCTGAGAGCCTGGACGATCTGCGGCCTGTCTGGAAGGGCCTGGCGCCGCAACGCCTTCTCCCATCATTGGAAGCCATCGGACAACGGATGATCGGCAGCACATCCTATATCTGGCGAATCCCAGCCATGCTCAGAAATCTCCGTGAGCAAAGCTCCCTCTACTTCGCTCTCTCCAGCTGCTGCGCGCTTCTGGAAGTCTTCGCACCAGCCGCTCTGCATGGCGCAGTCGACGCAAACCTGTCCCCGATTCACATGGAGAATCAAAAGCCAGGCACAACCGATTGGGTTCTGACGCGCCCGGCGTTGCACCGAGAAATTGAAGGCTATGCCTCGCTCACCAGTGTGAATCGCGGAGACAGGCTGGACCTCTTCGTGAATACAGCCGCAGACTTCTATACCCTGCGAATTTACCGGATGGGCTGGTATCAGGGAGCCGGTGCGCGTGAGATCGCCGGGCCCATTCGTCGTCAGGGACAGGTGCAACCTCTCCCCACGATGGATCCGGGCACCGGCTTGATCGAGTGCCGCTGGGAAAATCCCGTCACCCTGGCCGTCCCGCTCAATCAATCGGATGCCACGGACTGGGCCAGCGGGGTCTACCTGGCCAAATTGACAGCAGAACCGACGGGCGATCAAAGTTATATCGTATTTGTCGTTCGTGACGATGCGCGCCCCTCGACCTATCTCGTCCAATCGAGCGTCACGACATTCCAGGCCTACAACAATTGGGGCGGCAAATCTCTCTACGTCTTTAACAGTGTGGGAGGACAAGCCGCAAAGGTCTCCTTCAATCGCCCCTATGCGATCAGCCCCCTCCCGCTTGCATCAGGTGGCGTTGGTGCAGGAGACTTCCTCACGCCCAACTCATTCCCTATCGGTTATCAGGCTTCGCCCGCAGGCTGGGAATATAATATGGTGCGCTGGCTGGAGCGAGAAGGGTATGACGTGACCTATGCCACGAATGTCGATGTCCATGCCAACTCAGCGCTCCTGGCATCCCATCAGGCGTTCCTCTCTGTTGGACATGATGAATATTGGAGTTGGGAAATGCGCCGCCATGTCGAGCAGGCTCGCGACTGGGGCACCCATGTGGGATTCTTCTCCGCCAACACCTGTTATTGGCAAATTCGGCTTGAACCGAGCCGGCTCACTGGTGAATCGAACAGGACTATCGTCGCCTACAAAGAGAACGCCCTCTGGCACGATCCCTTGCAAATCGATCGAGATCCCACGAACGACTACCTCGTCACGACAAAATGGCGCAATCCTCCCGTGAATCGGCCGGAAGCCGCCTTGATCGGAAGCATGTTCATTGAAAACGACGCTCCGATAGATGGAGACTTCGTGATTGAGGATGCCTCCCATTGGATCCTCAATGGAACGGGATTACAGCAAGGCGACCGCTTGCGGGGGCTCTTGGGCTATGAAGTGGACGGAGGTCGTGAAGCGATACCGTCGACTACTCATGTGATCGCGCGTGCGCCGCAGGCCCCCCATGAGGGAACCGTTACGGTCTACAACGCCGAACGTGGCGCAATCGTCTTTTCGACTGGCTCCATACAGTGGAGTTGGGGCCTAGACGATTACCATGCTCCCGCCCTCCGCAAATCGGTGCTCAGTCCAGCCGCTCAACAGATGACTCGCAATGTCCTGGCTCGTTTCAGTCGTAAGGATGTTGCCGCAGACTCCGGCAGCCAGACCAGCATACCTGTACGACGCGAAATCCCGGCCCCATGATCAAGCACAGCGCAAAGTCAGAGGCTTTGTCGATCGAGAAAGACGAGTGAGCGTGACGGTACTTTCCCCGCCTGCCAGACCGGACCAGACAGCCTTGCACCCACAACTGGATACAGTAGGCCAAGCCCGTGAGACGAGCGCGTTACGTCAACACGCCGTCTCATTTGATGTGATGAGAGTCAGTGCCTGTCTAGCTGTGGTGCTGTTGCACCTGGCTGCCACCACCGTGATGCAGCCCGATCGACTCGGAACCGTCAGTTGGCACATGGCAAACCTCATAGATTCCGCCACGCGATGGTGCGTGCCGGTGTTTGTGATGTTGAGCGGGGCCTTATTACTCGATAATAACAAGTACGCCAGCTCCCGGGAGTTTTGGAGCAGGCGCATGAACAGAGTGTTACCAGCGCTGCTATTCTGGTCAGCCGTCTATCTGGCCTGGCGGATATTTTTCTGGAAACAGACACTATCCTTCAACACGATCGCACTAGACCTGATCGCCGGGCGGCCCTACGTTCATCTCTACTTTCTGTTTCTGATTGCGGGGCTCTACCTCATGACGCCCTTTCTTGCAACGGCGGCAACCAGCCTCGGGTCCAAACAACTGGGTCAGGCCATCCTGATCATGGCGGCGCTAGCGTTGGGAGCCAACTTGTCAGATTTTCTAGCCACTAGCATCTTCACTATGTTCGTCCCTTACATCGCTTACTATTTTGCAGGACTCTATTGTGTCCGTGTGCTCGCCGACCGCCCGGGCCCCTATGGCATGCTCCTGGCTGGTGCCATTGTCATGACCACCATGCTTACAGCTTTCCTGGTGTCCGTGATGGGTCTTGACAACCACTGGTCCTTCTACTTCTATGAGGACTTTAGTCCCACCACCATGGTCATGGCCGTCACCGTCTTCATGGTCCTCCTCCGTGCGACATTCTCACCTACTATTCAGTCAGTAGCGCAGCGCTTAGCCCCCTGGACGCTGGGAGTCTATGTAGCCCATCCGATCATCGTTGAGCTGTTACGATACGCCTACCACACAACAATGCCGGCCATGTTCCACCCCCTCTACTACATCCCCATCACCTTCGCCGCAACCGTTGTCCTCACGTTTACGGTTGTTGCGCTGATGCAAAGAATCCCCATTCTACGACGGGTCGTCTAATTCACCAGGAGGCTAAAAGTCGCTCTTCTCACCCGGCTCGCCGAGACGCGCCTATTCCCATGCTTCGTTCTCCCCTCGAAAACATCCTCAACGTAGTCCACTTGGGAGACGAGCTGTCTTGGTAGCTCGGGTTGGGCGGGTGAGGAACGCTACGCCTCCAATGCTTACCTCGGCTGCAGCCTTGCTAGACAGCATTTCCGAGCATCCTGCGCGGTGCTCATGCGCACCAGCACCATGAAAAACTGTCCTGCGCACGCGTGACGATGATATCTCACATTGAGATATCATCGTCACGTGCATATCATCACGCGAAAGCGACTGGCGGAATTCGCGCGAATACATCCTGCTGCACAAGCTCCGTTAAATGCCTGGTTCGCCATTGTTCGGAAGACCGACTATGTCTCTTTCGGCGGTCTACGGAAGACATTCCCCTCTGCCGATCAAGTAGGCAGGTTCACAGTCTTTAACATCGGTGGCAACAAGTTCCGACTGATAGCGGCCATTCATGACAACCGGCAAAAATCTATATCCGGCACGTGCTCACACATGCCGAGTACGACCGAGACGCCTGGAGGACCTGATTCATGCTCGCCAAATACATCCATGACGTAAACGCCGACTACCGCCGCATTCGGCAACAGATTCCCTTAGGCCGGTTGCATACCAAGGCGGAATACGACCGAGCCGTTGCCGTCCTTGATGACATTCTTGACGAAATCGGCCAACAGGAGACCCATGCCCTTACCGACTTGGCTGAGACCTTAGCCCTCTTTATTGAGGCATACGAGGACAGCCATGTCGCCATGCCCGACGCCTCCGGGCCTGAGATTCTGCGCAGCCTGATGGAGGATCATCAACTCGCGCAATCCGACCTACCCGAGATCGGCAGCCAGGACGTGCTGTCGGAAATCTTGTCGGGCAAACGCGACCTGAACGTCCGCCAAATCGCCCTCCTCGCCGAACGGTTCGGTGTCTCGCCCTCGGTATTCATGCCGCTCGCCACCAGCACAACACAATCCGTCACGACCAAGAGGCGGAAAGTGCGAATACCATAGTCCGCACTTGCTTCGCACTTCGCCACTCAGAAATTGCGCTGGTTTGTCTTTTCTGTTTCGTCTCCCATGTTCATCCCACCAGATACGCCAAATAGGCCAGCCTCGTGGCTCCTCGCGCCTCACTCTGACGATCTATGCTCACGGGACGGCCATCAACCATACGCTCCCGTTCGTAATCAGGCCGAGGTGTACAACGGCACGAAAACCTATCGATCTCTCCGCCCTCCAACACACAGCATTCCAATAGCTGACATGCGGCATGACTGTTTGTGAAGTGGCAGGATAAGTCAATACTCATGCCTGACCCTCAATTTCTACTCGCACCAGACGATAGATCTGAAGGCTAACGATTCAGATTGAGGGGCAACCTATCCATCGAGGGTAGAGTGACAGAGGGGAAATTCGGGCATGGGGATGGGACACGGGTGACGGGGCATGCAACTGCATGATCTATCCCAGTCGACGGCACGGAAACATTGGACAATCAATTCCTACTCCACTACCTTCTTTTTCTGATTCGATGTGTCAAGTCAAGCAACGACCCCGGTGATAGTCTACGCTCCCATTCGTAATCAGGCTGAGGTGCGCAACGGCTCGAGCCGATCAATCTCACTCGCCTTCGAACTGCGCATGGCATGCCAGAGATCCCAGTCCAACTGCAATCCAAGCCAAAAGTCTGCCGACATCCCGATCACACGCGCCAGACGAAGAGCCGTGTCGGATGTAATCGCCCGCTTGCCTCGAATGATCTCGTTGAGTCTTGGAAACGAGATACCCAGACGCGATGCCAACTCCGACTGAGTAATAGCAAGGGGCTTGACGAACTCTTCCAACAGCATCTCCCCTGGACGGGTAGGAGGTCGATGACGAGGCAACCGACGACCGACAAGCTCTTTCGAGTGACCCCGCCGCCCCGCCTTAGTCCCATTCTTAGTGATAGTCCGTGGTCTCAATCTCGTAGGCATCGCCGGCCTCCCATCTGAAACATATTCGATATTGATCATTGATCCGAATACTGTGTTGCCCGCTCCGGTCTCCGCGCAACCGTTCTAGGTGATTCCCTCGTGGAACAGCGAGCTCGCTCAGGTCTCTGACTCGATTGACCTGATCGAGCTTCCTCCGGACAACCTGCCACAGAATGCGGGGGCAGGTTCTTCGGGCAATCGACGTATCGACCCCATCAAAGATGTTCTCGGTGCCTTGCCCACGAAACGAACGTATCACAGGCCATATTATAACGACCTCCGTGATAATCATCAATCTCTACCATGTCTACATCATAGGCGCGACGACTGCGACAATCCGCTGGAGGCCGATCCCCATGACACAAACAGTGAAGAAGTAGCGGCGTTAAACGACACCCGTGCTACTCCCCTGCTCCCGAAGCGCGCGCCCTCAGAAGGCCCTCGCTCGACGGCCGTAATGGGATTAGCACGGGTGCCATTCCACGGGAGTGAGATACGAGCAAGCTTGGAAGAAGCATTATAGAAAGGTGCTCGGTCATGCGCGCAGTAGAGATTGCTCAGTCACCCTGCCCCAAAGAAGTGTTAGATTGCTCGCTTCTTATAGGATTCAATTGTCTTGAGCGCGAGCTCCGCTCCGACCTCTGAGAGCATTGCGATAGTTTGTTGATGATGCTCTCGCCATAGGGCTTGTTTCTCACTCGCTAAAACGCTCAGCTTCTCCTGCAAAAGAGAACGTTGTTTCTTGTATTCCTCCTCGGAAATCTGATTCATCTGAAGAAGTGAATGGCGACGGGAGTCTATCGTATTCCTCTCCCCTAATATCTGTTCGATATCAGTATCCGGAATCTTCCCACGATGCACTAAGTCATTTCTCTTTTTCTTCGAGTCCTTAATTACCGACGAATTTTCGTATTCCCTTATGATCTGCGGGATTCGTGAAGACTGCACGTGTCTGTTATTGAGGACAAGCTGTATCTTAACGTCCCTGTCAGCTATGCCGAGGTTGAAGACTGCATTGACCAGGTAGGCAAGGAGATCGAGTAGTGTGTGCCCCGAGATAACGTACAGCTTCATCGATACTACCAAATGCTCGACCGTGAGCAGCTTCACAAGGCCGAGATCTCTTCCTGCAAATTCATTTAGGGCTGAGTCCATCTCTCGACCGAGACGTTCCATCTCAGAAATAATTCTCAGGGTGCCCATGAAATACGGCTCTTTGAGCTGTTTGAAAAACCATACCGCAGCTTGACTAGGATTTTCTTCGCTTTCAATTATCTCAGCGAGCTGCCCCAAGTAACCTCCAAGAATCGACTCCTTGGTGAGAGGATCAACGCTTTCATTTTGCTCATTGGAAGAATCGGCCATTGGACAACCCTATGGAGTCGGAAGTCTGCACTACGCCAGGCGTATCATGTTTTCTCTCCAGGCGGCTCAAACAGGCCAGCCAACGAGGCCGCAGGCGAGTCACAACCGGAGGCCCGCCTCGAGCGGCCGAGCAGCTCGTTTCCTCAGGGGTACGTTGAGGATTGCGACAAACCGAGAACGAAATTGGAGACTTTTTTCAGCAGCAGTCAGAATAAGGCCATGCTGAGGCCTGTGCCAATCGAGTCATATCCTTCGAATCCTCCGATTAACTGGCCGTATAGCCAACTACGATAATGATGTCTTTCAACTTTCCGAGATCTGCGATATTCGTCGCTGTCAGCTCCCATTCCGACTGGGTGTTATTCTCCCGCTGAATCACGACTAGCAGATCCCGCACAGTCTCGTGTAGAAGGCTTCCGAACGGAGCGCCTGCTTGGGTGACAACGGGACTGTTTAGGCGCTTCAATGAGGGCAAAGTGGTCGGCGGAGGACTACCATCCTTTATCGGCACTCCAAAGATATCCATTTGACGAACTGTTAACGTCTTTCCCTGCACAAAGAACGGAAAGCGGTTCTTGCCGATGGAAAACTTCGCACTCCGCGTCCCGGAAGCCGACTGCGTGAGCTGGGCCCATTCTGTCGGGAACTCCTGCCTCAGACTGAACATGCGCGTGAGGCCATTCCCCCCTTCGGAGCGTATGAACGCATTCACGGCAGCATGCAGTTCAGAGACCACCTGTGATTTGAGAGATGCTCCGCCATCTCGGGCTGTATACCGCACGTGCAGCACGACATCACTGATGGTTCCATAGTCGAATTGCGGGAAATCTTCCGGAATTTGCAGACGCCATTCGCTGATGGCTCCGACCCCCTCGAAAGGCAAGAAGCGTTCATCTCGAAAGTTGGTCTCAAACAGGCCACTGTCGTTCTGGCCACTGCTTGTCACCATAGACTGTGTCACGCCCATGCTGTCTGCGAACCGCCTGTCGTCGGCCTGGCGTTCATACTTTCCAGCAAGCAGTATATTGCTGTGACGCACCGTGCTGTTCAGCAATGTCAACGTGCAATGAACACCGATATAGGGCCCGGTAACGCAGGGAACAGTCACACTGATGGACTTGATGCGCCGCAGGTAATGACCTGGATGGTCCACATCGAATACCACCTCGGGCAGACTCATGAAACACGACTGTTCTTCCTTGAGCCTGGCCAAGGCCATTGGGTCCAACGACGCCAGGGAAATGTGTTTGACGATCTCATGTTCGCGACGGTTCTGATCCAGATAGGCCACATCCATGCGCTTGAGGTCGTAATGCAGACGTTCGCCTGACAGCAGGCCTTTCTTCAGGCTATCCCAATAACCGAACTGGATAAAATTGGAATCCCGCAATCCGAGTTCAAAGCGATAGGCACGCTCCGCACGTTTGGCGACATCATAGGCGAGCTGATAGCTCTGGAAATACACCGTCGACAACTGCCCCACCATCCAGCTATAGAGTTCCCTGTTCGTGAACTTCGCACGCATGAAGGCGGCTACGTCCTGGGAATGTTCGGTTTGCAGGTCATGGTTTTGTAATTCATGCTCGGCAATAGCCAGTCGAATCTCGGCAGCAGCGATTTGCTTCTCCACCTGTTTCAGTTCCTTGGTCGCAAGACCGGCCTGGTGGATCCAGTCTTCCTGACGGCGTTGATAACTCCCTAACGTTCCACTCATCGACCCCATCGTGTTCAAGATAGACGCGGCAACACCGGCGGCACTGCCGAAGGCCTGCACGGCGCTGCCAATGTTGCCACCGCCATACGTGACTCCGACGGTTACCGGGGAACCGGCTTTTGCATTCGGAATCAGATGGGCAATACCCGCAAACACATCAGCGCCCAACTGCATAGACATCGGCACAAGACTGCCGCTCGTCAATGCCATCTGAACCTGCTCAAGTTGATTCATAAACGTCCGGCTCTGGTAGTACTGTTGCCGTGCCGCAACCACCGTCTGAAACTCTCTCAACCCTTCGAGGTTCGCATTGGCCTCTTTAATTTGCTGCTCCTTGATCTCCCTCACTGCTTTGAGCACGTCGATCTCATGGCTTGAACGCAGTAATGAGAGCGCCTCGGCATCGCGTTTTTCCAGCGCCGAGAGCAATGCGCTCCCCAGCGACTTGACGTCATTACAGAGTTCGGTAGATTTGGAAAGCATGACCCCAAACCGATAGTGCGGAACCGCCGCACTGATATCGCTCAACGCGCTGGCTAAGTCGATGCCGGCTGCGGCCGCCCTCACCAGCAATGCAGGATCGATCGGTGGTTCATAGATGGGCAGGGATCGCTCCACCCCGGCCAGATTCATGCAATGGCGAATCTTGAATAACCGATCGGCCACGAGATCCCAATACCCCAGCAACTTGTCGTTAGGAGACGTGCAAAAATACGGCATCGGCGCCAGTTCCGGCATGGTCCCGTCTCCGGATACCGGCACAGCCGATGGGAAAATATACCCCTCCACTTCCACTAACGCGTTGGACAGACTATCCGGTCCATTGCTGTCGTAGAGGGTACGATAGGTTTGCACCTTCGCGGCTACGCGCGGCGGTATGTTTTCCGGGCGTTTGCCCAATATCTCTGCCGCCAGAATATACAGTTGTGTGGCCTCGTTGATGGACTCAATGGTGTCCCGACCGAACAACTGATCGCCCCAGACCAGCAGGTTGTCGATGTAGTGCATCACGACGGACTTCATATAGGCCACGATGCGCATACGAGCGATGGCATGTGGATTGAACGGCTTGCCGGCCGACTCTGCAACTTGCCGGCCCATTTTTGCGCTATCCGCGAGCAACTGCTCCAGCGTCTGGACGCCACCTGCGGCCTCTTTGAAAAATGGGAGCACTTTCCAGAATCGCTCAGCCCCCTGAGCAGAAGAGACCGTCGATGTCGGATCGAACACATAGTGAAACCACTTTTGAGCGTCCTCAAAATGTTGATTCCTGCTGAGCTGCGTGGCAATCATGAACGGGGCATGGAAAAACAGTTCCCAGTTGTATTGGGAATAGGCCCCCTCGTATCTGAAATCGATATCTTCTCTCGGAATAGCATCATCGGATGTATCGAGATCCACCAGCGAGGCATTCGGCAAATATCGCCTAAACTCATCGCCAGCATCGGTGACTCGTTGATTGTCCAACGTCAACAATCCATCGATCCCATACCGCTTGAGCGACTTGGTCAATTCGCACATCCGGGGATGAAAAAACGTGTTGAAGCGAAGCTTGAATCCACCGACTCCCCCGCTTGGCACTATCTGCAGAGGAACATAATAGGTTCGAGACTGGTCCTGAAAGAAAAACGGGAAGGAAAACTTTTTGGCCACATAGCCCTGATGAGGCAGCAATAATCTGAACGCCGCCCCTGGAGTCTCCCCTAATACCGCCATGGCACCCAACGCATTGGAGCCATTCTCCACTCCCTCGACCATCCCCATCCCTTGCATAGACGTACCTTGAATCGGCTCCAACTGCTGCGGGGATAGCGTTAACGGGCCTTGTACGAGAGCGAGAGTCCCATTGCAGTCATCTAACGCAAATTCCCCGATGCCTTGCACAGGGTTATATTGCTTCTTTGGGGGGTCTGTCGTCGTCGTCGTGGTCGTCGTCGCGGAAGGAGCCCACACCTTCAACCTGATAACGACCTTAAGCCCTCCTATAAACCCAATTTTGTTCGAGACGAAATCGACTTGTTTACTCGATGATTCTAGGTAGAAGTCGACGGGCTCAGTAATCGTGACAAATCCCCCAGGTCCCGGGTATTGGCCGCTGCTATGTAATGTGATGGTTTCATACAATACTCCGGTTGTCGGGTTCTTCATCAGAACTTTAATATCGTCAATCTCCGCAAGCTGGAGTGGCTTTCCTTCTTCCTTTTCAAAGGCAAGCCAATACCAATACGAGGCTTGGTCTGGCCTCTTATAGTAACTTACGATGTACTGAGTATTCGTTGTGACGTTTGTCACAGTTGTACTCGTGGTCGTATGTGTCAGGGATGGTACCCACGTAACAATGGGGCCATAGCATTCGATGCTGAGCTGCTGGACAGTTAGGCTCTGACGGATTCGTGTCTTGAATGAATAATCCCGCGGTGCTTGCGGGGCATGCGGGTCCGGATCCTTCGCGTGAATTAAAACATCCTTCGACACTTTTTTAGGCGACCAACCCTTATGCGTGTATTCGCTCCATGCAAATTTAATCTCCCAGTGTTTTTTCGGATCCTCGTTACTTTCCCGCTCCGCTTTCGTGGGCTGATCCGACTTTTCCGTGAACATTGCCCAAAACAGATGCAGCCGTCGATTCCACACCACTGGAATCAGGTGATCGCCTTCGATATCCAGCTCGACATTTTCCCAGGCGGTCCACACGGCCCCCTCTAGACGGCGATAAAAGTATCGATGCGGAACCGTGGGGGTACGGCCGAGAACGTGTAAGACCTTCCTGGCTCCATCGGCATCCTCGTACATTCCAACAACGTCGAGGCGAGCCACCTGTCCGAGCTTCTCCAAATAGCTGACGAACGCATCTTCGGCAACCTCGGCCGTCATGTCGTTCTGCATGAGCTCGCTCTCAAGGTCCTTGAAGAATGGCGTCTTATCGTCACGCAGTTCCGGCTCGATCCAGTTCTCCGGATACAACAGCACTTTGCGGTTGGCTTCCCAGACTCGATATTGCTTGCGCCATGTCGACCACTGCTTTGCTTGAGTGACATTCAACTCGGAAACCGCTTCCAGATTCATGAGCGAACGCTGCACATAGAGCTGCACCGAGGCAATCGCCTGCTTGATGCGGGTGGTCATCATGCAGGGACTCATTTCGACATCGATCAGCAAGTACGCATATAACGCATTGGCATCCTTCAATCTCCACGCCGCCACCAAATAATCCACCAGCGCAATCCGCTGCGTCTCGCGCAGGGGATCTCGCAAGCTTCCGGCCAGTTGCAGCCATTGAGTGGGCTCGTACTTTGCGCGCACCAGGTTCTTGATATCCTCCGCCTGTGCTCCATCCCGCGAGTAGACAGCAACACCCGTCACATTCCCGGTCCAGGCCAAACATTGTTCAGCTGAGGCGCGGAGGCGCTTCAACATGGCCATGGCCTCTGCTAACCGTCCGACAGTGGCCTCGGAACGCAGGGCAGCAAGACTCAGATCGAAACCATCCGTACCGGCAAGATTTTGCAAATCGACCAGGTTCCATTCCGTGGCCAAGCCCAGCGCTTCGATGACCGTCGGCGCCTGAGCATTCGTCGCGTATGCCGCAGTCAACCAGTCGCCGATTGCCGATGCTCCATGCGGCAAGGTGTCGCGAAGTCGAGACAGCTCTGCCAAGCGTGACCAGCCAGGGAAGACGGCATAGCCGTTCGTTGCGGATGCCAGCGGCAGTTGATCGAAGTCCAGCCAATTACTGGATGCCCCATGCTCGAACATGGCCCGAACCAGTTCTGGGCTGAACGAGAACTTACCGACCACCGCCGCAATCTTCTGCAACAACCGATACGTTGCCCACTGCTGGGTAAACGCGAACGACGTGACACGGAGATTCGGATTGCTCCCGGAGAACACAGGATCCACAAACGTCGTCATGGCCACTGGACGCTGGGCCCCGATAGTGCCGGGCACCAGTACCCATGCCTTCAACAGTCCCTCAACTGTGCTGACGTCAAGGCCAGTATGTTCGCCCACACGCTGTTTGACCATGCGCTCACTAAGCGTGGCGCGCAGATACGGCAGGAGTTTGCTCAAAACCAGCGCAAACCGTTGTGCCGACTCGATATTCGGATCATTGAACAACGCGACCGTGTCGTTGGCCGTTAGAAATCGATCTGCATCTTCCAATGGCGAGGCTTCTGGAGCCGCGAAGAGGCCGGCAATGGCATTCCTATAGTTTTGCTCAGTGGACAGCTTGACCAGGAGGTCTTTCTCCATCTCCGTCATGACGCCGATGCAATTCAGTTTTTTTGCCACACGATCGTAGTACACCTTTTTCTTAACCGTATTCGGAAACTCCAGCCCCGACGGTATTGCCGGCAGGACATACTCATATACCGGGACCGTAAATCGCCTCATCTGGCGTGCGACAAATCCCCTGGGTCTCCCATACAAAACATCCACGGCATCCCTGAACGCTTGATCCATGTTATTGGGGGCCGCCACCAACCTGGTCTTGTCCGCACTGGACATAATCCCCTTGAACCACAACCGCTGAGCCGTGGCATCGTAGCGGATACGATCTGATAGAGCCGAGGGGAACCTAATCGCTGCGTCCAAGCTGGACAACTCGGCCTCGAAGAGATGTGTGCCGTGTAACACCGCCATCACGGCGTCGATTTCCGTGGTGCTCCAATTGAGCAATGCAAGTTTTTGGCGCGTCAGTTCTCCATCGGGGTCAGTCGTTGGAACATTGTCGCCGGATGCGGCATCAACGAACGTGTTCTCGTCCGCAACCTGACGCAGGTCAGCGCGCAAGGCTTCCAACATTGCGACGATATCCGCCTCGGCAATGGCCAATCCAGATGTTGAGGGTGAGGCATCGCGTAACAGGACATCCAGATCGTCGACAGTGAATCCCGACCGTACAACGCGGCCGACGGCTTTGATAAAATTCAACGTCGCCGCCGTGTTCAATCTGCCCGCGGTCGCCACGAACGGATCTGCGGCAATAAGTCGAAGCGTCGTGAGATATTGACGCACGGGCAGCCCGACAATCCGAGCGAGCAACGCGTGACGATAGAGCCGAGACAGATTAACCAATGACAGGCGATCGTCCTGAATCGTGCTGGTCGTGTTTACCGGATCCTGGATTCGCGGTACCACTAGCGCGTCTGCATGCAGCCGCTGCACATCGTCCGCCCCAATCCCATAGGCAGCCGAGATGACGGCGATATGGTCCGATATATTCCGATTGGCCAGATCGTCTGGATTCTCAGGGAAGCCCATCCTATTCAAGGTTTTGCTGATAAACATCTGGGCATACAGGGGCGGCACCGGCGGTTCGCCATCGAGAAGCCGGTCGATATACCGGGTGTGATCAATCTCTGCCCAGAGACTCATGAGATTCGTCACCGGGATGCGCGTTACCGCAGACAAGCGCTGTAGATGCGACAACTGCACCAGAAAGCTCTCGGTAATATCCGGTGCTCCGCCTGAATGTATCGGCGCGAATGCGGCAATCGCTTTATCCAGGTCTCGCATCGGCCAGCCGAGCTTACGCGCTAAGCGCACGAATCGATGCGCTCTGGCATACGCAGCCTCGTATGCCAGCGGGTCATCTCCCACGGCAAACAACGCCAGCTTGGCGGTATTGCAGGTCATCGGATTGGTGGCATCGGTCGAGACGATGGCCAAGGTACGTTCATTGGGACCATCAACGTTGCGCGGGTTGACGTAGTAGGTATCAAGCAGGTTCAGCAATTCGCGATACGACAAACCGGAGCACTGCAGAAAAATTGACACTCGTCTTAAGACGGCGCCCCAATCCCCCTGAGCCTCCTCGACTGAATCGTCGACAGGGTCGGGGATAGAATTGCCTGTCTCGTTTATCCCCCAGAAATTCCACGTGCCGGGATTGGAACCGGGATTCGTCGGCCCACCTGTGGTGCTGCCGCTGATGATGCTCGCTTCTTCCGGGGTCATCCCCAGATATTCGCTCGCGACCTGAAAGTTCGACTCCGGGTCGGGAGTCGCCCCTCGTAGGAAGACCGCCAACAAATCATGCCGTTGAACCGCCAGGTGCTGCAAATACAGGCGCGCTTCCTCGATTGGCAGATTGAATGGCTGGCGCCACGGATAGACGGTTTGACGCAATGTGTTGTACGCGTCGCGATGGGTATGTTCGGGATTCGCCTTGAGCTCTTTTGCCGACCAGCTGGTTTGTGGCAAGGCAATGGCACTTACGCCCTCGACTGGCCCGTGGTTCACGATCACAAATGCCCAGCTCGAATCCAGAATCGTCCACTTCGCACCTGGCGATTCGACCCGGACAGACGCCTTGTCCGTCAGGATGTACTGATGGCTGTTAAAGTCCGCGATCAAGCTGTCATCAACAATTTTCTGATCGAGACTTGCTACAACTCCTGTATTCCAGACGAGTTCGAAATTCCGTGGGACGACATGGGCCTCGAGAAGCTCGTTGACCAGATCCACATAGGGCATCGGCGTGTTGCTGTTGTCGCAGGTCAGCTCGATATGCTCAATATCCGGCCTACGCCCCAAGAGGTTTTGGAGTGGCGAGGAACCGCCACTCATCGGAGCGTCGCTGATAAAGTTGAGCATGTCCACCAGATAGGCCGCAGGACTGTACAGAGAGCGGCAATGTCGGCATTCGCACAACTCCAACGATCCGAACAATGTCGTCCAACTCGGAAGCGAGCGTTCACCATTAGGCAATGGGGCTGGTGCGGTCCTAGACTGTTCGCCCATCACATAGGGCAGGGGCGCCCGGAAGGCCATGGCGTTGTTCATGTAAAGAGCCATGGCTGTGTTCTGCACATGTTGCGCAGTGCGATACAGGGCCTGCGCCTTTTCGACACCCCCCAGAACGTACGAGTATTGCTGGATGAACGCATACTCGCCCACGGCCACCACCCCTACCGCGGAGTGCAAGCCATTGGCCATGAGTATCCGTATCGCCGAATAGTCGGACGTCAGCTTCGAGACGCGCTGTATGCCTTTGAGCACCGTCGTGAACGAATCTTTGTTCTCTACACCGGCAAGCTTCGTATCCGGATCGGTAGATAGGTAGACATCGAGGGGCTGCATGCCAAGATCGAAGTTCGGATTGTTGCCGAGGAATACCGTCAAATCCGCAAAACTCTCTGTAAAGGGACTGTCCTCGCTGCTATCTCCCTCAATCCGCCGCACGATCGTGGTCGCGGGAAACCCCTGTTCCAATTGCTGGCTCAGACTGAGGGCATAGGTGGCGATTCTCTCTTCGAGATCGTCACCCGGAACCGTAGCCGGCGCGCCGATGATGCCGCCATCTGCCTGTTTGCGGTGCAGCAACACCTTCCAGTCCTCCAACGTCAATCTGACATAGGGTGACAGATTCCCGGCAGGCCTATACCAGGGATCGGCTTTCGCCATTCGCTGCAGTTCACGCACCAGCGGCAGATAGCGTCCAGACAGCTCGCCGAGCTGCAGGGTCAGACGGATGTCGGTCCGTTCCTCATCGCTGAGCAGTTCCAAGGCAATGAGTTCGGCATACATCGCATCCGCTATCTGACTGTTGTGGGCAAGGTACCACTGTGCCACCGTGCGCATCTTATCCACATCCGAAAGCACCGTACGCAGCAAGTCACCCAGCGAGGCAGGCTCATCGGTGCCACCGTGCCTGGTGGCATGGTCCGCCTGCAGCGCGCGCAACGTGACGATGATGGCGTCCATCTCCTCGCTAGACAGGTATCCAATGACATGCTCCTGCGAGGATTTCTCCAGAGCCTCGCGCAACGTCGACAGTTCCAACGCCAACAGGTCGTCCAGAACACTCGGCAAGTTCTGGCGGAACAGTCCGTAGAAGATAAACTGATCAACGATATCGGCATCGACATGACGGCAGGCGCTTTTGACGAGCCACTGGATGTAACGCCGATCGATACCCGTATCGGCAGTGAGAAAAGCGATATCTTCCTCGGTCAGGTCCTGTTGGGGCACATCGCGCAGCAGCGGCGTGATGTCGCGAACCAGGCTGTCAAACTCCGATGGGCCCCGAGAATCGGCGCCTGGCAAGCCGAGGTCGACCACAGCATCCTGTTTGGCATTGAAGACGATCTGGGACGATACCAATTCGTCGTTTTTTTCATCGTATACACGAACGACTAGGTCAGCCAGCCCCTTTTCGG
>Ga0163152_10003827_pt1 | contig 19177 bp, 12 predicted proteins | sample OliLakLV19MP8IB2_FD_148635 | JGI IMG/M metagenome (GOLD analysis project Ga0163152, IMG submission 148635) | Freshwater microbial mat bacterial communities from Lake Vanda, McMurdo Dry Valleys, Antarctica - Oligotrophic Lake LV.19.MP8.IB-2 | ecosystem: Environmental > Aquatic > Freshwater >...
TCTCCCGCGCGGCCCCCCCCCCATGCTGACCGAAGCCCTGAAGCGCCTCGCGCGACACTCCGCGATCTACGCGGCGGGGCCGGCGCTCCAGAAGCTCATCGGATTCCTGCTGCTGCCGTTCGTGACGGCCACGATCGGGGGCGCGGCGCAGTACGGCGTCGTCGAGATGGGCGGCGTGACGTTGGCGGTCCTGGCGCAGGTGCTGGGCGTCAACCTGCTGCACGGCATGACGCGCTTTCACGCCGACGCCGCCGATGCGCGCGAGCGCGGCGCGGTCGTCTCGACGACGTTGTGGCTCTTGGCCGCGACCACGGGTGCCGCGGCGCTCGTCGCGCTGGCGTTCCCCGAGTTCGCCTCGCGACTGCTCGTAGGCACGCCGAACGAGACGAAGGCTGCGGTCGTCGTGTTCGCGATCCTCTTTGCGCAGACGACCGGGCAGGTCGGCTTGCGTTGGTTGCAGGCCGAGCAGCGCTCGGTCACCTACGTTGCGCTCACCACGGGCAAGACGGTCGTCGAGGTAGCGCTCAAGGTCGTGCTGCTGCTGGCCGGCCTGCAGTCCTTGGGCGTGCTGCTCAGCGTGCTGGGCGGCGAAGCGCTCGTGGCGCTGAGCCTCACGTTCGCGATCGCGGCCCGATTCGGCCTGCGTTTCTCGCGCCCGCTGGCCAAGAAGCTCCTCCTCTACTCGCTGCCGCTGGTCGGCTCCGGGCTGCTCATGTTCGTGCTGCACCAGGCCGACCGCTGGTTCGTGCAGCGCCTGCACGGCGAGGCGGCCGTCGGCATCTACGGCGTCGGCTACAAGCTGGGCGCGATGGGCAACGCGGTCCTGCTCGAGGCGTTCGGACTGATCTGGTTCCCGTTCATCTTCGCGATGACGATCGAGGACGAGGCGCGCCTCGTGTGCCGCAAGGTCGCCACGTACGTAGCGCTCGTCTTCTCGTGGCTGACGCTCGGCCTGGCGCTCTTCGCGCCGGAGATCGTACGCGGCATGGCCGCGCCCGAGTTCCTGCCGGCCGCACGCATCCTGCCCGTCATCGCGTTCGGATACCTGGCGTGGGCGTTGTTCCAGGTGTTGCACACGACCTTCTACCTGCGGCAGCGCACGGGCACGATTCCGTGGCTCGTGGGCGGCGCGGCGGTGCTCAACCTGGCGCTCAACGCGGCGCTCGTGCCCGCGCACGGTGCAATGGGGGCGGCGTGGGCCACGCTGATCTCGTTCACGGCGTTGGCCGGCGCGGCCTGGATCGCGGCCGAGCGCCTGTGGCCCGTCGGCTTCGAGACGGCGCGGATCCTGCTCCCGGTCGTGTTGGCGGCCCTCCTGGCGGGTGCCGGATTGCTCGTGCCCACGGACTGGCCCACGGCGGGACGCGTCGCGGCGAAGGTCGGCCTGCTCCTGCTCCTGCCCGCCCTGCTCGCATCGTCGAGCTATCTGCAAGCGCCGGAAAAGGCGAAGATCAAGGCCGTCCTGGCCAGCTGGCGTCGTCCGCCGTCGCGCGCGCGCTGAGTGAAACCGGGGACGCGCACCCCCCCCCCCGGGCGCATGGTCGAAACGATCTCCGAGCTGCGAAAGAAGGTCCAGGAGCCGGTCCGCGCCTACAACGACGTGGCCGGGCTCCTGGTGGGAGATCGCATCTCCATCCACGTCACGCGGCTCTTCCTGGCGCTCGGGCTTTCGCCCACGGTGGGCACGATCGGCATGCTCGTGACGGGGCTCACGGGCAGCGTGATGCTCTTGTTCGGCGAGGGCTGGTCCGTCGTCGGCTTCGCACTGATGTTCGCGTACTACGTGCTCGATTGCGTGGACGGCGAGGTCGCACGCTACAGGCAGCGCGAGAAGCTCGTGTGGGGCTTTCACGACTGCATGTTCCACCTCTACGTGAAGTCGGCGTTCTTCACCTGCCTCGGGATCTACGCCGCGCAGGCGACGGGTCGCTGGTGGGTGTTCCTGTTCGGGCTCTCGGCGCTGCTCGCCACGCTGCTCACGAAGTCGCTGTACGAGGCCGTGCTCGTGCTGGCGGCACGCTACGTGCTCATGCGCAGCTCGGCCGACCGCGAGCGCTTCGTGCGCGAGATCACGGCCGGGGCCTCGATCGGCGAACTGGACCAGGACGGCGACCTGCCCGGAGACTGCCAGCCCTTCACGCTGGGTCGAAACCGCGGGCTCGTGCGCGCGACACTCACGAACTTCGACCTGGCGGTCCTGTGGTTCCTGTCGGCGGCCGTGATCGACCTGTTCCTCGTGCCGTTCACGGTGTGGGGCCTGCCGTGGGACCTGAAGTGCGCGCTCCTCGCGTTCTACGGGCTCGTGCTGCCGCTCGACTTCCTAGACCGACTCGTGACCTACATGCGGCAGGACGGGTTCCATCGTGATGCACGGCGGCTCTTGAGACGGGCGCACCACTTCCGTCTGCACTGACTGCGGCGCGGTTGCCCAGGCGAGGTACCACCCTCGCGGCGTTTTCGTGCCCGCCGAACCTGCAGCTCCGGATCTCGGGGCCGGTGTGAAACACCCTGCCGGTCCGGTTGTCGAACGAGGTCCAGAAGGGGTGCGGCCTCCGCTGTTCATAGAGCCGATGTCATTTGGTCCTTTTTCAAACATCTCGGTCTACGTGCCTGGGCCGATCCGGATGCTTCGACTAGCTTGACTCGCCTCGGTTATCCCCGACCGTGACGAGCTCGCTCCTCGACGACTCTCCGCAACCCTGGCCCAGGATCAGCCCTATGGTGGCGCGCTTTCACGCAGTGCTTGCTCCGGCTTCCGCGCTCTTGCTCGTGCTGGCGTCCAGCGCCGGCGGGCAGACACCGAACCCCGCGCCGAACCGCAGTGGCGAGACCGCGGCCGTGCGCCACACCTTCGTCGCGAACCCCGGAGTCGGTGCAGATGTGGTGGAAGAGCGCGGCTTCGCACCGCCGCCGCCGATGGCGGTCGGCGCGAACCTGCCGGGCCGCCTCTGGTCCTACGCGGACAACGGCGAGAGCTGGGTCGGCCGCGCGGTCGCGATCGGGAACGACGGCACGCAGCCTTTCGCGGAGTTCGACAACGGCGCGCACCGCGCGGCGCTCCTCTCGAGCTTCGACGTCGCGCCGGCCGAGCCGGTGTGGAACGACCCGACCGCGTCGAACACGATGAACGTCAAGGTGCACGGCTGCGACGCGATCGGCCCGTTCGTCGCGTGCCGGCAGATCCCGACGGCGCCGAACCAGCCGCGCTACACCGACGTGTCGGCCTACAGCTCGTCGTCCGCCGTGCCGAGCTGGACGTACCGGTTCCCGCTGACGACCACCGGGCCGGCCCGTGCGATGGTGTCGGCCGATGGGAACCGCATCGTGGCCGGCATGCTGCACCAGTCGACGGCCACGCTGCACGTGGCCGTGTTCGACAACGGCTCGAGCGTGCCGACTTCGTACTGGACGCGTCAGATCGGCTTGCAGATGCCGGTTTTCGTGCTCTCGGATGACGGCTCGACGATCTACGCCGCGTCGACCACGGGCGGGTACATCTTCGAGGCCGCGACCGGCGTCGTGCGACACCAGATCCTCCTGATGCAGTCCTTCGCGGCGCAGGACATCTCGGGCGACGGCAACATCCTGGCCATCGGCTACTTCAACGGCGTCGACGTGTGGGAACGCCAGGCGGCCGGCAACTACATCCGCACCTGGCAGGGCAGTTGGCCGGGCTCGATCGTGTGCCACCAGCTCGACATCTCGGCCGACGGCTCGCTGCTCGTGCTGGGCTTCGGCTACTTCGACCAGAACCTGGGCGTGCGGATCGAGGCCATCGACCTGCGAACGAAGCAGACCACGATGGTCGACGAGGCTTTCGGGGCCGGCACGCTGCAGAACATCGTCAGCAAGGTGGCCTGCTCCGCGAACGGGCAGCGCTTCGCGGTCGGCTTGTGGGGCGACGAGGCCGGCCTCGTGCCCGAGCTGCGCCTGTACCGCCGGGGCCAGAACACGCCGGTGGCGACGTACGACTACCCCGGCTCGATCTACGACGTCGCGATCAGCGCGGACGGCGATCGCGTCGTGGCGGGCTCGAAGGCCGTGCACGCGAACCTGCTGTCGGGCGGCGGCACCGTGGACCTCTACTCGCTGGGCGTGGAGGACTTCGTGGCGTCGGTCGCGCCTAGACTCGGCGTCCGCGTGACGTTCGAGCTGTGGGGCGCAGCGAACTCGCCGGCGCGGCTCCTGGTGGCGCCGCAGCCCGCGAATACACCGCTCGTGTTCCCGCCCTACGGCGTCCTGTACCTGAACCGGACGATGCTCTCGATCCTGCCCATGCCGGCCACGGATGCGAACGGGTACACGTCCCGGCAGTACCAGCTGCCGAGCGACCCCGCGCTGATCGGGTCGACGATTTGGTTCCAGGGCCTGACGACGCAGCCGCGGCGCTTCACGGACGACTACGTCCAGCTGACGATCCTGCCGTAGGTGCCCGGAACCACTCCGACAGATTCGGCCCGGTGCGTTCCTGTCGCGGAGACTCGCGCGAATCTGTCGGAGTGGTTCCTGGCTCCGTACGGCACGGGTGTCAGACACCCTGCACCGCGTTCGCGGGGAGAAGGTGTCTGACCCCGGATGATTCATGAAGCCCTCGGGTGGGCGTGCTGGCGGCTGCCGATGCCCATCGAAGCGACCGCCGGCCAGCTTCGGGGCATCACCCTCGCCGTGCGCCGAGTCGGCGCTGGGATGAGAGACGGTCGCGCTGCTGCCGGGTCTCACGACAGAACTTGATTCGGCAGAGATTCGCGAGCCTTGCCCGCATGCGTTGGCACGAAGGTCCGCCGAATCGATCGCTCCCTGACCCGGCTTTCGCGAATCATCCGGGCTGACACCCGTGTTCACCGCGCCGAGGCGGCTTCCAGGCGCGCGGCCGCGGTCGGCTGACCCTTCGACGGGTGCGGCACGAAGAACGGTCCGATCGCAAGACCGTCGATGTTGCCCAGCAGGAACGCGCGCACCGCGTCGTTGGGCGAACACACGATCGGCTCCTCGTGCATGTTGAAGCTCGTGTTGATCAGGCACGGGATGCCGCTCAGCTTCTCGTAGGCCGAGAGCACCTCCCAGTAGCCCGGGTTCACTTCGCGCTTCACCAGCTGCGGCCGCGCCGTGCCGTCGACGTGCACCGCGGCGGGGCAGTTCTGGCGCATCCAGGGCGTGCAGTCGAACGTCACCGTCATGAACTCGGCCGTGTGCTCGGCGCCCGCGAGGTTCACGTAGCAGCGCTCGCGCGCTTCCCACAGCGTCACCGGCGCGAACGGCATGAACTCGGTGCGGCCCAGGCGCTTGTTGAGCCACTGGTTCACCTCGGGCTCGCGCGCGTGGTAGAGGATCGAGCGATTCCCGAGCGCGCGCGGTCCGTACTCCATCCGCCCCGCGAAGCGGCCGATCACCTCGCCGCCGTGGATGCGTCGCGCCACTTCCTCGACGAGGTTCGCGGGGCGCTCGTAGCGCAGGCCGTTCCGCTCCAGCTCGGCCCTGATCTCGGCCTCTGAGTACTCCGGTCCCCAGTACACATCGCGGATCGACGGCCGCGTGCCGCCCGGCCACGACAGGAGCGTCGCCAGGCCCGTGCCGCATCCACCGTCGCCCATGTTCGGGTACACGAACGTGGACTCGACCTCGTCCAGCTCGTGGATGCGCTGGTTCATCTTCACGTTGGCGGTGACGCCGCCCGAGAGCACGACGTTCGAGCAACCGGTGGCACGCACCCAGTGACGCACGAGATCGGTCGCCACGATCTCGAGCACGTGCTGGTACGCCGCCGCGACGTCGACCATCGGGAAGCGCGCGGCCAGGTGCCGCGAGAAGTGCACGTTCAGGTTCTCGATCAGGCGGAAGTCACCGGGCGTGCGCACGACGCGCGAGAGCAGCACGTCGGACAGCACGCGCGGGTCGCCGTACGCCGCGAGGCCGACGATCTTGCCCGCGTGGCGGTCGGGGTGGAACCCGAGCGAGCTCGTGACCATCTCGTAGAACGTGCCCAGCGAGTGGGGGAACTCGATGTTGTGCAGCCGCCGGATGCGGCCGCCCTCGCCCAGCGAGATCGAGCCCGCCAGCCCCGAGCCGTAGCCGTCGATCGTGACGGTCAGCGCACGCTCGAACCCGCTCGAGAGGTACGCGTTGGCCGCGTGCGAGAGGTGGTGCTCGGACCGTTTCAGCTTGCCCAGCAGGCCCAGCGACCGCAGGCCGTCCTCGAGCTCCACGTGCCATTTCTTGTGGTCCTCGCTGGCGCGCCCGGCCCAGTCGCGCGCCAGGCGCATGGCCACCGCGCGCGAGATCGTGCGCTCGCCGCCGGCGTAGCGGTAGAAGATCTCCTTCGCGGTGCCCTTGCGCTTGCGCTGGTTCGGCGCGCTGAGCCCGTGCACAGGCTGCGCGCGCTCGGGGACGCGGCGCTCGGCCTCGCTCAACAGGCGCTGCAAGTCGGCTTCGTCGTACGTGGCCTGCTCGCGCTCCTCGTGCGCGATCGCGTCCAGGATCAGCTCCGTTTCCTTGTGCCACTCGAGGAACGGGTACGCGACCACGTCGATCTCGCGCGGGTCCGTGCCCGTCGCGTTCAGCGCCGCCTGGATCGCGCGCGCCGGGAAGCCGGCGTGCTGCTTCACGCGGCTGTAGCGCTCCTCCCCGGAGGCAAAGAGCACACGGCCGTCCTCGACCAGCGAGGCCGTCGAATCCTTGTCGAGCGGTGAGATGCCGAGGATCTTCAAGCAGAGGGTGTCCTGGATGTGCGGTCGAGATGCTGTCGGAGCTCGTGCGCGGTCCACGACACGCCGCCGAGCTCTTCCTGGAAGAAACGGAAATAGGATCGGCACGCGCCCAGCAGCGAGTGGAGCTCGACTTCGTCGCGCACGTACGGCGTGTGGCCGGGCTCGACCGAAGGGCTGTGCAGGCTGAAGGTGAAACAGCGCACGCCACGCTGGTGGAGCGCCCGCGTCAAGCGCACGAGGTCGCGCTCGCCGTACCCCTCGGGCGAAAGGAAGAGCCGCTCCACCACGCCCAGCCGCGCGAAGACGCCGCCCAGCCGCAGGGACCGCCCGACGCGACCGTTCGCCATCCGATGGAAAGCGTGCGACGACCCGCCGGCCCAGCCCACGTACGCGCCCGAGTTCGGGACCGCCAGGATCCGGCGCTTTGTCTGGATCCACCACGGCCCGGGCGGCGCGGCCGACCAGTCGGGGCCGCCATCGGCCGTGAAATCGAACGGCGGCGCGGCCGACAGGTCGACCTCGTAGCCGAGCTCCTCCAGGATCGACGCCGTGTTCGGCCCAAAGCCGTAGCGGCCCGACTTGTAGGTGCGCGGCCGCACGCCGAGCCCGTTCTCGATCGCGGTCGTCAGGCGCGCGAGCTTCTCGCGCTCGAGCGCGCGCGGCAGGTTGCCCGGGTAGCTGTTCTTCGCGTTGACGTCCTCGTCGAACGGCGGCGAGACCCAGGGGTGCAGGTGCGCGCCGATCTCGCAGCCTCCGCGCGCGTGGATCGCGCGCAAGGGGCCGGCCGACTCGGGCTGCGTCGCGATCGGGTGGTCGACGACGTAGACCGGCTTCACGCCGGCATTGTCGCAGATGTCCTGGAAGCGCCCGATCGAACGCATGTGCGACACGCCGGTCTCGCGCCGGTCGAACGGCGCTGACCAGTCGAACTGCTCCTCGGTGTCGACGACGACGAGCAGCACGGGCTTTGGGAACTGCAGGGGCGAGACCCCAGCCCCCTTGGCGGTCTCCGTCCACGTCCAGCAGCGCGGCAGGGGCTCGACTCCCATGACCATCCCGGTGATCTTAGTGGACGCGGGTGTCAGACACTTTCTCCCGAGTTCCAGGATCCCTGTCGATCCCGACCAGGGCCGTCCGTCCTCGAATCCGGACCGACGGCCCCGCGAGACCCTCATGCACACGACCCTGCGCGCTCTCCTCCTGACCCTCCCCCTGGCCGCGTGCGCAGCGACGAGCACGCCGATTTCCGCATCGCGCACGAGCGACGTCCAGGACGCCTCGCAGCCGGCCCCGCCGCCCGCGCCGACCCCGGCGCGCATCCCCGGCGTCGAGTTCCACTCGGAATCCTCGATCGTGCAATTCCACGTGCGCGACCTGGATGCCGCGAAGGCCTGGTACCAGCGCGTGCTGGGCAGCGAGGTCTACTACGAGCTCGCGGAGCAAGGCTGGTGCGAGGTGACGACGCCGGCGCGCGGCGTGTTGCTGGGCCTGAGCCACAACCCCGGCGCGGTGGCGAGCGAGACGACGTCGCTCGGGTTCGGCGTGACGGACATGGCCGCGGCGAAGGCCTGGCTCGTGAGGAACAACGTGACCCTCGACGGCGACGTGATTACGATCCCGGGCGTCGTGTCGCTGCTCTACTTCTCGGATCCCGAAGGCAACAAGATCTGGTTCCACGCGACGCCGCAATGAGCACCGATCACGCGCGAGAGCAGAGCGTGGGGGACCCGGACGCGTGAGCGCGACGGTTCCGTACTCGGTCGTCGACGCGTTCACAGCGACGCCGTTCGCGGGCAATCCTGCCGCCGTCGTCTGGCTCGAGGCGCGGCGCGACGAGGCCTGGCTCCTGGCCGTCGCGCGCGAGATGAACCTGTCCGAGACGGCCTTCGTCCTGCAGCGTGAACCGGGCGAGTACGACCTGCGCTGGTTCACGCCGTCGGTCGAGGTTCCGTTGTGCGGGCATGCCACGCTGGCGACGGCGCACGTGCTGTGGAGCGAGGAGCGGCTGGCGTCGGACCGGGGGGCGCGCTTCCACACGCTCTCGGGAGCGCTCGTGGCGCAGCGCGCGGAGGGCTGGATCGAGCTCGATTTCCCGGCGCTTCCGGCGGAGCGGCGGGCCGCGCCGCCAGAGCTCGTCGCGGCGCTGAACGCGCAGCCGATCGACTCGGGCAAGAGCGCGCAGGACTGGCTCGTCGAGCTGGCGAGCGAAGACGCCGTGCGCGCGTTGCAGCCCGATTTCGCGCGCATCGCGAAGCTGGGCGGACAAGGTGTGATCGCCACGGCCCGGTCCCACGGCGCGACCGACTTCGTATCGCGCTACTTCGCGCCCGCGGTGGGCATCGACGAGGACCCCGTGACGGGCGCGGCGCACTGCACGCTGACGCCGTGGTGGGCCGCGAAGCTCGGGCGCGCGCGGTTGACGGGCTTCCAAGCCAGCCGACGCGGCGGCACCGTGCGCGTCGAGGCGCGCGGTGCGCGCGTCACGCTCGCCGGCCAGGCTGTCACGATCGCGCGCGGCCATCTGGTCGCGTAGCGGTCTGCGGCGCTGCTCGGCCGGATCGTCGTCCGAAACGACGCTGGCCGCGGAGCGATTGCCCCACGGCCAGCTGTTCATGATCGGAACCCGTCAACGCGTGTTGACGGGTTCCTGCATGTCACGGAATCCAGTTCACCTGCACGCCGTTCGTGAGGTTCGAGCCGGTGCCGCAGGGACCCAGCACGTTGCGGTACCACACCTGGTAGTACCGGACGCCCGGGGTGGTGACCATGCCTCTCACGCTCACCGGCAGATCGCCACTCTGCGGGTAGTTGGTGAAGCCCGTCGTATGGAGTTTCGTGCCCAGACGGATCTGACTGCCCGCGACGCAGCGGATGCCGTCCTGGAACGGCACGTTCGTCGCCAGATCGCCTTGGAAGAAGAGCGCCGCGCTCGCGCCACCGGCAGGAACCGGTAGAGCGTCGGCAAACAGGTCGAGCGTGTCGTTCGTCAGGGACGTCTGACCGCTGCCGGTCAGGTGGCCACCGATCCCCGTCGAGTTGACGCAGCCCTTCTCGGAGTCGGGCGGCGAGTTGTTGCCGCACGGGCAGCCCGAGTAGCCGAAGCAGAACAGTGTGATGTTGCCGCCCTCGCACTCGTCGGGGACGCCGTTGCCGTTCACGTCCACGCTCGCCCCGTTGGCGATGTCGCAGGCGTCCGGGATGCCGTTCGTGTTGCAGTCCAACGCACCTCCGGCGATCTCGCAGGCATCGCCGATCGTGTTGCCGTCGCAGTCACCTTGGCCCGGGTTCGGAAGCAAGATGCAGTTGTCGCAGGCATCGCCCACGCCATCGCTGTCTCCGTCGTCCTGGAAGAGATTGGAGACCGCGTCGCAGTTGTCGATGCAGTCGGCGACCGAATCGCCGTCCGCATCCGTTTCGGCCACGCCGCAACCGCATTGATCGGGGGCGATCTTGAGCGGGTCGGTCGGGCATCCGTCGTTGCAGTCCGCCGTGCCGTCGCTATCGGAATCCGTGTCGGCGACGCCACAGCCGCATGCGCCGGGTGTGACCTTCAACGCGTCGTTCGGGCAGCCGTCGACGCAGTCCGGCGTGCTGTCTCCGTCGGTGTCGGTGTCGGCGACACCGCAGCCGCAGACGCCGGGAGCGGTCTTGAGCGGATCAGCCGGGCAGCCGTCGTTGCAGTCCGGCGTGCTGTCTCCGTCCGTGTCCGTGTCCGCCACGCCGCACCCGCAGATGCCGGGTGCGACCTTCAAGGGATCGTTCGGGCAGCCGTCTATGCAGTCCGCCGTGCCGTCCCCGTCGATATCCGTGTCGGCGACGCCGCAGCCACACGCGCCCGGTGCGACCTTGAACGGATCGTTCGGGCAGCCGTCGATGCAGTCCGCCGTGCCGTCCCCGTCGGTATCCGTGTCGGCGATACCGCAGCCGCATGCGCCGGGTGTGACCTTGAACGGATCGCTCGGGCAGCCGTCGATGCAGTCCGCCGTGCCATCGCCGTCGGTATCCGTGTCGGCGACACCGCAGCCGCATGCGCCGGGTGCGACCTTGAATGGATCGTTCGGACAACCGTCGTTGCAGTCCAACGTGCCGTCCCCGTCGGTGTCCGTGTCGGCGACACCGCAGCCGCATGCGCCGGGAGCGACCTTGAGCGGATCGAGCGGGCAGCCGTCGTTGCAGTCCGCCGTGCCGTCGCCGTCCGTATCCGTGTCGGCCACGCCGCATCCGCAGACGCCGGGAGCAATCTTGAACGGATCGAGCGGGCACCCGTCGTTGCAGTCGGGCGTGCTGTCCCCGTCCGTGTCCGTGTCGGCGACGCCGCACCCGCAGACGCCGGGAGCGACCTTCAGCGGATCGGCGGGGCAGCCGTCGTTGCAATCCGGCGTGCCGTCACCGTCGGTATCCGTGTCGGCCGTGCCGCATCCGCAGATGCCCGGAGCGATCTTCAGCGGATCGGTGGGGCAGCCGTCGATGCAGTCCGCCGTGCCATCGCCGTCGGTATCCGTGTCGGCGACGCCGCACCCGCAGGGGCCCGGAACGATCTTGTTGGGATCGAGCGGGCAGCCATCGTCGCAGTCGATCGTGCCGTCACCATCGGTGTCCACCGTATCGAGCGAGAGCGTCGCCACATTGCTCGTGACGGGTCCGCACGCGTTCGTGACGATGACCGAGTAGTTGCCGAAATCCGCGGCGCTGACGGGGTTGATCGTGAGGGTCGCGGTCGTCGCGCCGGAGATGTTGAAGCCGTCCAGGAGCGGCAAGCCGTTCAGCAGCCACTGGTACAGGAACGGACCCGTGCCCGTGGCCGTGACCGTGAAGCTCGCCGAGCCGCCGATGCAGGCCGTCGTGTCGTCCGGCTGACCCGCGGCGTCGATCGCGGAGACGGTGCAGCCCGCGGCCGGAAGGAATCGCAGGCCGCGCAAGACGGTGTTCGTCGCCGAGGTCGCGACCGTCGTGAACGGCGAACCGGCTCCGAGGTCGATGACACTGACGATCGCGTTCCCGCTCGTCGTCGTGGCGTACAGCGTCGTGACGCCGCCTGCGACGACGCCGGAGAGACCGCGGCAGCCCACCGTGGTCCCGGGGTTCAAGTTGTACTGCAACGCCCACGTGCCGCCGCTGAGCGTCCACTTCTGGATGCCTCCGGCACCCAGGGTGGCGCGGTCATCGGCCACGTAGAGCGTCGTGGCGTCAGCGAAGAAGTAGTCGTACGCGGAGGGGCCGGAGGTGGTCGGAAAACCGGGCAGCAGCACGATCGTCTGGCCCGCGGTCGTCGGGAGGCCTGTGCCCACCGTGCTCACGCCTTGGAACGCGCCGGTCGAGCTCGAAAGGTACAGCTGGCCGTTGAAGATCCCGACCACCCGCGTGTTCGTGATCGTGGTGGAGAGCTGGATCGACGTGGTCGCACCGAGGTTCGCTGCGTAACGCACGCCGCCAACCGTCGTTGCCGTCCCGGCGGTCCAGAACTGCAGACCGTCGTCGCTCGTCGCGCTGCGGATGTTGTTGCCGGAGTACGCATCGGAGAGCGCGGTGCTCGTGTCGATGTTGCCGGCGAGATCGACGCGCGCGACGACGCGCGGGTTCGTCGCGCTGGTCGTGCTGACGACAGACGCCGTCCCGAGGGCCGCGTCGTAGCCGGCGTGCACGAAGTACTGGCCGTTCGCGGAGAGGTTGAGCAGCCCTTCCGAAGTCGCCGAACCGGAGTTCGTCAGCCGGAAGTTCGCCCCGCTGGTGCTCGTGGGCAGCGGGATCGTCTGGACGAGCACTCCGGCCGGCGTGTACTCGTCGAGGAACACCGCGGTCGCCGCGCTGGTCAAGGCCGCGCTGCCGTCACCGATGCGCACGGCAACCAGGTTGCCGGGCGTGAAGTTCGAGGCGTCGGCGATGCCCGCGGAACCGAACGCTGCGGCCAGCGTCGCGGCGCCGGACAACGCCAGCCTTCCGAAAGCAAAGCCGGGGCGCGTCGCGCTCCCGGCAGGATTCATGGCGGAACAAGCCCGTCTCAAGGCGTCGAACATGGGGAACTCTCCACGGATCACGAAGGTGGCCAGGTGTGCAGCGGACTTCGGCGACGGCCGGTCGGCGCTCGCTCAGAAGGGCGCAGAGGTTCCCGTGCGCGATCCGCGTGCGGATGAGCCGGAAGTCAAGACGCGATGAGGGAGCGCGCGCGATGGCCGGACTGACGCTCGACCGCATGACGGGTCCTCGTCTGGTGGCAGCGGTTCAAGCCGGTCAGGCGAGCGGTGGCGGACACCGCTGTCCGCAACCGGACGGCGTCAGCGGACGACCGGGCTGCCCCAGCCGTCGTATTCGCCTCCGAGCGAGCCCGCCAGCTCGTCGAAGTCGGCTCGGATACGGCGCAGTGCTTCGAGCTCGGGGACCATCGGCTTGACCGCGAGGCACAGCCAGTCCTTGCTCTTTGCGCCCGGCCTCACCTCGACCGTGAAACCGCGGGCGCCGATCCGTTGAGCGGCTTCGCGCGCGGCCGATTCCGACGGCAGGTACACGAAGAACTCGACCCGATGGACCTTGGAGAGGTCCGACAGCTTCCCCAGCTCGCCCAGCGCGAGCGCATCGCCGTCCTCCGATGAGCCGGGCGAAGCAACGGGCAAGATCCCAGTCGAGTCCTCGCGCGCGCTCGCTCGGCGGCTCCTGAAGACGACGATGGCGATGGCGAGGAGCGCCGCCACGATCAGGACGAGCTTCAGCATCGGCGTGTCGCGGCCGACCTACTTCTCTTCTTCTTCTTCCTCTTCCTCGCTCTCGCGCGCCTCGATCTCCTCGGCGCTGGCTTCGCGCACGCCCAGCACGCGGATGTCGAACGTCACTTCCTGGCCGGCCAGGGGGTGGTTCGCGTCGAGCGTGATCGCGTCGGGCGAGATCTCGAGCACCTTCATCTCGAGATCCTCGACCTCGTCGGACTCCTCGTCCTGCTTGATCTGCACGGAGATCCAGTCGCCCGGGACGATCTCCGCGTCGGCCGGGAACTCGGTGCGCGGCACCGCGACGATGCCGTCGGGGTTGTAGTCCCCGTAGGCCTTGTCGGGCGGGAGCACGATCTCGAGCAGCGCGCCCTCCTCGACGCCGTCCAGCTCCTCCTCGAGGCCGGGCGCGATCTCGCCGTACCCGTGCAGGTACGTCATCGGCTCGGCCGCGTCTGCGCTTTCCACCACGTCGCCTTCCGAGTCCTTGAGCTCGTAGACGAGATCGACGATGCAGCCCTTGCGGATCTTCAAGGTTCGTTCTTCTGGAACACCAACGTGGGTTGCGTGGGCGCCGGCGATTCGCCGTTCTTGCGCTCCCGCGTGAGGTACGTGTAGCCGTGCAGGCCGGCCTCGTAGCGCCGGTAGAGGAGCGCCGATTCCTCGAAGGTGATGCGGCCCTCCTCGAGCGACTTCTCGACGCTGCGGCGCAGGCTCTGCAGCAGGTCGGCCTCGAAGTACTCGACGTACTCGAGGACGTCCTGCACGCGCTCGCCGCGCAGCACCTGCGTCAGGCGCGGCCGTCCGGCCTCGTCCAGGTCGACGTGCACGACGTTCGTGTCGCCGAACAGGTTGTGCATGTCGCCCAGGATCTCCTGGTAAGCGCCGACCAGGAAGAAGCCCAGGTAGTAGGGCTCGTTGGGCTTCAGCGGGTGCAGCTCGAGCGTGCGCTTCACGTCGCGCAGGTCGATGAAGCGGTCGACCTTGCCGTCCGAGTCGCACGTGATGTCGGCCAGGATCGCGCGCCGCGTCGGCGCCTCGTTGTGGCGGTGCAGCGGCAGCACGGGGAAGAGCTGGTGGATCGCCCACGAGTCCGGCACGGACTGGAACAGCGAGAAGTTGAGGAAGTACGTGTCCGCCATATCCCGCTCGAGGTTGGCGAGGTCGTCGGGGACGTAGTCCAGCGTGCGCGTGATGCGCAGGATGCGCTCGCACGTGCGCCAGAAGTAGTCCTCGACGCGCGCGCGCTCCTTCATCGAGATCTGGCCGACGTTGAAGAGCACCATCGTCTCGTCGCGGATCTGGACCGCGTCGTGGTAGCTCTCCTGGAAGTTCTTGGCGGTGACGCCTTCCCAAGCCGCGTGCGCGTTGTGCACGAGCGTATTCTCGGCGTCGGCGGGCTTCTCGGGCATGCCCTCTTCGCTGAAGTCGGTCGTCCCGAGCACCTCCGTCACGAGCACCGCGTGGTGCGCCGACAGCGCGCGCCCGGACTCCGTGACGATCTTCGGCTGCGGGATCCCGGCCTCGTCGCAGGCCTGCTTCAGGTGGTAGACGACGTCGTTGGCGTACTCCTGCAGCGAGTAGTTGACCGACGACTCGAAGTTCGTCGAGCTGCCGTCGTAGTCGATGCCCAGCCCGCCGCCGCAGTCGAAGTACTCGACGTGCGCGCCCATCTTGAACAGGCCGATCAGCGTGTGCGTGGCTTCGCGCAGCGCGTTCTTGAGCGAGCGGATCTCGGGGATCTGCGAGCCCAGGTGGAAGTGCAGCAGCTTGACGCAGTCGAGCATGCCCTCACGCTCGAGCAGCTCGATCACCGACACGATCTCGCGCGTCGTGAGGCCGAACTTGGAGCGGTCGCCGCCCGATTCCTGCCAGCGCCCGGCGCCCTTGCCCGACAGCTTGCTGCGCACGCCGATCGATGGCCGGATGTCCAGCCGCTTTCCGACGCGCAGGATCGTCTCGACCTCGCTGTACTTCTCGACCACCAAGATGGGCGTGATCCCGAGCTTCGTCGAGAGCAGCGCCATCTCGATGTACTCCTCGTCCTTGTACCCGTTGCAGATCATGAGCGAGCTCTTGCCCGCCATGAGCGCGATGACCGCGATCAGCTCCGGCTTGCTGCCGACCTCGAGGCCCATCTGGTGGTTGGCGCCCTCGGACAGGAGCGCCTCGACGACGTGCCGTTCCTGGTTCACCTTGATCGGGAACACCCCGCGATACTGACCCTCGTAGCCAAACTCGCGCCGCGCCGTGTTGAACGCGTCGTTCATCGCCCGCACGCGCGCGCGCAGGATGCCGTCGAAGCGAATCAGGATCGGCGTGCTGACGCCGCGGCGCAGGACCTGACCCAGCAGCTCGAACAGGTCGATGCCGGGGCGCTGCGGCCGGTCGAGGCCCTCAGGCCGCACCTCGACGTTGCCCTTGTCGTTGACGTGAAAGAACCCCAACCCCCATTTCTGGACGTTGTAGAGGTTGTCGCTATCCAGATGCGTCCACTTGGCCATTCGTGCTCTCGGGGTAGATCTCCGCAGATGCGATTCTAGGAAGCGCGGCGCGCCGGATGCGCCCCGCTCGGCCGTTTTTCTTGGGCGCCGGCCGGTCCCGCCGAACGATCGCGGGCAAAGGGGAAGCCTACGTCTGGCCCGAGCTCGGGATTCAGGACCGCGTCGCGCCCGGAACCGGCGTGCTCGGCCAGCCGGGCGAGGAGCCGCTCCGGATCGGCTTCCCGCAGCCAGCTGACGCGTCCGCCGGCGACGGGATCGGCGCCACCCGCCTCGCCAACGAGCCCGCCGGCCGTCCAGTGCACCAGGAGCTGCTTCACCCGCCCCGCCGCCCCGCGCGGGCTCGCGCCCAGGCTCTGCAGGGTGTCGGCGTAGTCGAGCAGGAACCGCGCCGCGTCGGCCGCGCGCCCGCTCCGCCCACTGAAGATCCAGGGGTCGCCGCAGGCCGCGCGGCCGACCATGGCCAGCCGGCAGCCGGTTTCACGCCGCAGCCGCTCGAGGTCGGCATGCGTGCTCACGCCGCCGTTCCCGCAGACGGGGATGGCGACCGCCGCGGCGGCGCGCGCCAGGCGGGTCCAGTCGACCTCGTCCTGGTAGCCCTCGGCGCGCGTGCGGCAGTGGACGGTCAGCATGGCCGCGCCGCCGGCTTCGGCCGCGCGCGCCAGGTCTTCCAGGCGGTCGGCGTCGTCGTAGCCGGCGCGGATCTTGGCCGTGACCGGATGGTCGGGCAGCGCGTCGACGCAGGCGCGCACGGTGGCCTCGAGCTGCGCCGGATCGCGCAGCACGGCCGAGCCGGCGCAGCCGCGCAGAGCGCCCTTGGCTGGGCAGCCGAAGTTCAGGTCGACGAGCGGCGCGCCGACCTCGACGGCGCGCCGCGCGGTCTCGGCCAGCGCTCCGCGGTCCGCACCCATGAGCTGGAGCCCGACCGGCTGCGCGAAGCGCCGCGTGCCGAGGTGGCGCGTGAGCACGTGGTGGGGCAGCGGCCGGTCGACGACCCGCACGAACTCGGTGAACGCGCCGCCGAGCTGACCGGGTCCGTTGCGGGCCAGGACCAGATCGCGGAACGAGGGCTCGGTGACGCCCTCCATGGGCGCGAGGAGCCACGGGGCGGTGAAGGGGAGGGGCGAGCGGGCCACGGGCGGGCCAAGCATACGGCCGCGCGCCGGAAGCTGACCCGGTCCGCTGCGCCTCGGACGTTTTCCCGCGACCGGCTGGGGTTCCGGACGAGGTTCGCCCCCACGGGGAGCGCAGGCACAACGGACGGGGTCAGCTTCCGGCGTTTGGGTGGCTCAGCGCTCGTACGCGCCGATGTCGAACCCCACCCCGCGCGGCCGCGGACCGCCCTGGTAGTCGCGTGGGACGCCGACGCCGATGCCGGTGTCGCGGCCGACGGACCCGGCCGCCAGCGACCAGTCCCCACCGGCCGGATTGGTGAACACGGGGTTCTGGGAGAACGAGTGCGCGTCGTGCCCGAGCGCCTGCCAGGTGGCGAGCGTGTAACCCTGCCCCGTGACGTCGTTCTGGACGATCGGCCAGCCGCCCTGGCTGTAGAGCACGTTGTAGTCGCTCACGAAACCGGGCAGCGAGTCGGAAGTGAACGAGATCGCGCCCCGCGCTCCGCCGATCAGCAGGTTGTCCTTCAGCACGTTCCCCGTGCTGCCGTTCGCCATCAGGAAGGCGAAGCGCCCCTCGCCCGGGTCATGTCGCACCGTGTTGTGCACGATCAGATTGTTGCGCGAGCCCCACTGCACGCCCTGGCCGTCGTCCCAGAGCACGATGCCGCTGGCGCGGTTTCCGATCAGCACGTTGTTCTGGATCGTGCAGTTGCGCACCGACGCCAGGTTGATCGCCGCGCCGCCGCCGCCCATGCCGGTGCCGAGGCCGTTGCGCAGGAGGAAGTTGCGCTCGACCACGCAGAACGAGCTGATCCCGTCGTCGCCCTGCGACGGGTCTGCGTTGATCTGGATGCCGGACGAGAAGTTGTCGTGGCAGTAGTTCCCGCGGATCAGCGCGCGGTCGCCTGAGTTCGAGTGGTAGATGCCGTGCTCGAGCTGCGAGCCGTAGCACTCGTTGCCGAGCAGCGACAGGTCGTCGCTGAAGTCCGTGAAGATGCCCCAGCGCCCGTTGTTCGAGCACACGCAGGCCTGGATCGTGATGTCGTCGGACTGGTCGACGCGCACGCCCGAGCGGTACGCGTTCTGGATCTTCAGGCCGTGCACGATCACGTGCGCGGCGAACGTGACGAAGATCGCGTCGCGGTCGGTGGCATTCGTGCCCGCGCCCGAGACGATCGCGTTGCTACCCGTCGCGCGGAAGACGATCGGTTGCGTCGAAGTGCCGTCGGCGGAGATCACGATCGGCGACGCGTACGTGCCGTCGGCGATGTCGACGACGTCGCCGGCCGAGACGTGCGTCGCGGCCCAGCGGATCTCGCGCCAGGGCGCAGCCTGCGTGCCCGGATTCGCGTCGTTGCCTGTCGGCGAGACGAAACGCGTTGCCGCGCCGGAGGGCGGCGGCGGCACGAACGGCGCCGCGAAACCGGCCGGATCGTCGACGCTGACGGGCCCGGCGCGGACGTGGCTCGACGTCTGCGTGACTTGCGCGAACGCCGGGCCGCTCGCGAGGGCGAGCGCGACTAAAGGCACGAAGGAAGAGAACAACCGCATGAATCCGCTCCGTTTCGCGCTCGTACGACCTTGCCCGGTCACGGCGTGAGCCTCACGGTAACGCGATCTCCACCGCTCGCGACCCGCGCAGAGCACTTACGTGATGAAGGAACGCTGAGGTAGGGTGGACAACGGTGTCAGACACCTTGTACCGACATCCTCGTCCGCCGAGGCCGCGCCACAGCTTCGTCCTCGCCGTCGCCGCGCTGGGTCTCGTCGCGCTCGTCGCGGGCGCAGCCTGGTGGATCGCGGAGCCGGCGGCCGCACCGTCCGCGGCGATCGAGCCGGAATCCGTCGAGCCCGAATCGCGCGTTCCTGCCGACGACCTGGCCGAAAACGATCTCGCCGATCCGCTCACGCAGGAGCGCGAGCTGGCCCCTGTCGTCGCGGTCCCGGACAGCGAGCCGGAAGCGGCGACGCAGAGCGACGCTCCTGCTCACCGTGCGAGCGTCACGGTCCTCCTCCTCGATGCGGCCACGAGCGAACCGCTGCCCGACTACCGCTTCGAGTTGATCGACTCCCGGCGTCAACGCGTGCAGGTGGTGACGGATGCCGAAGGCAAGTTCGAGGCCGCGCTGCACGCCGGGTCGTTGCGCGCTCGGTTCTCG
>Ga0163152_10003831_pt1 | contig 19162 bp, 13 predicted proteins | sample OliLakLV19MP8IB2_FD_148635 | JGI IMG/M metagenome (GOLD analysis project Ga0163152, IMG submission 148635) | Freshwater microbial mat bacterial communities from Lake Vanda, McMurdo Dry Valleys, Antarctica - Oligotrophic Lake LV.19.MP8.IB-2 | ecosystem: Environmental > Aquatic > Freshwater >...
GGATGTCATACGCCACGTCGCGCGGCTTGTAGTCGGCCCCACCCGCCTCGTCACCGGCGCCAAGTCCAACCGCGCCACCGAGCCAGAGCAGATTCATGTAGACCTTGTAGGCGTCGGCAATGTCTTCAAGAGCGAGATCCTGTTCGAATGCCGGGTGGACCCGTTCGATCGGGTCGGCGATCTGCAACCGGCAACCATCATCGTGCTGGTCGAGTCGGCGGCGCACGCGCTCCGCAAGAATGTCAGCGAGAACGCCGAGAGCCCCGGCGCCAGACGGACGATGACCAACCGGCTGAACCGCGAGGAGGCACTCTGGGTCTATCGCCGGGCTGGGAAGCCGTGTCACCGATGCGGCGCCGAGATTCAGATGCGCAAGGCCGGGCTGGACGGGCGAAGCACGTACTGGTGCCCGACGTGCCAGCCACCGCGACGAAAGCGCGCCGCACCGTGAACTCTGTCGCGTAATGCGCCACCGCCGACGTGGGATTCGCTGACGATTACAGGCAATCCTTCACGCCGACGTCTGGCCCAGCCCGTCGGTGAGCGCCAACGTCAAGCGCCTGGCCACCAGACATAGTTGGACACCCCGTGCTCGCACCGATAATCAGCAACGAAAGTCTCATTCTGAGTCTCGGTGGGTCGTCCCAGCCTTCGGCCCGTGGCGGGGACGTCGCCGAATCGTGGCGCGAGCATTGCACACTGTCATCAGGGATACCGAAAAAAATGATGCGAGAGAATCCAGTCGGTCGTGCGCCAAGTACGAATGGTGTGTTCGAACAACGGCTGGGCTGGCTGTGCGTTCAGCGGGTGCCCAGCGTCTTGACCAGCTTGTTATATGTCCCGAGCACCAGCAACGGAGTTGGCCATTGGGCAACAAAACGGCTCGCGCGAGTGCGACCAGACAGCTCGAGTGCCGCCGATAGGGCCATCGCCCCAAAGGCGCAAAATAGAAACAGGTGCGAAGGGAGTTTCGCGGCCTGCTGTTCGATCACCCGCGTAAACTCACCTTCTCCGTGCTCAGGTCGGACGACCGCTACGGGAGCGGCGTATAAGGAGGCGGCTGCGGCAGGATTGACATCAAGTGCGCTCATGCACACTGCGGCTGCAAGTTCGGCACCAAGTGCTATTCCAGACAAATTGTCATGACTGACTCCGCCAACCTCGATGCCTCTACGCCAAACCCCGCTGCCACTGGGCCTGACGACTCGGCGCCAGCGTCGTGTGGTACCGGCCCGCTGTTGAAGCGCGACTACTGGGCAGTGTTGGACAACTGCCTTTTTGGTCCGATTGATCTGATGGCGCATGTCAAGGCGCACTTCTGCGAATTGCCGCCGGAAGCGTTGGTGACGTTTACGGCCGAAGCGGGTGTCGCCCTCGGCGCCGTACTCGACATCGTGATTATGCCTGCCCAGCGCTGCCGCGTGCGAGTCATCCATGAGGATGCTCAAAGTCTGACCCTCGGTACTTTGAAAGGGCATCCGGAGGCCGGCCGCATCACCTTCGGCGCCTACCGCAATCCAGCCGGCGACGTGGTCTTTCACATTCGAAGCCGCGCCCGCTCGTCCAGCGTCGCCACGCTCGCCGGCTTCGTGGCGATCGGCGAGGCGATGCAAACCAATACGTGGACTGACTTCATCAACCGCACGGCCGCGTCGGTCGGCACCCAGGTGCGCGATGCGATCCACGCTGACACAGCAGAGGCCGACGAAGTGCCCGAAGACGGCGATCCCTGCAACTCTCCTACATTCATCGCGGCCGGTGGCTGATGGCAGAATGGCGCGTTCTACAGAGCTGGTCGCGAGAGGAACTGACGGTGCGCCTCGCGCTCCTGTCCGGCATCGGACTGAATTTCGAGGCGGCTGAAAAGGAGATGACCTGCGCGCGGGGCTGGTTGCATACGTGGTCCGAGTCCGAGATTGCCAGCGACGCGGACGGCGGTGCGTGTCTGGAGCGGGCGCGAGTCGCCCTGACGAACTTTGAGTTTTCCGATCCGGCCATCGTCACCGCGCACTTCAACCGCGATGCTGCGTTGCTGCATCGCCGATTGCTGCTCGAAGTGAAGGTGCTCGGGCTGCGCTATTTATGCCCGGCGGTGGTCAACCGCGTTCGCAACGACCTGGGCGAGTTCGGATTCCGTTACGACACCCTCACGGGCCACATCGAGCGCGGCGTCGAGTGGTTCGTGGTGACACAGGATTCGCAGGGCCGGCTTCGCTTCCGGGTCGAGGCCCGCTGGAAGCGGGGCGACCTGCCTAATTGGTGGAGTGCCCTCGGCTTTGAGCTGCTGTCGGGGCGGTATCAACGCAAGTGGCACCAAGAGGCTCACCGCCGGATGTCGAGGCTCGTGCACGTAGGCGCGGCGCACCTCGTGCCCCCCAGCATCGAACGGACGTTCGCCTATCATCGCTACCGGAAGGATCCTTTATGAATTTCGACTCGATCAGGCAGATCGTGACGCTCGGCACCGCCACTGGCATGCGCAGCATGGCTGGACCGGCGACCCTCGCCCTCACACGCCGCGGGCCGTTGGCACACGTGTTGCCGGTACTGGCCGCCGCAGAAATGGTCGCTGACAAGTTACCCTTCATCGGTGACCGGGTCGACCCGCTGCCGCTGGCGGGGCGGGCGGCGATGGGCGCGGTTGTCGGCGGGGTTATTTCCGCGCAACGCGGCCAGAACGTGCTGCTCGGCGGCCTGCTGGGAGCCGCGACCGCAATCGTGTCGGCGCACCTGTTCTATGAGGTCCGCCGTCGGTTTCCCCTGCCAGGCGTGGCGGGCGGTCTGGTGGAAGACCTGGCCGTGGTGGCGATCGGAGACTACTCCCGACGACACTGGCGGTGAAGAAGCGCAGCCTGCTTCTGCGGGGAGTGCTGCCCACAGCGCGTCTGCAGGAGGCGCAACGGCACCGTCATTGATGTGCGGGTCATCAAATCACTCGACCGCACGTCCGGCCTCGATGAGGAAGCCATGCGAACGGCGCGGCAGTGGCGCTTCAGACCCGCCACCTATCAGGGGCGGGCCGTGCCGTACCTGGTCGTGATCGAGATGACGTTCAACCTGCGTTAGAGATAAACCTCCCCCATCCCGCCGTGCACCAGCGCCTGGTCACACTGCTGAAGACGCTGGAACCGTCGCAGTTTGAGCGCGCGATCCAGCACCCTGAACGCGGTCCGCTCACACTGACCGCGGTGCTCAGCCTCTACGCGTGGCACAGCCGCCACCATGTGGCGCAGATCACCGCTCAGCGCGCCCGCAACGGCTGGTGAGGTCTTCGCATTTAAATCACTTCGTAATCTTGATGACCGGAATCTTGCCCGACATCGACTTGTTGAACGTCGGAACGTCCACCGTGATGTGCCGATCGAAGTCCCTCTGAGCGTCAGCCAACTGCTGCAGTTGGTCGGCCAGAATGTCATACGCCACGTCGCGCGGCTTGTAGTCGGCCCCACCCGCCTCGTCACCAGCGCCCAGTCCAACTGCGCCACCGAGCCAGAGCAGATTCATGTAGACCTTGTAAGCGTCGGCAAAATACTTGTCGTCGCTGCGAAGGTCCTGACGGGTGACCAGCTTGAGTTCCGTGCCAAACAGCACGGCATCCAGATCCATCAGCGGCTTCTCGATGTCGTCCCTGCCGCGGTTCTGCTTGAGCAGATCCTCGATCTGTTTACGCGTGATCTCGAGCTGATTGACCACCGACGAGGTCTCGGTGATGGCATCGCGGATGCGAATCTGCATCTTCGTGGATTCCACCAGGTCCGCCGCCGAGGCCCTGATCGCCGGATCCTTCACCACGTCGAAGGGCTCCGTGAACGTGTCGCCGTCAACCGTCATGCGAACCGCGTACATGCCCGGTGCGCCAATCGGCGTTCCGGTGGTCGCGCCGATGCCCCAGTGCATGACCATTCGCACTTCGCTGCCTGAAAAGTCCGGCTCTTCCCAGATGTATTGGTTCTCCTTCGGCGTCGTGCGGATCTCCACCATCCTGGCCGGCTCGTACTGCAGGTTCCACGACACCTTGTTGAGGCCCGCGCGGCCGCCAGCGAAGGACTGCGTCCGAATCACCTCGCCCACGCTGTTCAGGATTTCCATCGTGACCGGGGCGGTTGGTGCGGCAGCCAGGGAGAACATGAAGTCCGCCGATCCGCTGCGCGCCTGACGGAATCCGTTTCGGGGCGGGAACAACTTCGTGACCGGCGGTGGGATGGCCTGACCGGTCTGTTCTATCGCCGTGATGTCTGGCAGGATGAACAGCCCGCGCCCGTAGGTCGACAGCACAACGTCGTGATAGCGCGGCTCGTACACCACCCAGGTCACCGGCGCCGCAGGCAAGCCTTCCTTGAACCGCGCCCAGTGCGCGCCATCATCCATCGAGTAGTAGAAGGCTCGGCCCGTGCCGGCGAACAACATGCCTTTACGGTTCGAGTTCTCGATGGTGGTCAGCACGTAGTCGAGGTTGTGCCCCGTCGGCAGATCGCCCACGACCGACGTCCACGTCTGTCCGTAGTCAGTGGTCTTGTAGATGAACGGCTTGCGATTGTCGTTGATGTGTCCGTCAATCGTCACGTACGCCGTGGCCGCGTCAAATGTGGACGGCCAGATCTGCGTGATGGTGCCAAGTTCGGGCGTGCCCTTCATGTTGGCCGTCACGTCCACCCAGTTGCCGCCGCCGTTGCGCGTATACCAGACCTTCCCGTCATTGGTTCCCGCCCAGAGCAATCCACGCTCCTTGGAAGAGGATGCGATGGCGTAGACAGCGGCGCCGGCAAACTGGCCGAGGTTGTCCTGAACCACGCCCCCCGATGCGACGATCAGCCGCGGGTCCTTCGTCGACAAGTCCGGGCTGATCTGCACCCAGGTCTGCCCTTCGTTTGTCGTCTTCCAGATGATCTCGCAGCCGTAATACACGGTGGTCGGCTCGAACTGATCGAAGGCGACCGGCGCTGTCCAGTGGCAGCGATGCTTGGCCAGGTCGGTGGCCGAGTCGAACGTGATCATCGCCGGCGACACCGAACGCGCGGTGCCCTGCCGCGCATCAAACCGGGTGAGCTTGTTGCCGTAGCAGGATCCCCACACGACGTCCGCGTTGTCGGGTTGCGGCTGGGTGAAGCCGGACTCGCACCCTCCGAGGAACGTATCCCAGGGGGCGCCGCCCGCGCGACCGCCGCGGCCGCCTCCGCCACCACCGCCTCGTCCTGGCGCTGCTGCCGGTGGAGGCTCCGGGCCTCCGAGCCGGCCGTTTCCGGTCTGCTCGGGATTGTTGCTTGGGCCCCTCATGGTTCCGTCGTCTTGCCGGTTGCTGTAAATCCAGTACGGCACGCGATTGTCCACGGCGACGTGATACATCTGCCCGTTCGGCAGCCGCACGCTCCGCGCGCCTTCCTTGGTCACAATGCTGGCGCCGGCGTCGTCGGTCAACACATAGCGACTGCCGTCAAGCGGATCGAACCAGACGTCGTGGCAGTCACCACATCCGCCGGTGCCCGGGAACAACTTACCGCCGTCACTGGAGCGATGGAAACCGCTATTCATGACAATGACATCGTCTTTGTTCTGAGGATTCACGCCCAGACGGATGTAGTAACCGGCGCGTCCAATGAGCGATCGATCCCAGCTCACCACCTGGAATGAATCGCCGCCATTGTCCGATCGCCAGAGCGAACCCTGGTCGGCGGTCTGGATGAGCGCATAGATGCGGGTCGAGTCCGATGGTGCGATGGCTACATCGATCTTTCCCATAGGTGAACGCGGCATCCCGTTGTCGACCTTTTTCCAAGTGGTGCCGGCGTCCTTGGTCATGTAGACCGCGCTGCCTGGCCCGCCGCTGTACTGCTGCCATGTGCGCTGAACGAGCTGCCATGCCCCCGCGATCAAGATGCTCGGATTTTTCGAATCCATCGACAGGCCGGAGCAGCCGGTGTCCTGATTCACGAACAGGGAGTGCGTCCAGGTCGTGCCGCCATCGACGGTCTTGAATACCCCGCGCTCCTGCTGCGGCCCGTTCGCGCGGCCCACCGCGCAGACGTAGACGATATTCGGGTCGGTGGGATGCACGAGAATGCGGCCGATGCGGCCAGTGGCCGCCAGGCCCATGTTCGTCCATGTCTTGCCGGCGTCGATTGACTTATAGACGCCATCGCCCATGACGTCACTCGGCCGGATGACCCAGCCTTCACCGGTGCCCGCCCACACTTGATTGTGATCGGACGAGGAGAGCGCGAGCGCACCGATCGCCTGCACCGGCATGTCGTCGAACACCGGGACGAACGTCTCGCCGCTGTCGGAGGATTTCCAGACGCCGCCGGAGGCGTTGCCAAGATAGTAGGTGGTCGGGTCGCCCGGCACTCCCACCACCGCAGCGACGCGGCCGGCCGGTGCCGGTCCCATGTAGCGGAATTTCAGCGGTTCAACGGGCTGAACCTGCGGCGCTCCACCCCCGCGGCCGCGGCCTTGAAACATGTCAGCGGCGGTCGAAGGCGACGGATATCGCGGCGCCGGCTCAGGCTCACGTGCAGTGGGATACGCAAAGATGGCGGCGGTCATGGTCGCCAGAGAAAGCGTACTGACGAACAGACGGCGGGTAAGGAGAGACATCAACGGGGAACCTCCGCGCGGAAGTCTACTGGATTGCGCGGTGGGTCATGGAACCTGTCCGGAGTGTGTTAACGTTTCAAAATTATTTCAACTTGTACGCAATTATTACTGTAAGTTGCTGTGTTTTAATATAAATTTCGTAGTAGAATTGTTTCACTATGAACGACGTGTCACGCCTCCTCCTGAGGGGCGTGCTCCCCGCAGCGCGTCTTCAGGAGGCGCTTGGCGTGTCGCCGGCAACGTTGATGCGGCGCGTCAGGGCAGAGGGCCCGGACGTGCTCACGATTGGGCGCGCGCGTGCCACCCGGTACGGCCTGATCCGTCCATGGACCGGACTTGATACCGCCCGCTTCTCAATGGTTCGCATCAACGACGTCGGCGAGCCACACGCCGAAGGGGAGCTGGTGACGTTGGCCGGTGGGCAGAGTGTGGTGATGCCCAACGGCAATGTGCAGGGCGGGCTGCCGATCGAACTCGCGGACAACCGGCCGTCGGGATTTCTCGGTCGACATTTTGCCGGGCGTTTTTCGGACCTTCGACTGCCGTCCCGGCTCGAGGATTGGTCGGACCATCACATCCTTCTCGCGTTGTCGAGACGCGGTGAGGACCTGCCTGGCAATCTGATCGTGGGTGACGAATCGTTTGCGCGATGGCAGGCACTCGCACCTCCCGCGGTGGGTCGACGCGACTATCCGTCATTGGCGGAGGCATCGATCGCGGGGCATCCGCCCGGGTCTTCAGCCGGTGGCGAGCGTCCAAAATTTGGTGCCTTCGTGGATGGCCGTCATGTGCTCGTCAAGTTTGCGGCACGTGGGGGCGCAGGGGACGTCGTCGCTCGCCGCTGGTGCGATCTGCTGATCCTTGAGGCCGTGGCGCTGGACGTCATTGCCGCGCACGGTATTCCCGCAGCGCGTGCCCAACTTGTGGAGTCAGATTCCCATCTCTGCCTGGAAGTTGAACGGTTCGACCGCGCCGGTCAGCGCGGACGACGCGCGGTGCTGAGTCTTGCCGCCGTGCACGACGATCTGTCGGACGGGTGGGCGCGAGCGGCCGTGCGTCTCCAGGGCGCACGACGTATCAGTGTCGACGATGCCCGACGACTGCGATGGTTGGACGCGTTTGGCGCGCTCATCGCCAACACGGACCGGCACCAGTTCAACGTGGTGTTTTTGCAGGACGGGGCCGGTCTCCGACTGGCGCCGGCATTTGATCCTGTCTCGATGTTTCATGCGCCGACCGCCGACGGCCAAGTCCGCGATCGGGAATATCCTGCGCCGGTCGCACTGGCCGAGTGGCTCGACGTGTGGGACCAGGCCCGCGCCGCCGCGCGCGAGTTCTGGTCACGTGTGAGTGCCGATCCGCGAGTGTCTGACGGCCTGCGACGAGTCGCCAACAGCCACCTTCGTTAGTCGGCGCCCGTCAGGGCATGCCAAGGTCGCGGCAGAATCGGGCCAACGGCACGATGGTGATGTTGGCGGTCTGCAGGTACGTGTCCTGCTGGTGCACCTGATAAAACGCCGGGATGGACGTGCGGTCGGCGAAGTAGCGAATCGCCGGGCTGATGGCCTTGTGCCCCGTCTTGCACTCGACGGCAAACAGCGGCGCGCGGTTTTTCATCACGACAAAGTCGACCTCTCGGCCGTCGGTGTCACGCAGGAAGCGCAGTTCCATCCGGTGGCCCTCGACGTCTTCCTGCCAGTGGCAGAACTTCAGCAACTGCGAGGCGACGAGATTCTCAAACCGTGGACCGACGTCAGGCACCATCGCCCAGTCCCACAGATACAACTTCTGCTGCTTCTTGAGTGCGCGAATACGGCGACCACCAAACGGCGGGATGCGGAAACAGACATACAGACGTTCAAGAATGGTGATCCACCGGTCGGCCGTTTTGTGATCGACCTGAAGGTCCTCACGAATACCTCTGACCGAGAGCAGCGATCCCACCTTGTCAGGCAGCATGTCCACGAGTTCCTCAATGAGGGAGACCTCCCGGACGTGTTCGAGATCCCGAAGGTCCTCGCGCACCACACGTGTGAGTCGTTCCCGCTGCCAGAGACGGAGCGTGCGTTCGTCTCGAGCCAGCAGCGGCTCTGGAAACCCGCCAAACGTCAGCAATGTCGACACGTGATCCGCCGCCGGCCCCAGGGCCATGTCCAGCTCGGGCAGGGAAAACGGATGCAGCCGGAAATATCGGTATCGTCCAAAGAGCGAATCGCCGCCCTTGCGATAGTGATCCAGCCGTGCCGATCCCGTGACGATGAACTGGCGATCGCCTTTTTCGATGTCGTACACCCCCTTCATCAACGTACGCCATCGCGCGTATTTGTGAATGTCGTCGAGCACAAGGCGAGGCTGGTTGGGCGGCAACAGGCCGCGGCGCAGCGCTGGCGGTACGGAAGGGTGATCCCAGTTGAGGTAGCCCGGATGTTTGGCCGTTGCCTTCGGGCCCAGTAGCGACAGCGCGAGGGTCGTCTTGCCCACCTGCCGTGGCCCGCCGATAAAGGTCATGCGGCTTTTCAGTGCCGCCTCAACCGGCGTCCTGAGGGCTCTGCGGGTGACCATAAGAGTAGATTATAGTCCACTTTGTTCATGATAATAGTGGACTAAATGCCATCCCTGCAAGGCACCGCCAGGTCGCGCGCGCGTGCCCGCCGGCTCCGTGCTGTCCGTGTGATCGAATCGGCCGTCCGTGGGATTGCAGAAAGGCGATAATGCGGGCGTGACCGGACCGCTGGTGGGGCGGACATTGGGACGTTTTCGCGTGATCGCCCGACTCGGCGCGGGTGGCATGGGCGAGGTGTATCGCGCGCACGACGAACATCTCAAGCGCGATGTGGCGATCAAGGTGCTTGCGCCTGACGCCGACGGATCGCGGCAGGATCAGATGCGGCGCGAGGCGCACGCGCTCTCCACGCTCAATCACCCCAACATCGCGACTATTCACGACCTGGTGGACGTCGACGGCATCAGCTGTGTCGTCATGGAATTGATTGACGGCGAGTCGCTGGCCGACCGGGTGGCCCAGGGCCCGCTGCCCCACAGCCGCGTGCTGGACTACGCGCGGCAGATCGCCGCCGGCCTGCAGGAGGCGCACGGGCGCGGATTGGTACACCGCGACTTGAAGCCGGCCAATCTCATGGTGACGGTGGGCGGCCAGCTCAAGATCGTCGACTTCGGCATTGCGACCGTGCAGGCGCTGCCTGACGCGGCGACCGCGACCAATCTCGAGGCGGGGGTGGCGAGTGGGACGTTGCCGTACATGGCGCCGGAGCAAATTGCCGGCGGCGCCGTGGACGCGCGCGCGGATATCTGGGCGTTCGGCGCCGTGTTGTACGAGCTGAGCACGGGGAAGCGCCCCTTCCACGCCGCCAATGCGCTGATGCTGGCCGATCGCATCCTCAATCACGATCCTGAGGTGCCGAGCGCCGTGACGCCTGAGATACCGATGACGCTCGAGCGGGTCATCCTGCGTGCGCTCTCCAAGGAACCCGCGCGACGTTTCCAGACGATCGGTGAGATGGCCGCGGCGCTCGACGCCGCGACGACGACGACGACCACGACCGCGGCGGTGTTCTCCGCTGTGCCTCGACGCGGGCACTGGCGCCTCTTGGCCGTGCTGGCCACGACGATGCTGGCCGCGGGCGCGGCGTGGACGCTGTCGGGCGGCACGGCGCCGACGGGTACACTGGCACCCTCACTTTCCGTGCTGGTGGGCGACGCGACCAACCGCACGGGGGATGCCACCTTCGACGACACCCTGGTGGAACTGCTGACCACCTCGCTCAGTCAGTCCCGCTTCCTGAACATTTATCCGCGTACCCGGGTGGCGTACACGCTGCGTTTGATGCAGCGCGATCCAGCGACGCCGGTGGACGAGGCGGTGGGCCGCGAGATCATCGCGCGCGAAGGCGTGGATGCACTGGTCACGACGACGGTGTCGAAGCTGGGGGACGCCTTCGTGCTCGTGGTCACGGCGATGGATGCCGGCGGGACCGTGCGTGGGTCTGCCAGCGCGACGTTCCGCAATCCGGCGGATCTGCCAGAGCGCCTGGATGCGATCGCACGGGAACTCCGCACGGACATCGGCGAAGCGGATGCGTCGGTCCAGGCCACGTCGGCGCCGCTGGCCGACGTCTCCTCACGGTCGCTCGAAGCGCTGCAGTTTTATACGCAGGGCCTCAAACGGGCACGCGCCGGCGATCCGGCCGGGGCGATGGTGCTGTATCAAAAGGCGCTGGAGATCGACCCGGCATTTGCGATGGCGCACGATGCGCTTGGGATCGCCTACACCAACATCCAGGACATGGTGCAGGCCGAGGTCCACCTGGGCGAGGCCGCGGCGCTCGTGGATCGGGTGCAGGAGTCGGAGCGACACAAGATCCTGGCCGACTACAACCTCATCACGCGCAACTACGAGGTGGCGTGTGATCACCTGCAGGTGTTGCGGCAGTTGCGCCCGCTTGATCCAGCGCCAGCGGTCGCCCTGGCGAATTGCCGCGGGTTCCTCTTCGACTTCGAGAACGCCATTGCGGATGCGCGTGCCGGGCTGGCGATTCAATCGTCGCTGTTGGCGCAGGCGATTCTCGCCAGGCTGCAACTGCTGGCGGGCAGGGTCGACGAGGCGCTGGCGGGAGCCAACGCGCTTCGCGCCAACGGTACTGCACCATTTGCCGCGATGTTTGTGGCCGGGCGCGCGGAGCTGCTCCTGGAGCGATTCGACGAGGCCGGCCGCACCTACGACGGGATCGTCGCGCTTGGGGGCGACGCCGAAGTGGAGGGGTGGCTGGGCCGGTTCGATCTGGCGCGCGCGCGGGGCCGGCTGTCCGATGCCGCGACGGGGATTGAGGCTGCACTGCGCGCCGCCGAACGGCGCGGCAACATCGCCGCCGCCAGCCGTGCGGCCACCGCGGCGGCTGAACTCGCGCTCGTGCGCGGCGACCGCGAGACAGCGACACAACTCGCCGGGCGGTTCAGCGGGCGCCGCGAGGTCACGGTCCTCTATCTCTCCGGGCGCACGCTGGCGCGGGCCGGGCAGCACGCGCAGGCGACGACGCTGGTGGCGGCGCTGGCGGCGGCCGCGAAATCTGTGGCACCCGATCAGGCGCTGCGGCGCCTGCTCGACGCGGAGATCGCGCTGGCGCGCGGGGACCACGCGGCCGCGACCGTCTCCGCCGACGAGGCGTTTTCTCTGGAGCCGTCAGTGCTGGCGCGAGAGACCCAGGCGCGTGCGTATGCGGCCGCCGGCCGTATCCCCGATGCGATTCACGCGTACGAGGAGGTACTCAGACGCGCCTCCGAGCGCACCGATGCGGTGGACAGCCCCGGCGTCTGGCGCGCCGTCGAGTCGCGTCATGCACTGGCCGTGCTGCTCGACGACAGCGGCGACGGTGCCGCCGCGCGCCCACACTTCGATCGGCTCCTCACCTGGTGGGCGACGGCCGACGCCGACGCCCCCCGCGTGGCCGACCTTCGGGCACGCATGGCATCCCCACGCCTGCCAGGTACATCACCGATTCGGTGATGCCGTCGATACCGAGCAGCTGTTCGAGCGACGAATCGCGCAACGCCGCGGTGGTGAACGGCGCCAGGCCAAGCCAGGTCGCCACCAAGCAGAAGGTCTGACCCAAGTGGCCCTGGTCGAGCGTCACCACGCGATAGGCGCGCGGCGTTCGGTACTTCCACTGCGACCGCGGGAAGCAGGCCGTCATCACGAACAACGCGGCCGCCGTGCCCACATGCGCCTGGCCCACCGTGTCGTGGAGCACACGGGCGCGAAAGTTGCCGCGGCGGATCAGCGCAAGCGTCGTGTCCCGCACATTGAAGTGATAGACGCCCGCCGCTAAGCCCGCCACATCGTTGGCCACCAGGTACACCTCGCCCGGATGGCGCGCGCCACCAGACGGACTGGTCTTGTGCAGCAGCCGGCCAAACCGCGGAGACTGGATGTCGCCCATCGCACCCCAGGTGTATTGCAGCAGCGCACTGACGTGCTCCAGCGTCACTGGCGCATCGGCGAAGTCACGATGAGTCTTCCGTCCCAGCAACACCCGCCGGAACTCATCGTCACCCGGCGGCAGGGGGGGGAGTGTGCGCTGGCGTGCGCGTGGATAGGTCTTGAAGATGTCCGGCTGCGGTGATTCGCGAAGGAACTGCTTGGCGATGCGCGTCCACGCGCGAGGCGCGGCAAACGTGGTGTCCTTGGTCGCGAAGTGGAACGACGCCTGAGGCAGCCAATATTCCCATGCCTCGGCCAGCTGGTGGTCGCGCGCGGCTTCCCGGGACCCCTCTCGAAGCAGCAGCGTATGGCGGGTCAGGTCGACCAGTGCGCGACGCACACTGGCGGGCCGGTATTCAGGCAGGTGAGGCAGGAGGGCATCGGGCGCCTGCCAATCAGAGAAAAAATTCAGGATGGACAACGTCAGCGGCTCGGCCGACACCACCGTCCGAGAGAGGTAGTTCTCGAAGGTGAGTCGGCCTTGCTGCCAGGTGATCTGCAGGGCATGCGCCCTGCGGAGTCGCACCGAGTGCGCCATCAGCCGAAGAAGAACATGGCGCTGACGACCTGATGGTGCTTCTGCATCTTGAGGTCCAGGTTCTTCTGCGCCTTCTTCACGTCGGACATCGTCTTCTTGACGGCCTTGCTTGCCGCCGCCGAGGGTTTCGCTGCGGCCTTCTTTGCTGCCTTTGCCATGGTGCCTCCTTGTGTCGGGTTATAGTGCGCGGGGACTCTATCATGGTCAATCGCTCTGTGCCGCTCGCCCACAGCCGGATGCCTCGCCTGACCGGGCTGGCGTGCGAACCCATGCCGGCCTGTCGCACGCCGCTCACGCTGACGTTACGGCTTCGTCCGTGCCGGCCGCATTCAGCGAGGCTGGTCACGGACGTGGTGGAAGGCGTGCAGGCGCCGCTGAGCCGCAAGGCCTTCCAGCAGCGGTTTGGTGCGGATCCCCGCGACATCGCGCTGGTCGATCGATGGGCGCGCAACGAAGGGCTGAAGGTGCTTCGCCGCGATCCGGCCCGCCGGGCCGTGGACGTCCGCGGGCCGACCTTGGCGCTGGCGGCGCTGTTCCGGGCGAACGTGGTGCGCTACAGCGGCGGCGGTGCCACGTGGATGAGCCGTGTGGGGGCACTTCGACTGCCAGCCGCGCTGAGCCCGATGGTGGTCGACGTCTTCGGTTTCGATCAGTGCCCGATGACCCGGCACGATGCCTTCCCGCTGGCAAGGGAAACCAAGCGCACAGTCGACCGCGCCTTCACGGCGCCGGAGTTGGCCGACTGGTATGCCTACCCGGAGGCCGATGGACAGGGACAGACGGTCGGCGTCATCGCACTGGGCGGCGGGTACCGTGAAAGTGATTTGCGCGCGTATTTCAAAGGACTGAAACTGCCGCAGCCGCGTTTCACAGCGGTCTCGGTGCTCGGCGCGCACAACGACCCGACGGGCCGCTCGGCGCAAATGGACGGCGAGGTGGGTGGCGACATTCAGACGGTGGGTGCGCTCGTGCCGGGTGCCCACATCGTCGTGTATTTCGCACCCAACACCGAGCGCGGGTTTGTGGCTGCCGTCGCCCACGCCGTGCACGACCAGAAGTGGAAGCCGTCGGTCTTGTCCATCAGTTGGGGCCGCAACGAGATGCACTGGAGCCGGCGCACGCTCCGGCTCTTCGACGAGTTGCTGATGGAGGCCGCGTTGATGGGGATCACTGTCTGTTGCGCCTCTGGTGATACCGGGGCGCTCGCCGATTCCCGTGATCATATCCCGCATGTGTGTTTTCCCGCGGCCAGTGCCTGGGTGGTGGCCTGCGGTGGGACGTCGCTCGCCGCGCGCCGCGCGGGCCGCATCGTCGAATACGCGTGGAGCAACGAGACGGGCGCGTCGGGCAGTGGGACCAGCGCGTTGTGCGCGCGGCCGCACTGGCAGGGTCGATCGCGGAAGGCCTCACACGTGGGCCGACGGGTGCCGGACGTGGCGGCGAATGCGGATCCGAAGTCACCCTATCGCGTCTACATCAACGGTGCCTGGCACGTCGGCGCAGGGACATCCGCCGCCGCACCCATGTGGGCCGGTCTGGTGGCGCGACTCAATCAGCTTCGGGGGGCACCGATCGGCCTGCTGACCCCGGCGCTCTACAAACATGCGCACGCGCTGGTGAAACACCGTGCGCTTCGTCGGGTGCCGGTCTCGCGCGGTCGGCCCGTGCCGCCGGGTGCGGGCTGGGCGCCGCACACCGGTCTGGGTGTGCCGCACGGCCGGGACTTGGCCAAGGCGCTGGCGCGCCTGCGACCTGTCACACCGCCGCCGCGTCCCAGGCAGGGCGGCTCCGCACGACGCGCTGGTCGAAAGCCATAGAACGCTGTCCTGCGCATTCACTGATAGACACAGTGCGACTGTCACGCGGAGTACTCAGAGCTGGAGCCAAGACCTCAGCGCGTCAGCGATCGCCTCGACCTCCGTGGTGTCGCACCGGCCCATCACGCGGCTCACGGCCGATCGAGGGACGCTCACGATCTTGTCCACCATCACCTGAGACGACACGTCGAGTCCCGTTCTCGTACCAGGCGGCAGCGCGACCCTGAAGAGTGGGGCATCGACGATGTCCGACGTGATGGGACAAATCGTGAGGCTGGCGTGTGTGTCGTTGAAGAGATCAGACTGCACGACGACGGCCGGTCGTGGCTTTCCCCTGTAGGCCCCGCGTGCGGCGACGACGACAATGTCGCCGCGCGTCACTGCCAGCCCCGGTCGTCGGCCACGGTCTCAAGGAACGCCAGCGTGTCGGCATCTGCGTCTCGCCGACTGGCGAGGATCGATTGCCGCCGCGCCGCAGCCGCTGGGTCTTCGTCAGGCTTGTTCAACGCCTCTTCGAGAATGGCACGTGCCGCTTCGCTGCGCGTCATCCGTTGACGGCGGGCCTCAGCCGCCAGTCGCCGGTCGAGCGACTTGGGCACGCGGATCGTCAGGACACTGGTGGATCGCGGCGACGATTTCATGGTGTATACAGTATACACCCCGCGGTATGGCCCTACCGCTCCGTGCGCTGCAGCGCCGTCACGCCGTCCGTGATCCACTTCTCGGGCGCGGCGCCTTTGAGGTAGTGATCGAACCACTGTCGAATGCGGCGGTGATAGTCGACCTGGTTCTTCTTCACGCGCAGGCCGTGGTCCTCGCCGTTGTAGACCAGCATCACCACGTTCTTCTTCGCACGTCTGGCGATGTTGTAGAACTCCACCGACTGATGCCAGTAGACGGTCCCATCGTTGTCACCTGTCATCAATAACATCGGCGTCGTCATCGTTGAGATGCCAAAGACCGCCGAGTTGCGGATATACGCCGGCAGGTCTTCGTACAGCGGAACGACCATGCGCTGTTGGCCGGTCTCGATGTGATCGGTCTCGGCGATACCCGATGAGAAGTGATGGCTGCCGTAATTGCTGATCAGATTCGAAATGCCGGCACCGGAGACCGCCGCCGCGAAGATCTTCGAGTGCGTCGAGAGGTACATCGCATCGAACCCACCCCACGAGTGGCCCATCACGCCGACCTTGCTGCCGTCGACCATGCCAGTGTCGACCACCTTCTTCACCGCCGCAGAGACGCACTCGACAACGGACACGCCAGGTTCACGCGGCGTGAAGACGATATCCGGCTGGAAGAAGAAGTAGCCGTTCTGTGTGAGCGACGTGCCGTTGTAATAGTCGCGTTCGGACGGATTCTGATAGCGGTGAATGCCGTCCGACAGTTTCTCGTAGAGGTACACGACCATCGGGTACTTCTTGCCAGGCTCGTAGTTGGCCGGGTAATGCAGGATGCCCTGCAGTGTCGTCTTCGGCTGCCCCTTGGGCTGCACCGTGTATTCGACGAGCTCGGTGCGGGTCCATGCGAACTTCGAGGCAAATGTGTTGGTCTCGGTCGTAGCCTTCCCGTTCGCGAGATCCGCACCCGTGATGAAGAGATCAGGTGAATCGTCCGCGGCCTGCGCGGTGTAGACAAACACGTCAGCGTGTTCAGCCTTGGCCAGCCCCGTCACGCTCTTGTCGAGCCACACGAGTCGAGACACGGTCGGCGCGCCGCCACTGCCGGCAGGAACGAACGTGCCGTATCCCGACTTCTTTGTGCGTATGCCAAAGAGAGACAGGTAGCCGTTCTCGAGATCGACCGGCGGTGCTGGCGTACCGAAACCAGCCGCATCCACGCGTGTATACCGATGCCGCACCTGCTCAGCCGCACCCGACGTCACCTTCGTAGCCTGCCGACCATCCGGCGTGATCGTCCACAGGTCAAACGCATCATTAATCACCACCGCTTCGTCGTTTTTTGTCCAGCCGGCGATGCCGAACATCGGCTTCTCCGGTGCCGTACTGTCGGACTCGACGTCGACGAACGATGTCTTGACGTTACGCGTGATATTGGTCGTCACCTTCGTCGCCAGGTCCATCGTCCAGTAGTGTCCACCCTCGGTGTAGAGCAGGTATTTCCCAGTGGGACTGACAGATGCCGATCCAGTCGCCTTCATCTTGAGTGGGGTGCGTGCGCCGGTGGTCAGGTCGAGCATCACCACGTCCGAGGCGCCGCGGCCAATCGATCGGTCCATCAGATACGGCGTGAACTCATTGACGAGCGCGTGTGTGGTGCCGCGAATCGGTGAGACCGTTTCGTCAAACGACGTGCCGACGACCGTGAGGCGATTGGATGCGAGGTGCCACACGGCCGGCAGGTTTCGCCTGCGGTCCGCGGCAGACCGCAGCTTCTGTGCGGGCATGACGGTCGCATCATTCCAGTGCCACACGTCGACGTCAGGCCGTTCAGGTGCGGCGACTCCTCGTCCACCAGCGCGGCCACCAGCCGGTGGTGCGGGTTTCACCGGCCACTCAGACACACCAAGCATCACCATCGCGCCACCGTTCGGTCCGGCGTCGAGCCATGAGGGACGACGGAAGGTCACAAGGCGCTGACCAGCGAGGTCGCCAGCGCCATTGGCCGTCGGGTCGATCGTGCGCGCGGATTCGTTGGCCTGGTCGACAGCCATCCAAGCCATCGCGATCTGTGTCGGCCCATCCCGCTTCTCATCCATCTTCGAGCGCAGCGCCACGAGATCAGCCGAGTCGTCGCGCCAGACCAGTGTGGAATAGTCGGCCGCGCTCGCGTGCAACACGCGCAGACGCGAGGTGGCCGGGTTGTAGAGGTGAATGCCGTTGCCGGCCTGACCATCCGCGCTGATGACCATGGCGAGCAGTCGGCCCGTGTCAGACGCCTGCCACGCGAACTCCGACACGTTGCCAAATGTCGTGTCGGTGCCCGTCGCAAGGTCACGAATGATGAGGGTGGTCCCAATCGGCGCGACCGGTGTTGCCGCCGCACCAGGCCCGCCCACGCGGCCAGCGGGCGGCGCCGCCGGAGGGGCAGCTCCGCCTGCAGGAGTCGGCGCATAGCGCTTCATGGCGAGGGACTGCCCGGTTCGGTCAAACGCAAACGACTCGATCCCGTCGATCACCGTCTCCGTGTGTGTCGTCAGGTTGTAGAGGCCGAGCTTGCGCAAAATCGGCGTGCGCGCCGTGCGCATCCGATCCTGTTCCTCTTCGGAGAACCCGATGCCGTACGCCAGCCACTGCGAGTTCGATGAAAACGACGCCAGCGAACCAAAGCCGACTGTCTTGACTGCCGAGACCTCGCCAACCTTTGTGATGCGCAGTTCGTTGGTGCCGCCGACGCGGTTGATGCCGTACGCCAGCCACTTGCCATCAGGCGACAATCCCCCGCGCGCCGCTCCGGGGACGATCGATTCGAACTGATCGTAGTCCGCAGGTGTGAGTGTCGGTTTCGACTGTGCAAACGGATCTGCGGCAAACACCGCCACGAACGCAACAAGCCCGACCATCGAATACAGCACGCGTCGCATCATTTCAACTCCAGTGTCAGCTATTCACAGGGAGTCACAGAGACACGGAGAACTTGAGGTGTTCCCCAAAACCCTCCGTGCCTCTGTGTCTCCCTGTAAAAAATCTTGTCGGATCTTACTCTGATGGATAGGTCTTGACGACGTAGTCGTCGACCAGTGCCAGGAAGGCGGTGGCGAGCTCATCGTAGGTGCCACGGAGAGATGTGGCGTGTTGCCCGTCGATGAACACCGGGCAGTTCGGCGATTCTCCTGTGCCCGGCAGCGAGATGCCGATGTTGGCCGCCTTGGACTCGCCCGGGCCATTCACCACACAGCCCATCACCGCCACCGTCATCGTCTCGACGCCGGGATGGCGCGTCTTCCACGTCGGCATCATTTCGCGCACATATCCCTGGATACGTTCGGCCAGTTCCTGGAAGGTTGACGAGGTCGTGCGCCCACAGCCAGGACATGCCGTGATGGCGGGCGAGAACGACCGGAGTCCAAGCGCCTGCAGGATTTCGCACGCCGCATAGACCTCTTCGCGGCGGTCGCCACCAGGCCTCGGCGTGAGTGACACACGAATGGTGTCGCCAATGCTCTCGTTCAGGATCACGCCTAGCGCTGCGGCAGACCACGTGAGGCCCTTGATCCCCATGCCGGCCTCGGTCAAACCCAGGTGCAGCGGCTGATGG
>Ga0163152_10003832_pt1 | contig 19159 bp, 10 predicted proteins | sample OliLakLV19MP8IB2_FD_148635 | JGI IMG/M metagenome (GOLD analysis project Ga0163152, IMG submission 148635) | Freshwater microbial mat bacterial communities from Lake Vanda, McMurdo Dry Valleys, Antarctica - Oligotrophic Lake LV.19.MP8.IB-2 | ecosystem: Environmental > Aquatic > Freshwater >...
GCGGGGGACGGGCTGGCTGGTGAACGGGCACGCCACAGCCGGCAGGCGGTCGTAATTCGACCGTCCAATTCGTCCAACACCCTCAGGGCGCGGATTCTGGCTGACGGAGATGATGTTGCCCTGCGGGATACTGCTGGCCGTCGGGGTCATCGGCTTCGCGCTGGGGGCGAAGGCGTTCCGCTGGACGGAGGGATAGGCGGAGGGTACGGCTATTGGAATTCCGTCGACCTCGCCAAGGAAACCCCCGATAAAAAGGCCCCCTCCACGCCACCGGAATCCGAGAACGTTTCGCCGCAGAGGCCGAGTTCGCCGCCGCCATCCACTTGCAACCAGGCTGGTTGGGCCACCGGGCCGGAACCGGCCGGGAGGCGCGCCCAGCGCCAGCGATGCGGCCAGGTCCATTCCGGCCTTGTCGCCCAGGAGCCGAGGACTTCGCCGGCTTCCCAGACGAGATCGGCAGTCCAGTCGGCTTCCCCGATTTCCAGTTGCTGCGTCGAGTAGCGTGGTCGAGCCTGCAGCACGAGGACGCGCCAGTCCGGTGAATCTCGCTTGGCCGAATCGTGAACAAGGCTGTGGAGGATGGTGGTGTCGATGGGGTAGGCGGCCTCGAATGGCGGTTCCGCCGAATCGGGATTGTACCCGGCAACGACAGTCAGGCACGGAACCGGCTGGATCGCTGACAGGTGGTTGATCCACTCGCGATCCGCGGCCTCCAGCCGCGCGGACAGCGGCTCAAGCAGGCGCAGTGCCTGGGGAGCGGCCAAAGCCAGAATGACACGAGGGGCGCGAAATCGGCGACCATCAGTGGCCTGGGCTTCGATAGTCCCCGGCATCGCGTGCAGTAGCGAGATGGTGACCTCCGTGCGGACATCGAGAGAGCGGGCCAGGAACTTTGGAAACGCAGAAACGCCCTCCTGGATGGCCAGTCGTCGTTGATCGGAACTGAACGCCGCGGGCTGACAGGCCAGGCGCGGCTGATCCACCGTGTGCGGCCAGCCGGGCAGCAGTCGGCACGACGGGTCGGCGGTCGAGCACGACTCCACCACTCCCAGAAAATGCGGATGGGTGCCGTGGAGAAAGGGAACCCCGTAGTCAACGCGCTGGCCATGCAGTGTCTTGGTGGCGCAGCGTCCTCCCACGCCACGGGCGCGGTCGAGAACCACAACCTTCCGCCCCTGGCGGGCGAACTCACCGGCGGCGGCGAGCCCGCTGACACCGGCTCCGATCACGAGAACATCGGCCTCGAATTCCATGTCGGTGAATGTATCAGGATTGAGGTTGGGGTCGAGTGTCACCCGAGCAGGCCCAGGATGGTCTCGCGACTTACAAGTGCGAGGTCCGACTAGTACCTCGCCAGCTCCAGCGCCGCCTTGAACACGTTGGCCTCGTGCGGCAGCACCGCATCTTCGAGGATTCGAGAAAACGGTACGGGGGAGTCCTGGCTGCCGACGCGACGGATCGGAGCGTCGAGGTACTCGAAGGCGAGGTCGCTGATTCGGGCGGCCACTTCGCCGCCGATGCCGCCGGTCACCTTGTCTTCGTGGACGATCAGGGCGCGGCCGGTCTTCCTGACCGTGTTGATGATCGCCTCGTGATCCATCGGGACGATGCTGCGCAGGTCGAGAACATCGCATTCGATGGCGTGATCCTCGGCAAGTTTGCGGGCGGCTCGCAGGCACCAGTGCACCGTGGTGCCGTAGCTGATCATCGAGAGGTCGCTGCCCTCGCGGCGCAGGCGGGCCTTGCCGAAGGGGACGACGAAATCGGGGCCGGGGTGCTTCGTCTTGCAGAAGGTCTGATTGTACAGATACTTCGGCTCGAGGAAGAACGTGGGGCCACGGTTGGCCATGGCATGGCGAAGCATGCCCATCGCATCATCCGGGAAAGCCGGGACGACCACGCGCAGACCGGGCAGCGTCATGAGCATCGCTTCCAGGTTTTGGCTGTGATAGAGGCCGCCGCCGATGTAGCCGCCCGAGGCCAGTCGAATCAACACGTTCGGGGCAAACTGACCGTTGCTGCGGTAGTAGTCGTGGCTGAGTTCGACGACCTGCTCGACGCTGGGCCACAGATAATCGGCAAACTGGGCCGCTTCGATGACGATTCGAATCTTGTCGTCATGACGGCTGAAGCCGTTGGCGGTGCCGACGATGAAGTCCTCGGCGATCGGCGCGTTGAACACCCGTTTCTCGCCGAATGCCTGCTGCATCCCCTTGGTGACGAGGAAAACCCCCCCCTTTTCCTTGCTGGCCACATCCTGGCCCCAGAGAAACGTATCCGGGTTCTTGTGGAACTGCTCGTGAAGTGTTTCATTGATGGCTTCGCGCAGCGTGATGTCCCGTTCCTCGTACTGTGGCTCAAGGGCCGCGCGCGATGGCAGGACTTCGGCGGGATAGACGAAGTCGGTGGCCGTGGCCGGATCCGGCAGGGCGGCCGCTTCGGCCCGCGTGCAGGCGTCATCCAGTTCGGTGGCGTTGTCGATTTCGAGTGCCTCGATGACCGTCAGCGGCAACCGCTCCACCTCCAGGAGATGCTTGCGCATCCGGGCCAGTGGATAAAACGACCTGGCCTCGGCCAGTTCCTCGACCTCGCGGTACAGTTCCTGGCGGTCCGAGTTGGAGTGCGCGAAGTAACGAACGCACTGGGCGTGCACCATAACCGGGCCGACGCCGCTCTTGATGATCGTGACGGCCTTCTTCATGGCATTCATGGAGTCAAAGGGATTGGTCCCATCGCAATTGATGATGGTCAGGTTCTTGAAGCCACGGAAATTGTCCGAGACGACCGAGTTGGCCGTCTGCTCGTGAACCGGCACCGAGATGCCGTACCCGTTGTTCTGGATCACGAAGACGATCGGGAGTTTTTCGCGGCTGGCACCGTTGACGGCCTCGAAGACGTACCCCTCGCTGCAGCTCGATTCGCCCTGGCTCGTGTATACGATGCTGTCGGTGCCGTAGTACTTGTTGGCCCGGGCCAGTCCGACGCCGTGGAGCGTGTGGTTTCCGGTGCAGCTGGACACGTTCCAGATGTTGATTTCCTGCTTGGCGAAGTGGTTGCTCATGTGGCGGCCGCCGGAAGCAACATCATCCCGCCGGGAGAGGCCGTTGAGAACGATCTCGTAGGGCGAGATGCCGCCGGCGAGGCAGGTCAGGAGGTCCCGGTAGTAGGGAAACAGATGATCCTGGCTCTGGCGGAAGGTAAGGCCGAAGGCCACCTGGATGCCGCCATGGCCGATGACCGGGGCGTGATAGGACCACCCCTGGGCCTTCTTGATATAGAACTTGGCCCGATCGTCAATGATCGTGGCCATGTGCATCTGCCGATACCAGTTGATCTGGGTCTTGATCTCCGGCCGGTCCTTGGAAACCGGCAGGGGCTTGAGCTCGACATCTGATTCAACCTTAAACTTAAGCACTGTAGCCATTTATGTGCTCCAGGGTAACCTTTGGAGTCCGAAGGACCCGACACGATCAGATTAACCGATAACCCTATTATAGACAGTCCGCGGGCGCAAGGGACTCAGCCTTGTTTGAGATGGTCGCCGGAAGGCAAAGAAGAGGGGGCGCGGCCGGCGGCAGCGCCCCCCTTCACCCCTCGCGGGGAGCTTGATCTAGGGAAAATCGGGCGGATTGGCTGCCCAGGTCACGGTACCGGTCAGCGCCCCGCCACAACTGGGGCCGGTACAGTCGGTCGATCCGATGGAGGCGCCGGCTGGTGAGTCGATCGTCCAGTTGACGCCAAAGGTCGGCTCCGCCGGGCTCGGATCGCGATAGGCCTCAAGAATGTCGGTGACATCCCACTCGATTTTCCATGGGGGACCCGAATCCGCGACATCGATCAGTGTGCCAAGGGAGAGGTTGCCGATGTTCGGCCGGTTCAGCCAGTTGACCTCGGACGGATCGAAATCCTGCATGATGTTGCAGAGCACCTGGGGCGAGTCGGAGTCGAACATTTCCGAAAATGCCCAACCGGTCATCCGCGCTTGAATGACGTGAGAACCCCACGTCATGGCCGGTGCCGACAGCTTGAGGAGCGACTGAAACTGCGAACCGGGGCCCGACTTGCGGCCGATCCGGAAGTAATCCATATCCTCATAGTTGTTGATCGGATCCTCCAGGGAGACCCAGGTGTCCCTGATCAGGAGCGGGCTCTGGTGGATCTGCGCCAGCGGGATATTGAAGCTGCCGGTCGATCGGTCGATCACGATCTCCTTCATCCGCTCGTCGAAGCCGTCCAGCCATGTCTTCACCTGGTAGGTGCCTGGTTCGACTCCCGACAAACTGAAGTTGCCGTTGGCACCGGTCAGGATGCTGTAGTCAACCTCGGGGCCGTCGAAAGTGAGTTGCACCCCCGGGACACCCACGCCGGACTCGAAATCGAAAGTGCGGCCGGCAATGGTGAATGGGCCGCCGTCAAATGTGTGTCGAAGAATTTCCTTGTCGCAGCCGCATCGCTTGTAGAAGGCGGCATCACCGACGATCAGGAGGGCTCCGAAAAGAAGGCAACGGCCGGCACGGCCGGCCACGATCAGGTCGTTCAGTTCGCGGAGGATGGCGCGGGTCCTGGTACGGAGCGTCCTCACGTCACATCCCCTTTCCGAAGCCGCCGAAATCAAACGTCATGCGGCCCATGAGAGAAAGGTACTTGTTTCCGCTGTTGTCCTCGCGCGGGAGATGGTGATAGCGAAGCTCGGCCCCGAAGTTGGTGGACTTGTCGGAATAACGGGTCAGCACGCCGAAGCCGAGATTCAGGCCGAAGTCGGTGCAGTTGCAGCCGTCCACGCCGCCGATTTTCTTGTTGTAGGCCCCGGCGCCGCCGGAAAGCTGAAAGAGGACGTCCCGGTAGTTCATGGCGTCGTAGGTCACCAGCCCAAAGGCTGGTATCAGCGAGTAGTCGACCTGAACCGTTTCACCGCCGGACCCTTGTACGGTTGCATCGCCGAGGCCATACCAGCCGATCACTGCGCCGACACTGAGGCCCGGTTTCCAGACTTCACGGTGATATCCGAAGTCGCCACCGATGAAGCCGGCCGGCGCACCGGCGGTGACATCGTCGGTGTACCCGAAGCCGGCGCCGATCCGAAAACCCGGATAGAGGGAGCTGCGACCCGGCCCGCACTGGAGTCCGGAACCATCATGTGGCCCGGCAAGTGCGGGACCGATCATGGTGAGGGGTGCGATCGCCATCGTGGCGAGTACCGCCGCGATCGTGGCGAATGACCGTGCGAATTGAGGCACGGGATGTTCCATGTCGGGGTGTCCTCCCTGGCATGAGATGAACTGGGCGGACAGCGCGAAGCCTCCGGCTGTTGCCGTGGCCGCCCTTGAACTCACGAACCCAACTCAGAGGCTGTAACGGGCTGGAAGATAGCATACTGGACGGAGTCACCGGCAAGGGCCGGAGCGGTCAGGCTCCCCCCATCGTTGGTCATCGCGAAGCGACAAGATTGCGCAATTCCTTCTCTGTACGTCTAGTTCGTAGGAGTAGACACCACTGGCGAGACCGTCCCTGCTCCATTCGAAGGTGTGCGGTGAACATGAATTCATTGGGTTGAGGGCTCTCGCAAGATCCGTCTGATGGTCGATCGCGTCAGATCATCACCATCCAATTGACGAGGGTCGAAGGCCGAGCGATCAAAGGACGCACATCCGACGCGACACCACGCCGGAAGCTGGGATCTGTCGAGTTCGTCGGTCGCGAGGAGTTCGAGGGGATGGAACTGGATCCCAAGGTCGAGCTGATCAAGGACCTGGTTCCTATTGGCCTCATGCACATTCAGATGTTGCTGGAAGAGGAAGTCGAGGAACTGGCCGAGGTTTGGTATGCGCGGAAGTCCGAGGCTGCGGCTGGCCGCCGCTTTGGAAGCAATCCGGGCACGGTTCGGCTGGCCGGCCAACGGGTGCCGATCGAGGTGCCGCGGATCCGCGGTACGCAAGGTGAGGTGCCGCTCCGATCGTACAGGGCGTTGAAGGGGCGTGGCGACGTGGACGAGAACCTGCTGCGCCGGGTCCTGTACTGGATCTCCTGTCGGAACTACGAGGCAGCGGCGGAAGCCATTCCAGGGGCCATCGGGTTGTCGAGTTCATCGGTGTCGCGGTCATTCGTGGAGGCGAGCTCAGCGAAGCTGAAGGAGTTCCAGGACCGGGACCTGTCCAAGGACGACATTCTCGCCATCTTCCTGGATGGGAAGAGCTTCGCCGACGAGATGATGGTCATTGCGATGGGCATAACGGCTGAAGGCAAGAAGAAGATCCTCGGGTTCGTGCAGACGGACACGGAGAACGAGAAGGTGTTGACGCCGTTTCTTCGGTCCCTGATGGAACGGGGGCTGGACGTCTCGAACGGGCTACTGGTGATTCAGGACGGCGGGAAAGGCTTGCTCAGTGCCGTGAAGAAGGCGTTCCGCGGTCGGGTGGTCGTGCAGCGGTGCCTGTGGCACAAGCGAGAGAACGTGGTCAGCTACCTGCCGCGAGACGAGCAGGCGATCTGGCGGAAGCGCCTTCAGAGGGCGTACGACCGGCCGACTCATAAGGCGATGAGCTACGGCCGGATGAAGAAAGATATGCCGCGCCTGGCGGCCGAGGTGAAGCGTTGGTTCAAGGAAGCTGAGATCACCGATCGGTCCGAAGACAGGCAGTACGGCCCCGAGCTTCGGGGTGACGAGCTTCCTTCGTGGGTGGCCAATAAGCAGCAGCGTGTGGCGAAGATGCAGGAAGCCATGGAGGCGCTGGAGGCCGAGGCGAAAGCCGAAGCCGAGGGGAAGAAGGCCCGGGATGGAAAAGGCGGTCCGAAGCCGGGCCGGCCATCCGAATCACCGCCGGGTGTTCCCCGGGACAAAGCGCAGCGGAACTTCACGGACCCGGACAGCCGGATCATGAAGACCAAAGACGGCTTCGAGCAGGCCTACAACGCTCAGGCGGCTGTTGATGCCGCGAGCCAGGTGATCGTGGCCCAACTGGTCACCCGGTCGGGAAACGACAAGCAGCAACTGGCGCCGATGGTGGCTCAGATCAAGGAGAACACGGGCCGGCAGGCGGAAGAGTTGTCGGCCGACTCGGGGTACTGTTCGGAAGAGAACTTGAAGGAACTGAATCGGCGGCACATCAGCGGTTACATCGCCACCGGCCGTCAGAAACATGGCGAGTCCTCGGCCACCGGCGAGCGCCGGTCGACACCGGGAACTCGGACCCATGCCATGAAGGTCAAACTGAAGAGGGCCGGTTATCGAAGTCGATACCGACTGCGAAAGCAAACCGTGGAACCCGTCTTCGGTCAGATCAAGGAAGGCCGAGGGTTCCGAAGGTTCCTGCTTCGAGGGATCGAAAAAGTTCACGGCGAGTGGAGCCTGATCTGCGCTGCCCACAACTTCCTGAAATGGGCCAGGGCGGTAGCGTGAACGGGCAAAAAGGCGAGAAGCCGCGCGTTCGGCCCGAAATGCGCGTGCGAGACATCCCATAAGTTCAGATCGCTGCGGAGAAACCGAGCGAACAGTAGCCACCCGGGGAGTTCGGATCATGGCCAGCAAGGAACATCTGCTCGTCGTTGCCATTACTCTGACAGGCTCCTAGCTTGGGTGCCGCCCTAAAGCCCCAGCCAGCGCCTCAATTCGGGAATCGGCGTGCCGGTCCGGGCGGCGTAGTCGGCCAGCTGGTCGTCGCCGATCGGGCCGACGGCGAAATAGCGGCTTTCGGGGTGGGCGAAGTAGAAGCCGGAGATGGAACTGGCCGGGTACATGGCCAGTGATTCGGTCAGCGTGATGCCGGTGGCGGCTTCGGCGTCGAGGAGGCGGAAGAGGGTCCGCTTTTCCTGGTGGTCGGGCTGGGCTGGATAGCCGGGGGCGGGACGGATGCCCCGGTACGTCTCGCGCAGCAGTTCTTCGGGTGTCAGGTTCTCGGAGGCGCCGTAACCCCACTCCTTGCGGGCCCGGGCATGGAGATACTCGGCGAACGCCTCCGCCAGGCGATCGGCCAGCGCTTCGAGCATGATCGCGTTGTAGTCGTCATTGTCTTTCTTGAACGCGGCGACGCGCTCGGCAACCCCGTGCCCGGCCGTGACGGCGAAGGCCCCGAGATGATCGCGCCGGCCCGTCGATATCGGAGCCACGAAGTCGGCCAGGGCCAGGTTGGGTTGGCCCGGGTCCTTATCGGCTTGCTGGCGCAGCGTGTGGAGGCGGACCGGTTTGCCATCCGGCTGAAGGAGGATGTCGTCCCCTTCGGAATTGGCGGGGAAAAAGCCATAGACGCCTCGCGCGGTGATCCACTTTTCGCGGACGATTTGATCGAGCATGGCCAGGGCATCCGCGTGAAGTTCCCGCGCCTTCTCGCCCATTACCGGGTGGTCCAGGATCTGTGGGTAGCGTCCACCCAGTTCCCAGGTGATGAAGAACGGTGTCCAATCGATGTACGGCACGAGTTCGGCCAGCGGGAGGTTGTCAATCTGCCGAACGCCGGTGAAGGACGGCGTCGGGATATCGACGGTCGTCCAGTCGGTGAAAAAGGCGCGTGCGCGCGCCTCCGCCAGCGACACCAGCTTGATTCGCTCCTGCTTCCTCAAGTGCTGGAGGCGTGCCTCCTCCTGGAGCCTGGCGTTCTCGACGAGAAAGGCCGCCCGCTGCTCCTCACTGGTCAGCGCCGAGGCAACACCCACGGCACGGCTGGCGTCCAGGACATGGACGATGGGCTTGCCGTAGGCGGGCGCGATCTTGATGGCGGTATGAGGCCGACTGGTCGTGGCCCCGCCGATCAACAGCGGTATGACGAACCCCTCGCGCTCCATTTCGCGGGCGACATGGGCCATCTCCTCGAGCGACGGCGTGATGAGTCCGGAAAGACCGATGAGATCGGCCCGGTGTTCGCGCGCGGCGGCCAGTATCTTCTCGCACGGGACCATGACGCCGAGGTCGATAACATTCCAGTTATTGCAGGACAGCACGACGCCGACGATGTTCTTTCCGATGTCGTGGACATCCCCCTTGACCGTGGCCATCACGATGGTGCCCTGCGCGCCGAGGCCCCCCGACGACGCCTTTTCCTCCTCCATGTACGGCAGCAGAATCGCCACCGCCTTCTTCATGACCCGCGCGCTCTTGACCACCTGCGGCAGGAACATCTTGCCGGAGCCGAAAAGATCGCCGACGACGTTCATGCCGGCCATCAGCGGGCCCTCGATGACCAGGATGGGACGTGAGTACTTCTGCCTTGCCTCCTCGACGTCGACATCGATGTACTCGACGATTCCCTTGACGAGGGCATGGGCCAGCCGTTCCTCGACCGGGGTGCGGCGCCAGGCATCATCCTTCACGGCCGCTTTCCCCCCCCCTTTCACCGTCTCGGCAAAGGTGAGCAATCGCTCGGTGGCATCGGGCCGGCGGTTGAGCAGCACATCCTCCACGCGCTCGAGCAAGTCCTTTGGAATCTCCTCGTACACGGCCAGCTGGCCGGCGTTGACAATCCCCATGTCGAGGCCGGCCTGGATGGCGTGATAAAGAAAAGCCGCGTGCATCGCCTCGCGGATGGCGTTGTTGCCCCGGAAGGAAAACGAGATGTTCGAAATGCCGCCCGAAACGCGGGCTCCCGGCAGGGTGGCCTTGATCCGGCGCGTGGCCTCGATGAAGGCGACTGCGTAATCGTTGTGCTCCTCGATGCCCGTGGCCACCGTCAGCACATTGGGATCGAAGATCAGGTCCTCCGGGGGAAAACCAACCTCCGTCGTCAGCAGGTCATAGGCGCGACGGCAGATGGCCACCTTGCGCTCCACCGTATCGGCCTGCCCCTGCTCGTCGAAAGCCATGATGACGACGGCGGCGCCATGGTGGCGAATGATGCGACCCCGGCGGATGAATTCGGCCTCGCCATCCTTCAGGCTGATCGAGTTGACCACGCCCTTACCCTGGACGCAGACGAGGCCGGCCTCGAGAACGGGCCAGCTCGAACTGTCGATCATGATCGGAATTCGGGAGATCTCGGGCTCCGAGGCGATCAGGTTCAGAAAGGTCGTCATTGCAAGGACGGAATCGAGCAATCCCTCATCCATGTTGATATCGATGAGGTTGGCCCCGTTCTCGACCTGCTGCCGGGCAACGCCGAGCGCCGCTTCGTAATCCCCCTCCAGGATCAGGCGGGCGAATTTCGGCGAGCCGGTGACATTGGTCCGCTCGCCGATCATCTGAAAGTTGGAGTCCGGCCGCACCGTGAGCGGCTCGAGTCCCGACAGGCGGAGCGTCGGCTCGATGGTCGGAATCGCGCGGGGCGCCACACCGGCCACGGCGGCCGCGATGGCCCGGACATGATCGGGCGTGGTGCCGCAGCAGCCACCGACCAGGTTCAGGAATCCCTCGCGCGCCCACTGGCCGAGATGCGGCGCCATCGTTTCGGGTGTCTCGTCGAAGCCGGTTTCCGCCAGGGGATTCGGGAGGCCGGCATTGGGATAGCAGCTCACCGGGAGCGGCGCCACGTGGGAGAGCTCCTCGATGTAGGGGCGCATTTCCCTGGGTCCCAGCGAGCAGTTGATCCCGACCGACAGGAGCGGCACGTGGCTCACGGAATTCCAGAACGCTTCGACGGTCTGGCCGGAGAGGGTTCGCCCCGACTGATCGACGATGGTGACCGAAAGCATGATCGGAACGCGTCGACCCGTTTCTTCGAAGAGCTGCTCGATCGCAAAGAGGGCCGCTTTGCCAACCAGTGTGTCGAATACCGTTTCGACCAGGAGGAAGTCGACGCCGCCGTCCATGAGGCCACGCGCCTGATCGTAGTAGGCGGCCCGGAAGTCCTCGAACGTGTGCGTACGCTTGCCGGGATTGTTCACGTCGACCGCCAGCGAGGCGGTACGGTTTGTCGGACCGAGAGCGCCGGCCACGAACCGCGGACCGGAGGTGGGGGTCACGAATTTTTCGACCGACCGCCGGGCTATCCGGGCCGCTTCCAGGTTCATCTCGTAGGCCAGCGCCTCCAGGCCGTAATCGGCCTGCGAGATGGCCGTGGCGCTGAAGGTGTTGGTCTCGATGATGTCGGCGCCGGCCTCGAGGTATTCAAGGTGGATCGCCTCCACCAGATCCGGACGGACCAGGTTCAAGACATCCGCATTGTTCCTGAGGTCCCGGGGATGGTCCCGGAAACGATTCCCGCGGTAATCCGGCTCCTGAAGATGGCAGCGCTGAAGCATCGTCCCCATGGCGCCGTCGATGATCGCGATTCGCCGGGCCATGATGGCCCGGAGGGCCGTCTCGGCCTCCGAAATGGGACGGGCGGGCGCCGCCTCACCCGTGTAAGGGCCTAGGATGTCGGATTTCACGTATCGGGCCTCGAGTCTGGTACATCCAAGTTGTTTGAGCCCAAGATGATACCGAAATAGAAGCGATTCGGCAAAGAAACTGACCTTTGGCCTGTTCCGGGGTACAACCAACTCAACAGACACGGCGCACGATCCGTCTATCGTCGACGTCAGTCGACGCCGGGCGCATGGTCCCGTATTCTGCTGGTCGCCCGTCCCCAAATTGATCGTTTCATTTCTGATCCCCGCATGGAGGCACCTGATGATCTTCGTTCGTCCATTCCTTCCGGCCCGTGTCGGCCGGCCCGGCTTTTTACAGGCGCTGGCCGCTGCGGCGGTGGCCATGACTCTTCTCTTGGCCGTGCCCGCGGGCCCGCTGTCGATCGGCCCGGGCGCGGCCATGGCCGGCTACGCCGACCCCCCGGCCATTCCGAAGACGCCTGAAGACGTGACGGCCATGGCGCGCAACCAGCTGGCCCAGGCCCAGATGAGCCTGGATCAGATCCTGGCCGTGTCGGGGAAGCGGACGATCGAAAACACGCTCGTTCCATACAACGAGATGGGGATTGCGCTGGACCTGGCGGGCGCGATGTCGAGCCTCATGGAAAACGTCCACCCGGACGAAGCGGTGCGAACCGCGGCGGAGGCCTCGAGCCAGGAAATCAGCAAGTTTGTCACCGGGCTGGGCCTGAATCGGGCCTTCTTTGACGCCATGTCGTCCGTCGACCTGGGAAAGGCCGATGACGCGACCAAATTCATGATGGAGGAGACACTCCGCAATTTCCGGCGCGCCGGCGTCGACAAGGACGAGTCCACCCGCAAACACATCGAGGGGCTCAACGAGGAGCTGGTCAAGATCGGCCAGGAATTTGATCGAAACATCCGCGAGGACAAGCTGTCGATCACGCTCGATTCGGCGGACGAACTCGACGGCCTCCCCGCCGACTACATTGCAGCGCACAAGCCGGGCGAGAGCGGCAAGATCACCATCACCACCGACTATCCGGACTATTTTCCAGTGATTACCTACGCTAAGAACGAGGCCGTGCGCCAGAAGCTGTACCGGGAGTTCATGAAGCGTGGCAATCCCAAGAACCTCGAGACGCTGAACAACCTGATCAACAAGCGTCACGAACTGGCCACCACGCTGGGCTACGCGAACTGGGCCGACTACATGACCGAAGACAAGATGATCGGCTCGACGGAAAACGCCCAGGCCTTCATCGAGAAGATCACGACGGCTGCCACGCCGCGCTCCCAGCAGGAATACCAGGAGATGCTGGGCGTCAAGAAGCGCTTCGACGAGACGGCCACGGAAGTGGCCGACTACGACAAGTTCTTCCTTTCCGAGATCCTGAAGCGCGAGAAGTACAACTTCGACAGCCAGGCCGCTCGGGCCTACTTCGATTTCCCGATCGTACAGGACGGCATCCTGAACCTGGTCTCAACGCTCTGGGGTGTCGAGTTCCGCAAGGTCGACAATGCCCCGACCTGGCATGCCGAGGTCGAGGTGTTTGACGTGTACGAAGGGCCGACACTTCGCGGCCGGATCTACCTTGATCTGCACCCGCGCGATGGCAAATACGGGCATGCGGCCCAGTTCACGATGCGCAACGGGGTCAAGGACATCCAGTCACCGATCGGCGTGCTGGTCTGCAACTTCCCCGGCGGCAAGGACCTCATGCCTGGCGAGGGGCTCATGGGTCACGACGAGTTCGAGACCTTCCTCCACGAGTTCGGACACCTGATGCACCATGTCTTTGGCGGCAACCAGCGCTGGATCGACCAGGCCGGCGTGTCGACCGAGTGGGATTTCGTGGAGGCGCCTTCGCAGTTTTTGGAGGAGTGGGCCCTCAATCCGGAAACACTTCAGGGACTGGCCCGGCACTACGAGACCGGCCAGCCGATTCCTGCCGAAATGATTGACCGCCTGCGGGCTGCCCGTGATTTCGGCGAGTACGGCAAGGGACTGATGGCTCGTCACCAGATGTTCTATGCGGGCCTCTCGCTCAACCTGTACAACCGCGACCCGGCGACGATCGGAAACTCCTCGGATTTCGTGAAGGAAATCCAGGATCGCTACTCGGCCTTTCAGAAAGTCCCGGGAACCACCATGCAGACCGGTTTCGGCCATCTGAATGGATACTCGGCGATTTACTACACCTACATGTGGTCACAGGTGATTGCCAAGGACCTGTTCAGCAAGTTCGATGAGAAGAACCTGCTGGATCCGAAGATGGCCACCGCGTACCGCAAGGCTGTCCTCGATGCCGGCGGCACCAAGCCCGCGGCCCAGCTCGTCAAGGATTTCCTCGGACGGGATTTCAGTTTCGAGAGCTACGAGAAGTGGCTGAACGCAAACTAATGTAGCTCCGGCTAATCGTTTTGCGATTAGCCGGAAACGCCAAAGTTAAAGGGGGGACCGGCGCCGCGGCGTCGGTCCCTTGGTTTTCTGCGTCATGCATCCGGGCCAACTTCGCGCCACCCCCTACGGTTCGACCAGAAACCTCACCAACCCCCTCTTCAACTTCCCCGAAATTGGCTCCACCCCCAACCATGCGTGCCAGATTCCCCGGGCAATGTCCGGCCGGGTGATCGCCGGATGCGCCACGCCGGCCACTGTCGTATACAGCCCTTCGCCGGGTAGATAGGTCAGCTCGATCGTCTGGCCCGAGCGGATGCCGCCGGCCATCCAGCTCTGGAAGAGATCAAGATCGTCGGCCAGTTCCGGGCCGGGTTTCCCCTTCCAGACAAGGTCAAACCCGTCGCGCATTCCCTCTTTCAGCCTGTTGCCATCCACGTCGCGCCGGAACGAGAGGACGAGACGCCGGGGAATGTCAGCGGAGGCGATCGTGCTGACTGGCACCCGGCCCAGAGGAGCCAGGGCATCCACGTAAAGCGCGGCGGCATAAACCGTCACCATGAGTTTCCGGCGCGCCCCCGAGCCGGTTGCGATCATGTGGCGTGTTTCACCGGCACTCGTCGTCACGCGGAGCGCACGGGGGAAAACGACGCTGGTCGACGGGTCTACGAAGGTCTCGGGCTCCGGCCGTATTCGGGAGGCATCGAGAACCGGTCCATTGCACGTGTCATCCAGCAGATAGGTTGGATCGTCAGGCAACGCCCGATCGTGCTGCGCTCCTGCCGGCACCGCCGTCGTGGCGAGGAACAGTGACGCGGCCAAAACCAGTCGTTTCATCATCGATCACTCGGAGTGACGGCGGCCAAGGGCAATGGCCAGGTTGAGCCAGCCGAGGAGCAGGAGGCCCCCCCCAACCGGCGTCACGGCCCCCAGCCACCGCTGCCCCGTCAGCGCCAGTGCGTATAGCGTGCCGCTGAAGATCAGGGTGCCAAGCGCGAATGCAAGACCGCTCCGTCGGGCCGGGGCCTCCCCAATCAGGCCCGACGTCGCGAGGCCAAGGGCCATGAGGGCGAGCGCGTGGTACATCTGGTAACGAACGCCGGTTTCGAAAACGGCCAGAAGGTCCGGCGGCAGCCGGGCCTTCAAGGCATGGGCGCCGAAGGCACCCAGGCCCACCCCAAGAAATCCCAGGACCGAGCCGAGCTGGAGCCAGCGTTGACCGGCGGCGGCGCTCATTACCGGTCCAACCGGATCGGCCAGACGCCTCGCGTCTTCTTATGGGTATCGTCCTTGAAAAGGATCTCACCATAGTTGAACGCGCCGTCCGGCGCCTCACGCGGCAGCACCGGCATGGTCAGTACCAGTTCAGTGGCCACCCCCGGGTACAGTGTCAGCGTCTCGGAATCACCCGCCTTGACCTTGATCGATTCGCGATCACGGCGGCGATAGGACTCGACGAGTCGGAACGACCAGTCGTCGGCCGACTTGTCGTGAACGAAGCCCGGCCAGAGCTGGAGTCGGTACGAAACCGGTTCTCCACCCCCCCGGTTGGGATTGCTGACGGTCAGGGTGCCCTTGCGCGTGTCAAAGGCCGCACGGTTCTGCGGAATGCCATCCTTGTCGAGCACGCTGATGACGATGTCGCTGACCCGCGCGTACAGAGCCGGCGACACGTCCATCTCGAACGTGATCTGTTCGATGTCAGACGGGAGCGTGACCGGCATTTCCCAGATGTCCTTCCCGGTGACGTCAATTGTCCGCTCGCGGCGCCAGCCGAGAATCGTCCCCTCGGCGCGCCCCTCGAACGGACGGTTGCCGACGTTCGTCACGGAGGCGGTCAGCCGGGCCGGTTCCGCCGGAGGCATCTCGAATCGGTGGACCGTATCGGGCCGGCAGTCGAGGCTGGTGAGTCGGGCCTCCAGATGAAAGGCGGCATCGCGTCGATTGGCGGTACTGGCCCCTACGACGGCTTCCCATGTGCCGGGACGCAGGTCATCTCCGGTGATCAGTTGTTCATGCCGCGTGCCGGTCGCCGGATCGGACCACCCGGCAAAAGTTCCGTGCGCGTGACCTTCGGGGTCGAACAGGACGACGCGAACGAGGCCATCCGAGCCGCGCGGCGCCTCCGCCGACAGGTCGAGGGCCGAGGCCCCCGGCGGCACCTCGATGAAGAACCGTCGGATGCCGCCCGGCTCGAGCCCGGTGCCGCTCCATTCGCGGGTGCCGTCCGTGCCCTCGAAGCGCCACGGGATGACGACGCTGTTCCAGACCTCGAAATCAGCCAGCCGCTGGCCACCCATGCCGCGGGCGTATCCGCGAACGCGCCCGACATGAAGGCCGGGGGTGGCGAGGGCGGCCGGATCGTATTCGAGGTCGAAGCTATTCGTGCCATCCCCCTTGAGATGTATCGATTTCCGGTCGAGATGAATCCAGGCCACATCCGCCTCCAGATCGAAGTCCTGGAACTGGGCCGCCCGGGCATCCGGCGCGATCGAGTCGGCGAAGATCGGCGTCAACGTGACGGTCACTTCGCGCGGCGGCGCGGGATACCAGCCGTTGCCGCGCCAGAAGGCGGCCGGCCCCTTTCCCGAGGCGAAGAAGGGATTGGTTACCTCGACCTTCGTGGTGAGCCGTGATCCACGGGCGCGCGGTGCCAGGTCCTTGAGTGCCTCCCATGCCGGGGCGAGCTGTACGAGGCCGCTGCCCTGATCGAGCAGGGTAAAGCCCGCCAGCGGCCGGGCGGTCCCGGCGATCGCCTGGCGCACGGTGGCAAATGTCCATGGTACGTGGCTCTGAATGGCGGCCGAAAGGAGGAGGGCCGCCGCGCCGGCGACATGCGGACTGGCCATGCTGGTGCCATTTTTCACTTCACCGCCATCGAAGGCCGGAACGGTCGAGAGGACCGTTCCCGGGGCGATGACCGTCGGCTTGGGCACCTCTCCCCCGCGGGACGAGCCGAAGTTCAGCAGGTCGCGCCGCACTCCCTGCCCACTGATGGCGGGGCCGGCCTCGTCGGAGATCATGTTGCCCACCGAAATCGCAAACATCGAGGTGCCCGGCGTGCCGGTGGTCGACAGCCCCGGTCCGTTGTTGCCGTTTGACGTCACGAAGACCACCCGCGGGTGCTTCAGCAATTCGTCGTCCACCAGTTTGTCGATATCCGACAGCCCTTCACGATCGGCCTCGATCCCGTAGGACATGTTGAATACGAGCGGCCACCCCCGCCGCTCGGCCCATTCGATCGCCCATTCGACGGCCTTTTTCACGCTCTCCTTCGTGGTGGCGCCGCCCGAGAGGGCGTTATTGCCGATCTTGAGGCTCAGCAGGCGGGCGCCCGGCGCCACCCCGTCCAGGCCGTTCTCCCCGCCGATGCGGTGGCCCGCTGCGATGCCGGCCACATGCGTGCCGTGACCGTTGTCGGCCAGGTGGATCTCCACGATCCTGTCGGCCGGCCGAATGGTGAGGCCTCCGTTGATCGAATGGAGTTTCTCCTTGTCGCTCGAGGAGCGGAAGAGGACGATCTGGCCGGACACGCCGTAGCTCCGGATGGGTGACTCGTCGTCGAGTTCCCCGTCGCCGTCCAGGTCGACCAGCGCCACCCAATCCGAATCGGCGGCGGCAACCCTGGGTGCAAAGGCCAGGATCGCGAACCGGTCGTCCTGGCGGCCGTTGTTGTTCAGATCCTTGACGCCCGAGAAGCGCCAATCCTTCTCCTCGAGAAATCCGAGCCAGTAGATGGAGTCGGGGCTGGTGATGGCGAGGTGATCGACGCCGTACACGACGCGGTCCTTCGTGTCTTCGAGGACCGGCCGACCATCGCGCGTGGCGAACGTGGCGCGCGTCAACTTCACATCTCCCTGGCCGCTGAAATCCCGGGCATCGAGAATCTTGCGTCCGCCGCCCGGCAACTGGTCAAGGCCCGCAACACCCAGGTCGACGCCCGAATCGAGGATGCCGATGACAACCCCCTCACCATTCCATTCGGGATGAGCGCGGCGGAAGGAAACGGCGCCGATCTCCTCGACCGGCAGGACAGTGAACGTGGGTGGATCGAGGACCGGTGCCGCTGCGTGTACCGCCCCCGGGACGATCAGCGCGGTGAGGATGGCGAGGAACCGGAGCGGTGAACGGCAGGCGGACGTGGAGCGGCGGCGGAGGGACGTGTCATCCATCCGGGAACGATGCCCGAATGGCCGCCCGATTTCCAGCCGGGGCTAGCGGCGGAGCGATATCCCCAGGAAGAGGACCAGGTCCTCCGGACTGTCGGTGAGCCCGATGTTGACCCCCGCGTCCAGCTGGACGTCGGGACTTGCGGCCAGGGTAAGGCCGGTGTCCAGCTGGGTCTGAATTTCACCCGTCCGGGTCGTCGAAACAACCGTGACGAGCTCCAGGAATGCGCCGAGAGTGGCCGTCAGGTCGCGGCCGATAACGGCGGAACTGACGATGTCGAAGGATCGATCCTCGCTGTCGGACACCCAGTCGGCCTCGAGCATCAGGCCGAGGCCCCAGCTGGATGAGAGCTCGACACTGAACGGGACAATCAACCCGGCCGACACCTCCTCCACGCCGAGGCCATCACCCGCCGTGGGGAGCGTGACGAAGGGCATGAGGGCCAGCGCCGTCTTCCCATCGTCATTTCCCCAGGCGTTCCACTTGAAGCGAACGGTGATATCGCCAATGCCGCTCCTCACGGCGCCGGGAAAGGAGGGACCGGACAGTGATTCACGGAGAAAGACCGGCACGACGAGCTGTAGATCGGTACGATCGGTCAGGCCGGCTTTCAGATTGAGATTGGCAAGGCCGATCGTCTCGCGGGTCAGGTCGGCCTCCTTGTCGGTTGACCAGGAGACGACGTCCGCCTCCAGTTGAAAGTGACCGGCGTCGACCGTGTGCGGGCTCTCGGTGATGTCGGGACGGTCGGTGCTCAGCTCGCGCATCGCCTCGCGGGGACGCGGGTGGAATAGATTGGTGGCGGCCGCCGGATGCGGGAAGGCCAGGAGCACGAGGGCCGCCACCGGCGCCAGCTTGAGCGCCCGACGACGGGCCAGAATGCCATGCCGCGGCCCGAAGACGAGGGCCAGCGCGTACAGCACGCCGGCCACCACCCCCATCGAACCGGCGATCGAGGCATTGAGCGCCGTGGCCAGTACGTAACCCAGTGCCGAGGAGAGGACGCCGAATCCGGCGGCCAGCATGATCATGACAGCCAGTCGGTCGGTGAGGAGGTAAGCCGTGGCCGCCGGGGCCACCAGCATGGCAACGACAAGGATGGCACCGACGATCTCGAATGACGCCACGGTGGTCATGGATACAGCTCCCATCAAAAGGTAGTGCCATAACCCGACCGACACGCCAAGCGAGGCGGCCAGCGCCGGGTCGAAGCTGATCAACTTGAGTCGGCTCCATCCGAGAAGGACGAAGGAGAGCATGAGTAGGGTGAGCCCCGCCATCAGCCAGACCGGACGGGGTCCCAGGTCCATGCCGCGCCAGATCAGCGGATCCCACGGCACATACGCGATTTCGCCG
>Ga0163152_10003835_pt1 | contig 19152 bp, 16 predicted proteins | sample OliLakLV19MP8IB2_FD_148635 | JGI IMG/M metagenome (GOLD analysis project Ga0163152, IMG submission 148635) | Freshwater microbial mat bacterial communities from Lake Vanda, McMurdo Dry Valleys, Antarctica - Oligotrophic Lake LV.19.MP8.IB-2 | ecosystem: Environmental > Aquatic > Freshwater >...
AACGCTTCCTCCTCCAGCACGCGGTCCACGTGACGATCGGCGCCGCGCGCGGCCTCCACTATGCGCACGAGAAGGCGGATCTCGAGGGCCGGCCACTCGGGATCGTGCATCGCGACGTCTCGCCGCAGAACCTCCTCGTGAGCTTCCAGGGCGAGGTCAAGGTTGCGGACTTCGGCATCGCTCGCGCCGACAACCAGCAGCACCTCACTCGGCCCGGACACATATGGGGAAAGCTGGCCTACATGGCGCCCGAGCAGGCGCGCGCGGGCGTCGTCACGGCGGCGAGCGATCAGTTCGCGCTCGCGATCGTCGCGTGGGAGCTTTTCAGCGGAGAGCGGCTCTTTCACCGTGATATCGACGCGGAGACGCTGCGCGTGGTCCTCGCGGCGTCGATTCCGTCGATCGCATCGCGCGTGCCAGGGTTTCCGCCGGCGATCGAGCGCGTGCTCGAGCGTGCGCTGTCGGTCGAACCGGCTGCGCGGTATCCGTCGTGCGCGGCGTTCGCGGCCGAACTCGAGGCAGCCGCCGCGCGAGTGCCGCTCCTGCTCTCCGACGGACGGCTCGGCGAATATCTGAGCGCGCTCTTTCCGAAAGAGGCGAAGGAGCTCTCGCTGCCCGTGGATGCCGCGTCTCCCGGGGCGGCTGCGCCCGAATCGCTGCCGTCTCCCTCCCGACGCCGCGTGACGGCAGTCCTGCTGGGTGTCTCGCTCGCAGCGGGTGCGGCACTGGGGATCGCGTGGCTGCGCAGCGCGCCGCGGCTCGTGCGCGAGGCCGAAGCTCACCTCGCCGCTGGCCGATGGGAAGACGCGCTGTCTTCGGCGCGGCAGATCCTCGGTCGTGATCCTGCCGACGAGCGCGCTCGTCAACTCGCGACGCTCGCGGCGACCGAGATTCTCGTCGCGAAGTCGACGAGCCCGGAGACCGCGGAGACGTGGCTGCGCGACCTCGTCCGCGACCATCCCACGCTCGAAGAGCCGCTCCGCGAGGAGCTGCTCGTGCTCGAGGTGAGAAAAATTGCCACGAAGGGCATCGGACCGGACGTCGCGCAGCGGGTGTCGGACTTCGTGCTCACGCATCGCGACTCGCCGAAGGTCGCGCACGCGGGCGCCGAAGTGCTCAAGCTGAGGGGGTATGACGCGATCGCGTATCTCTGGATGCGTGAGCTCGCCATGGAGGGCGGGATCAAGCCGCCACCCGAGGCGCTCGCGGAGGCGATTTCGGTCATGCAGGACCGTACGCTTCCGGACCACCCGGCGTGCGGCGCGGCGAGGCACGTCGGCATGAAAGTCGACGTTCTCGCGTTCGAGGAATGGAGCCGCAGGGCGGTTTTGTCCGGCGAAGGCTACGAACTCGTGAACGCAACGGCAGTCGGCCCCACCCTCACCGGGATGGGCCATCTGCGTTTCCTCGTGCGTGTGCTGACCTCCGCGGAAAAAACGGTCCTCGGAAGCGAAGAGTTCGTCCTCGATGTGCGGGCGCTGCCGCAATCGGAGCTGGAGCGAATTCTGCGAACGATGCGGACGATCGCCGCCGACGACAATCTCAAGCCGTGGCGCCAAAGAGAGCTGCAGCGGCTGTTGCAGGAGATCGAGAAGCCCCCGTCACGGTAGAAGCACGCGGCGGACTTCCCAGGCCGAGGCTCGTCCAGCGAAGCCGGCGGTTGGTGCCACGCCGATCGATAGCGTGTCGCCGGAGAGCGAGGCGCCCGCGCGCGACGACTCGCCGACGCGCACCCGCTTGAGGCGGCGTGCGAGATCGCGGCGGGCCGCGTCGTCGGACGCGGCGCTGCGAATGCCGGCGGCGGCTTCTTCGAGCGCGGCCGAAATCACCGCGAGGCCGTCGCCGTTGTCCGCGAGGCCGGGAGCGGCCGCGGTCTTCCAGGCGATCTCAACCTTGAGCGGCGCACCGCCGAAGAGATCGCCGAGACCGCGTGCGAGATCCTCCGCGCGACGCTGCACGTCGACCTTCGAGAGCGTGCGCGTGGTGGGCGCGAGCGCGCGCGAGGCGGACGGCAGACTCACCGCGATCACGGCGCGCGGGTCGATCACATGGAGGACCTCTCCATCGACGAGCACGACGCCCGTGCCGGAGAGATCGCCGACGACGCCGGAGAGCTGCGTGCCGCCGTCGAGGGTGAGGGTGACACGCGTGCCCGCGCCTGCCTCGCCGGCCCGCGACGCCTCGACGAGGGAAACGAGAATGTCGGTCGCGCCGCGTGCTTCGACGGCGGCGGCCTGTGCGAGAACCGGAATCAACAGCATCGCGATCATGACCTCTCCTATTCCCAGCTCTTGAGCATCCACGAGCACAGCTTGTAGAGCACGCGGGCGCCGACGTTCGCGTCCCACTCGTTGCCCTCGGCGCCGGGTGCGACCTCGTTGAGGTCGAAGCCGACGATGGTGACGCCCGATTCGACGACGCGCTTCAGGAGGATGCTCGCCTCGTTGAACGAAAGTCCTCCGGGGACGGGCGTGCCCGTGCTCGGGCAAAACGCGGGATCGAGCCCATCGATGTCGAACGAGACGTACACCCAGTTCGGGAGGTCCTCGATGATCGCGTCGCAGATCGAGCCCCAGCTCTGGCCGTCGGCTTTCTTCTCGGCGAGGCGCCAGTCGTAGTGCGTGACGATGCGGCCGTTCGACGTCGCGATCATGTCGGCTTCGGCCTTGGAGAAATCACGGATGCCGACCTGCACGAGCTTCGTGACGTGCGGAATCTTCTGTATCACGTTGTGCATGATCGACGCGTGCGACCATTCGAAGCCCTCGTAGGCGTCGCGGAGGTCGGCGTGTGCGTCGATGTGGAGGACGGCGAAGTCCTCGTGGTCCTCGGCGTGGCGCTTGATCGCGCCGAACGGAACCGAGTGATCGCCGCCGAGTACGCCCACACGCTTGCCCTGCTTCAGGTAGCGATCGACGGTGTCGTAGACATGGCGGTTGAGCTTTGCGGACGCGTCGTTCACCCGCGCGAGCGCCTTCTCGAGCTCGGTGTTGCCGGCGATGCGGCCGCCGACCTCGATGATGCGCTCGGCGTCGGCGCGGGCCACGCGATTGAGCGCGTCGATCTCCGGCGCAGGCGGAAGCATCGTGATGCCGGCGCGCCACGGCTCGCCGAGGTCGAGGTCGTAGAGATCGAGCTGGTGGCTCGCGGCCCGGATCGCGGCCGGCCCGCGCGAAGTTCCTGCGCGATACGACGTCGTCGCGTCCCACGGAACCGGCACGATCACGAGCTCGGCGTCCTCCGGCGTGAACGGCAGTCCGAAGAGTCCGGCGTCGGCCGGCGGCGGTTCGTCCGGATCGTAATCGTCCTTCACGCGCGACAGATGACATGTGCGAGCCCCGCGTGGCAAGCGGTTCTACGCGCTCTCTCCGGAGTTGCCCCCTCGGGGGGCCGATGACAAACTGCGCCGCATGTCCACCCCGAATCCGATCGCCCGCCTCGCCGAGCTCGGTCAGAGCATCTGGTACGACTTCATCAAGCGCGACCTCCTCACGAGCGGCGAGCTGAAGCGGCTGATTGACCAGGATGGACTGCGCGGCATGACGTCGAACCCGACGATCTTCGAGAAGGCGATCGGCGGCTCCGCGCTTTACGACCAGGACCTGCGCAAGCTGGCGGGCAAGGCCCCGGCGGACGCGGCAGAAGCCGTCATGGTCGCGGAGGTGCAGACGGCGTGCGACATCTTCCGGCCCGTCTACGACAAGTACGAGGGACGCGACGGGTTCGTCTCGATCGAATGCTCGCCGACGTCGGCGAACGATACCGAGGCGACGGTGAGCGAAGCGCGCCGGCTGTGGAAGTCGGTCGATCGCCCGAACGTGATGATCAAGATTCCGGGCACGAAGGCCGGCGTACCGGCGGTGCGGCGGGTGCTCGCCGAAGGCATCAACGTGAACGTGACGCTCCTGTTCGCGGTCGAGCGCTACGAAGACATCATGGAGGCCTACCTCGGCGCGCTCGAGGAGCGCGTGAAGGCCGGCAAGGCGATCGATCGCCTCCAGTCGGTGGCGAGCTTCTTCGTGAGCCGTGTCGACTCGAAGATCGACGCGAAGCTCAACGAGATGATCGCCGTGGGCGGGCCGAAGGCCGACAAGGCCAAGACCATCGTCAGTCGCATCGCGATCGCGAACGCGAAGATCGCGTATGAGCGCTTCCAGCAGGCGTTCTCCGGTGCGCGCTGGTCGATCCTCGCGGACAAGGGCGGCTGCGTGCAGCGGCCGCTGTGGGCGTCGACATCGACGAAGAACCCGGCGCTGCCCGACACGCTCTACGTCGAGGCGCTGGCGGCGAAGGACTCCGTGAACACGGTTCCGCCGGACACCTACGTCGCGTATCGCGACCACGGCGATCCGAGAATCCGCATCCACGAGGACGTGGGCCTGGCGCACGAGCAGATGAAGACGCTCGCGATCGTGGGCATCGACATCCGCAAGGTGACCGACGAGCTCGAGATCGAGGGCGTGGCGTCGTTCGCGAAGTCGTTCGAGACGCTACTGAAGGCGGTCGCGCAGAAGTCCGCGTCGCTCAACGTCGCCTGAGACTGGGGTGGACATCCCGGCGAAGGGCGTCTTCGAGTATGAAGTCGTGCTCGAGTCCGCGGGCGCATCGGAGCCATGGGTTCGGACCCAATGGGGTGACGGGCCGGGCTACACCGGCTCGGTGAAGAACCTCCTGCGCGCAGGTGGGCCGGCGCCCCTGCTCGGCGCGTCGCCGGAGATCCGTCTGATCGGTGGGCGGCTCGAGCTCAGCGTCGTGGAAACGCTCCCGATCAAGATCTTCCGAATGAAGCCGCTGTCGCGCCGCCGTTGGTTCTCGGTGCATTCGGGTGACCTTCACGAGATCGCGAACGCCGGCGATCTGCTCACGCTGACCTACGACATGCGCGGTGCATTCGGTCTTGCGCTCGAGCGGGAGGGCGAGCTGCTGCTGGCATTCGGTGCGCCGGCGCCGCGCGGTGATCGGGCGAAGGCGATCGTGGAGCGGATGTACGCCGCGGCGCTGGCTCCCGGCGCGGCCGCGCAGATCGGCCGCCACGAAGCGCGCCTCTGGTTCCAGACGAGCGAGGGGCCCCCTGGCTCGCGCCCCTTCTACTCCCTTCACCTCGCCGACGCGATCGACCCCGCGATGGCCTCCTTCATCGCAGGCGCCCTCGCCGCCGCCCCCGACCACGGCACCGCATAAAACCGGGTACCGGTTCTGACTTACTGACGTATTCGCGCATTTTCCGGTCGGAATCCGACGGCGCCTCGGCGAAAACGCGAGCGTCTTCGCGCCGCTCGCGAATTGCTGAGCACGATATTTTTTCTCCCGCGCGGTGAGGCTACAAGTCTGCGCATGCGACAGCCGCGGCTCGACTTCCCAGGAACTTTTCATCACGTCATGTGGCACGCGCTCCCGGGAGAGCAGCTTTTCCGCGATGATATAGACCGTCAACGATTTCTTCAGGAGCTGGCGCTCGTCTCGGTCGAGGAGAACGTCCGCATCATTGGGCGGAGCGAAATGGGCACCCACAACCACATGTGCGCCCAGGGCGGCGAAAGCGGGATCTCGGCGGCGATGCAACGACTCGGCCTGAGATACGCCAGTGCTTACAACCGCCGGCACGAGCGACGCGGCCCGCTCATGTGGGATCGCTTCACTTCGAAGCTCGTGCAGCGAGAGGACTACCTGCTTCGGCTGATACGCTACATCCATCGCAATCCGGTCAAGGCTGGCCTCGTGACCATCGCCGAGCTCACGGCGGTACGTCAGTAAGTCAGAACCGGTACTCGGCTTTAGCGGTACCCGGCTTTACCGCGCGAGGACGGTCACCGAACCGAACGACACCGTTGCCTGCGAGCCGGGGACAGCGGCGTCGGAGCCGCGCGCGGGAACCATCGCGCGGACGGTCGTGCCGCCGCAGTCGAGACGCAGTTCCACGCGATCGCCGAGATAGAGGCGCTCGAGCACCGGCATCGCAACGCCGTTCGCGTCGAGACGAATCTCCTCAGGGCGGACGACCAGGTGCACGTTGCCCTTCGGTGAGCCGGCAGGCGCGGGGACGCTCGCGGGGCCCACGCGCACCACGGTGCCGTCGCTCTCGGCAGCGAGTACGTTGCCGCCGCCGACGAAGCCGGCGACGAACGCAGTCGACGGTGTGCGGTAGATCTCCGCGGGCGTCGCGATCTGTTCGATGCGACCGGCGTTCAACACTGCGATGCGATCGGCGATCGCGAGCGCCTCTTCCTGGTCGTGCGTGACGAGCACCGTCGTCATCTGCAGGCGGCGCTGAAGGCTGCGGATCTCCGCCCGCATTTCCTCGCGCAGCAGCGCGTCGAGGTTGGACAGCGGCTCGTCGAGGAGCAACACGCGAGGGCGCCCCACGAGAGCGCGCGCGAGCGCCACGCGTTGCAGCTGTCCGCCGGAAAGCTGGTGCGGGCGTCGCTCGGCGTAGATGTCGAGGTGCACGAGCCCGAGCGCCTCTTTCACACGCTTCGCAATCTCGTCCTTCGCGACCTTCGCTCGCTCGAGCGGATACGCGACGTTCTCCGCAACACTGCGGTGCGGCCACACGGCGTAGTGCTGGAACACCATCCCCAGACCTCGCCGTTCCGGTGGAAGCTCGGTCACGTCGATGCCGTCGATCTCGACGCGCCCCGCGTCCGCGCGCTCGAGGCCCGCGATGATGCGCAGCGTGGTCGTCTTGCCGCAGCCGGAGGGACCGAGCAGCGCGATCAGCTCGCCCTTTCCGATGTCGAGGGAGAGCGGCGGCAGCACCTGCACGGCACCGTAGCTCTTCTTTATGTCGCGGAGGAGGACGCTCACGTGGTTTCCGGTCTTTCGGTCAGTCGGCGAAGCAACACGTCGGCGGCGACCACCAGCGCGAGCGCAATGCATCCGAGCACGGCGGCAGACGGCGGGTCGGCGTAGCTGGACAGCTCGAAGAGCAGCGTGCCGAGAACCTGCGAGCGCGGACCCGCGAGCAGCACGCTCATCGTGAGCTCGGTCGCAGCAGGAAGGAACGCGAGGATCCATGCCGCCATCAGCGCGGGTCGCGCGAGTGGAAGGCTCACGTCCATGAAGGCGCGACCGGGTCCGGCGCCCGAAATGCGCGCGGCTTCTTCGAGCGTGGGATCGACGGCGACGATCGCGTTGTCCGCGCTGCGCACGCCGAACGCGAGGTACTTCACCACGTACGCGACGAGCAACAGCCACAGCGTGCCGAGGAAGCTCACGCTGATCGTGACGTAGTTCGCGAAGACGAAGCGGATCTCCTGCGAGAAGGAGAGCAGCAACGCGAGCGCGAGCACCGATCCCGGGATGGCGTAGGGCAGCTCGGACACACGCGAGAGCGCGGCAGCGACGCGCGGCGATCCGCGGCCGCGCCGGCGAAGGAACGCGACCGCGAGGCCCAACACGACGATGAGCGTCGCGGAGACCGTCGCGAGGAGCGCGGAGTTGAAGAGCGCGGTGCGCGTGTCGGCTTTGCCGAGCACGGTCGTGAACTGGTCGAGGGTGAGGTTGCCGGGACCCGGCGGGTCCGCGAAGCGCTTCGTGAGCGCCGCGAGCACCGTCGCGCCCATGGGCAGAGCGACCGCGACGAACGTGAACGCCCATGCGCCGAACGACGCCACGCGCGTGAGCCCCGGCGCCTCGAGTGCACGCGGGCGGCGCCCCTTCGTGGAGAGCGAGCGCGCACGCGCGGCTCGCTCGGCGGCGAACGTCGCGGCAAACGCGAGCACGAGGAGCAGCACGCACATCGCAATCGACGAGCGGACGTCGGCTTCCGCGCCGAGCGACATCGCCTGGTAGATGCGCGTTGTCGCGACGAGCACCGGGCGATCGGTCGCGACGCCGAGCAGGTAGGGCACGCCGAACGCGGAGATCGCGCCGAGGAACGCGGTCAGCGTGCCGGCAGCGATCGCGGGCGCCGCGACGGGGAGCGATCCCGTCACGAACGAACGGATCGGGCCGGCGCCGCCGATGCGCGCGGCCTCCTCCAGCGAGGGATCGGCGGACTCGAGAGCGGCGCGAGTCGGCAGCAGGACGAACGGGTAGAGCGAAAGCCCGAGCACCCAGACGATTCCCGGCATGCCGTAGATGTCGACGAGCGGGTTGCCGTCCGAGGAGAGACCCCACGACACCGCGAGCTTGTTGATCCATCCGGCGCGCGGGGACGCGAGCGCGATCCACGCCATCGCGAGCACATACGGCGGGGCGGCGAGCGGCAGCACGAGCAGCGTCCCGAGGATCCGCTTGCCCGCGATGTTCAGTCGCGCGAGCGCGGCTCCCAGCGGCGCACCGACCGCGAGCGAAACGGCCGCGGCGCCAAGCCCGGAGATCAGGGTGTTCAGTAGCGCGTTGCGATTCGACGGAACGCGAATCGCGTCGAGGTAGACCGCCGGTCCATCGACGAGACTCTTCGCGAGCAGCACCGCCATCGGAATGCCGACGAACACGAACAATGACGGCGTGAGAATCGCCGTAAGGATCGCGTGGGCGCTCGGCTTCTTCATCATCGGAAGAAGATCGCGTCGAAGGTCGCCTTCACGACTTCGGGAGGCTCGACAAGCTTCGATGCTGGCTGTCCCGCGATCAGCTCGTCGAGCGTCGGCATGCCCGCGGGCGGCGGCATGCGTGGATCGGGCGAGTGCATGTCGCCCTTCTCCACGATCACCTTCTGGATGTCGTCGGTGAGGATCGCGTCGTAGACGGCCTGCGCGGCGTGCGAGCGCTTCGCGTGCGGGAGGAGCGCGATCTGCCCCGGGATCAGAACGACGCCATCGGAAGGAATGACGAGCTCGATGTGACTTCCGCGCCTCTTGCCGGCGAGGACGTTCTCGAGGAGCAGCACGCCGACTTCGGCTTCACCGGTGTCGAGTCGCTGCAACACGCTGGAGTTTCCTCCGGCCGCGACGGTGCCCTTCTTCTTGAGCGCGCGGAAGAAGTCCCAACCGAGTCGCGAGGAGAGCTGCTGCACCGTGATGAACGTCGTGCCCGACGAGAGCGGGTCGGGCATGGTGACGCGGCCCGTCTCCGCCTTTGCGAGGTCCGCGAAGGCTTTCGGCGGATTGGGCTTCGCGGCGCGCGCGGCCGTCACGCCGATGACCATCGTGGAAATTCGCGCCGTCGCCCAGTGGCCGTCGCGATCCACGAACTCGCGCGGCTGCCGCAACACCGCGGGCGACACATACGGAACGAGCAGCCCGTTCTTCTGGAGCTTCGCGTAGTAGCTTGGATCGCTCATGAGGAGGATGTCCGCGGGGCTGCCGCCCGCGGCGAGCTCCGCGTCCAGCTTCGCGGCGATCTTCTCGCTGCCCGACTGGAACCACTCCACCTTCGTCCCCGGCGCGGTCGTCTCGAGGCGCTTCTCGAGGACCGGCTGGATCTGGTCGATCACCTCTTTGTAGATCGACGAGTAGACGTGGACCGTCGTCTCGCGTCCCGTCGCGCCGGTGTCGCCTTCGCGCGGCCCGAATTCGACGCGGCACGCGCCCGCACCGAGAGCGAAGACCATTCCGAGAAGCGCCGCGTTCGTCCACGTCCGCATCGCAGCAAAGGCTACCCTGAAGCCCAGTACCGGTTCTGACTTACTGACGTATTTGCGCCGAGTCCGTCAGTAAGTCAGAACCGGTACCCGGGTTCGTCGAGGCGGGCGAGGAGCCACTCGGCGAGTTGGGTGGATTGCTCTTCGGTCAGGAGGGTCGCGAAGGTCGGCATCGGGGTGCCGGGGACTTTTTGCTGTGGGTTGCGGATCCATGCGGCGACTTCAGCCGCGGGTTTCCCCTTCGCTCGGCGGAGCTTCACGGCGTAGGGCGCGCCCTTCGAGTGGCAGGAGGCGCAGCCCAGCTTCAGGAAGAGCTCGGCGGGCTTCGCGTCGATTGCGACGCGCTCGCGCGCGAGCTCGCCGTCGACGCGCGGGCGCGCGACGTCTCGCGCGGGACGCGACATCAGCCACGCGTAGATCGCGCCGAGCTCGGTGTCGTCGGAAAGACGCAGCCGCGGCATCGGGTGATGCAGGACGAAGCCGTCCTTCGCGATGCCATCGCGAACCGCGTGCGCGAAGTCGGCGAACGTCCACGCGCCGATGCCGTGCGCGCTGGACGGCGTGAGGTTCGGCGCGACGACTTTGCCGCCGCCCGCGACCTCGAAAACGGCGCCGCCGACGTACGGCTCGCCACCGCTCGATGCGTGGCAGTCGCCGCAGCGATACACATCGTCCGAAAGATACCTCCCGTATTCGAGCGTGGAGCCGCTCGATGGAACCGCGATCCCCTTGGCCGCGCCCTCGTGGGCCGGCCCGATCCGTCGCGAAGCGAGGATCGTCTGCAGAAAAGAAAAGGTGGGCGGCGGCCGCTTCGTCGCGATCGGCTCGAGCACCGCCGGCGGCGGCGACGACCGAAGAAAGCCGAGCACGGCGGCGACGTCCGCGTCACCCATCTGCGGGAAGGGTGGCATGCCGATCGCGAGCCGCCCGTCGCGGCGGATGCCCGTGCGAACGACGCGCGCGACGAGGCCGTCGGAAACGGCGCCGATGCCTCCGGCCGGATCGGCGGTGATGTTCGCGGCGTGGATTTCGCCCGGCACACCGTGTATCCGTCCGCCGGACGCCTTGCCGGTCTCGGAGTCGACGTGGCAGTCGAAACACGCCGCCATGAAGATGCGCTCGCCTCGCGCGATCGCCTCTGGCGCGGTCGCGGCGACGATCGCTGGCGCCGAGACGTCCCAGACCCGCTCGAAATGGGCCCGCGCGCGGAGGAAGACCGCCGCGCAAGCGACGATGCCCGCCGCCACGATCACGGCCGCGATCTTCGCGAGAGGACGTCGCATCTCGAGAGGTCGTAGCACCGGTGTCCGACTTCGTATACTGGGAGCATCGTGCGCGCCCCTGCCTGGATGCTCCTCGTGCCCGCGCTGCTTGCGACGCCGGCGTCGTCGAGCGCGGACGAAGCCACCTTGATGGCGTCGTTCGCACCGCCTCTCTTCGGCAGCGAGACGGTCGAACGCGCGCGCGCGGGCTCTCGCGAGGCACCCGCCGCGGCACGCGAAGCGTGGAGCGCGTTTCTCGCGGCGCATCCGGGGCCGTGGCGCGCCGACTGGGACGCACGCGCCGGAACCCCCCGCCAGATCTGGGGCGCCTCGATCCCGTTCGTGCGTTCCGAAGCGAGCGCTGCCGCCGTCGAGAGCGCGGTGCGCCGCCTCTTCGCCGGAGAGCTCGCGGCGCTCGCCCGCGTTCCCGACGCGCGGCTTCGGACGAGCGTGCTCGCGAAACGCGGCGACACCTGGTTCGTCCGCTTCGATCGCACGATGCCCGACGGCACTCCGGTCGCCGGCGCGTTCGCCGAAGCGCGCATCACGAACGGCCGCCTCGTACTCGTTCGCATCGAGACGCACCCCGATGCGACGGCGCCCGCTCGCGTCGTCGGCGCGACGCGCGCGGTCGCGCTCGCCGAAGACGCGCTGCGTCCGTTCCGCGAGATCGCGAACAGCGCGGCGGCGCCCGTCATTGCGCCGATCGCCGCCGGCGGCGGTTGGACGTACAGGCCCGCGTGGGAGGTCGTCACGCGCGCCCGGAGCGGCGAGATCTGGCGCTCGCGCGTCGACGCCGTCCACGGCGAGCTCCTCGCGCGACACTCCCTGACGCCGTCGCTCGACGGGCGCATCACCGCGATGGTCGAGCCGCGCACGGTGGGCGACGTTTTCGTCGAGCAGGCGCTGCCGCACGTTCTCGTCGAGACGACGGGTGGCGCGACGGCCGTCGCGTCCACCGACGGCACGTGGACCTTCGCGGACCCGGGTCCGCTCTCGCTCGACCTCGTGCTCAGCGGTCCGTTCATCGACGTGCGCCACCAACTCCTCCCTGAAGCCACCGCGAGCTTCGTCGCTGCCCCCGGAACGTCAGATTTCGTCTGGACCGCGGGCGCGAACGCGACGCAATCGGAGATCGCCGCGTATCGCCACGTCGCCACCGTGCGCGAGTGGGCGCTTTCGCTCGTCCCCTCGGAGACGTGGCTCCAGGCGCCGGTCACCGTGCGCGTCGGCGTCGCCGGAGAATGCAACGCGATGTACGACGGCACGATCCTTCTCTACGGCGAAGGCGCGAACTGCAACGACACCGCGCGCATCGCCGATGTCGTCTATCACGAGTACGGGCACGGATTTCACGAGCACGTGCGTGTCTCCGGCACGATGGACCCGGTCATCGGCGAAGGGATCGGCGATTACGTCTCCGCGACGATCACGGGCAGCGAGCGCATCGGCCTCGCGCTCCTCAAGGCGGGACCGGGCGATGGCGCGCTGCGCGACGTGGGCGAAGACCGCGTCTATCCGCAGGACCTCGTCGGGGAGATACACACCGACGGCCTCATCTTCGCCGGCGCGATGTGGGATGCGCGCAACGCGCTCATCGCGATCCACGGGGATGCGATCGGACGACGTATCGCGGACGAGCTTTTCGCGGAGATCGTCGTCGCCGGCCCGTCGCTCGATCAGGTCTTCGTCGAAGCGCTGCTCGCGGACGACGACGATGCGAACCTCGCGAACGGGACGCCGAATCGCTGCCTGCTCGAAGCGGAGCTCGGGCGCCATGGTCTTGCGGGAGCGAGCGGTCTCTTCTCGCTGGCGCACACGGAAGTGCTCGGGCCGTTCGACGGCGACCGGCCGGTGCCGATCGTCGCGTCGCGTTCTGCGGAAGCGGCGCTCTGCGGCGAGAACGAAGTGACGTCGGCTTCGCTCTTCTGGAGCGTCGACGATGGCGACGTGTCATCCGTCGAGATGGCGCCCTCCCTCGAGGGCGTCGCCTTGATCGCATGGATTCCGCCCGCCAAGGGCACCGTCCGCTACTGGTTCGAGGCGACGCTCGAGTCGGGCACCACTGTCCTCACGCCGCCGGCCGCGCCGAAGAACGTCTTCGCCTTTCACTCGGGACCTCTGGAGGTCGTCTGGTCCGACGACTTCGAGACGCTCACCGGATGGACGAGCGGTGGCCCAGGCGATGACTGGCAGATCGGCGCGCCGCAGGGGCTCGGCGGCGATCCGTCGTCGGCGTACTCGGGCACGAACGTCCTCGGGAACCGTCTCGACGGCGATGGCCGCTACGTCGCGGACGCGGATTCCTACGTCGACTCGCCGGTGATCGACTGCGGTCGCTGCCGCGGCGCGCTCCTGCAGTTCCGCAGGCACGGAAAGGTGCAGCAGGCCGTCTCCGATCGCGTGACCGCCGGCATCGGGACGCTGCCCGTCTGGCAGAACGAGCAGGGTCTCACGTACGACGAAGCGACCGTCGACGACCCCATGTGGTCGTTCCAGGAGTACGACGTCTCCGAGCTCGCCGATCGGGGAGCGGCGATCCGCATCCGCTTCACGCTGGAGTCCGACAACTTCTTCCAGCTCGGCGGCATGACGATCGACGACGTCGCGATCGTCATGCCGGTGGTCGGTACGGACGACGGCGGCGGTCTCTTCGGCTGCAGCTGCTCGCTCGTGCCCGCCGCACGGCCGTCGCTCGGGTCGTGGCTTCTGGTCTCGCTTGCGGGCGTCAGCGCGATAGTCGCGCGACGAGCCGCGATACGCCGTCGCTGAACACGTCCGGATCGGGAAGCAAGCTCACGACGAAGTGACCCGGTTGCTCGAAGTCGAAGAAGTAGCCCGGCTGCACGAGCACGCCGTCGTCGAGGAGCTCGAGCACGCGCTCGTCGTCGCTCTTCGTCGACGGCGCACGCACGACGGCATACCAGCCGCCCTCGACGGGCAGCACCGAAAGAGGCGAGTCGGCCGCGATGCGCGCACGCAGCGCGGCGACGTTCCCGCGCACGCGATCGAGGATCCGCAGCTGCACACGCGGCGCACCCGCGAGCAGCGCGGGTGCCGCGAGCTGCACGGGCGTCGCCGCTGGAAGCCAGGTGTCGGCGATGACCTCGAGCCGCGCACACGCTTCGGCGACATCCCGTGCGGGCCCGCCGGCGTGAAGCCATCCCAGTTTCATCTGCGGAAGCGCAGCCACCTTCGAGAGTCCGCTCAGCGAAAATGTGAGCGCGTTCGTCAGGCCCGCGAGCGATTCCTGACGGCGAGGATCCGCGCCGTGCGCGTAGTCCGAGAACACCTCGTCGGACACGATCGCCACGCCGTGCTCCGCGCACGCGCTCGCCAGCTCGCGAGTCTCCTCCTTCGAGAGGAACGCGCCCGTCGGATTCCCCGGGTTCACGACGACGATCGCGCGCACGCGCGGTCCGGCCGCCGCGAGCCGCTCGCGGATCGCCCCGGTGTCGAGCCACCAGTCGCCGTCGAAACGCATCGCGTAGTGCTCGGCCGCGACACTCTCCATTCCCGCGAGGTAGTCGAAAAGCGGATAGCCCGGTCGCGGCACCAACACCACGTCGCCCGGATCCGCGAGCAGCTTGAAAATCCACGAGTAGCTGTCGCTCGTGCTTGCCGTCAGAAAGAGCGATCCTTCGTCGAGCGCGAACCCGCGTGACGCGTGATGAGCGACGATCGCGTTTCGCGCGATCGCGAGTCCGCGCGGCTCCGGCTCGTAGCGCTCCGCTCCGCGCACGTCGAGCGCCGCCCGCAGGTCGCCGGCCTCCCAGCCGAGCCCGGCGTGCGTGGGATTCCCTTCGGTGAGATCGAACGCGATGGGTCCGCGCTCCGATCGCCGGCGTGCGATCGCGTTGGGACGAAGGTCCCATGTGGTGCGCGTCGAAAACGGGACGTTCACGTCGCGAGCTTCTCGAGCGACGCAATCCACTCCGCCGACAACCCCCGCTCGCGCGCGCCCTTCGCGATCGTCGCGAGGAAACGCGGCGCGGGCGCCGTCTCGGGCACGACGCGCGACGGGCTCGCCACGTAGACGAGGCACTCGCGCTTCTCGCCGCCGACTTCGCACGTGACGTTTTTTTCGTCGAAGAGGCCGCTGTTCACGCCTTCCTTGTGGCGCACGAAGCCAAGCGAATCCTTCGGCAGCGGGATCGTCACGCCTTCGACGACGGCGCCCTCCTGCGGAAGAAGGCTCGCGACGACGCCGCCCCAGAAGTTCGAGCGCACGTTGAACGCGATGCGCCAACCGGGAAGCCGCGCCGGCTTCACGGTCGCGAGATCGGGCATGCGATAGCCGTGCTGTCCGCACCACTCCTTGAACGCGTCGAAGTCGAGCGTCGAGCCGTACACGAACCACGTGAAGTCGCCCGGAGCGGTCGCTTGCGGCGCGTTGAACTGCGGAAGAGGCGCCATGTCAGCGGGCCTTCCGGAAGACGTGGTCGACGCTGAAACGTCCGGGGCCCGCCAGCGCGACCGCGAGGTAGAGGACGGCGTAGAGGAACGCCTTCTCCTTCTTTGCGAACGGATCGCTCCCGTGGACGATCAGTCCCGCGACCATCATCGTGATCACGAGCGGCAGCGCGGCGAGGCGCGTGAACAGGCCGGGGATGAGGAACAGCGCGCAGAGGACCTCGGCAAAAACCGTGAGCACCAGACTCGGCAGCGAGCCGATGCCGAGCGGATCGGGGAAGTCGGTTCTCGTCGCGAAGCTCTGGAGCTTGCTCCAGCCGTGGCCGCCGAGCATGAGCCCGCCCGCGCCGACGCGCAGCACGAGCAATCCGGTATCCTGCAGTCGCTCCAGCCGCACGCTATCGAGCCATCCGAACACGCGCGGGATCCTAGCGTGCCTTGGCGCGCCTTGCCTTGTCCCCGTAAGGCACAGGGTGTTTCAATGCGCGAACCGTCTTCCCCCGCATCTTTCGCATCTTCTGAGGGTCTACCGTGGCTGTTCTCGACCGCTACCTGGAAGCGCTACGCATGCCCGGCGCCCAGGCGATCACGTTCAAGTCCGGTTCGCCGGTCGAGATCCTGGCGAACAATTCCGTGCGCACGGTGAACAACGCCGTCCCGACGTACGAGCAGCTGATGGTGATTCTCGCGGAAGTGCTCCCGACCGAGTTCAAGGGGCAACCGCTCACCACGCTGAAGGACTATCCGTATCAGAGTCCGCTCGGTCCGGTGAAGGTGACCGTGCAGCTTGCGCAGGGCTCGTGCGTCGCGCGCGTGCAGCCGTGGAACGGCGACGCACCGCCCGCGGCGGCTCCTGTGCCGGCGCCGGGACCACCGTCGGGACCACCGTCGGCCGCGCCGCGTCCGGGTCCTCCGGTCGCGGGTCCGCCGCCGCGTCCGACGCAGGGGAAGCCCGCGCACATGGACGAGCTCTTCCATCAGATGCTCGATGCGAAGGCGTCCGACATCCACATGAAGTCGACGAAGACGCCGTATCTGCGCGTCCACGGCGAGATGGAGGTCATGTCGAACCGGCCCCCGCTGAGCAGCGACGAGATCTGGGCGCTGCTGCAGCCGATCATGCCGCAGCGAAACAAGGCCCAGGTCGAGGAGATCTGGGACACGGACTTCGCGTACGAAGTCCCCGGGCGTGCGCGCATGCGCTGCAACGTGTTCAAGGACATCGTCGGCTGGGGCGCCGTCTTCCGGCAGATCCCGACGAAGATCCTCACGTGCCAGGATCTCGGCGTTCCGAAGGCCGTCATCAGGCTCTGCGATTATCCGAAGGGACTCATCCTCGTCACCGGTCCGACCGGCTCCGGAAAATCGACGACGCTCGCGGCGTTGGTCGACTACGTCAACGACACGTACACGAACCACATCATCACCATCGAAGACCCCGTCGAGTTCGTTCACCCGGACAAGAAGAGCCTCATCAACCAGCGCGAGGTCGGCGCGAACACGATGAGCTTCAAAGCGGCGCTGCGTGCCGCACTCCGCGAGGACCCGGACACCGTCCTCATCGGCGAGCTTCGCGATCTGGAAACGGTCGCGATCGCGATCGAGACGGCCGAAACCGGCCACCTCGTGTTCGGCACGCTGCACACGAACACCGCCGCGTCGACCGTCGACCGCATCATCGACCAGTTCCCGGGCGATCGTCAGGGGCAGATCCGCTCGATGCTCGCGGAGTCGCTGATCGGGGTCGTCTCGCAGACGCTCTGCCGGAAGATCGGCGGAGGCCGCGTCGCGGCGCTCGAGGTGCTGATCGTGACGCCCGCGATCTCCAACCTCATCCGCGAAGGGAAGGTCTTCCAGATCCCGTCGACGATGCAGGTGAGCCGCGGCATCGGCATGCAGACGATGAACGACGCGTTGCTCGACCTGGTGAAGACGAGGCAGGTCGAGGCCGATGACGCGTACGCGGCCTCGATCGCGAAGAAGGAAATGGCGACAGCACTCACGCGCGCCGGACATCGCGGCAGCTGGAACAACGAGCCTGGACAGGGTGGCGCATGAGCGCGAACCAGAACGAAGGCGGCGGTCTCTTCGCGGGCGTCACCGAAGACGAGCTCGAGATCATCATCAAGACGTGCACCGAGCAGACCTTCCTCGCGAACGATGTGATCTTCGCGGAAGGCGACGCCGGCGACTCGCTCTGGATCATCGAGAGCGGCCGCGTGGAGATCTTCAAGACCATCCGCGGCGACGTCGACCGCGTGCTCGGAACGTTCGGTCCCGGCGAGATCTTCGGCGAGATGAGCTTCGTCGACGGGTCGCGGCGGTCTGCAGGCTCGCGCACCATCGAGCCGAGCCACGTCTTCTGCCTGCAACGGACGCAGTTCGACGGGCTCGCGAAGACGCACCCGGCGATCGCGATGAACACCTTCGCCGCGCTCGCCGCGATCATGGCCGAGCGTCTGCGCCACACGAACGACGCCTACAAGGAGAGCGTCTCGACCTATCTCGAGACCGCCGGCCTCGCCCCGCTGCACCTCCATCGCATGGTCGAGAACCTGCGACTCGTCACGCTGCACCTCGTGGACAAGAGCCAGGTGACCGGCCGTCTCCTCGATCTCGAGAACCAGCCGTGTGGCTGGGCGCTCTTCATCAAGGACGCGGCCGGCAAGGTCTCCCTCGTTCCGTACAACTCCATCGTTCGGATCGAGGTCGCCTGACGTTCAGCGTCGACCGTTCCTGATCTGGCCGTTGTGATTGCCGTTGTTGTTGCCATTGTTCCCGTTCCCGTTCCCGTTCCCGTTCCCGTTCCCGTTTCCGTTTCCGTTTCCGTTTCCGTTTCCGTTTCCGTTTCCGTTTTTTCCGTTGTTTCCGTTGTTTCCGTTGTTTCCGTTGTTTCCGTTGTTTCCGTTGTTTCCGTTGCTCGGCGTCGGCGTCGGCGTCGGTGCACCGGCGGACGCGTTGTAGCTGTCGAGCAGGTCGTCGTACTGCAACACGAAGCGGTCGTTCGGCGTTCCGACGGCGACGTCAGGCCATGCATCGCCGTCGATCTCCGCCGTTCCGGTCACGCGGTAGCCGTGGGCATCACACGAGAGCTGATAGGTGTAGAGACGGCCCCTCACCTGGGTCGCGCTTATGCGCACCAGGTCGTCGCGCATCCGGAGCTCGTCGAAGCTGCACGCCCACTCGTTGGTTTCGAACCGCGTCGCCATCTGGGCTCCGGCGACGCCCGCGAGGATCGTCCGCGCCTCGAGGCGTCGCGCCAGGCCGATGAACGTGCGGTGATTGGAAACGGCCATCGCCGAGAGGATCCCGACGATCGCGACGGCGACCATCAATTCGATCAGCGAGAATCCCGAATTCTTCCGTTCGCGTTGCATCAGCGCGTCTCCTCGATTGAGTGCTTGGCGACGAAGACGACGGCCCCGGCTTCGATGCGGATGGCGATGGCGCCGTGAACCTGGATCAGCGCGTTGCCGACGCCGATGTCCTCCAGCGCGACGCGGATGCGCGCGGCCTCCTCCGCGCGGTGCGCGTCGTCCAGCGCGGCCCACTTCTCGGCATCGGCGCGGAAGGCGATCGCGTCGCCGTTGGTGACCGACGACGTGAGGATCGGCGAGAGCGACGAAAGCTCGATGTCTCCGGGACGCAGAGTGCTCTCGGCCGGCACCATCGCGGGAACGAGAATCGCCATCACGAGGATCGCGGCGCCGAGCCGCACGAGGCGCCAAGGACGGGGCTTCGCCTCGACCTTCGCGTCGCGCAAACGCACGAGGCCCTGCCGCCACTTGAAGCGGCGCCAGTCGACTTTCTCGAAAGCGCCAGCCCGGTACTGCTCGCCGGACGACTTCATCTGCCGGAACATTGCGCGCAACTCGAGCTCGAGCTTCCGGAGACGATGACCGACTTCGCCCGCGGCCAGGCCGTCCTCGAGCGCCGAAAGCATCTCGAGCC
>Ga0163152_10003836_pt1 | contig 19152 bp, 13 predicted proteins | sample OliLakLV19MP8IB2_FD_148635 | JGI IMG/M metagenome (GOLD analysis project Ga0163152, IMG submission 148635) | Freshwater microbial mat bacterial communities from Lake Vanda, McMurdo Dry Valleys, Antarctica - Oligotrophic Lake LV.19.MP8.IB-2 | ecosystem: Environmental > Aquatic > Freshwater >...
AGCGTCTCCTCGACGTTGAAGAACGGATCGAAGTTGATCTCCTGCGGCACGACGCCGACGTTGCGCCGCGTGAAGCGGTAGTCCGCGACGACGTCTTTTCCGAGCACGGTGACCGTGCCTTCGCTCGCGCGCACGAGCCCCGCGACGATCGAGATGAGCGTGGTCTTGCCGGCGCCGTTCGGACCCAGCAGAGCGAAGATCTCGCCGGCGCGGATCTCGAGGCTCACGGCGTCGAGCGCGGTGAGCTTCGGGTAGCGCTTGCTGACGCGGTCGAGCCGGACGACGGGGTCTGCCATGCGGCGGCGAGACTACTCTACGAGCCGCAGACGAGGAGGGCGATCGCTTCGATCGCGATCGCGGCCATGGCGGCGCCGTAGTCGAGGTCGATGTTCGCCATCGTGTCTTCGGAGTCGTGGTAGCCGGTGCGGAAGAGCTCGTAGTTCTCCATGAGGAGTACTGCGGGCACGCCGATGTCCGAGAGGATCTGCGCGTCGGTGTTGTAGAGCGCGCTGCGCGGATCCCAGGAGGGACGGATCTCGCCGGTGAGCGGCAGGTGGCGGAATGCGGGCGGCTTACCGAGCCCGTCCGCCTGGCGCGCGAAGCGGCCGGCGCGCTTCCGCTCGGGCGCGTCGTTGAGATCGTCCGCGACGCGGTTCCACGCGAGGTTCGCGTGATGCACCGTGCGCGCGAGCCGCGCGGCGCCGGCGCCTTCACCGGTCGCGATCTGGAAGATGTCGCGGGAGCGCTCGGCGTTGTGCGCGATCATGTCGAGCACGATCGCGCCCGTCACGGTGACGCCAGAGAGGTCGAGCTTGCGGCCTCCGCGCGTGCGCAGCGCCAGGTCCCGCCGTGCGAGACGCACCGCGAGCGCGCGGGCGCCGAGGCAGTCTGCCGGGAACTCCTCGCCCGTGAAGTGGACGAGCCAGACGTCGTGCGCGAGACGCCCCGCCTTCGCCAGCGGAAGGAACACGTCGGCCGCGAGCTGCAGCGTCGCCGTCGCGGAGGCGTTGTCGTCGGCGCCCGCCGCCGCCGTGCGCAGCAGGGTGCCACCGCGCTTCGGGTAGTAGCGGTCCTCCATGTACGCGGTGTCGTAGTGGTCCGCGAGGATCACCGCGCGTGAGCGATCGCGGCCGGGGATCACCGTGATCACGTTGCGCTCCGCCGACTCGCCGCCGTGACTGCGACGCCATCCGTCGGACCAGCTGTAGTCGAAACACGTGTCCCAGCGGAAGACGTGATCCGCGCAGATCGCGACGCCTTCCATGCCGTGCGCGGCGAAACGCTCGGCGTACCATTTGTGGAGCAGCTCGCCGACGAGGTCGAGGTGGCGGTCCGCCGGGTCGGGTTTCGCGCCGGGAGGGAAACGTCCGGCGTTCGCGGCGACGGTGTCCGCGACGTTTTTCGTGCGCAGGTCGCCCTCGGAGAGCGTCGATACGGCGCGCCACCAGCGCTCCTCGAACTCGCGCGTCGCGGTGCTGCCGAACGTGAGCGGCGCGGGCTCGTTCCAGGGAGCCCCGATGCGCGCGCGCACGGCTGCCGAGAGGGCCGACGGAACGCCGGCGAGCCACTGGTCGAGCGACGTGTCGCGCGGCGCGGCGAGCAGCGCTCGCGCCAGCGCCGGCGTGATCGGCGAGTCGAGGAGGTGCGGCCAGTCGAGAAGCTTGCGTGCGTTGCGCGCCGCCGTTCCGCGCAGGCGCGGCGGGACGTCGTCCGCCTCCGCGAGCCCGACGGCGTCGAGATGTTCGGCGCGCTCCGCGAGGCGCGGCCAGAGCTCGATCGTCGCCGCCCCTTCGCGTTCCGCCGTGAGGAATCCGCCGAGTCCCGGCCACGCGAAGAGCTCCGGTGTGCCGTCCTCGCCGAGACGCGCGAGGAGCGGGCGATGCCAGAAGACCTCGCGCGGGCCGACGCGCATCGGCGGCCAGTGAAAGCGATAGCCGAAGCGCCCGGCGTCCTTGAACGAGAGCGCGGCCGCCGCGATGTCGTCCGGCTTCGCGGTCGCGCCGTCGAGGACGCGCTCGTAGCGCTCCGTCCAGACCTGCGCGTTCTTCGCCATCGGCTTGCCGTAGAGATGGAGGTCGTCCGGGTGGCTCGAGAACATCGCGACCGTGACGCGGTCGTCGAGAAGGAACGCCTCGGCGTCCTCATGTTCCCAGCGATGGGTGCGTCGCACGCGACGGCGCATCGCGTGTTCGGTCGCGCCGCCATCGGCCATCTCGACAGGATCGTCGGCGCGCTCGTCGAGCCAGCCGCTTTGGGGGATGCGGAAGCCGCCCACGTCTTCCGTGCGCGGGAAGAGCTGCAGCAGCGGAATCTGCGTCGCGCGTGGGAGCTCGCGCGCGAGCGCGCGGTAGCCGGCGTGGCCCCAGAAGATCAGGCTCTGCGGGCACGGCAGCAGCCGCACCGCGCCCGCGAGATACGCCTCCTGCACGCGGCGCGGGAGGTTCTCGAAGAGGCGGAAGGTGACGATCGCCATCGGCTCGGCAAGTGGCTCCTCGTCGCCGAGCAGCAGCGGCCGCGCGAACTCCGGGATCGGCTCCCATCCGAACGCGGGCAGATCCGGATCGGGATCCGCCGGCAGTACGCGGATGCCGCCTTCGCGGAGATCCGCGAGCGCGGCTTCGGGCACGCGGAGCGTCCACGCGGCCCAGCGACGGAAGAGCGCCTCGCCCGCGTCGGGGCCGGCGCGCTCGTCGAAGCTCTTCCAGAACGCGCGGCCGGGGCCCTCGTGGCTTCCGCCGAAGAGCGTCCAGCGCGTGCGGCCCTTCTCGTCCTGCGTCTTCGAGAGCGCGACCGGTAGCGCGAGCGCGAACGTCTCGCGCGCGAGCGCCGCGTCAGCGGACGCGAGCCGCTCGGGCCAGGCCGGGTTCTTGGTGATGAGCGATCGCGGGATCTGCGAGCGGACGCCGTGCGCGAGCTCCGAAAGCTCGCGCAACACGTGGCGCGCGACGCGTTCGAGACCGGGCCGCAGCTCGAGGTGCTCCTCGTATTCGGTGACGCGCCAGCCGAGGTCGTCGCCGTCGATGCGATGCGCGCTCTCGGTTTCGCCGTTCGGTTTCACGCCGAGACGCGGCGGCGGCATGCACTCGGAATACGCGTGCAGCACGTCCGGCAGGTCGGCCGGCGAAGCCTCCTCGAGCATCTGCGGCCAGGCCGCGTTTCCCGACGAGGCGTCGTCGCGCATGGGCATCTAAAGGATATCCGTTGTTACCGAATTTCTTGCGGAACGTTCGGCTCCGGGCCGCTGTCGTCGTATGACCGCTCCGGAGGTCTTCTCATGCGTCGTGTCGTTCTGGTTGCCGCCGCCGTCCTCGTCTCCTCCGCGCTTCCCGTTCCGTTTCACCCCGCCGAAGCGCTGACGCCGGATTCCTCGGAAAGTCCGCTCGCGCTGACGGCGTCCGACGGCACCGGCCTCCACCTCGTGAAGATGGCTGCCCGCGCCGTGCTCGAGGAGCCGCTCGCGTTCACCGAGCTCTCGCTCACGTTCCAGAATCCGCAGGACCGCGTGCTCGAGGGCACGTTCCGCATCACGCTCCCGCAGGGCGCCGCGGTGAGCCGCTTCGCGATGCGCATGGACGACGGGCGCTGGCAGGAGGGCGAAGTGGTCGCGCTCGACTTCGCGCGCCGCGTCTACGAGGACTTTTTGCACCGCCGCCAGGATCCGGCGCTGCTCGAGCAGGCCGCCGGCAACGAGTTCAGCGCACGCGTGTTTCCGATTCCCGCAAAGGGCGTAAAGGAGCTGCTCATCTCGTGGTCGCAGGACTTGCCGCGCGAGAGCGATGCGTACGTGCTGCCGCTCGCCGGACTTCCGGAGCTCGGCCAGCTCGACGTCGAAGTGGTCCGCCCCGCGACGAAGGCGACCCAGGAGCTGCACAAGACGCGGTTCGTGCCGTCGAAGGACTTCGTCGTCGAGCCCGTGAAGAACGGCCTGCGCGGCCTGCGCGCCGGTGATCACGCGGTCGTGCGCGTGACGGCGATCGACGGCGACGCGCCGGATCCGATCGCGTCGGCGCTCGTGCTCGTGGACACGAGCGCGTCGCGCGCGCTCGGGTTCGACGCGCAGGTGTCGATGCTCGAGAAGCTTCTCGCGTCGCTCGGCAAGACGCCGGTCGTCGTCGCGGCGTTCGACCAGACCGTGGAGCTACTCTACGAAGGCGCCGCGTCCGGCGCGGACGGCGTCGGCAAGAAGCTGCGCGAGCGCCGGGCGCTCGGCGCGTCCGACGTCGAGGGCGCCCTTGCGTGGGCCGCGAAGAGGAAGGGCAGCTCGCGCGTGATTCTCGTGACGGACGGCGTCGCGACGGCGGGCGCCATCGAAGGCGGCGAGCTGATCGCGGCGGTGCTCTCGCTGAAGAAAGCCGGCGTCGACAGGCTCGACGCGATCGTCGTCGGCGGCATCCGCGATGGCGAGCGCCTGGCGAATCTCGTGACGGCCGGCCTCGCGAAGGACGGCATCGTCGCGGACGGCACGAAGGCGCCCGAGGAGATCGCGCGGAAGCTCGGACGCGCGACACGCTCGGGAATTCCGGTGACCGTCGCCGGCGCGAAGTGGTCGTGGCCGAAGACGCTCGACGGCGTGCAGCCCGGCGACGAAGTGCTGATCTACGCCGAGGCGCCGAAAGGGAAGCCGTTGACGGTGACGGTCGGCAAAAAGAAGACGGAGATCCCCGCGAGCGCGCTCGGCGCCGCGGACGAAGCGTTGCTCGAGCGGGCGATTGTGAAGGCGAAGATCGCGTCGATGGTGCAGGCCCTCGACAAGAAGGCCGACGGCCCCGCACAGAAGAAGAAAATCCGCGAGTCGATCGTGTCGCTCTCGACGGCGCACCGCGTGCTCTCGCCCTACACGGCGCTGCTCGTCCTCGAGACGGAAGAGGACTACGCCGAATACGGCATCGACCGGAAGGCGCTCGCCGACATTCTCACCGTGGCCGACGGCCGCGTCGCGCGCTCGAAGCGTGGGGACGTGGTGATCGCGGCGGTGGTCCCGCAGCCGGTGGTGGAGGAGAGCAAGAACGACGACGGCAAGGAAGCGTCGTTCAAAATGAAGACGACGGCGGAGCGGAGTTTCGAGGCCAGCGAAGGGTTCTCGGAGAGTGCGCTCGGCGATGGCGGCGAGCTCGGGATTGTGGGCACCGGCTCGGCCGGCGGTGGATCGAGCGGATACGCGAGCGGTTCGGGCTCGGCCTCGGGGCGCAGCATGGAGAGAGGGTCGCATTCGGTGGTGATGGCGGAGCCGGTCGCGAAGCCGTCGGCCGACATGAGCGACTCCGGCGGCGGTGACATGGCGATGAGCGCCCCGAGCGAGGAGAGCGTCCTCATGGAGATGCCGCCGGCGGAAAGCCCGCGGCCGATCGCCGCGCGCGCGCCGCCGAGGACCGACAGCCCGCGCGCATCGGGTGGATCCGGCGGATCGTCGTCTCCCGAGAGCGAGGAGCAAAGCGAAGTCGACGAGCGTGACGCGAACGACTGGGCCGGCGGCGACGGTCGCCCTCCGTACGAAGGCACGTTCGGGGAAGTGATGGAGCTGATCGCGGCGAAGAAGACGAAAGAAGCCGTCGCGAAAGCGCGCGGCTGGCGCGAGGAAGCGCCGGGCGACGTGATGGCGCTCGTCGCGTACGGCACCGCGCTCGAAGCGGCAGGCGATCTCCTGCTCGCGGCTCGCGCGTACGGCTCGATCATCGACCTCTTCCCGGCGCGTGCGGATCTGCGGCGCTTCGCGGGTGAGCGGCTCGAGCACATCGGGGACGCCGCGTCGCTCGCGCTCGCGATCGACACGTTCGCGAAGGCGGCCGAGCAGCGCCCCGACCACCCGGCGAGCCATCGTCTGCTGGCGTTCGCGCGCGTGAAGAAGGGCCAGACGAAGGCGGCGTTCGAGGGCCTCGAAGCGGCGATGAAACACGAGATCGACGAGGGCCGCTTCGACGGCGTCGATCGCATCCTGAGCGAGGACCTGGGTCTCGTCGGCGCCGCGTGGTCGAAGACCGAGCCGTCGCGCCGCGAGGAGATCCGCCGCCGCATCCGCAAGGCGGGCGGCAAGACGGAGGACAAGCCGTCGCTGCGCTTCGTGCTGAACTGGGAGACGGACGCGAACGACGTCGACTTCCACATCCTCGATGCGAAGGGCGGGCATGCGTATTACTCGAGTCGAGAGTTGCCGTCGGGTGGCGAGCTTTACGCGGACGTCACGTCGGGCTACGGCCCCGAATGCTTCACGATCCGCTCGGCGCCCGGCAAGCGTGCGGCGCCCTACAAGCTGAAGGCGCACTACTACTCGCGCGGGCCGATGGGCTACGGCATGGGCAAGCTGCAGATCATCCACCACGACGGAAAGGGCGGCCTCACCTTCGAGGAACGTCCGTTCGTCGTGATGGTGGACTCCGCGTACGTCGACCTCGGCGAAGTGGTGCGCTGACCTACTGCGTGCAGTCGTTCGAGACGACCGTCAGGCTCCTGGACTGGTCGATCGTCCACACATCGAGTTGCTCGTCGCCACTGCCGTCGCTGTCGATGTCGCCGATCGCGATGGCGACGAACGCGCTCGACGTCGCGGTCGCCGTGGACAGGAGCGTCTGGATGTCGGCGTCCGTCAGGGCGCGGCCCGCGAGCGTCTTCATCTTCGCGGTGCCGTAGGCCGATCCCGCGACGCGCGCGTCGATCGTCGTGCGCCGCGTCGGATCGTGATCCGGAAGCCGCGGATCGGAGAGGGCGCCCGACGGCGCCGCGAAACCATACGCGTAGATCGGCGTGCCGTCCGGTACCCACTGGAGCGAGACGAGATCGGTCGTGTAGACGTTGTACTCGCCGAAGAACGCCTTCTGCGCGGTGAAGAGTCCGCTCAGGTTGGTCTTCGCTTCGGATTGCTTCGACTTGCAGCCGAACTTCGCGAACTTCGGCGTCGCGATCGCGCCGAGGCACAGGACGACGCCCCCCAGAACGCCGAGTGTGGTGAGGATCGACAGGGTCTTCTTCTTTTTGGAGACCGAGGGGACGGTGGATTCGGTCATGACTTCTCGCCTCGTTGGGGGAGGAAGGGAACCACGAGTTGCTCTACGAAGCCGGACGGAGCCGGCTCCTCCATGCCGAGCTCGTAGCTCTCGTCGGCGGGACGGTGGTGCGTGCCGAAGAGCACGTCGAGATACGGAGCGATGTTCGCGAAGTTGTGACGGCAACGCGGGACGCGCGCGTGGTGCCAGCGGTGCAGGACGGGATCACCGAGGAAGAAGCCGATCGGCCCGAGCGGCATGCGCACGTTCGTGTGCACGAACGTCGCGAAGCAGGCGCGCAAGACGAACAGCGGCACGATCGCGTGCACGCCGACGCCGAGAACGAACGCCGGAAGGTTCAGGCAGAGCTGGCTGAAGAGTCCGTCGAGCGGATGTTCGCGATGCGCGGCGACCCAGTCGATCGTCTTCGCGGAATGGTGGACTGAATGGAAGCGCCACAGGATCGGAAAGGTGTGGCACGCGCGATGTCCCCAGTAGAGGAGGACGTCGCCCGCGAAGACGGCGAGCGCGACTTGTGCGAGGAACGGGAGCGTGTCGACGGCGCGCGTGAGCGCGCGAGGGGCGAGCGGACCGACGGTGAACTGGAGCCAGGTGTTGAACGAGATCAGCACCGACGCCATGAGGAGGTTCTGGAACAGGAAGTAGGCGAAATCGACGCCGATCTCCGGGCGCAGGTGGCGCTGCCGTCGCGCGGCGAACGAACGCTCGAGAGGAACGAAGAGCGCCACGAGCACGAAGAACGCCACGCCCGTCTCGAGGACGGACGCGCGGAGCTCCTCGAGAAGCCAGGTCACGCGCCGATCATACGACCACAGCGGCAACCTACGGCTTCGGTGCGGGCGCGGTCTTCGCGGGCGGCGTGCGCGGCTTCACCGCGAGGCCGTCGAGGAAGTCCTTGAGCGCGCCGCGAGCCTCGGCGTACGCGATCGCGTCGGGCGCCTGGAGCACGACGAGCAAGAGGCGCCCGTCGGCCATCTTCAGAGTGATCTGCGAGAACGTGCGGAGCGCGTCCTTGTCCGTGTAGTCGGACTTCACGCCGGTCAGCGCGCCCACGGTGATGTCGGACGTCTTGCCGCGCTTGAACGAGAGCGGCGGCTCGGCGAGCTGCGCGAGCGTCGAGTCCGCGTATTTCGCTGGCTCGGGCGGGAGCGGCTCGTTGTCGATCGTGAACGAGATCAGGCTCGAGCGGTTGCGGCCCTTCTCGGGCTCGCGGTGGAACACGTAGACGCCGCGAACACCGGGCGCGCCCTGCACCACCGTGTTGAGCTTCCACGTGGGCGCGGGCGCGCGAGCGATGAGGTCCTCGGACTCGTAGCGAACGCCGAGGGCGGGGTCGTTAGGATCCGCCGCGAACGCGGGGACACCGGCCAACAGACTGAACAGAACGAGAGCGAGCCTCACGAGTCGATCAGCGACCGAGTGCGCCCGCGGTGCCGGCGCCGCTCGCCGTGCCGGCGTTGCCGTTGCCGGCCGTGCCGGGCAGCGTGCCGTTCGAGAGGCCACCGTAGACCGTGTTCGCGGTCGCCGCGGTGAACGCGCCACGCGGCACGCCGACACCAGGGGTGAACGGGCCGCCGTAATACGGATACGTGGGGCGCGGCGTGGGACGGCTGCTGCCGCCGCCGAAAAGGCCGCCGAAGAAGTTGCCGACGGCGCGGGCGCCGCTGCCGATCGCGTTGCCGGCGGCGTTGAGGCCGTCGCCGACCGCGTTCACGACGGTCGCGCCGACTTCGTACGCGCGGGTTGCGACGGCGACGGCCGTGTCGGCCACCGCGCGCGCCGCATCGGCGATGCACTCGCCCATCTTTCCGGGATCGAACTCTTCGACGTTGAGCGCGAGCGTGACGCCGACCGGTCCGACCTTCACGCGGCCACCGACGGTGCCCTTCGCTTCGGCGCCGATCGCGACGCCGGCCATGACTTCCGCGCCGGCGGTGCCCGAGACCTTGAGGCCGCATCCACCGATCGCCGGCGTCGTGTATTCGGCGCCCGCCTTCGCCCAGTACGCCTCGGCGAAACATCCGGTACATCCGCACTCCGCCTGCGCGCCGAGACCCTTCACGTTTCCGGAGATCGTGCCGATGGGCGTGTCGCAGCTTCCCTGGAGCGTGATCGCGTTGACCTCGACGCCCGCCTTGCACTGCACCATGCCGCCGGGGCCGACGCCGCCGCCGTTCGCGCGGCCGTTCCTCGACGGCGCGTTGACGCTGCCGGAAGGCGCGGGCTGCGTGCCGCGATACGTGCTGCCGCCGGCGGGGCCGGTCGTGTCGACGCCAAGGCTGGCATTCGCGTAGGCCGTTCCGTTGAGCAGGCCGACCGAGCCGGAGCAGGGGCCCGCGGTTCCCTGCGCGCGGAACACGCTGCCGTCGAGCTGCACGCCGACTTTGGGGAAGCCGCCGATCTTGTTCTGTTCGTTGGGCGCGCCGAAGACGGTGACGTTGCCTTCGAAGAAGCCCGCCGCGTTCGTGGGCTTGCCGTTCGCGTCGTTCCCGTACGCCTGCGTCCCGTTGGTGTACTGGGCGAGCGCAGGCTTCGCGACGGCGAAGGAAAGGACCGTGGTGGCAGCGACGACGAGGCGACCGAACCGCATAGAGTGATACCCCCGCGCGGGATTTGAGCACAACTCAGGCCGCTTGAGGAGGGCGTGCCGCCGAAAGAATTCCTCTGCAATAACAATGGGCATCGGCCTTCCGATGCGACAGGATGGCGCACAAAACGGTTTCGCAGGGGAATTCGCGTCGCGGACTGGGGGGGAAGACCCTATCGGGGGAGGGGCGGAGCCCCTCGTTCCTTATTCGGGACGGCGCCCAGCGAGGATTTCCTCGGCTTCCTGGCGGAGCGGGTCGTTCTCGGGGAGCTGGGCAACGAGCGCCTTGAGCTCCTTCTTTCCCGCCTCGGCCTTGCCCTGGGCGATCAGGAGCTTGCCGAGGTTGAAGCGGGCGATCGCGCTCTGCGGCGCGACCTGCAGCACCCGATCGAGCAGCTCCTTCGCGGGCTCCATGCGCTTGGCTTCGAGATGGAGCGTCGCGAGGTTGAGCATCGACGGGACGTTGTTCGGATCGATCTTCAGCGCCTGCTGATACTCGTCGGCGGCCTTCGTGTCGTTGCCCTGCGCTTCCCGCACGAGCCCGTAATGGAAGCGGAGCGTCGCCTTCGCGGCCGGTGGCGGCTTCAGTTTCATCGCTTCGTCGAAGTGCGTGATCGCGTCGTCGTACCGCTTCATCTCGAAGTGCACCTTGCCGAGCTCCAAATACACGCGGTAGTCGTCCGGCGCGAATCGCAGCGCCTGCGTGAACGCCTGGCCCGCGAGCCGGTACTCCTGCGCGATCATGCGGACGAGACCGAGGTCGTACCAGGGTGCCGCTTCGTTCGCGAGCAGCGCGGCTCGCTCGAGATACGGGATCGCATCGACGGGACGGTGCTGCGCGATCGTCTTGCCGGCGAGGTAGATCGCCTGGGCGTTCCGATCGTCCTTCGCGATGACCTTGTTGAAGAGCGAGAGCGCGTCGTCGAGCTTTCCCTGCTTCATGAGGATCTCGCCGAGTCCGACGAGCGCATCCGGATCGTCGGGCTCGATTGCGAGCACGCGCTGCCAGAGTGGCACCGCGATATCGAAATGGTCGTGCCGCGCGTTGAAGAGGGCGAGGTTGTGCAGGGCCTGGACGTTCTTCGGATCGATCTCGAGCGCCTTGGCGAGAACCGTGAAGCCTTCGTCGATCCGGTTGAGCGCGATGAGCATCATCGCCTTGCCGTTGAGGGCGACGGGATCGGCCGCCTTCCGCTTCAGAACCTCGTCGAACTCCGCGAGCGCCGACTGGTATTTCTTCTGCTCGGCGAGAAGTGCCGCGACGGCGTTCCGGGAGTTGATGTCATCCGGACTCTTCTTCACGACGGTGCGAAAGCAGTCGAGCGCCTTGTCCTTCTGTCCGGCCTGGACGAGCTTCTCGCAATCGGTCGCGGCGGTGGCGTCGTTGGCCATGAGGAGGAGGAGACTGGCAGTGGCGAGCGAAGCGGCTCGGCGGATGTTCACGCGCATCAGTGTACCACCCCCCTCACCAGAGGCTGGACTTCGCTCGTACGTCCTCTCACGTCCGACGCTTAGAGCACTTCCTGGACGAACAGCGAATACGTGACGGAGCCGTCGCCGACGATCGTGCCGATGCCCGGCACGTCCTCGATGAAGGTGAGCCGCTCCTTCGCGATGCTGACGTCGGTGTCGAGGTTGGGATCGACGACCATGTCGCTGAGGAGCGACGAGGCGATCGTCGCCGAGCCGTCGTCGTCGAAGCGGCACGTGAGCGAAAACGGCGTCTCGTCGGTGTCGAAGTCGTACTGCTCGATCGTGACGAAGATCGGATCGGTCGTCCCCGACGACGTCCACGCGAGCGTGAAATCGACGGCGCGGTTGATCGTGAGGTCGAGCGCGGGATCGGGAGAGGTGAGCGTCAGCGCGCCGGACATCTCGAAATCCCGCGTGAACGAATCGACGGCGCCACCCGCGGTTTCGAACGTCACGGTCTCGCCCATCGACCAAAGCGTGTCGGCGCCGTCGCCGAAGTAGATCCCGGGGAGAAGCGCGTCCATCACGAGGTCTCCCGCGCTGGTGATGATCGTGACCGTCGCGCCGACGTCCTTGAAGTTGACGTTGCCGCTGAGCTCGCCGCCGCCGCCCTCGATGCAGGTGCCGTCGGCGGTCTCGAGATCCGGAATCGGAATCGACCGGTCGATGAAGACCGCGGAGCCGCCGAACGAATCGCCGAAGGTCGCGTCACGCGAAAGGCCGGCGGTCACAAAGCCGCGGACGCCGCTGCCGCCGCCGCCACCTCCGTCGCCGCCCGAGCACGCGGCCGTCGTCGTCGAAAGAGCGAGAAGTGCGAGGGCGATCCGGGGAACGGCGACGAAGGTTCGCATACCGTCAAGTGTACTACCGGGCATCCGGCGGCGCCGCCGCCGAGTATCCTCGGCGTGACCAGGGCACGACTCGCGTTCGCGGTTGGCGTGTTCGTCGCCACGCTTCCGCTCGTCGCTCGCGCGCAAGCGCAGCCGCCCGGTGAGGGGCAGCCGTTCTTCGCTCTTCGCGACCTGAACACGGCGCAATACGAGCCGGACCTTTCGTGGCAGCGCTTGTCGGAGCAGGAGCACCAGCGCAAGACCGGGATCGACCTCGCGACCGGTTCGGTCTCCGCGAAGAACATCACGCTGTCGCGCCGGATCCAGGTCAACGCGCCGCTCAACGACCGCGTGCGCTTCCGCTGGCACCACGAGGAATTCGGCGACGAAGAGGTCGCGATCCTGACGGAGAAGCTGGAGCTGCAGTTCCGCGTCGCAGGCCCCGTCGCGCTGACGCTCTTCTCGAGCGGCGCGCTCGAGAAGAGCGCCATCGCGCTCGGAGGCGGCGTGATGATCGCGCCGGGCGATCGCACGAGCTATGTCGATCTCGCGGTCCGTCACGACGCGCCAGCCTTCAATGGCAAGTCGCACGCCGACGCCGAGGACCGCCAGCCTCCCGTGCGCCTGCTCGGCGAAACCAACCTTCAGAGGGGTCCGCTGCGCTTCTACGGTTTCGCGGACTGGGCGCTCGAGTCGCGCCGAGTCTTCGCAACCTCCGAGGGCTCGAACGGGATTCGCGACCATCGCCGCTACACCCGACGGACCGCGCTGAAACTGGAGTGGTCGCCGCTCCCGCACACGACGGTCGGCGTGCGTCATCGCTTCCTCGGACAGGGCGACGATCGGCGCCACTTCGCGGGTGCGGGTGACGACGCGGACTTCGAGCGCACGCACCACAAGCTCGACGCGTTCGGCGAGCGCCGTTTCTCCTCGTTCCGCGTTCAGGGGATCGCCGGGTGGCGGAGCCAGCGCGATCGCACGGATCCGTCGCTCGGCACCGACGAGCGCTACCGGCGCGACCAGATTCTCGCGGGCACGCGCGCTCACTACCGGCTCACGCCCGAGATCGAGGTGGGCGCGGGCTACTGGGGAACGTGGCTTTCCGCGAGGCGCGCCTCCGCGACGGCGCCGCGGTCACTCGACGTCTACGCCGACAAGGTGGACGTCGTCTTCGGCTACCACGTCAACGAGACGGCGCGCGCGGAGCTGCTCTTTTCGCACGAAGTCTCCGCGGGAGGCTTCGGCGGCGCCGGCGGGAAGGCGATCTTCCTCTTCTGAACGCGCCTACGCGGCGATCGGGAGCGTGAAGTGGAACGCGGCTCCCGAAGAGCGGTTCGGCTCGACCCAGAGCTTTCCGTGATGCGCGAGAACGATGCCCTTCGCGATGAAGAGACCGAGGCCGACCCCATGAGTGCTCTTGGACCGGCCCTGCCAGTAGCGTTCGAAGAGGTGAGGAAGCTGTTCGTCGGGAATACCCGGCCCGGTGTCCGTGACGGAGAAGCGGACGTGCCCTGCCTCGGCGACGGTCTCGACGGAGATCCCGCCGCCGGCGGGCGTGAACTTGATCGCGTTGCCGACCAGGTTCGAGAACACCTGAAGGACGCGCTCGCGATCGCAGCTGACGACCGCGTCGGCGATCCCCGTCTTCACCTCGAGCTGCAGGGACTTGGAGGTGGCCAGCGGGCGCAGCGATTCGATCGCGTGATCGACGAGCTTCACGGCCGATTCCGGCCGGCCTGTGACCGTGAACGTTCCGGCTTCGATGCTTCCGAAATCGAGGAGATCTCCGACGAGTTTCTGCATCTGCTCGCATGAACGCTGGACGATCTCCAGCTCACGGCAGATGCGTTTGCCCTCGTCGTCGTTGGACAGCGTCTTGGCGAGCATCGCCGTCCTCATCATCGCGACGCTCAATGGATTTCGAAGGTCGTGGGAGACGACCGCGAGGAGGTCTTCGCGTGTCTGCACCGCACGCCGAAGATCGTGCGAGACGGTCTTGAGGGGCGTGATGTCGGCGAACACCGACAGGGCGCCTTCGATCGCCCCGGTAGGCCCGAAGATCGGTGCACAACCGCCCAGCAGATACGCCTTCGTATCGTCGAAACGGAGGATCTGGTACTCCTCGAATTCGACCCCCACGCCGGTCGTGAGCGCGCGGGCCATGGCCCAGTCCCCCGGACCGTAGGGTCGCCCGTCGGGATGGAACCCACGGTAGCGGGTCCAGCCCTCGATGTTTTCGGCGCTGGCGCTTCCCGCCCAGATCCGCTCGGCGGCCTTGTTCTGGAGGGTCAACTTTCCGTTGGCGTCGCAGACGATGATTCCGTGCGGGCTCTGGGCGAAGATGGCCTCCAGGAGCGTCCGATCGCGAGTCGCGAGAAGCCGAAGCCGTTCGAGCTCTCGTTGCAGCGCCTCGATTTCGGCGTCCTTCACGAAGAGGTGGATACCACGCCCGTCTTGTGCGCCCCAAGCTGTGGACGCCGTGACGTCGAAAACTCTCTCATGGAGTGCGGCACGCGGTCAGAGCGAGGAGAGCGAAACACGTCGCGACGACCGGGTCGTCTTCGCGCACCGCCATCAACGCGTTCGCCCAGGAACCGTCGGGGCGCTGCCGGCGCTCGAGCTCGACGCGGAGGGGGGCTCGCCAGCCGGACGCGTCGCCGTCGGCGAGCATCGCCGATGAATACGCCGCGGCCCAATAGAACCATGCGGAGTCGCGCACCTCTTCGCGCTCCGCGCGATACGTGCCGGGATGATGGGCCGGGTCGAAGTGCTCTCGAAGCCAGCGTCGAGCCGCCGACGCTCGCGCGCCGTCCGGCGGAGACCCACACCGGAGGAGCGAGCGGAGCCCGTCGGCGGTCATCGTCCCGTAGCTGTGGAAGCGGTTGCCGCTCTCCGTGCGGCCGGCCTTGTTGCGTACCTCGTCGTCCGCGATGAAGTAGAAGCCGCCGTCGTCTTCCGGGGACGGATCGCGTTCCCGGAAGTTCTGCTGCTGTCGCACGTAGAGACTTGCCGCGAGCAGCGACCGGTCCGATGTCGGCACGCCGGCGGCCACGAGCGCGTCGAGCGCGAACGCCGTCGTCGAGAGGTTCGATTCGAGGAACGCGTCGGGATGGTCCGTTCCCGGCGACGGCTTTTTCGGAATCACCGTGGAGTAGCCCCACCCTCCGTAGTGCGCGTCCCCGAGATCCCACCCGAGCGCTTCCGTGAGCTGGCGGCTGCGCAGGTCCGCGAGCCACGCGTCGCGCGCGGCGATCGGCTGCCCCGCATCCACGTGCGAAAGCGCCCGCGTCGCGAGCGCCGCCGTATACGCGGGATACGACGGGGTGATCTTTCCGGGAACGACGCGGCCGCCCGCGGTCTTCGACGCGAGCCACGCCGCTCCGCGCCGCGCGGATTCGCGCTCGCCGCCGCTCTCGAGAAGCGCGACGGTCGCGAACGGCGTCAGCGAGAAGCCGTCCTTGAACGCGCCGTAGACGTCGGACACCCACGCACCGTCGTCACCTTGCCGTGAGGCGAGCCACCGCGCACCACGTGCGAGCGGATCCATGGGAAGGGTGGGCGCTCGCCTGCAAGCCGCGAGCGCAGCAGCGCATCCGGCGATGAACACGCGTCGAGAAGGCCTCACGCGCGCATTTGACCACGCGCTACGGCGCCGGAGGAGGGGTGGGTCCGAACAACCCGTCTTTCGCCGTGTTCAGCCGCGCCTTCAGGCGGTCGAGCAGGTTCTTCGCCCACGCGAACTCGAGCGCGAGGATCGCGAGCCCGACGGGAATCACCACGAACGCGGGACCGGGGATGAAGATCAGCACCACGCCGAAAAGCACGACCGTCGAGCCGATGACGAGGATCACCACTTTGCGCGCGGTCTTCAGCGCGGTCTCGAACATGACATCATTCTGGTGATCAAGTGGCCGGTCGGCAAAGAGGAACACCGAATTCGATCCATCGGCAAAGCCGATTGGCGGTCAGTCGCGGATCTTGCGCAGGATTCCGTGTCGGACCGCGCGGTGCACGGCCTCGAGCGCCACCTTCGTGTGGGAAGGCCAGCCCGCGAGCACCGCTTCGTAGCGCGCCGGCGAAAGGCGCGCATCGGGCAGGAGCCGCTCGAGGAGGTCGATCGCATCGGCTTGCCGCGCGAGCTCCGTTCCTTCCACGAGCCCGACGACCTCCGTGATCGTCGCGAGAAGAACCACCACCGACTCCAGATCGTGCCGCTCGAGCGTGTCGTCTTCGGGGGGAGGCGTTAGCGGCGCATCGGAAGGGAGCGGGAACCAGCGGCGGAACCGGAAATCGAGCGCGCGGCGATCCCGCTGTGCCGACTCCACCCGCGCGCGCTCGCCTTCGCCCTCCGTGACGAGAAGCGGCCGGTCCGTTCGCACGAGGAGCTGGTTTTTCTCGAGCCGCTCCATCGCGGCGAGATCGCGCCCGCGTCCGAGTCCGCCGAGCTCGTCGAGCAGTCCGCCCACCGACGACTCGAGCGCGTCGGCCTCTTGCTGCGGGGAGGCGTCCCGATCGATCGCGACGCTCGGGAGGTGGATGGCCGGCGCGTCATCGACCTGGCCGGCGGCAATCGACGCGAGCGTGTCGTCGTCGAGGAAATGGTAGAAGGCGCGCTCGCCACGTGCGCGCTGGCGCGCGACGATCTCGCGCAGCGCCGGGTTCTCCTCGCCGAGCGCGATCACGCTGATCCCGACCGGCAGGTCGCCCGCGTTCTCGCGTGCCTCGCGAATGACGCCTTCGCTGACCGCCGCGTTCCCGTCGGTGATGAGGACGATCTGCGCACGTGCGAGATCCGGATCCGCGATCTTCGCTTCGCGCACCTGTTCGAGGCTTGCAAGCAGCGCCTTCTGCAGCTCGGTGCCGCCGCTGCGATGCGTCGCGAGGATGTTCGTGATCTCCGCGAGCGCCGAGTCCGGCGAATCGACACGCGTCACGGGACCGACGTCGTCGCTGAAGTAGCGATAGAAGAGGATGACGCGCCCCGTTCGCGCGGCATCCGACATGCGCCTCGCGACCGTGGCGAGCTCCGCGATGAGGATCGAATCGCGCATGCGCGCGCGCGGGCCGATCATCGAGCCCGATCCGTCGAGGACGTAGATGCGCACCTCGCCGCGCAACACCGTTCGCGTGCGCGTGTGCACGCGCTGATGCACGAAGCGGCGCGTGAGCAGCTTCCCCTCGGCGAGCGAGAGCAGCACGCTGCGCGGATCGTCGATGACGGCGCCGGGGACGTCTTCCGGTCCCACCGCGGGAACGAGAATCAGCTTCGGCGTGGGGAAGGGGACCTGTTCCAGCCGGACCTCGTCCTCGTTCACGCGCACCGGCGAGAGCGCTCCACCGACGTCGAAGCAGCCGTCGACCGCGAGCGATGCCGCGATCGTCGAGCGCTCGGCGCCGGGCGCGAGATATTTCGCGAGGAGACCTTCGACGAACTTGCTCGCCACGCCGCCGAGGTTGTCGCGCCCGAGCTCGTATCCGCGATCGACCGCCTTCTGGACCTCGTCGCCGAACACCTCGGCGCCGGAGCGCGAAACCGATTCCGCCATGGCCGCATCCGTCTTCGCGTGTCCATGGGGATCGAGCACGCGGATGGCGGCCTCCGTCCTCTCCGCCGTCTCCAGATCGCCGGCCGCGACGGCGCAGCGGTCGATCGCGGCGAGCAGCGCAAACAACCGCTGCCGTTCGCCGCGCGAAACCGCGGTTCTCGCCTGATGCAGCAGGCCGGTGTCCATGCGGACCCCGGCCGCCTGAAGCCGATCGATCCAGGTGATCTCGCGGCTGATCGCGCGCATGCGGCCCGCGACGCCCTCGTGATCGAGTGGAAGCGCGGCGGACGTTTCGAGAAGCAGCTGCCGCGCGGCCTCGAGAAGCCGGCGCCGTCGCTCGAGCACTTCGCGCTCCTCGTGCGCGGAGTCGAGGAGGTGGTCGATGGCGCCGAGCTGGAAGCCGAGGAGCGCCGACTCGTCCGCCTTTTCGCTGCCGTCGGGCTCGGCTTCCGATCCCTTCACGACGAGTGGAGGAAAGAGCACCGCCGAGTCGTCGCGACCCGCGATCCGCATCTCGGTTCGCCGGCCGCGTCCGCTCGATGCCGCCTCGGCGCGCACCACGGTCTCGTAGAGACGGCGCAGCCACGCCGCGTGCGCGACGGGGACGCTGCGATTGACGACAACCGTCCTCTCGACGCTGGTGACGTTGCCGTCGAGCTCGTCGACCGCGTGCCGAACGAGCCGTTTCATGTCCATCTGCTCGGGGGCTCGCTCCGCGCTCATCACGCGCAGCGCTTCGCAGAGCACCCGAATCGCGTCGACGGAAACCTTCGGTTGGTACCCGACCCGCCGCAGCACCGGCCGTACGAGCCGGATCAACGGAGCGCGGATCGTCTCCGGCGCGGCGACGATCCGCTCGATGCGACGCCCGAGATCGCCGAGCTCCTCGGCGGCCGAGCTCATCCTCCGGAGCTCTTCTTCAGAAGCGCGGCCCACGACTCGTCGACCTTGCCTTGCAGCTGCTGGATCAGCGAACCGGTGCACGCCGCATCGAGCGCCTCGATGCGACCCGCGACCTCGCGAGCCGCCTGCTCCCGGTTCGGGAAGATCTCGGAGATGTCGCGGGCCTCCCTCGGCAGCGCGAGCAGGACGGCTTCGCTCCGCAACGCGCGCAGGAACCCCGACTGCACGACCGATTCGAAGAGCGCGAGGCCGCTCCCCGTTTTCCCGGCCGCGGATTCGAGCTGCTTCCACCACTCCTCGAGGTAGGTCGCTGTCGCGGTGAGGCGTTCGAGGTCGATGGCCGCGATCTTCGCAGCGAGATCCGGAGGTATCGAGCGGACGAGCTTCAGCACCGCGCCGAGCGTGTCGGCAGGTGCGACCGCCTTGGGCACGACGTGAAGCGAGATGGCGATGTCGGTGAGCGCTTGCACGGCGCTCAGCTCGCCGCCCGCACGGAACTCGTCGAAGCCCGGCTGATTGCGGGCTCCGCCGCCGGGTTTCTTCGGCGCCTTCTCGTTCCGCACGAGCGCCGCTGCCGCCCACGCGAGCGTCTGCACGGGGTCGAGCACCGCGCCGAGCCCGGCGCGATCGATCTCCTCGCGGATCGCACGGACCTCGTCGACGACGGCGTGACGCCCGTCGACGGTCATCCGCTCGAACGCCGCGGCGACGAGCGGCCTCATGCGCGGTCCGAACACGCGCGCCTTCAGCGTGCGCGGCTCGCCACTCATGGCCTGGAGCCGCGTGGCGATCGCATCGACGCGCTCGATCGTCGG
>Ga0163152_10003839_pt1 | contig 19147 bp, 21 predicted proteins | sample OliLakLV19MP8IB2_FD_148635 | JGI IMG/M metagenome (GOLD analysis project Ga0163152, IMG submission 148635) | Freshwater microbial mat bacterial communities from Lake Vanda, McMurdo Dry Valleys, Antarctica - Oligotrophic Lake LV.19.MP8.IB-2 | ecosystem: Environmental > Aquatic > Freshwater >...
CCTTTAAGGAGTGCATAGTCTTGAGTTGGAATTCCACTAGTGTACGCCTCCTCAGGCTGAGGAAGCCCCACTAAGCCAATGTAGCCACGCAAATCTTTCGCTCCCAGGGGAAGTGGTGTTGCGGTGGACACAATCACCTGATCAAAAAGCGGAGCGATTGCCTGGACTCCTTGGGATCTTTTTGAAGCCACGTTTTTTACGGAGTGTCCCTCTTCAACAATTAGTAAAGTTTCTCCATCAAACTCCTGTAGCCTCGCTGCGATGGTGTCACCCAGCTGAGAAATGGAATCCACGCTTACTAGGACAACATCGCAATCGCCATCACGAATTATGGCTTTAGCTTCTTTTGAGCTAAGTCCGCAGGTGTCCACCATGGTTAAGTCAAAGTAGCCTCTAAAGCGCTCCAGCTCCTTAATGTATTCACCAGCACAAGCGGACGGTGCAATAACAAATACTTGAACCTTGCCAGTCTTCCGTTTTTTAAACTGCGCTGTGCAGAGGTTAAGAAGAGTTTTTCCAGCACCACACCCCGCCGCTAACAAAGCGAAATGAGACTGCAAAAGGCGGTGAAGACCTCGAGTTTGTAGTTCTCGGAGGTCAATACCGACATTTTTGATGAAGCCGTCAACTTCTGCCACAGAAACATCATTTCGCATTGTTTTAAGTTTCTGAGTCCAGATCGTAAGTCGAGCGTGTTCTGAGGGATTTTCGATATCAACTTGAACTTCAACACCGTTAGCCTTGAAGAAGTTTACTAGGTTGAAAGCTCTGAGCTGTGTTGTCTCATATTTTTTTGAGGCTTTCTGATGAGGCAACGGCTGCAACACCAAATCAAAAAGTTCATTACAGTCATCAGTCCAATCACAAATAAATCCACAGCCACCAACAATTTTTACTTGGCAAATCATTTTGAACCTCGACTGTTGATATTACTCAGAGCGGCCTCAATACGAGTTGCGGTGTCTTTAAGTTCAACTAAACAAGCCGTCATTTCTGCAACATCAGCACGATCAACTAGTTTAGAAAAAATGCGGCCCGTAAACTCTTGAACCTCAGTTACAATATTGTCAGCATTGCGTTGGGCTCTTGCTAGATTTGTTAGACGTCTAAGATTTTGAACATCATTCAGATAATCGGGGTTATCCTTAATGGACTTATACACTGGATCCGAAGGAGATAGCTCTGCCAAACCCTCAATGGTAACCTTCAAATCGTCATGTGCAATTTGATTTTTTAAGAAAGCTTTCGCGACTTTATCAAGCGTAACAATTCGGGCAATCTCACCTTGATCCTTTAGCTCTTGGAATTTGGTTTCACAAATTTGGTCATACGTTTCAAATGCCTTTACTTGCCCTGACCGTTTTTGAGTCTTCTCACCAACTGATTTGCAAAATGAATCCATACGGCCAAAAACTCGTTCAGCTTTTAGAATCTGCGGTTTTGTATAGCCCTTCTGTTTCCATACATTTACACGCTTTTCACGATCCAGTTCGTTTCTACCCTTGAGGTCATTGTAAATTGCTTTGTATCTCGCAAACGATGCGTGAGGAACTTTGGTCTGATGAATTTCTGGCCAATCTCTGACATGTTCAACTTCGTCGGCGGTAAGGCCGTGAGCCACCCAAATGAGAGCCGATTTTGATTTTGTTCTCTTGGCAGCAAAGAATCTTCTATGACCAGCGATTAAATTTACCATCGAAGATTTGTCATCGGTAAAGCCGATAAGCTGTTCAAACTGTGGATTATTGGTCCAACTTTTTTCTAAATTTTCAAAGGCAATTGCATCCTCTTCAATAATTGCTTGTTCGTGTTCCTCTTCAGTCATAGCTTCATCAGGCGCAAAACGGTTATTGAGGTGATTTAATCCAATGTCAGGTAAATCCACACTCACCAGGCGCCAGGTGATTTCTTTTCCCAAGTCCATATTGAATTTAATTTGAGTTTCGAGGGCGTTATTCTTTAAAAAAGGCGTAGCAGTGCTCTGTAGAGCCATAAATATCTCCGCAATTGATCGGGTCAAAATGTCGAATTGAATTTAAGTCAAAGCGATGCACTGACCGTGTTATTAGTTTTAAACTTTGAATTTTATATTGATGGGATTTTTATGATGAGCTGTTCATATTGTACCTCTTCACCTGACCAGCAGGATTTGATTGGAGGGACTGTCACTGCGCCTTTTCTTTCGAGCCAAAACATTTCTCAGAAACGCTTCGACAAAGTGAAAGGTAGACACACGAATCCCTGTATTCTTTCTAGAGTATGCTATTGCGCACCATTTTGTCAAGATGCCGATCCTCTAGAATGCCTGTCAGTAAAGGCATAGCAGAGTTTTCGGATTGAAAACTAGCTCCTTTATGGCGTTATTTAAGTTGCTGTGATTGCTTGGCTTTTAAGCACTTCTAAACTTGAGCTGCGCCCACTATTTTCGTATTTTTTGATATAAAAAATAATTTTAGATAGATGAGTAGAGGGTTATAAATTTGGCCCGGCGAAGTGGGAAAAGACCGGCCGACCTCTAAAGACATGTCTAGTAACCTGTTGGTTTTGATAGAAGCGGCAAAATTTTGAGTATTTTCCCTCTTCACCATTTAACAAGTAGTACCCTGATCCAAAAGAGTTGCCGCCATACTTAAAGCTTTTTCGGGCGATGTCTCGGCATTTTTTTAAGATGGCTTTTGCTTCGGTAACGGTAGAACAAGGCAAAAAGGGTGAAAGCTTTAAAGCGCCGAGGGCTTCGTTTGCCATATAATTGCCGACACCTGTTTGGTCCCCCGTCGAGAGAAGCCACGTGATTCTAGGTAGCGTTTTAAAGCCACCGGGAACAGCAACTTTATCGCTTATCCAAAAGCCATCGCCTGGCGCAAAACCACCTAGTGCATGATCACGAGAAATAGGATCAATGACTCGTCCGAAGCGACGAGGATCGGCATAATAAATAGTGTTCTGTTCAAAATGCAGCGCCAAGAAGTAATGCCTTCTCCAGTCTTCAGATTTTTTTAATAAATGAAACTGTCCGGTCATTCCTAATCTAAACTCGAGCAAGGGGCTCGCTGTGCCCTTTACGTGCAGCTGGAGTGCCTTCCCATGGGATTGGAACTGAATTGATTTTTTCGTTAGGCTTTTAAATTTCTTTCTGGCTACGGCGGGTATAATTGTTGAGCCCCAATCATTCTGATTAGGAAAAGTGACCTTGAGAATTTTTTGGTCACGGGAAATTTCGTTTAAGTCTCTGGCGTAGAGAGCAACTTCAGCTAATTCTGGCATACTTGTTTATAGACACTAAATTGTCTTAAGTACAGATGCGGTGTAATTTAGAAGCACGAGTTACAAAGACCAGGGACTGACGGCTGAGCAGCGGCACGAGGCTAGGCAGCTTGAGGTGAAACCGTACATCGAAAAAATCCAGATCTGGTGCGAAGAGAAGAAGCCCAAGGTTTTGCCGCAAAGCCCTCTTGGGAATGCGATCAGCTATTACCTTGATGAATATACTAGGTTGACGCCGGTCCTTAAAGATGGCCGTTTTGAAATAGACAACGGTTGGATCGAGCGCGCGATCAGAAAATTTGCCATCGGCAGAAACATTGGCTCTTCTGCGACTCGGTAGATGGTGCAAAAGCGTCGAGCCTTTTTTATAGCTTGGTAATTACCGTAAAGGTCACCGGCAAAGATCCGTTTCCGGTGTTGGTGGAAATGCTGGGAAAGATTAACCAAGCCGAGACCGTTGAGGACTTTGAGGCATTGTCAAAACTTTTGGTCCGGCAGACTTCGCTACATTAAACTAGCTGTCAAACCTGGGGCCGATAGCTCGCTTAATCTTCTTTGCCTCCCAGATTCAACAACTCAACTTTAAATCCTTCCATTTATTTTTTGATCGCAGCTTTTTGTTTCTCATGCATTTCATTGAGCGCGTCGGTAATTTCTTGAGCAAACTCTTGCGAAATGGATAAAGCTTCAACAGCAGGCGCAAACTGTTTCCAGATTTTCTCTTCGGATACACTCACAAGTTTCATGTGAATCTTTCTTAAGTTGGAACAACGATAGTAATGATAGGTTTTCTTCTCGCCAGTTTCTTTTATGATTTTCGTTTTGGGATCATAGGTAATCTGGCGCTGGCATTCAGGATGGTCGCAAATGAGCCAATCACGAAAGAGGTATTCACCCGCAGAGATTTTCTTTCTTACTTTACAACCGTGACCGTCGTTTATTGCTTTAACGGCACTAAGTACCTTGGCTGATATGATTAACTCATGCTTACCTTGCATACGACATCGAACGTTATGAATAAGAAATTCAGCCTCCTGCAAACCCCATAGCTGAGTTTTTCAAAAGGGGGCCGCGCCCTTGTCCCCGGTTAAAAGTAAAAGTGTCTCGCAAAGCTACGTAGATTGACGACTCGAAGCGAGTCGCAAGATATTGATTTAACTTGCTTTTTGGCTCAATCCAGTCAATAATCAAATTGTTGCCGCGATTTTTTAGGTCACAAGGGATCTTTTGGAGGTGAACGGTTGAAGTCTAACCAAGACCAACCATCTCAATCGAAAACAAAAAATAAAACGCAGGGAACATCAACAAAAAATCTCATACTTCAAACTGGTTCAGAAGTAGAAATAGGAAATTACGATGAATCAGATGCTTCAACCAAGTTCACAATCAAGTGTAGATCTTCAAAGTCAGCTCGACAATTAGCTCTCGAGTTATCCGGCATCAAGATTTCATCTGCTGAGCAAAGAGAAAATGAATTCCGCAAGCTACGCACTCATCCTTGGTATGGCACCGTTCTTCTTGAAGAACTCAATTCAGACGACAGACATTTTATTGCACTCTTCGTTCGTGAACATTCAAAAGTCTCAGATCAAGATTTCAGAATCAAAGTTCATCGACTATTTATTGATGGCCCAGAACGACCAACTAATCATGCACTCATTCAAGAAGTCCTCTCAGTAGTTGCCTGGGGGATTTTATGACCTCCAAACGTATTGCCGTCTATGCAAGATGTTCGACCACTCGAGATCAGAAACCAGAAGTTCAACTTTCAGAGTTAAGATCCTATTGCAAGGCTCGTGAGTGGACGATTGCAGAAGAGATTGTCGATCACGGATATAGTGGTACAAACGCTGAACGGCCAGGACTCAAAAGACTATTGACTCTTGTTAGAGAGCGGCAAGTCGATGTCGTCGTCGTTCTTAAACTTGATCGTCTTTTCCGATCGCTAAAACACCTGGTATTGACTGTCGAAGAGTTTGAAGAGTTGGGTGTTGAATTTGTGTCAGTCAAAGATCAATTTGATCTTACAACCAGCGCAGGTCGCTTACTCAGAAATTTATTAGCCTGCTTTGCTGAGTTTGAAGCAGCTCTCATTCGAGAGCGCACACTCATTGGCCTAGATCATGCCGTCTCTATTGGCAAAAAGTTAGGCCGTCCAAAAGAAAATGACTTTGATGCCGTCGCCAATCTCAGACGCCAGGGTCTCAGTTATCGGGCAATCGCCGTTCAATTAAATTGTTCAATGGGTACTGTATGTCGTGCATTGAGGACCGCATCTAAAACGGGTCCTGTCATAGACGAAAAATCAGCTGCAAAAACACGGTCCGAGAATTGACAAAAACCGCGCATCGTAAACGGCCGATTCCGATGCGCATGTATGGAGGGTTAAATGGAAAGTGATGTAAAGTTTTTTGAACTTCTCAAGGAGACTGCGGATTTGGTCAAGGACTACCGTCCATTCAATCGAGGCTCTATGAGTAAACAGATTTCTCTGGTACTGCAACGCCAGTTGATAAATGTAGTGTCAATACACATATTTCGTTTTCCAATGTAAATCGAGGTTGACGAGTTTTTCGTGAAAAAATGTAAAACGTCTAAAGGGTTGGGGCTATCGCGGTGAGGCGTGCGCGGGCCGAGCATGTAGGAATGTATTTTGCACGTGGTACGGCCGTCTTGGCCTTACAAGATTTACGTCGATAAGGTTGCGCGGTGCCGAGGAATCAGTTCAATTTACTGTTCTTGTTGGATGATCGGTACCGAGGTGCGCGCGAGATTGCCATCTCGGTCCGTGAACTTCATTCTGAGTTCGCCGTCTTTTTCGTAGGGTTTTACGACCTCCGCACCATCGGGCATGAAGTCTTCTTCGCCGCTTAAAAAAATATCAGCTGGAGTTTTACCACCGAGTGAGTCCATCGGCATTTTATAATTGTACTGCTCCACGAACTCTTGAATCTGGGCTACGAGCCGAGTCAGATTTTGGTGTTTTGAAAACTGATCGATAAATTCTTTAAGTTTGCGGTGGATTCTTTCGTGAGCGCCATTGAACTGACCATAGTATCCGGGCGAGTTGATGAGATAGACCGCGAAGTTTTTTAGCTGCTCCCTCAGTTCAATTCTGAATTCAGGACCGTTGTCGGCCTTTAGGATATCGGGTTTTCCAAATTTAATGAAGAGTTATTCCAAGTCCCTCATAACAATTTCACTCGACGTATTGAGATAGAGGGAAGAATGAAGCAGATAGCGTGACCGATGATCGGAGACTGTCAAAACCTGTAATTTAAAATATGCCGTCTTCAGGATGCAGGTAAAATCGACGGTCCAGGCTTTGGTTCCGGGAGCAAAACACCAGCGTTTTAGGATTCTCTCTTTTTCGGCTTCGGACTTTTCAACGTGCATGTTTTTAAGTTTGGTGATCACCGGCAGACTGATATACCAATGGGTCGCCGGGTTGTGACGGATATGACTATGATATTGATACGGTGTCCACCTCGGGAACTGCAGAAAGAGGGTGATTAAATGTTTTTTGATCCAGAGCGGAACTCGATGGCCGAAGTTTTTTGGCTTGGTGGGTTTATCGGTCAGTCCTGATAGGCCATATTTTTCATAGGCGGCTTGCCAACGGGCAAGGGTCTCAGGACTGCGGCCAATATGGCGTGCAAAGTCTTTAACGAGACCGCCGGTGCGCTTAAATTTTTCAAGCCAATCGAGGACCTGTTTTTTTTCAAAGGCCGGAAGTCTTGTAATTTTGAACTTAGGATAAAATTTGCGTAATTGCTCTAAAAAAAACCTCATGCCCTGAAGATCAACGCCGCCTAAGATCAGCCGCCGCTTGAGCGTTGTAATAAGGCTGTCTTTTTTTGCGCACTCGGCACAAGGTAGCGGCTCTTGCTGTGATTCCTCAGCACCACCGGGGGCGTAAGCCTTAAGGTAGTCAAGGGCCTTTTGGTAACTCTTCTGGGTGGCCTGCCTAGAGGTGCCGCGCTCGAGCCCAAATTTTTCGAAGGTTAAATCGGGATTTACTAAACGGCGAATTGCGTGCTGGATTCCAAAATGAAAATCAGATAGTGTATCCATGCCTTTCATGTTTTTGAGATTTTATCCGTAAAATCTCTGCGCTCCCGGGTGCGTTGAACAGCCGGGAGCATTTTCCTTTCATAATCTTCAAACGCTAGCTGAAGTATTTTCTGATTGCACGTTTTCAATTTGCATTGGTTGAAGAAGATTTATTTCCTTGAACGGTTGTTGATTAATGTAAATCGATAACTGGCCGCCAAGTTCCTGGATGCGCACATCATGACCCAAAACTTTACCGATCAAATAAATTTTTGAGGCCCTGGCGACGCCGATACTTTCGTACATCATCGAATCACCCGACATGTTCAAATTAATCCAAGTGAGCTAAATTAAATCTATCAACACAAGGAGGTGTTTGTGGATTTAGACGTTATGAAAAAGAAAATCAGTACATACCGTGGCGAAGGCGGCCGGGTACGAATCAAAGACGACAGTCTACTTTTAGAGATTCTGTCGGAGTGGGAAAAGTGGACTGGCGCGGCTGATGGGTTTTATAAAGCTATTGGAGTCAGTGGTAACGGCATGGGGTCAATTATTGGTCGGGCCAAAAAACTACGTCGGGACGGTTTTCCGGCGCAGGAGTTTAAAGAAATAAAAATTGCTGAGCCGACGGTGCTGGGGCCGTGTCAGGGCATTGAAATAGCCTGGGACAACGGAAAGCTTATACGGTTTAGCCAAGTCGACCAGCTGGTGGATTTTTTGAAGAAGGTGTCATGATAAGTTTTAATCGGTTAACAAAGATTTTTGTAAGTCGTGAGCCCACGGACATGCGGGCCAGCTACGACACTTTGTTTTCGAAGGTGAAAGGGGTTTTAAATCAGGACCCCTTCACTGGGCATTTATTTGTATTTATTAATTCAAGGAGAACTTCGATAAAGTGTTTATTTTACGATGGCACTGGGTTTGTGCTTTTGTGTAAAAGGCTTGAGCAGAGGCTTTTTAGCCGAATCAACCCGATGTTTAAGAGCGAAGTTATTTTAACGGCGGCAGAGTTTGCACTTTTTTTTGAGGGTGCGGATCTTGAAAAAAGATTTATTGATAGTCCTCGGGAAATAAAAAAATCATTCCCAGTGCGGCATCGGTTGCCAGAGGGATTATCACCAGCCACAGTTTAGAGGTGGAACAATTAAATCTTGGTGAATCTAGTAAATCAATAAAGCTCGATCAGCTCAGCCGCGAGGATTTAATTCTGGAGAACCAAGCTCTTGAATCTGAGTTAACCCGAGCGATAAAAGAGATTTACCGATTAAAGTATCAACACCTTACAGATGAGCAGTTGAACTTAATTTTGCAGGAGCACTTAAAAGACCTCCGTCAAGAGGTTTATGGTGCAAGTTCTGAGAGGTATAAAAAACCTGAAGACAAAAAGAAAAATTCAGGTCCCCCACAACCGCGAGTTAAAAAGCCGTCTGAAAGATATCCAAATATCCCTGTTCGCGAGGTGTCGCTGACAATCAGCCCACCGCCTGGCTGTGATGTTTGTAGCAAACAAATGTCAGATTCTGGGATGCGAGAAACTTCAGAGCAGCTAACGGTGATTCCTAAGAAGTTTGAAATAACCCGCTACAACAGGGCTATCTATCGCTGCAGCTGTCAGTCTTGTATGAAGACGGCGCCGGCGGCGCTTAAAATAGTTGAAGGCTCGACATATTCAAATGAGATGATTTTAGATGTGGTGCTTTCAAAGTATTGCGATTTAATCCCGATGGAAAGATATGCGGCAATGGCAGGCCGCTCGGGACTTATTGATTTACCGCCGCACAGTTTAATTGATTTAACACACAAGTATGCGGCTTTTGTAGAAGCGGTTTATCTACTTATTAAAAATGGAGTACTAAAAGCTCGAGTTTTAAATGCTGACGAGACTCCGCACCGAATGCTAGAGGGCAGCAACAAAAAGAGTTGGTACTTGTGGGGATTTTCGACGCCGACTCTTTGTTTTTTAGATTGCCGCGACACTAGGTCTGGGGATGTGGCAAGTGATGTACTTTTAGATTCAATGTGTGAGTTTTTAGTTACCGATGTTTATTCTGGTTACCGTAAAGCTATTAAAACTGTGAATTTTATTCGTCAGGAAAAAGGCGAGATTCCCATTGAAAGTGCGTATTGCAATGCTCACGCCAGGAGATACTTTTTTAAGCCCCGCGTGCCGTACCCAGAGGCCTATTTTTATTTGGACCACTACAGTGAAATTTATAAAATCAACAAAGAATCTAAAAACAAACCTCATGATGAGATCCTGAAACTTCGAGAACAGATGGCCCCACATTTTGAAGCCATGAGAACGAAGGCATTGGAGGAATTGCCACGTTACCCTGATGGGAACAAATACAAAAAAGCACTGAATTACTTTTTAGAAAACTATCTGGGGCTAACTTTATTTTTATCAGAAGTTGAGGTACCAATCGACAATAATACTCAAGAGCAGCTACTGCGCAGTCATGTTGTGGGCCGAAAAACTTGGTACGGTACACACTCTGAGCGTGGGGCCGAAACTGCGGCAATATTATTCAGTATTGTCGAAACTTGTAAACTTAATAATGTAAATCCAAGAGAGTATTTTCCGAAACTGACCCAAGACCTACTCGACGGAAAACCCGCCTATACGCCAGTGGAATTTAAAAAATCAATACTTGCTGACGGTTAGATTCGATGATGTACATACTTTCAGACTTCTCCTCGTCCTTATTTTTCGGCGCCTGATAATCGCTGATATATTTCTTCAACGACTCGACGATGCCAAAGTAACGATCCGATGGCGTAAAGCCGTCAAGCGCGCTATGAGGCCGGCCATAATTGTAGTGCTCAATGAACCGCGCAATCTTCTCGACCGCCTGCTCTTGAGTCACAAAAAACTCCTTATCGATCAGCTCGCGATGAATGCTTTTATGAAACGCTTCGATCTTACCGCACGTCTGCGGGTGATGGGATCTGGCGGTGATATGTTCCACTTTAAGTTTCTTCAAAAGCTTTTCAAACTGCGTGATCCCACCCCAGTGCTTGAACTGCGCCCCTTGATCGGTAAGAATTTCTTTCGGCGCGCCAAAGCGGACCAAACTTCCACGTAAAACTTCAAGCACGTTTTCTGCCATCTGCTCGCGAAATAGCCCCCAACCAACTATCATTCGACTGCAGTCATCGATGGCTGAAATCAAATACACCTTGTGCGCATCGCGAATATAAAATCCCATGATGTCCATCTGCCAAAGATCATTGGGATGGGGCCGACTGAAGCGCTGCCACTCGCCAATCTCCTTTTCCACCTGTTGCTCGAGTTGCTTGTTGTTATCGCCCTTGGTGCGGAAGCTGGCCTCGGCCGCCCCAGCATCACCGTCAGGCACATTGTGCTTTTTGAAAACCTTAGCAATCGTCGAATGCGACAAGTTCACCGATTCAAACCGCAGTAGGTGATCGCTCATCGCCTTGGCACCCATTTCTGGTTTTTCTTTTTTGATTTTTAAAATCTTATCCACGATCCATTGACTCGTCAGCTTTGGCTGGTGATGTGGACGGCGACTCTTCTTCATCGAATCTGCCGTGATGCCGTTATTGCGACGATGCTTATAAATCCATCCATGAACAGTACCGACAGCAGTGATACCTAAATCCCGACAAATAGCCGGCACCGATTCTCCGGCAACAACTCGCTCGATAACCTTTCTCTTGAATTCTAAATCATACCTTCGTGTCTTGCGTCCCTCTGAAAATAGAGCTCCGCCATTGGATTGCGTCATTGTTTCTCCCTGGTTAAATTGATTTTTCGTCAACCAAGGAGGCGCCTCTTTGGTACCTCAGATGTGTAGCGGCAAAACAACTATGCTTAAAACTTCGATGCCAAGCCCTGAGCACAAAATAACCCACGCGTAGCCTGTCGCGGCCTCATTATGCCAGCAGGAAGAAGTGTTCAACAGCACCACAAAGAGTGACTACTTTGGGCCACAAATTTCCGGGATCATGTGATTCTTGAACTTCACGAAAGATCGAGTGTCGATGTGGAATCCTATCACAGACATTATTCGCTCTTTGTACACGACAACCCCGAGAAGGAAAGCGCCAGGGTTATCGAAATTCTGAAGAACGCGAGGCCGCACTGAAAATTCGTTGGCACTCATATCGTTCAGTGAATCTAGATTTCTATTGAGTTGATGCTTAGAATCAAGCCTCGGTCCGCAAGAGATTTTCGACATCGTCGCAGCGATAATAAGTTGAGCCACCATCAAACGAAATGATTGTGCCTTCTTCAGCCTCTTGGGATTCCCACTCAGACAGCGCGCAACTCCAAGAAACTGGGTCTTGATCTTTCATCACTGAGACAGTGTCCAGACTCATCCAACCAACCTGAGTTGTCTCGGGATAGCATTGACGAATGTGTTCTTCAAATTTTTCAGCGAGATCTACAGCCGTCAATTCTGATTCTAAAATGGACTTGATGATCCAGTCCGTGCTATATTCACAACCATCTCCGGGCAATAAACGCATTAGATCGTCTGATCCACAAGCGTCACAGCATCCAGTGGGCGCTTCTTTGTAGCAACCGTAACAAAATGGAATTGAACGTTTGATTGCGAGTTGTTCAAGTTGTTTTTGAATTTCTGTATCCATAAAAAAGTCTCCGTGGTTTTTAGTTATTTTCTCCCTTGCGGGATTCCTTCATCTAAGGCTGAGGAATCCCAAGGCGAGAAAAAGTGAACGCAGGAGTGGGTCTCGGCCCGACACGCGAAAGCGGCAGGACTCATGACAATCTCGCCCCGCCAACGGCGGGCACTTTTGTGAGAGATTGGCGTGAAGTCCGTGCGGAGGACCGAAATAAGACCCACGACGAAGTGAGCGGTAAAGAATAACCACGATAAAAGACTTTGTAGAAATTCAAAGATCCAAACCTACAACGTCACTATTCCTTTGATGGTAGCAACATAGCCTTAGGCCACTTTGATGCTTTCGAGTCTTGGATCAACTGAATCTGTGCTTTGTGAACGTAGTTAATAATGCGTGGTAGCTGGCCGGTTGAAGCCGCGATGATCGCCAAAACTGCCGCCGCTTGAATAATTTTACTTAGTCCCATGAGGACCTCCTTTAAAATTTAAGTTTTTGAAATTATGGATTTGAAAGAGCGATTGCCATTACTTTGAAATGGGATTCCAAATTCTAGGAATGGAAAAATGTCTGTGTGGAACTACGAAAAGAGCGGATGGGATGATGCTACCAACGTGCTACCACCATGCTACCAAAATCGGAAATGCACCGAAATTCTGTGAAATACTATCTCTGGTTAAAATCTCTAATGAAAATAAGCCAGTCGCCTGACTCGCTTCAGCTTTTTTTGGATCCAAAAATTTGAGAAGGAAATATGGATGGGGCGGCAGGACTCGAACCTGCGGATATCAGAATGCCTTACCAACTTGGCGACGCCCCAACAGAAATTAATTGCAGCGCTTAAATTAAAAAATAGCGACTAAATTATCAAGGTAATTATCAAGGTAAAACCCAAACAAATACGGTTAGATCAAAGGTTATGCGCCGAGTTATTGGTGTATGCCTTCAAGATCAAAGATAAAGGCAAACTCTAACGCCTTATCCTTTAGCGCCTCAAAACGTCCGCTAGCGCCTGAATGTCCCTGATTCAGTTGAGTCTTAAACAACAGGCGGTTCTTGTCAGTCTTTAACTCGCGCAGCTTCGCAATCCATTTAGCCGGCTCCCAATATTGCACTTGAGAATCATGAAACCCCGTTTGCACCAATATATTTGGATAATCCTGCTTTTTCACGTTGTCGTAGGGAGAGTAAGACTTCATGTATTTGTAATACTCTTTTTTGTTGGGATCGCCCCACTCATCGTACTCGCTGGTGGTGAGTGGAATAGAGTCATCTAGCATTGTCGTTAAAACATCTACAAAGGGCACGCCCGCGAGAATACCATTATATAGATCAGGCCTAGCATTCGAAATATACCCCATAAGAATTCCACCCGCGCTCGCTCCATAAGCATAAACTTTTTTTGGGTGCGCATATTTAATTTTGATAAGGTGTTCTGTGGCGGCAATAAAGTCGTTAAATGTATTTTTCTTTTTCAAAAACTTTCCGGTTTCATACCACTCGCGTCCCATTTCTGCGCCACCGCGAATGTGAGCAATAGCGCAGACGAAGCCACGTTCCAACAGAGTAATCCAGCTAGAATGAAAGTAGGGGTCGTTGTTAAGGCCGTAAGAGCCGTAGCCGTCAATGTAAAGGGGAGCGCTGCCATTTAGTTTTGTGGTTTTTTTATAAACCACCGATATCGGAACCTTAATGCCATCTTTAGCTTTGGCCCAAATCCACTCGGTCGCATAATCGTCTGAATTAAATCCCCCCGGGATTTCTTTTACCTTTAAAAGCGCATCGGTTTTTGTAATAAGATCGTGATCAAAAATAGAGGTGGGTGTATTTAGGGAGCTATACCCATAGCGAAATCTTGCGGTGTCATAATTGGGGTTTTCTTCAGGAGATACTTCGTAGGACGAATCTTTAAACGTCACAAAGTGCTTCTTGTTGTCGGCGCGACTAACGACTTCAAATAAAGTGCGACCCTTGTTTTTTTCTTGTAATACAAAGTGATTTTTAAAAATGTCAAGGTCTTCAAGGTAATGAGTAGTACGATGAGGAATCACTTCTTGCCAGTTTTTGAGGGCCGTTTTATCTTTGGCGACTTCCATTACACGAAAGTTTTTGGCCTTAAAGTTGGTTAGAATATAAAAGCGATCTCCGCCATCTTCGATCGAATACTCTAATTTTTTGGACCGCTTTTGAAATAATATGGCATCCATTTTGGGGCGATCGGCCTCTATATAGCTGTATTCTGTAGACAGAGTACTTTCTGAAATAATAAAAAGATACTTTAATGATCGGCTCTTGCTTATTCCCAGTCTAAAAGTGTCGTCCTTTTCTTCTTTAATAAATTCAGGAGTAGGTGTGCCGAGCGTATAACGAAAAAGTTTGTGAGCTCGTAGGGTCGTGGCATCCTTTAAAGTATAAAAAATCGTACGGTTGTCAGCGGCCCATTCAAAGTTCTCAGTGATGTTTTTAATAACGTCCGAAAACTCAGTTTTTTTCTCGAGATCAATAAAACGAATTGTATATAATCGACGGCCCTCAGTATCAGCGGCATAAGCCAGAATTCTGTGATCGTCACTAATTTCTACGACGGCTCTAAAGTAGTCATGGCCTTTGGCTTTTTCATTGACATCGAGAATGATTTCTTCGGGACTATCGAGTGAGTTTTTCTTTCGACAATAGATAGTGTATTCTTTGCCCGTCTCAACGCGGGTATAGTAGTAATAGTTATCGATTTTAATTGGGACCGTTTGGTCGTCTTCTTTAATTCGGGTTTTCATCTCGTGAAAAAGTTTTAATTGAAAGTCTTTGGTATGGCCTAACTCTGAATCGACGTAGGAGTTCTCAGCTTCGAGATATTTTTTGACTTTGGGGTTTTCTCGCTCGCGTAGCCAGTAATAATTGTCGATGCGTTTATCGCCAAACTTGGTTAACACGGTCGGGATCTTTTCGGCTTGAGGCGTGGGAGGTGTTCGCGGAACAGTTGCGGCCATTAGGTTTAGTCCTGTCAAAAGTAAAAAAATAATTACTGTCATCAGCAAGACATGGTAGGGGGGATTTATAATAAAGGCAAAAACTTATTCTGCCTTTATTCTGTCTCATTTTGTGGTGGTGATTGTTCGGCAACCATTTTTTCGTAGGCGTCAAAAATTTGCTTTTCAAATATCTGACGGGTCTCTTGATTTACGGGGTGGGCAATATCACGGTAGGTGCCGTCTTTTTTCTTTTTACTGGGCATGGCCACAAAGAGTCCATCGTGTCCTTGGATGATTTTAATATCTCTAATGACGAAGCAATCATCAATAGTGACTGTAACATAACCTTTTAACCTATCTTCATCGACAGGTACGATCTTTACATCGGTGACTTTCATGGCCAAAATCCTCCTGCTGTCCGTCTCTAGTGCCTGGGTGTCCATATATCTTTTCGGACGAACCACGTTAGGACTTTAGTCATGTGAGCGAGATGGTTCAATTTGAGTCGCAATAGCCAGAACTACACCCAACGTCTAGTCCTCCGCTTCAACGTCACGATTTCCTTGTGCTTGAGTTCTGCTTTAAATACGTTAAACAATGAACAATTTGACTGACTCAAGGAGATATTAATGATTGCACGACAGTATTTTATGATTGCTATGATTTGTTTGGTTTCCGCTAATGTCATGGCGCAGAACCGTTATTCCTATGGTACAAAAACAACCTCCTCAAGTACTGACTCAGATTCTGATTCCAATGATGCAGGCTTTGCTTTGGGGTATTCGTCAAATGCCGCGGCACTTTTTTATGATAGTCCCGGGTTAACGGGTTTGTTTCCCATTGGTGATAATGGCGCAATTCAGGCCTACTTTGCGCTCTACGACTCTGATCCCAACACCTATGGTATTGGAGCTATTTACAAGTACACTATCAGCGGAAATCAAAGTTCTGGGTTTCATGTCGGCGGTGGACTGGGTTTAGGAACGTGGTCGAAGGATAAATCCTACATGCATATTATTGGCGATGCCGGAATTCATTTTTCAATTAAAAAGCATGTGCTAGTGCATATTGATGGCGGCTTATTAATTAAGAGTGATGAACAAGCCGCTAACAACGCACCTAAAGACAGCGGAATGGTGCTCGCTGGTTTTTCAGAGCATATCGGTCTTGCAATTATGTATATGTTTTAATCTTTTAAGAATTTCATCTGAAGATCGCTAAGCAATGAACTCATAAAGTTTTTCTCTTCTTCTGAGAGATTATTCTTCGTTTTTTCTTGAAGCACAATTAAGAGATCTATATTAAATTTTGCCATGCCCTTGTCTTTTTCGATCTTGCCGGTGGATGGATTGGGAGCCAAACCTAAGGCCATCGCTGCCGAAGAGCCAATTGATAAAATGAGAGTTGAGAATGAGGCCTGAATTTCTTCGTTCATAAGGAATCTCCTAGATTGGAAAGGCGCCTACAAGTTTTTTAATTCTTTGAGAAACCGGTGGATGTACAGAAAAATACCGGGCAAACCGTCTCCCGGTCAATGGGTTGACTACGAACAAATGGCTTAAGGCATAAGGCAGGGCGGGGGCTAGAGTTTGTGCGTAGCACTCTAGCTTCCAAAGCGCCTTTGCTAGTGCCATCGGATCAGAAATCCATTGGCTCGCCAAAAGATCAGCCTTGAAAATATGACTGGGTTTCGAATGGATGTGGATGGCAATCCAGGCAAATGGCACAAAAATAAAAAAGAACAGGCGAGAGAAAAAGTTCGGAGCTCCTGTGGGCATCTGATCAGTAAAGCTCAGGAGGCTAGCAGCTAATACGGCACCCACCATTGCCGGAAGAACATCTTTGTTTTTTAAGCGAGCCACGAGATGAGCCAGTACGGCTTCGATTTCATCCGGAGTTAATCGTTTTAGCAGTCCTTCAGTGACGTAGAGGGCGTAACTGTCGCTTTTCATGCCGCAAACAAAAGCCGCTGGATAAGACGTCGGTATTAAGTAGATTTTCGGGGGTTCGATTTTAGCTCTGCGCCCAATATGTTCTAACTTTTCTTGAAGATTCCAGGCGTCGTTTCCCTCTAGCCTGCGGGCTCTAAAAAAACTTGATGCCAACTGATTGGCCGCGGAAAATATGACGAAACACATTGCGAGGGACACGACGATTCCTAATAGCGTACCTTGTCTGCCCCACAACCAATGTCCAAAATAGGCTAGTAACACCGTGAACAACAGAGACATCACCCATACTTTAATAGAGTTTTTGAGCATTCTTTTAATTTACTGACTGGATTTTAGAAAGACAAGCCTTGGGCATAGCAGCAATAGGAATTGAATTGATGAAAATACCTCAGAAAAGTGAAAAAATGTTTCATAGCATTTTTGGAGGCCACATATGAGTGTGAACGCAGGTCATATAGATCAGGTAGATATTGTCGCGCTTAACGTCCAAATTAAACAAGAAAGCCGCTTTGTCCATCGGATGATGGATGAAATTTCAAAAGTCATTGTCGGGCAAAAAGAAATGATAGAAGGAATTCTTTTGGGGCTACTGACGGGTGGCCATGTTCTGCTGGAGGGTGTGCCGGGCCTCGCTAAAACTTTAGCAATTTCTACTATTGCCAGGTCCATTTCACTCGAGTTTAAGCGCGTGCAGTTCACACCAGATTTAATGCCATCTGATTTAGTAGGAACAATGATTTTTCAGCAAAACTCGGGTGAGTTTGTGCCCAAGTTGGGGCCCATTTTTACAAATATTGTTTTAGCTGATGAGATTAATCGAGCGCCAGCAAAAGTTCAAAGTGCTCTCTTAGAGTGTATGGAGGAGAAGCAAGTAACTATCGGGGACAAAACTCACATTCTGCCATCACCATTTTTAGTTTTAGCCACTCAGAATCCCCTTGAGCAAGAAGGCACTTATCCGCTACCAGAAGCTCAAATGGATCGCTTTTTGTTTAAAATTGTTGTGAATTATCCTGAAAAAGCTGAAGAGTTAGAAATCTTAAACCGCATGTCCAAGAGCGAAAAACCACAGGTTCAACCCGTAATTACTCGTGAAGAGCTTCTCAAGGCTAAAATACGTATTGACGAAATCTATCTTGAAGAAAAACTCAAAAACTACATTGTCGAAATTGTTCTCGCCACGCGCGAGCCGCGAAAATATGGCTTGGCTTCAATTGAGAATCTTCTAAAAGTTGGTGTCAGTCCTCGTGCCACAATAAGCTTGGCTCGGGCTGCGCGTGCCCATGCTTTTGTGAAATCTCGCGGATATGTAACTGCGGAAGATATAAAAGCTGTGGCCTACAACATTATGAGACACCGTTTGATCTTATCTTATGAAGCCGAAGCTGAGGAAATTTCAGCCGATCAAGTTATTAAAGAAATATTGGGGCACTTGGAGGTATCTTAATGTGTCTTTGCCTCCCGAAATTTTAAAAAAAGTAAAACTTCTTGAAATTAGCACTCGAAAATTGGTTAAGAACCTTTTTGCGGGGGAATACCATACCGCCTTTAAAGGGCAAGGTATTACTTTCTCTGATTTTCGAGAATATATTCCGGGCGACGAGATTCGCTCCATTTCTTGGAACCTCACCGCAAAAGCTGGCAAACCCTATATAAAAAAATACGACGAAGAACGGGAGTTAACTCTGATTTTAGCAGTCGATATCAGTGGTTCCTCTGATTTTGGCACTGGCAGTCTTTTTAAGGGTGAGGTCATCAATCATGTAGCGGCTCTTTTGGGATACAGCGCTTTAAAAAACAACGATCGAGTAGGCCTTTTACTTTTTTCAAATCAAGTGGAGCACTGGGTGCCTGCCAAAAGAGGTCCGGGTCAGATTCAAAGAATTTTAAGAGATCTTTACTACTTTAAGCCCCAAAACCAAGGCACCAATATCAGCGAAGCTCTTGATTACATGAGGGGAGTGTTAAAAAAACGCTCCACGATTTTTTTGTGCAGCGATTTTTTGGACGAAAACTACGATCTGGTTTTGAGATATTTAAGTAAAAAGCACGAAATTATTGCCGTCGTAATTCAAGATCCTGCCGAAGTAGAGTTGCCAAACATAGGGCTTATGGGCGTTCAAGATGCCGAGACTGGGGAAGTGGCAGTTATTGATACCGCAGATCAACGTTTTAGAGAAAATTATAAACTAGCGGCACTTGATCGACGAAAAAAAAGAGACGAAATGTTACTGAAAGCCCGAGTCGAACGAATTGATATTTCAAGGCCAGACGATTTTGTGACCCCTCTTATAC
>Ga0163152_10003841_pt1 | contig 19145 bp, 15 predicted proteins | sample OliLakLV19MP8IB2_FD_148635 | JGI IMG/M metagenome (GOLD analysis project Ga0163152, IMG submission 148635) | Freshwater microbial mat bacterial communities from Lake Vanda, McMurdo Dry Valleys, Antarctica - Oligotrophic Lake LV.19.MP8.IB-2 | ecosystem: Environmental > Aquatic > Freshwater >...
TGCACGCCTTCGGCACAGCACCTAAACTCGCAGAGTTCATTACAACCCTGCGAGATCAACTGGACAATCCCATGAAGGTCAATGTCGCCGGACATAGTCTGGGCAACATGGTGGTGTCTTCAGCTATATCCGACCATGCGGCGCCTGTCGCCCGCTATTTCATGCTCGATGCGGCGGTCGCATCCGAGGCCTACGACGGAACGCCAGAGGGGCAGGTTGTCCAACCGGATGACGAGACCGCTTTCCTGCCTCATACCGAATGGAATAAGAAATTTGGTGAGGCCTATCCTGCCAGGCTTTGGGCCACCAACTGGCACGCTCGCTTTCCGGCCAATGACAAAAGATACCTACTGACTTGGCGCGATCGTTTTGCCCCTCAAGGTAGCACAGATTACTTCGGTTTTTATTCCACCGGTGAAGAGGTGCTCGGTTACGATGATGACCATACGAAGGATACCCCCAGTCTGGCTGGTGTGCTTGCTGCCGAGTTGAAGCGCTTTCTCCATATCAGCCTCCCCGCTCAGCAAGCCCAGCCTAACGGCTTCCAAACATGGATCTACCAGGAACAGCTGAAAGGTCGCACGGTCACCGGCAAGATTCTGGGGTCAAATTTTGGCGGATGGGGATTTAACTTGTTTCACTTTAAGAACCGGCCCGGCAGCCCGGGCTCGGGGCCCGAAGTGTCTCCGACGGTTCTGACCCCGAAAGAGGCTGAGAATATTCTGCCGACATTTACGGATGATGTCCTGAGAACAGAGCCTTTCTTCCGGCCAGGAAGTTGGTGGATCAGGGTTGGAACGTGGACGCACGATCAAGGCGTTCCTCTATTTCGCACCCAACGCTTGAGTCTGCTGTACAAGCCGGATACTGGTTCGGCATTCGCAGAACTTCACCGCAACACCCTGCTCGCCCGCATGATTCCTGCAATGAGCCCGGCCGCAGGCCGGATTCCGGTGCCGCGATTTGGGCTAATCAATCAAAGTAATTTCGATATGAATGGAGAGGACATAAGGCCCACCCCTCAGACAGGGGAAAATCTGCGTTGGCCGGCCAGCCGGCCGTCTTCTAACTGGTGGCACTCTGACCTGCGAGAAGTGGCTTACCCGTATGTCCGTGTGCTATATGATCGTATTATAGAAAAGGGCTCGCTGCGAACAGGAACTCCATGAACGTCGGCATAAAACTGGCTATTTTCCCGATTTTTCTGGCGCTGTCTACTTATCAGCTCATCGGGAAAGATGCTTTGTTTGGATTGACACTGAAAGTGGTGGACGAGGAAGGCCGGCCAGTAGCAGATGCTAGCGCCCGGATTGGGGCAGAGCGGCGCCCCGTAGGAGACGAGTCAAGTGGCAAGGGAGTATTTGCCGAGGGTGTGACAGATCCGAACGGTTATTTCAGCGGAGTGGTGGAAACATGGAATGCCAGCCAAGCCGGTTATCGCGTGCAAAAAGAAGGCCACTACGGCGTATGGCTAACTTACCGTTCAAAATCGCCCATTAATGGCAAGTGGCAGCCGTGGAATCCGACCGTTGAAGTGCTTCTCAAGCAGATCAAGAATCCAGTGCCAATGTATGCCAAGAATGTGACCGCCGAGGTTCCGGTCTCTCATGCCGATGTGGGTTATGATCTTGTCGAGGGCGATTGGGTCGCACCGCACGGCAAGGGCGTCGCAGCTGACATGATTCTTCACTGCGATGGCGAGGTGCAGGATGATCGCAACTACCGCGGCACATTGACTGTGAGCTTTCCCGGCGCCGGCAATGGCTTGATCCCCTTTGAGATCGCGCAACCTAAGATCAGTCCTTTGCGCATGCCATACCACGCGCCGGAGGACGGATATGGCTCGACTCAGACTTGGCGTTCCGTGCGACGTTATAATGCCCAGACCAGGAAAAATGAGGAGTATATCGACGACTCCAGCCCGACGCGGAACTATTTCATACGTGTTCGGAGCGAATTGGACGCCAACGGCAAGGTCTTGAAAGCAATGTATGGCAAAATCCACGCTCCTTTCATTTTTGATGCCCGCGGCATAAATCCGTGGGGGCGCACCAAAAAACAATATGTCGCGTTCACCTATTACGTGAATCCCGACGGGACGCGAAACATCGAATACGATCCCAAGCGAAACCTCTTTAAGCCAGCCAAGCACGATGAACCCGAATTTCGCAGCTTGGCACCTTGATTCTCAGGGCGAATCAAGATGAATGATCGGTTCGTCCCGCATTCTAGGCCGGGTGACCTGAATCGGCTTCTCTGCGGCCTTTCGTGCCTTTTGGCCGACTGCCGTGTACCGCACTCGGGAGTGGCCATTTATCCTCCTCTGGCTATGGGTTGGTCTTCCCATGATCGACTGGTCCCACTGGCACAATGAACCCTTTCTCGTCGGCGGGCTCATCTTCCTCGGCTGGCTCTACGCGCTCCTGACGGGGCCGCTCCGGGGCCAGCTTACAGCTTACAGCTTACAGCCATCAGCTCTGAGTTCTGACCTCCCAGCTCCCAGCTCCGAGCTCCCTGCCTCCATTCCCTACCCGCGCCGCCAGGCGATCATGTTCTACTCCGCCCTGGTCATCTTCTACCTCGCCGTCGGCTCCCCCCTCGACCAGGCCGGCGAACGCTACCTGCTCAGCGCCCACATGCTGCAGCACCAGCTGATCATCTACCCCGCCGCCGTGCTCTTCCTGCTCGGTCTGCCGGACTGGCTGGTGCGCCCATTGACCGGCCGGCCGGGCCTGCGCCCGCTGCTCGGGGTCCTCACCCACCCGCTCGTGTGCGGCGCCCTCTACACCGCCACCATCACCCTGTGGCACGTGCCGACCCTTTACGACCTGGCCCTGCAGGTCCGTTGGATCCACATCGCCGAGCATTTTTCCTTCTTCGGCGCCGCCTTGTTCTACTGGTGGCCCCTGCTCAGCCCGTCCAAGGAGTTCCCGCCGGCCAGCTACGCCTGGCAGATGCTCTACCTGCCCGCCGTGATCATCGCGATGACGCCGGTCTTCGCCTTCATCACGTTCTCCCCCGACGTCCTTTACCCCACCTACGAGTTCGCCCCACGCATCACCTATCTGTCGGCCGCGGCCGACCAGTTGCTGGCCGGTGCCATGATGAAACTCGTCGGCATGGCCGTGGCCATGATCGCCTTCGGGGTGAGTTTCTACCGCTGGTATCAGGCCACCGAGAAAATGCATCCGGCGCTCGGCAAACCCCCAGGCTAAGTCTGTCTTTTGACCACCATTGCACGGATGGGCACGGATCAATCCCAAGGCTGGTTAACCACTCATATCCACTGATATCTCACTAATCATTAGTGATCCATCAGTGTGGATTAGTGGTGCCAACCTCCGGTTCTGGGTCTCTTGAATTATCCGTGTCTATCCGTGCAATCCATGGTTAAAAAGCCTGATGTCCGAGCTCGACCCCACGCCCCATAAGCGCCGGCCACGCTACTCCGGGAAAAACCCGCGCCGGTTCGAGGAAAAATACAAGGAGCTCGACCCGGAGCGTTACGCCGCCGATGTCGCCAAGGTCCTCGCCTCGGGCAAGACTCCCGCCGGCACCCACCGGCCCATCATGGTGGCGGAGATTCTCGAGGTGCTCGCGCTGCAGCCCGGTGAGACCGCCGTGGACTGTACCTTGGGCTACGGCGGCCACGCCCGCGAACTACTGGCCAAACTCACCCCGGGCGGGCGCCTCATCGGCCTGGATGTCGATCCGATCGAGCTTCCCAAGACGATCGCGCGGCTCCGCGCCCTGGGCATTGGCGAAGAAATCTTCACCCCCGTGCGCCGCAACTTCGCCGGCCTGCCCAAGGTCCTGGCCGACCTCGGCTTGAACGCCGTTAACGTCATCCTCGCCGACCTCGGGGTGTCCTCGATGCAAATCGATGATCCGGCGCGCGGTTTCACCTTCAAGGCCGACGGCCCGCTTGATCTCCGCCTGAATCCCTCGCGCTCACCCTCGGCCGCCGAGTGGCTGGCCCGCGTGACCGAGGCCGATCTAACCGCTGCCCTCACCGAGAATGCCGATGAGCCCAAGGCGGCGTTGCTGGCCCGCGAACTCGTGGCCCGCCGGACCGCCGCGCCCTTCGCCCGCACGCACCAGCTCGCCGCGGCGGTCCGCGATATCCTCCAGCTGGCGCCGCCGGCGCGTGGGGAGGAGACCGACGATACGCCGGTGCGCCGCGTCTTCCAGGCCCTGCGGATCGCCGTGAACGATGAGTTCGGTGTGCTCGACCTCTTCCTGCGCAATCTGTCGTTTTGCCTCAAGCCCGGCGGACGGGTCGCAATCCTGACTTTTCATTCCGGCGAGGACCGCCGCGTGAAACTGGCCTTCAAGGCCGGGCAGCGCGCGGGCACCTACTCCGCCACCAACGAGGAGGTCATCCGCGCCTCACCGGAGGAACTCCGGGCCAACCCCCGCAGCTCCTCGGCCAAGCTGCGCTGGGCCGTGCGGGCCTGAACCACCACAAGAAAAAGGGCGGACTCGAAAGTCCGCCCTGGAAAACCCTGCGAGCAACTGATCTCAAGCGACCGTTGCCGACCGACGCCGACGTCTCCAAACCGCAAACCCGAGCATGGCGGCGCCGGCAATGGCGGCATACGTGGAAGGCTCGGGAATGGCGGAGGCATTGAGCGTGATGCCTTCGCCGCCAAAGCCGGTGTTCGTCATTGCCCCGGTAACGAGCGGCGCCTCCATAGCAAGATTGCCCATGTAGGATACCTGAATCGTTGCAAGGAAGGTTGCGCCCGCACTTACGCCTGAGGTGAAGTTGTAGTTCCCGGAGCCGGTGAATGTCGCCGAGGCCGCGCTGAGCGTTCCAGTGGCTATCTGCTGGTTGCTGGTGTTGACGGAATCCGCAAACGAGAGGACCCACGTTGCGTTTCCGGGAATACCCACCATGCCTTTTGCCAGGGAGAAATTGTAACTGATGGGCATTGCGGTCGCAGCCGCGATTGAGCTCCCGGAGATCGTGCCCCCAAAAATAAATGAATTATCGAAAAGGCCGCCGGTGGGCCCAGCGGCCATCATGGTGAAACCGTTACCAAAAGTCAGGGCCGTGACGTTGTTTGAGGTCGGTCCGGTGATGTTGTAGAGTGGCGGGCCGTTTGCCGCGACGTTGGTCGGGGCACCGGCGACCGAGCCGGACAGCCCGGTCACAAGGAAAACCGTCTGAGCACTAACAGCGACGGTGCCGCCCAGGGCAGCCGCCACGAAAAGCAAGGCCGTGGCCCTGCGGATTAGTTGGGTGGGATGGATCATAAATAGATTCAGGATTTCCTGTGCTGCCGAAGCGCAGGAAAATTACCCACGCGCGCAGACCAACTGCGCATTGGGTCGGAACGTCAATGTATTTGCTGGAATTGGAAAAAATATAGTCCGAGGACTTGGGCGCAGACCAACGCGACGGAGTCATCCAACCCCCGCAGCTCCTCGGCCAAGCTGCGCTGGGCCGTGCGGGCGTAGCGTCGGTCTGTGGTGGAACCGGCGCTCCGCGCCGGTTTAAGCCCGCGCGGAGCGCGGGCTCCACCTTAAAGGATGCGACGGTAGGGGCCGTCTTGGGAGCCTTGGCGAAGGCTGCTGCCCTCAACGGCCCAGGCGCTTGGTGTAGGTGGCGCACTTGCGCGCCACGCGTTGCCCGCAAGCGGGCAACCTACAAAGAAAAAGGCGGGCGCATGAGCCCGCCTTGATGGAAAGGTGGAACGCGACCTCCCGACGCGTTGGTTCGCTTAATCCTAAAAACGGTAGTTGAAACGCGGAGGTCGCGCCCGTTCGACTTCACTCAGGGCGGCCTGAGCCTGCCGAATGGCCGGAGAACCCAGAGTGAAGATCGATCAATTGTGCTCAGCTATCGGCTCACCCGCGAGGTGAATGCTTTTCTCGGGATCAACCTGACCTAACTTTCTGTTTTTGCGTTTTTGGTGCTTTTTGTGGCCATTCCTTCTGCGGAATTTAGGTAAAGCGCGTCCGGAGGCCGCGCTCCACCCCCGACGCTGCTCAGGCGCCGGCGGGCGGGATGAGGTCGTCCACCGAATCGCTCTCGGTGTTCACGTCGGCGAAGAGCCAGGTGGACAAGTAGCGCTCGCTGCTTGAGGGGATGATCACGACGATCTGCTTGCCTTTGTTCTCGGGCCGCTTCGACAGCTGGAGGGCCGCCCAGACGGCCGCGCCGGAGGAGATACCCACCGCAATGCCATCGAGTTGATTGACCTGCTTCGACACCGGGCCGGAATCGGCCTCTTTGACGCGGATCACCTCGTCGTAGATCTTGGTGTTGAGCACGCCCGGCACAAAGCCGGCGCCGATGCCCTGCAACTTGTGCGGGCCCGGCGTGCCGCCGGACAAAATCGGGGAGGCGTCGGGCTCGATTGCGACAATCTTGACCCCCGGTTTGCGTGACTTGAGCACCTCGCCGATCCCGGTGATGGTGCCGCCCGTGCCGACGCCCGACACGACGATGTCCACCTTGCCGTCGGTATCGCGCCAGATTTCCTCGGCGGTCGTCAGACGGTGGATGGCCGGGTTGGCCGGGTTGGAGAATTGCTGAAGGATGACGCTGTTCGGAATCTTGGCGGCGAGTTCCTCGGCCTTGGCGATGGCGCCCTTCATGCCCTTCGGCCCTTCGGTGAGCACGACGCGCGCGCCGAGGATCTTGAGCAGCTTGCGGCGCTCGGTGCTCATCGTCTCGGGCATGGTGAGGATGAGCTTCAGGCCCTTGGCGGCGGCGACGAAGGCCAGCGCGATGCCGGTGTTGCCGCTGGTCGGCTCGATCAGGACGCTGTCCTTGGTGATCTTGCCCGACTTCAGGGCGTCGTCGATCATCGCGAAACCGATGCGGTCCTTGACGCTCGAGAGGGGATTGAAGAATTCCAGCTTGAGCAGGATCTCCGCCTGGGCGCCGTGGGCGGCGGCGGTACGGTTCAGGCGGACGAGGGGGGTGTTGCCGATGGTCTCGGTGATGTCGTTGTATATCTTGGCCATGATCGTCGTGGATTGAGTTGGGTTGGGTGAAATTAAACCGGCGGGCGCGGGAGGCAACCCCGGGAAATGTCTTAAATCGGGCTTATTTCTCGGTCCCCCAGCGCCGGTGCAGGAACTTTTCCCACGGGGAGAACAGGATTTTGTCGGCCAGCAGGCCGATCAGCACGATGACCAGCATGATGCCGACCACCTGCTCCATCGCGTTCAGCTCGCGGCCGTAATGCAGCAGGTGCCCGAGGCCGAAGCCGGTCAGGATCGTCACGTAGATCTCCGCCGCCATCAGCGAGCGCCAGGCGAAGGCCCAGCCCTGCTTCATGCCGCTGACGATGAAAGGCAGCGAGGCCGGCAGCATGACCGTCACCCAGGTATGCAGACCCTCGGAGCCCATCGTGCGGGCGGCGCGCACGTAGAGCGGGTTCACGTTCCGCACGCCGGTCTCCGTCGCCAGGATGACCGACCAGAGTGTGCCCATGACCACGACAAAGAGCATGGCGCTCTCGGTCTGGCCGAACCAGAGCAGCGCCAGCGGCACCCAGCACACGCTCGGCAGGCCCTGAAAGCCGAGCGCCAGCACGCCGACCGTGTCGCGCAGCGCCTGCACCCGCGCCGTCAGGAACCCCAGCGGCAGCCCCGCCAGCAGGCCGATCAGGTAGCCGGCCAGCAGCCGCTTCATTGTCACCACCGTGCTGGACCAGAGGGAGCCGTCGAGGGCGATTTCCCCCAGGTAGCGGGCCACGCTTTCCGGGGAGGGCACGAGCACGGGCGACCAGAGTCTCGCGACGTAGGCCCAGTGCCACGCGGCGACGAGCAGCGCAAAGAATACCACGGCGGTCAGGAAACGCTTCATCAGATGCCGGCTCCGTGTTCCATGTGGTCCTTGAGCGCCCGGGTGATGCGCGTGGCATAGCCGGCCACCTCGACGCTGTTGATGTCGCGCGGCCGCGGCAGGCTGATCCTGAACTCCTCGCGGATGCGCCCCGGATGCGGCGAGAACAGCACCACCCGGTCGCCGAGGCTCACCGCCTCACGCACATTGTGCGTCACGAACACGATGGTCAGCTTCCGTTGCGCCCAGATACGCTGCAGGTCGCCGTAGAGCTGTTCGCGGGTGAGGGCGTCGAGCGCCGCGAAGGGCTCGTCCATCAACAGCACACGGGGATTCGGCGCCAGCGCCCGCGCGAGCGCCACACGCTGCTTCATCCCGCCGGAAAGTTCATGGATGTTGGCCTGCATGAACTTTTCCAGGCCGACGAGCTTCAGGTAGTATTCCGCCACCTCGCGCCGCTCCGTGTCACTCAGCCCGGGCTTGCGCTTGAGGCCGAACATGACGTTGCCAAAGGCATCCAGCCACGGGAAGAGCGCCGACTCCTGAAACATCATCATGCGCTCGCGACTCGGGCCTTTCACCGGCTGGCCGGCCGTCACGACGCTCCCCTGTCCCGGCATTTCCAGGCCGGCGATCATGTTCAGCAGCGTGGATTTCCCGCAGCCACTGGGCCCGACCAGGCACACGAACTCCCCCTCGGCGACCTGCAGGCTGATGTCGTCCAGCGCGTGCACGGGACCGCGGGAGGTCTCGAACCATTTCGAGACTCTGTCGATGGACAGGCGGACCGTGGGCGCGGCGGGAATTTCTGGCGCGAGCGTCATGGTCGGCGGGAGAAGAGGCGGTCGAGCGGGATGGCGTCGCGCAGGAAGCCGACACTCTGCGCGTCGCCCACCAGGGTGGTGAATTGCGCCGCGGTGACCTGGTCGGTGAACCTCAGCCGCCGCCACGCGCTCGTGATGATGGCGCTGGAGATCTCGCGCCGGACCTCCGCGCTGAGCCCGGCGCGCACTAGCGCGCGCGCCTGGTCCGGCGAGGCGTTAAGCCAGGCGGTGAGTTCGCCGTGCGCCGCGCGGAATTTTTCCGCGAGGTCCGGGTGCGTTTTCAGGAACTTTACACTGCTGACGAGCACGGTCGTGACCGCGTCCGTCTGCTCGAGCAAGATCTTGCCGCCGGCCTCGAGCTCGAGGCGCGACACCCACGGCTCGACCGTCCAGACGCCATCGAGGCGCCCCTGCTGGAACAGGCCGAGCTGGTCGGCGTTGGCCGTCGGGATCACCAGCACGTCGCCACCGGTGAGCGTGACCTTAAAGCCCTGCTTCACCAGCCACGCGCGGGCCGCGACGTCCTGGGTGTTGCCCAGCTGCGGGGTGGCGATCTTTTTGCCGCGAAATTCTGCGGCCTGCGTGAGGCGGCCGTCGCCAGGCACCACCAGCGCGGCGCCACCCTCGGCGGAACCTGCGAGCACGCGGATCTCATCACCGCGCGAACGGATGTAGGCGTTGAGCGCCGGATTGGGTCCGACATAGGTCAGGTCGATGGAGCCGGCAAAGATCGCCTCCATGGCGCTTGGGCCGGCGTTGAAGGGATACCACTGGATCGTGACGTCCGGTCCGAGCCGTTGCTCAAACCAGCCGTGCTGCTCGCGCGTGGTGTGGCTGCCGACGATGCCCTGGGCGTGCGTGACATTCGGGAAATACCCGACGCGCAAAGTGATTCTTTCCGCGCCTGTTGCCGCCGGACCGGAAATAACGCCGACCAGGGCCATAAGGCAGAGGAGCGCCCGCTTCATATGGCGTAGTCGCCCAGGAGTTGATGAATGACGCCCTCGGTCGGGCTGGTGAGGGCGGTGCGCCGGTGCGAGCGGGCCTTGGGCCGAGCCGCGGCCACCCGGGCGGGCGTGCTGTAAGGCAGGGGCCGGCCGCTGCTCGCCAGCTTGCGCGTGGTGACCTCGACGACGTCGGCCAGCGTGTAGCGGTCGAGCACCGCGGCGATGGCGTTGCGCACGTCGAGCATGAGCATGCGCAGGCCGCAGTGCGCCTCGTCCGGGCAGTTGCACGGCACGTAGGCCGTCTGGCTGACGCAGCCGATCGGCGCCAGCGGGCCGTCGATCAGGCGCACGATCTCGCCGATATGAATCTGGCTGGCGGGCTTCGCGAGGCGGTAGCCGCCGTGCTTGCCGCGCTCGCTCTCCACAAAGCCGGCCTCGCGCAGCTGCTGCATGACCTGCTCGAGAAACTTGATCGGCAGGTCCTCGGCCTTGGCCAGCTCCGTCACCCGCACCAACGACCGCCCCACCTTGGCGGCGATGCCCAGGTTGATCAGGGAGCGGAGGGCGTATTCGCCGCGTTTGGAGAGCTTCATAGGCTAGCTATGAATACTACATTATTTTAGTAGGATTTAAATCAAGCTCCATTTCAATGGGTTGTCATAAATTTCTGATTTCGGGGTTATAGGATATAACGCGATTTAGTCTCGGCGCCAGCCGAGCCACTCGCCTAGTTTTAGGCCATGACTTGGGAGATCGCTTTTGTGCTGCTGCTCATCTTCGGTGCGCTCCTCTCTTTTCTGAATGAAAAGCTGCCGCCGGATGTGACGGCGCTGGTGTTGTTCGTGATCCTGCTGGTCAGCGGCGTCGTGCCGCAGGCCAAGGTATTCGGCGTGTTGGCCAACCCGGCGCCGCTGACAGTCGGGGCCATGTTCATCCTCAGTGCGGCCCTGGTCAAAAGCGGGGCGATCGACCGCCTGGCCGTCCTGCTCGGCCAACTGGCAGGGTTCCACTACATCACCCTGATGGCGCTCATCGTCCTCGGGGTCGGCGGGCTCTCGGCCTTCATCAACAACACCCCGGTCGTGGTGGTGCTGGTCCCGGTGATCATCAGCCTGGCCCGCAAGATGAAGCTGCCGGCGTCGAAGATGCTCATTCCCCTCTCCTACGCCGCCGTGCTGGGCGGTTGCTGCACCCTCCTCGGCACCAGCACCAACCTGCTGGTCACCGGCATCCTGCAGTCCCGGGGCGAGCCGCCGCTGCGGATGTTTGAACTGGCCTGGGTCGGCCTGCCCATGCTGGCGGCCGGCACGATCTATATCGCCGTGTTGGGACGTTATCTCCTGCCCAAGCGCGAGCCCGGCTCCGTGGCCCTGGCCGAGGAGGACCGCCGCGAATACATCACCGAGGTCTTTGTGCAGCCCGGCTCGCCGCCGGTCGGCCGGACCTTTGCCGAGGCGGGCCTCACGCTGTCCCGCGGCATCCGGGTGCTCGAGCTGATCCGGGACGAAAATTCGCTGCCCTTGAAAAAGCCCGACCCCCGCCTCGCCGCCGGCGACCGGCTCGTGCTCGCCTGCCGACCCCAGGGCGTCACCCATACCCGCTCCATCGACGGCATCGACCTGACCACCGAGCTCAAGCTCGGCCTCAGCCAGATCTCGGCGCACGAAGGCGTGCTCGTCGAGGGCGTGATCGGGCCCAACTCCGACCTGATCGGCCAAAGCGTGAGCGAGGCCGGTTTCCGCCGGCGCTTTCACCTGGTGGTGCTCGCCGTCCACCGGCATGGCAAGGAGCTGCGCGGCGAATTCGACCAGCGCCGCCTGCAGAACGGCGACATCCTCCTGATGATGGGCACCGAGCAGGCCGTCGAAAGCCTGCGGGCGAGCGAGGACCTGCTCCTGATCGACCGTCCGCCCGTGCCGGCCCGGCGCGACTCGCGCCACCTGCTGATCGTACTGGGCAGCATCCTGGGGGTGATCGTCTCCTCCTCCTTCGGCTGGATGAGCATCGAGGTGGCCGCCCTGCTGGCCTGTGTGGTGGTCTTCGTCACCGGCTGCCTCAAGCCGCGCGACGGCTACAACGCCATCGAGTGGAACCTGCTGCTCCTGATCTACGGCATGCTGGCCCTCGGGGTGGCCATGGAGGACACCGGCACCTCAACCTACATCGTCGACCGGCTGCTCTCGCTCGTGAACCATTTCGTGCCCCCAGAACACAAGGCCCTCGTCATGCTCGGCGCCTTCTACCTGCTCGCGTCGGTGCTCACCGAGATCCTGTCCAACAACGCCGTCGCTGCGCTCATGACGCCGCTCGCGCTCAGCCTGGCAGTCCAGCTGGGCGTCGACCCACGACCGTTCGTGATTGCCGTCTGCATCGCGGCTTCCGCGGCCTTCGCCACGCCGATCGGCTACCAGACCAACACGTATGTCTACGGGATCGGCGGCTACCGTTTCGCCGACTTCCTTAAATTCGGCGTGCCGCTGAATGTGATCTGCTTCGTCATCGCGATGTATGTCATCCCGGCCGTCTGGCCGTTCTGATTGAGCGCATGATTGTAGGGCGGGATCGCCGATCCCGCCACCCTGTCTTGGGGTGGAGCGGCCTGACCCAGGACGCTTGTTTGGGAAAAGCGCGCTGAGGTCAGCGCGCTCCACCTTGGCGGGGTCGGCGACTCCGCTACAGATTGATCCGCAACCCATCATAAGCCAGCTGCACGCCTGGCTGCTCGGTGGCCAGCTTCCGGTTCCAAGTCTCGTGCTCCACCCCATGGGTCAGGTGCGTGAGGTAAGTCACCGGAGCGCGGATCTCGGCGGCCGCCGCGCAAGCCTCCTCGATGTTCATGTGTGTCGGATGCGGCTCCACCCGCAGGCCGTCGAGGCAGACCACGTCGGCGCCCTTGGCCAGCGCTACCGCCTCGCGGGGGATGCGTTTGCAGTCGGAATAATAGGCGAATTTCCGCCCGGATGATTTCTCGGTAAAGACCAGCCCAAGGGTGTTGATACCGCCGTGGGGCAAAAGCGTGGAATGGATGGTGCCTTGCGGGAATTCCAGAACCTGCGGCATGTCGACCAGCTTGAAGGCCGCGTAACCCTTCGCCACCGGCCGCTCGGCGATCGCATAGGGAAACATCGCCAGGACGCGCGCCATGCCCTCGTCCGTGGTGTGGATCGGCAGCGCCGTGCCGCCGCGCAGGTCGCAGAACCGCCGCAGGTCGTCCATGCCCGTGATGTGGTCGTTGTGGCCGTGGGTGAGGATGAACACGTCCAGCTGCGTGATTTTCTCGCGCAGGCACTGCAACCGGAACTCCGGCGCGGCGTCCACCTGGATATGGCGCCCGTCCATGACGACATGGATGCTCGCCCGCGTGCGCCGGTTGCGCGGATCGGCCGAGGTGCAGACCGCGCAATCACACGCGATCATCGGCACCCCCTGCGACGTGCCCGTGCCCATGAAGATGACTTCCATATTCGGAGACCACGGATGACACGGATAGCACGGTTAGGAAAGCCAAAGGTAGGGACGATCCAGCGGGCCTTCCTTTGGTGGGAGGGGCTTTACGCCCCGACATGTCGCGGAGCAGAAAAAGAGAGCAAAAAAGAGGGTCAGGCTTTGCAGAAAAAGAGGGTCAGGCTTTGGGGCTTGGGGTTGCTCATAGGGAAACGCCGTGCGGTGGCGACTCCTTGTTCTCACGAGGAAGGATACGGGGAAAATCAGACGGCCGTGGTCAAGCCACGCCCCTACATCCCTAGGCAATGCTACATCCCGAGAGAATACTTTCGTGGGTTTAGTGGGCCAAAAATAACAATTCGGCGTGGAGCGGAAGCCGCGCGCAACCTTGGGAAAAGAAAAAGGCGCGCTCCGGAGAGCGCGCCTTGAAGTTACTTGGAGACGTGAGGCTCGGACTTAGTAGTCCATGCCACCCATGCCGCCGCCGCCGTGGCCGCCGCCGCCAGCCGGAGGAGAGGACTTCTCCGGGAGGTCGGTGATCATGCACTCGGTGGTGAGCAGCAGGCCGGCGATCGAGGCCGCGTTCTGCAGCGCGGTGCGCGTGACCTTCGTGGGGTCGACGACACCGGCCTTGACGAGGTCCTCGTATTCGCCCGTGGCCACATTGTAGCCATGGTTGCCTTTGCTGGAGAGCACTTCCTTCACGACGACGCCGGCGTCCACGCCGGCATTGGCGCAGAGCATGCGGATCGGGTGCTCAATGGCGCGGCGCACGATCTGGGCGCCGAAGGCTTCGTCACCTTCGAGCTTGAGGGCTTCGATGGCCTTGATGGTGCGGAGGAGTGCGACGCCGCCGCCGGCAACGATCCCCTCTTCCACGGCCGCCCGGGTGGCGTGCAGCGCGTCTTCGACGCGGGCCTTCTTCTCCTTCATCTCAACCTCGGTGGAGGCACCGACGTGGATGACGGCGATACCGCCGGCGAGCTTGGCGAGGCGCTCCTGGAGCTTCTCCTTGTCGTAGTCGCTGGTGGTCTCCTCGATCTGGCGGCGGATCTGCTTCACGCGGCCCTGGATCTCGGAGGATTTGCCCCCGCCTTCCTGGATCGTGGTGTTTTCCTTGCCCACGGTGATGCGCTTGGCCTTGCCGAGGTCGGCAATGGTGAGGTTCTCGAGCTTGAGGCCGAGGTCCTCGGTGATGCACTTGCCGCCGGTGAGGACCGCGATGTCCTCGAGCATGGCCTTGCGGCGGTCGCCAAAGCCGGGGGCCTTGACGGCGCACACGTTGATCGTGCCGCGGATCTTGTTGACGACGAGCGCGGCGAGGGCCTCGCCCTCGACTTCCTCGGCAATGACGAGGAGCGGCTTGCCGCTCTTGGCCACGGTCTGGAGCAGCGGGAGGAACTCCTGCAGGTTGGCGATCTTCTTCTCGTGGATGAGCACGTAGGCGTCCTCGAGGACGGCCTCCTGGGCCTCCATGTTGGTGGCGAAGTAGGGGGACAGGTAGCCCTTGTCGAATTCCATGCCCTCGACGACGTCGAGGGTGGTCTCGATGGACTTGGCCTCTTCGACGGTGATGGTGCCGTCCTTGCCGACCTTGTCCATGGCGTCAGCGATGATGTCACCGATCTCGGTGTCCCAGTTGGCGGAAACCGTGGCGACCTGGCGGATCTCTTCGCGGTCATTGACCTTCTTGGAGACGCGGGCGAGCTCGGCGACGGCGGCCTCAACGGCCTTGTCGATACCGCGCTTCAGGTAAACCGGGTTGGCGCCGGCGGTGACGTTCTTCAGACCCTCGCGATAGATGCCCTCGGCGAGCACGGTCGCCGTGGTGGTGCCGTCACCGGCGCTGTCGGAGGTCTTGGAAGCGACTTCCTTGACCATCTGGGCGCCCATGTTCTCGTAGGGATCGGGAAGCTCGACTTCCTTGGCGACGGTGACGCCGTCCTTGGTGACGGTCGGGGAACCGAATTTCTTGTCGATCACGACATTCCGGCCCTTGGGCCCGAGGGTGACCTTGACGGCGCGGGAGAGGATCTCGACACCGCGGAGGATTTTCTGACGAGCGGCCTCGTCGAACAGGAGTTGTTTGGCTGCCATATGATTAGTTTCTAAGTTTTAAGATTTAAGTTTTAAGGGACGGCCGGGTTAGCCGATGACGCCGAGGATGTCGTCCTCGCGGACGAGCGTGAACTTCTGGTCATCGATCTTCACCTCGGTGCCGCCGTATTTGGAGATGAGGACCTTGTCGCCGACCTTCACCTCGAAGGGCGTGACCTTGCCGTTTTCATCCCGCTTGCCGGTGCCGAGGGCGATGACCTTGGCCTCCTGCGGTTTTTCCTTGGCGCTGTCGGGAATGATGATCCCGCCGCGGACTTGTTCTTTTTCCTCGATGTGCTGCACGAGCACGCGATCACCGATGGGTTTGATGTTTACTTTAGCCATATTGGTTTTGTGTGGTTGGGGTTGAGGGATGGGTGGATGAAATGCGGGCCCCCGTTCCCCTCGCAGGGAGCGGGTTTCCGCAAAAGTTTATTTCTTCTCTTCGTCGACGATCTCGACGTCGGCGTCAACGACCTTGCCCTCGGCCTTCTTGGCGGCCTTGGGTTCGGCGGACGGGCCGGCCTCGGTGGTCGTGGCGCCCGGTTGGGCTCCCGCGGCAGCCTGGGCCGCCTGCGCCTGCTGGTAGAGTTCGGCGCCGACCTTGGAGAGGTTCTCCAGCGCAACCTTCATCTTGGCCGGATCGTTGGACTCCAGCTCTTTCTTGGCGTCGGCGATGGCCGTCTCGAACTTTCCCTTCCCATCGGCGGGCAGCTTGTCGCCTGCGTCCTTGAGGGTCTTTTCGAGCTGGTAGATGGTGGTGTCGAGCTGGTTCTTGGTCTCGACGGCCTCCTTGCGCTTGGCGTCCTCGGCGGCGTTGAGTTCGGCCTCCTTGGTCATCTTCTCGACCTCTTCCTTGGAGAGGCCGGACGAGCCCTGGATGGTGATCTTCTGCTCCTTGCCGGTGCCGAGATCCTTGGCGGAGACGTGCAGGATGCCGTTGGCGTCGATGTCGAAGGTGACCTCGATCTGCGGCGCGCCGCGCGGGGCCGGCGGGATGCCGTCGAGCTTGAACGTGCCGAGGTTCTTGTTGTCGCGGGCCATCGGGCGCTCGCCTTGGAGGACCACGATCTCGACGCCCGGCTGGTTGTCGCTGTAGGTCGAGAAGGTCTGCGTCTTCTTCGAGGGAATGGTGGTGTTGCGCGAGATCATCGGCGTGGCGACGTCGCCGGCCGTCATGATGCCGAGCGTGAGCGGGGTCACGTCGAGCAGGAGCACGTCCTTGACGTCACCGCGGAGCACGCCGCCCTGGATGGCCGCGCCGACCGCGACGACCTCGTCGGGATTCACGCCCTGGTGCGGGGTCTTGCCGCCGAGACTCTTGGCGATGTCGACGACCTTGGGCATGCGGGTCATGCCGCCGACGAGCACGAGTTCGTCGATCTTGTCGGAGGCGATGCCGGAGTCCTTGAGACAGTTCTTGAAGGGCTGGATGCAGCGCTCGAAGAGGCTGTCGCAGATCTGCTCCATCTTCGCACGGGTCAGCTGCAGGTTGAGGTGCTTCGGGCCCGAGGCGTCCGCCGTGATGAACGGCAGGTTGATGTCGTAGGTGGTGGCGGAGGAGAGGGCGATCTTGGCCTTCTCCGCCTCTTCCTTCAGGCGCTGGAGGGCCATCGGGTCCTTGCGGAGATCGATGCCGTTTTCCTTTTTGAAGGATTCGACAAGCCAGCCGATGAGGGCGTCGTCCCAATTGTCGCCGCCGAGGTGGGTGTCGCCGTTGGTGGCCTTCACCTCAAACACGCCGTCGCCGATCTCGAGGATCGACACGTCGAAGGTGCCGCCGCCGAGGTCGAACACCGCGATCTTCTCGTCCTTCTTCTTGTCGAGGCCGTAGGCGAGCGAAGCGGCCGTGGGCTCGTTGATGATGCGAAGCACATCGAGGCCGGCGATCTTGCCGGCGTCCTTGGTGGCCTGGCGCTGGGCGTCGTTGAAATAGGCGGGAACCGTGATGACGGCCTGGGTGATCTTCTCGCCGAGGTAGGTCTCGGCATCGGCCTTCAGTTTGCCGAGGACGAACGCCGCGATCTGCTGCGGGGCAAATTGCTCGGTCTTGTCGCCGACCTGGACCTCGATGTAAGCGTCGCCGTTCTTGCCGGCGGCCACTTTGTAGGGCAGGTTCTTGGCCTCTTCGCTGACCTCGGTGAATTTGCGGCCGATGAGGCGCTTGGCGGAAAAAATCGTGTTCTTCGGGTTGGTGACGGCCTGACGCTTGGCCGCCTGACCGATGACGCGCTCGCCGGTCTTCGTGAACGCCACGACGGACGGCGTCGTGCGCGCGCCCTCGGCGTTCGGAATAACCACCGGCTCGCCTCCCTCCATGATCGCCATGCAGGAATTGGTCGTGCCCAGATCGATGCCTAGAATCTTACTCATGCGCATCCTCTAGCAATGCCCGTGCCGCGTTCCTTCGTGTTTCTTTTATCGTTATCCTATAGTTACTTAAGATATTTTTAGCCTGCCGCCGCCAGCCCCTCTCGCTGCTTTCCGGGTCACCGTGTCACAGCTGGTCCGAGCCCGTGTCGCACTGTGCCATGACGTTTGGCCGCGAGCTTGCTCGCGCTTTTGAGGGTTCTCCCGCGCGAGCAAGCTCGCTGGCCCACCGCAAAGCCAGGCATCCGCCGTTGGCCAAAACCACTGGTTGAAAAACCCGCCCCCTCGCCTACGGTCCAACGAATGGAGACCTTGCATGTGCCCGCGACGGTGCCGGTGATGACGTTGCCGAACACGGTTTTCTTTCCGCAGGCGTTGCTGCCGCTCCACATTTTCGAGCCCCGCTACCAGCAGATGCTGCGCGACGCGCTCGCCAGCGACCGGATGTTTGCCATCGCCCATCTGGACGCCACCCGCCAACAGGATCCCAAACTGATCGAACCGCTCCATCTGACCGCCTCGGTCGGCATCATCCGCGCCTGCCAGAAGGGCGAAAACGACACCTCCAATCTCCTCCTGCAGGGTATCTGCCGGGTCACCGTGAAGAAAATAGTGCGCGAAGAACCTTATCGCGTCATCGCCGTGAAACCTCTGACCACCACTGCCGGCACGCACCAAGCCGAGCTCGAGGTGCTGCGGCTCGAGGTGATGCGCCTGCTTAACGTCCGCCGCCGGCTCGGCACGCCGGCGCCGAAGGGCATGACGCAGTTCCTCGAGAGCATCGACGACATCGACACTTTCGCCGACATCGCGGCGTTCAACCTCTGCGACGACAGTTTGATCAAGCAGCAACTCCTCGAGACCCTGGAGACCCGCCGCCGGCTGCAAATCTTCGCCGCCTCGCTTAAGTCCGAGATCGAGGCCCAACGCCTGCGCCGCAAGCTCCAGGGCCACCTGCCCGACGACCACATCGCGGATAATTAAGGGGTGGCTGGCTTGCCATGCGCCGCCAGTTGAGCCGCCTCACTGATGAAACGCCATCGGCCGTGCCATACCCGCAACTCTAGAGTTCCGGCTTTGCGCTCCTTGTGCTCTTTCGTGACCAACCGGCTCGAGGATTGATTGCTGAATTACCCCAATCCCTTTAGCCACAAAAGAACACAGAGAGCACAAAGTATCCAGCGCTCCGCCTTTGCGATCTTTGTGTTCTTTCGTGGCCAACCCGCTCGAGCATTGATTGCTGAATTACCCCATTCCCTTTAGCCACAAGAGAACACAGAGAGCCCAAAGTATCCAGCGCTCCGCCTTTGTGATCTTTGTGCTCTTTCGTGGCCAACCGCTCGAGGATTGTTTGCTGAATTACCCCAATCCCTTTAGCCACAAAAGAACACAGAGAGCACAAAGTATCCAGCGCTCCGCCTTTGTGATCTTTGTGTTCTTTCGTGGCCAATCCGTTCGAGCATTGATTGCTGAATTACCCCATTCCCTTTAGCCACAAGAGAACACAGAGAGCACAGAGAAACTCTACTCCGCGCCTTTGTGATCTTTGTGTTCTTTCGTGGCCAACCCGTTCGAGGATTGATTGCTGAATTACCCCAATCTCTTTAGCCACAAAAGAACACAGAGAGCACAAAGTATCCAGCGCTCCGCCTTTGTGAT
>Ga0163152_10003843_pt1 | contig 19137 bp, 13 predicted proteins | sample OliLakLV19MP8IB2_FD_148635 | JGI IMG/M metagenome (GOLD analysis project Ga0163152, IMG submission 148635) | Freshwater microbial mat bacterial communities from Lake Vanda, McMurdo Dry Valleys, Antarctica - Oligotrophic Lake LV.19.MP8.IB-2 | ecosystem: Environmental > Aquatic > Freshwater >...
GCCCCGCACTTGAACTCCGGGCTGAATCTTCGTCTTGTTTGCTTGGACATCGTCTATTCCTATCGCACCCTTGGGTGCTCTGTCGAGATGTCCACTTTTTCGGGGCAGGGTCACTCCCGAGGCAACCGGCGCCGCGGGCCGCGGGGCTGGGCGGGCCGGCATCGGGACCTCGATCGCGTAGCGCCTGCGCGACGCTGCGCTGAGCTGCGAGGCGGCGCCGGTGGCCGCTCTGGAAAGGCCGGCGGCCGATACCGCCTTCACGAAGGTCCGACGATCGACCGGGTTCTTCGAAAGGCTTGGATTCATGATGATGTCCTGTTTGACGAACGGCTGAGGCCGCGTGGCCCCCAAGTGTAAGTCGCCTCCTGGCCGGCGTCGATCGTACGGTTCCGGACGAAAACGTACGGAGGCGTACGAAAACCGTTGAAGACCGCGACCTAAACCCGTTCGAATTGAGCGGTTTGTGGTGGCACGTGGGTTGCTCCGCAACCGAGGTATGGACCGAGCCATCGACCCCGCTTTTGCGTCGGCGCAGAAGCGCCGCCGCCTGGGTATGGCGACGGCGGTCATCGCGTTCGTCGCTTTCGCTTTCAGCTATGGACCGACTCTGCTCAAGCCGTCGGTTCCAAGGTCACGCCTCCGCATCGAGAAGGTGGACCGTGGCCCGGTCGAGGCTTCGATCGCCGCGAATGGAACCGTCACCCCTGAACTCGAGGAAGTGATCGCGAGTCCCGTGGACGCGCGGGTGACGCGGATCCTCAAGCGCGCGGGCGATGCGATCAAGGCGGGGCAGCCGATCCTCGAGCTTGACCTTTCAGAACCAGCACTTGCTTTCGAACGCGTCGATCGTGATGTCTCGCTCAAGCGTAATGAACAGCAGCGCTCGCGCCTCGACCTGCGAAGAACACTTGCGGATCTCGATGCCGCCACGGAAGCCAAGCGGCTTGAAGTCGAGTCGCTCCGAGCCCGCCTCGCGCAGCAGACCGAGCTCGCCGCCTCCGGTCTCGTCTCGAAGGACGGGCTGCGCGAAGCGCAATTGAACGAGGCGCGCGCGGCGCTCGAATTGAAGCGGCTCATCGCCTCCCGCGAAATCACCGAGGAGATGAACCAGGCTCAGGTCGACGGAATGAATCTCGAACTCGCGACCCTCGAAGGGCAGCGCCGCGAGGCCCGGCGCGTCCTCGACCTCGGCTCCACGCGCGCGGTGCGCGACAGCGTCCTCACCTGGACCGTGACCGAGGCGGGAGCGCTGATTCGACGCGGCGAACCGCTCGCGCGTCTCTCCGACCTCAAGTCTTTCCGGATCGAGGCCACGGTGTTGGCGGTTCATGGCCGGTCGTTGCGGCCAGGGCTCGAGGCCCTCGTCCGCATCGGCGCCGTCGATCTCCGCGGTGAGGTCAGCACGGTCGAGCCCACGGTGCGCGATGGCGTGATGCGCCTGTGGATCCGGCTCGAGGACGCGACGAACACGGTCCTGCGACCCAGCCTCAAGGCCGATGTCCAGATCGTCACCGATCGCCGCGCCCACGCGATCCGGGTGGCGCGGGGCCCCTTCCTCATGGGAGAGGCGTCCCAGGAGGTCTTCGTGGTCCGGGACGGGAGCGCCTTCCGCACCCGTGTGGACCTGGGGCTTATCGGCTACGACGTGGTCGAGATCGCGCGCGGGCTCGAATCCGGCGACGAAATGATCGTCTCCGGCCGCTTCACCGATCGCGGTCATGATCGCCGCTTCCTCCTGCTCGAGGAGATGACCGAGGAAGTGCGGGCCGCGGAGAAGGACGCCTACGAGAAGCTCATCCGCATGGTCGCGCACGAGGTGGGGAACTCCGTGGCGGCCTCGAGTTCGCTGCTGCAGTCTAGCCTCTCCTATTCAAGACACATCCCTGGCGCGGACCGCGCTGACTTCGAGGACGCGGTGGGGGTGTGTCTCGCCCGCCTGTCCACGCTCAATGGCTTCGTCCGCGATCTGGCCGAGGTGGTCCGCCTGCCCGAACCGCGGCTACAGCCTTGCGATCTCGCCTCCCTGCTGCGCGGCACATCTTTGCTGCTGCGCGCCTCCGCCTTGAAGGTGGGCGTCAGTTGGACTCTCGAGCTCGACGAGCCCCTGCCCATGGTCCTGGCTGACCGCGCTCAGATCGAGCAAGCGTTCCTGAACATCGCCAAGAACGCGATCGAAGCCGCGGGTCCGCGGGGGTGGGTTCTGGTGCGCGCCCGCCGCGACGGTGGAGAAGTGGCAGTCGTGATCGAGAACGGTTCGCAGGGAATCCCCGGCGACGTCCAATCGCGACTGTTCACGCCCTTCTTCTCCACCAAGGCCGATGGCCGCGGCCTCGGCCTTATTCTGGTGCGGGAGATCCTGGTTCACCACAAAGCCCCCTTCTCCCTGAGCGGGCCGCCCGGGGGTCCCACACGGTTCGTGTTCTCTTTGCCCCAGGTCGCCGAAGGTCAGCCGCTGTAGGGCCCCCCTGGTGGGCGCGCGGCCTGGATCCCTTCCATGTGGCGCGCCCGCGTTCAGGGGGCACCCCTACAGGGGCTGACGTTCGCCCTCTTTCGCCACGCGCATTCCCGCCTTGCGGACGGCCTGCTCCGCGGCGGATCCGGGAGTCGCGGCGGGGTTGGTGTGGTTCAGGTGCACGAACACGACCTTGCGCCGCTCGGTATCCGGCCAGGCGGCGGAGCGGACCAGCGACTCCGCGATGAACGGGTGGGGCACTTCGGACATCACCCGGCCCGGTAGTTCGTCGCCGTCGAAGAACGTCCCGTCGATATAAGCCACATCGACCCCCCGGATCACATCCTCGATCCTCCGATCCCATCTCTCCCACTTGTCGATGTCGGGCAGCCAGAGCACAGAGCGGGAGGGACCGCGAACGATGAAGGCGAAGGTGTCGCTGTATTCATCCCGGTGCGGGACGGCGAGGGGAGTAATGGAGAGACGCGCATTGAGCTTGAAGGTCGTATTCGCCTCGAGCCGCTCGATGCGGATGTGGTTGAGCTTCACCAGCAGGTCCCACGGGCCGTTCGTCTCGAGGAACCGGGCGAAGCGGGCGGAAGCGAGAACGCGCTGTCCGGAAGCGCCATAGATCTCGCGGCCGAGGTGCATCAGGCCGGCGTAGTGTCCGACGTGGGCGTGGGTGAGGGCGACGGCGTCGAACAAGGGAGGACGGGACGCGGCTGGGGGACGCGGGGCCGCCTCATTCGCGATCTCGACCTGGCGCGGCAGATCCGGGGTGGCGTCGATCAGGAACCGCTCGCCCGAGGCCGGATCGACGATCAGCAGCGAGGCGACGAGACGACGGAGCGCGGGATCGCGCCGCGCCGCTTCGTCCGCGGGCGCCGTTCCCCCCATCTGCGGGAGGCCGCCATCCTGCGCGGTGCCGAGCACCATCGTGAAGGGCGCATCGATTCCAAAGACCACGCCCAGGAGGTCGCCCGAGGCGACTCCCGAGCCGGCCACGGCCGCGCGGCCCTGGCCCTGGCCCTGGAACCAGAGCAGGCCGAGCAGGGCGACAGACGAGACCGCGGTGGCGCGGCTCGCTCCGGTCGCCCTCATCTCAGAACTCGACGAGGTTCCGGATCGCGTCCTTGATGTTCGCGACCTGGGGCAGGGTGGCGTTTTCGAGGGTGGGGTGATATCCCACGAAGCAGTCGAGCGCGCCAAGGCGCTTGACCGGTGCGTCGAGGTACGAGAACAACTCATCCGCGATCCTCGCCGCGATCTCGGCGCCGTAACCGAAGGAGATCTGGTCTTCGTGAGCGACGAGCACGCGTCCCGTCCTCTTGACGCTCGTCCGGATCGCATCCATGTCGTAGGGGTTCAGGGTACGCAGGTCGAGAACCTCGACCGATACCCCTTCTTCCTCGAGATCGCGGGCCGCGTTCACCGACCGCTGCACCAGGGCTCCGAAGGTGACGATGGTGGCGTGCTCACCCTCGCGGACCAAGCGGGCTTTACCGAACGGAATCATGTGGTTGGGGCCCGGGTAGGAGCCTTTGTTGTAGGTCTGGCGATAGAGGTGCTTGTGCTCGAGGAAGATCACGGGATCGTCGCAGCGGATAGCGGTGCGAAGAAGGCCGTTCGCGTCCTCGGCGTTGCTCGGGATCACCACCCGGAGTCCGGGGATGTGGGTGAAGAGCACTTCGCCGCACTGAGAGTGATACACGGCGCCGCCTTGCAGATACCCGCCGTAGGTGACGCGGATGACCAGCGGGCACTTGAAGTTATCCGACGAGCGCCAGCGCATGAGCGCCAGCTCGTTGCGGATCTGATGGTAGGCAGGCCAGATGTAGTCGAAGAACTGGATCTCCACCACCGGCTTGAGGCCGCGGGTGGCCATGCCGATGGCGCGGCCCACGATGTTGGCCTCGGCGAGGGGCGAGTTGAAGACCCGGTCCGATCCGTACTTGCGCTGGAGATTGTGGGTGACCTTGAAGACGCCGCCCTTGCCCTTGACCTTTTCGAGGTTTTCTTCGCGCGAGCAGTCGGCGACGTCCTCGCCGAAGACCACGATCTTCGGGTCGCGCGCCATCTCATCGACGTAGGCCGCGTTCAACAGATCGACCATGGTCTTGTTCGGATTCGGAGCGTCGCCGTACTCGGGCGGAGAGTCAAACTCTCGGGAGCCAGGATCAATCGAGGAGTAGACCCACCACGTAGCACTCTCCGCGGGGGGTGGGGGAGCGGCGAGAGCGCGGTCGGTCGCCTCTTCGATCTCCCGATCGACTTCTTCACGCACCGCCGCGAGTTCGGCCGCGGTGAGGAGATCGGCGGCCATGGCGCGGGCCGGGAAGGAGTTCAGGGGATCGCGCGCCGCATCGGCGTCGCGTTCGCTGCCCGGCCGATAGAGCGACTCGTCGTCGGAGAGGGAGTGAGAGTACGGCCGGATCACCTTCGCGTGGATGAGCGCCGGGCCTCTTCGCATGCGGCAATAGCGCACCGCCTCGCCCATGGTCTGGAGGCTGGCGATCGGGTCGCAGCCATCAACTTCGAGAACAAGGAGGTCGGGGAACGACCGCACCAGCTTGCTGATGCTGCCGCCCGCGGTCTGCACCTCGATGGGCACGGAGATCGCGTAGCCGTTGTCCTCGACGAGGTAGACCACCGGCAGTTTCAGGTTGCAGGCGGTGTTGAGGCTTTCCCAGAACTCGCCTTCGGAGGTTGTGCCGTCACCGGTGCTGACGAAGACCACCTCGTCATGCTTGAACGTGGGAGCGGCGCCCGTCTTCTGCATGAAGATGCCGGCCTCGGCGCAGCCCACGGCCTGGAGGAACTGAGTGCCCACGGGCGAGGACTGGCTCACCACGTTCAGAACTTTGTGGCCCCAGTGCGAGGGCATCTGACGGCCCCCGGAGTTGGGGTCGTCTTTGGCGCCGACCGAGCCCATGAGCATTTCGGTGGGCGTCATGCCGAGGGTCAGCATCAGCGCCCGATCACGATAGTAGGGGTAGAACCAGTCGTAGCCGGGCCGCAGGGCCATGCCCGCGGCAACGAGAATCGCCTCGTGACCGGCCCCGCTGATCTGGAAGAAGATCTTGTTCTGGCGCTTGAGGGCGATCTCCTTGTCGTCGATGCGGCGCGACAGGTACATGATCCTGTAGATCTCGCGGACCACGGTGGGGTCCAGGTTGATCGAACTCTGCGCGAGATTCACGGGCGTCACGCTCGGGAGCGGAGGCGCCTCGGCCTCGGCCTTGGCGACGATGGGGCCGGATTCGTTCAAAAGCGCCTCTTGGGTTGGAGTTTCGGCGGCCGGGGCGGTCTTTTTGGCCGCGGCCACGTCGCCCGGGTCGGGAGGTGGCGAGATCCGGGCCAAGAGTGCCGCGAACGGTCCGGTCGGCCGGGCGTCTTGGTCCTGAGCTTCAGCCGCCCTCGGAGCTTCGTTCTGAGCGGTGAGGGCGGCGAGGAGCGGGCGGGATGTTTCAGAGGTCGGGTTGTCGGGCGGCCCCGCACGCACCAGGAGGGTCCGATCAATTTCCCCGGTGTTGACTCCCATCACTTCACGCGCACTTTCCGTTGCGGGGGGCCGTCTGAGGAAATCCGGTCTATCGATCTCGCCGGTGCGCGTCGGGTCGTCCACAAGAGGCCGGGGCCCTTCAGGCAGGATGGTCGAGACTGGCCGATCGAGGAAGAAGGGAGGGGGCGCCGCCTCGATGCCCGCGAGGCTGCGCGAGGTGAGACTGCCGGAACCGTTCGAGGCCGCTTCCGCGAGCGGGGGTAAAGCGCCGGGAGGTTCGGGAGATGGCCCCAACTCCTCCTCATCCACCCGCAACGCCGCTTCCCGAAGCATCGCTCCGAAGCCCGAGCTGGGCCGCGCGATTTCCTGGACGAGGAGCGGCGCGATCTCGACCGTGTCGTGGGGAATCTTCGGCACCGTGGGACGCCCGGCGAGGGCCGGTGGCGCGACCTGCTGGGCCAGATTCTCGAGCAGCTCCTTGGGGAGCCCGACCGGGATCTCCGCCGAATTCACGAGAGTGGGATCCGGTATGGGGCCCGAGGTTCGGCTGGCCGACAACCTTGCCCGAGTGTCGACCGCGGCCACTATGTCGAGGACACTGCTCCTTTGAAGTTCCTCGGTCGAAAAGTTACGCGGGGAGAAAGGGGCGCTCGGTGGATTCGGATCGGGTGCGGGGCCCGAACCCTGGGACCAGGGCACAAGTGGGGGCGAGGGCTCGGCCACCGCAGGCACACTCTGAGCCCTCCACTTCTGGGGGGGTTCCCATTCGAAGGAATCAGCCTTCTCGACGGCTGGCCTTTGGGCGGGTCGTGCCGGCGGGTGGCTCGTCGAGGGAGGGGGTGCGGGCGCCTTCGGCTCGGGTTCGAGGAAGAAATCCCGAACACGACTGACGACCTTGTTGAACACACTCATCGCTTGGCTATCTGTAGCAAATTTCTGCTGGTTTTGTTCGAGGAGAGGGGCGAACGGAGTGTAGCAAGCCCGCCAAAGCTTCTGTCAACCTGAGCGGCGCAGGAATCCATGTCATCACATTTCGGGGAGCAGCGGACCCGGTCTGGAGCAGCACGGGCGAAAATAAGGCAAATGTATCCTGAGCTCCATTCCTCTTCCGCTTTCTCGTTTCTGAGAGGGTCCTCCAGCCCGGAGGATCTGGTCGCCCAGGCGGCCCGGCTGGGTTATGGGGTCGTTGGTCTCGCCGATCGCGATGGCCTCGCGGGGGCGCCGAGATTCTTTCAAGCCGCGAAGAAGGCTGGTGTACGGCCCATTGTGGGGGCTGAGGTGTCTCTACCCCCCGGGCCTTTTTCAGGGAACGACCGGCTGGTCACGCTCCTGGTGGAAAGCCGGGAGGGTTACCGGAACTTGAGCCGGCTTCTGACCGCGCGGGCCCGTGCCGCATCGAGCACCGGTCCGCCCGCGAATGGCCTGGGCATCGGCTTCGATGAGCCGGGGCCGCTCAAGGGACTCGCCGCCCTCTGCTCGGATGCTTCGACGATTGGTGAAGTGGCGCCGCTCTTCGGCAAGGAGCGAACGTTCGTCGAGGTGCAGCGGCACCTCACCCGGGAGAGCCATCACGCGGCCCTCGGTCTTCTCGATCTGGCGGAGGCGCACGGCCTTCGCGCGGTAGCCACGAATGGCGTTTTGCACGCGAAACCGCAGGGGCGGCGTCTCGTCGATGTCTTCACCTGCCTGCGGAATCACACCACGTTGTCCCACGCGGGCCGTCTGCTTACCGAAAACGTCGAGCGTCATTTCAAGCGTCCCGCGGACATGCGATCGCTCTTCGCCGATCGGCCCGATGTCCTTCGGAACACCGAGGCGCTGTCGGACCGGCTGCGTTTCACTCTTGACGACCTCGGCTACCGGTTTCCCGACTATCCGCTGCCGCCCGGCGAGACGAACGATTCGTTCCTGCGCGCCATCACCGAGGCGGGGGCCCGCAATCGTTATCGGCCGTATCACGATCGCGCGCGGGCCCAGATCGAAAAGGAACTAAACGTCATCGCCAAGCTCGGCCTCGCCGGTTACTTCCTCATCGTGTGGGATCTCATGCAGTTCTGCAAGGAACAGGGCATCCTCGCCCAGGGCCGCGGTTCGGCCGCGAACAGCGCCGTCTGCTACAGCCTCGGCATCACCGCCGTCGATCCGGTGGGGATGGAACTGCTCTTCGAACGCTTCCTCTCCGAGGAGCGGGGCGAGTGGCCCGACATCGACATCGACCTGCCTTCCGGCGACCGTCGGGAGAAGGTCATCCAGCACGTCTACACAAAGTACGGTCCGCATGGCGCGGCCATGACCGCAAACGTCATCACCTATCGCGAGAAAAGCGCGGCGCGGGAGATCGGCAAGGTGCTCGAACTGCCCGACGATGTGGTCGAGAACGTCTCTCGCCAGATGCGCCGGTTCGAATGGCACGATACGAAAGACACGTTCGACGCGCGTCTCGAACGCGCGGGGGTCGATCGCTCGGATCTGCGTTTGAAAGTCTTCGCCCGCCTCTTCCACGACATTCAGGACCTGCCGCGTCATCTCGGTCAGCACTCGGGCGGCATGATCGTGGCCCAGGGCCGGCTCGATGAGATAGTCCCGCTCCAGCCCGCGTCGATGCCGGGGCGCACCATCGTTCAGTGGGACAAGGAAGACTGCGCTGATCTTGGCATCATCAAGGTCGATCTCCTCGGCCTCGGCATGATGGCGGCGCTGCAGGATTGCATCACCATCCTCTCGGACACGGGAGTCGAGATCGACCTCGCGCACCTGCCCGAGAACGATCCCAAGACCTACGCGCAGATCCGCGCCGCCGACACCGTGGGCGTCTTTCAGATCGAGAGTCGCGCCCAGATGGCGACGCTGCCGCGGATGAAGCCCGATCATTTCTACGACCTCGTGGTCGAGGTGGCGATCATCCGCCCCGGCCCCATCGTCGGTCAGATGGTCCATCCCTATCTCGACCGGCGCGCGGGTCGAAAGCCGGTGGAGTACGCGCATCCCTCGCTCGAGCCCATCCTGAAACGAACGCTCGGCGTGCCCTTGTTCCAGGAACAGCTCCTGCGCATGGCCATGACCGTCGCGAATTTCACCGGAGGAGAAGCCGAGGAACTCCGCCGCGCCATGGGTTTCAAGCGATCGGAGAAGCGGATGGCCGAGATCGAGGCCAAGCTCCGCGCGGGCATGGGGAAGAACGGCATTGAAGGAGCCGTTCAGGATCAGATTGTGAAGTCGATCGCGTCTTTTGCACTCTACGGCTTCCCGGAGTCGCACGCCGCGAGCTTCGCGCTTCTCGCATACGCGAGTGCCTACCTTCGCGCCCATCATCACGCCGCATTTGTCTGCGCGCTTCTCAACAATCAGCCGATGGGTTTCTATCACCCGATGACGCTGGTAAAGGACGCGCAGCGGCACGGCGTGAAGTTCCTGCCCGTGGACGTGACCAGGAGCGACGTGGTTTGTACGCTTGAAGCGGCGAGCCGCCCCTCGCTCGCGGATTCGGAGCGCGATTCACTCGCGCGAACGAAACATGGAGAACGACCGAGGGGCGAGGGAGCCGGGGGAGCGCGAGGGGGTTGCGGCGAAGCGCACCCCCTCGCTTCAATCGACGCCGCGCAGCGGCACGGCGTGAAGTTCCTGCCCGTGGACGTGACCAGGAGCGACGTGGTTTGTACGCTTGAAAATAGTTCTGTCCGGTTGGGACTCAACTATGTAACGAGCCTGCGCACGCCGGCCGCAGCGGCGGTGGTTGAGGAGCGCGCACGAAGTCCCTTCGATTCGATCGAAGACTTCGCCCGGCGCACACGACTCCACGCCGACGAACTGGAACGCCTCGCCACCATCGGCGCCTTCGCGGCTTTCGACCGAACGCGCCGCGACGCCTTGTGGCAAGTGGCGGCTCTCGCCCGCTCCCCCGGCCCCCTCTTCGACCCGGCATTGCGAGGAGACCCTGACGCGGTGATTGACACCACGTCATTGCGAGTTTCGGCACGGACTTCGTCCGTGACACAGGGGATGAACACCCACTCGTCACCCCGGCGAAAGCCGGGGTCTAGCGCGAAGAGTGCGTTTGGAATCCGCGGCGACCGGAGTCCCAAGAACCCACCTGAAATGGGCCGTTCTGAAGGATGTTCATCAGCAGGAGCCAGTCCCGATACGGACCGATCAACTGACGCGTCCATGCCAAGGATTGACGCGTCATTGCGAGGCAGGCGAGCGAAGCGAGCCAACGAAGCAACCTCCCCATTACCTGAGATGTCCACCCTCGACCGCCTGCGCGCCGACATCCTGGGCACCGACCTCACCATCGGCCCCCATCCGGTCGCGCGTTTCCGAGACCGACTCAATGAAGCAAAGGTCCTGCGCGCCGTCGACCTTCCCCGTCAACGCGATGGCGACTTCGTTCGCGTGGCCGGCGCGGTTATCTGCCGTCAGCGTCCGGGTACGGCCAAGGGCTTCCTTTTCCTCACGCTCGAAGACGAAACCGGCCTCGTCAACGTGATAGTCCGTCCGGATCGATTCGACCGCTTCCGGGAACTGCTCTCGAACGCCCCGCTTTTGAGGGTCGACGGCGTCCTCCAATCGAAGGAGGGAATCACCGTGCGGGCTATGAACGTGAGCCTCATCAACGAAGAGTCGGAAGAGGCCCTCCCGGAAATCCCCGTGCGGAGTTTCCGTTGACCATTTGTATGGTATTCAAATGGTAGAGTCATGGCATGAAGACGACCATCGACCGGGCGGGTCGGGTAGTCATCCCCGCGGCCATCAGGGAGCGGGCGGGGCTCCGCCCGGGAGCGCAGATCGACATCCGGATCGGCGATTCGGGCGATATCACCATCTCCCGTCCGGTTCCCCCGCCGAAGCTCGTGAAGGTTGGGGGCCTGACCGTCGTGCGGCCGCAGACGAGGAACCCGCCCAAGCTCGACGTCGTGAAACTGATCCGCGAGGAGAGAGACCGCTGGCCGCTCTAAAAAAAGTCTTTCTGGACACGGACGTTTTCGTGTCGGGTCTCCTGGAGGTTGCCGCCGACTCCGCGTGCCGCGCCATTCTCGAAGCGTTGGCGGCCCGCCGCCTGCGTTTGGGGGTGACCGCGTGGCAATGTTGTCTGGAGTTCTACTCCGTCACCACGCGGCTTCCTCCCGACTACCGGCTCTCCGCCGAAGCCGCGATCACCCTCCTCACGGAACATGTGTTCAACCGGGTGGAGGTCGTCGACCTTCCGGTTGAGGATGCGGTCTCCTGGCTCAAGAGACAGACGGCTTCCGAGATCCGGGGCGGGCTCATCTATGACGCGCATCTGGCCCAGATCGCCCATCGCTCCGGCTGCGCGATGCTCGTGACCACCAACCTCGCAGACTTCCGGCAGGTCACCCCTCACGGGATCGAGATCCTCAGTCCCCAACAACTTCTGGCCCGGATGGTGTGAATCCATGACCAAATTAAGGTCCATCTTCGCCTGCCAGGCCTGCGGCTTTCAGAGTTCGAAGTGGCTCGGCCGGTGTCCCGAGTGCGGCGACTGGAACACCTTTGTCGAAGAACGCGAAGAAGTCCAAAGCTCCAAAGCCGCCAAAACGCAGCGCTCCATCTCCGAAACCCTGGCCAGGCCAAAGGCCTACGACGATGTCGATGCGGGCGACGCGCCGCGCTTCCCCTCGGGCATAGGCGAGTTCGATCGCGTCCTTGGCGGGGGGGTGGTCCCCGGCTCGCTCGTTCTCATCGGCGGCGAGCCCGGCATCGGCAAGAGCACGCTCTTGCTCCAGGTGGCCCAATTGCTCGCTCGCACCGGCGGCGCCGTCCTCTACGTCTCGGGCGAGGAGTCGGAACGGCAGATCAAACTCCGCGGCGATCGACTGGGGGTGACCGGGGGAGCGCTGTTCCTCATGTCCGAGACCTCGCTCGAGAACATTCTCGAGCAGGTGGATGTGATGAAGCCGTCCTCTCTTGTCATCGACTCGGTGCAGACGATCTACTCGTCCAAGTTCGCTTCCGCGCCAGGCTCGATCTCGCAGGTCCGGGAAGTCGCGACTCAGCTCCTCTTCCTCGCCAAGGCCCGCGGCATCACCACCTTCATCATCGGCCATGTGACGAAAGACGGGTCGCTCGCCGGGCCGAAGTCCCTCGAACACATCGTCGACACCGTCTTGTACTTCGAGGGGCAGAAGAACCATCATCATCGCGTGGTCCGGGCGGTGAAGAACCGCTTCGGTTCGGTGAGCGAACTGGGGGTCTTCGAGATGACCGGCACCGGCCTGATTCCGGTCGGCAATCCCTCGGCGCTCTTTCTCTCCGAACGCCTTCCCGGGTCGCCCGGCTCGGCCGTGGTCGCCACCGTTGAAGGCACGCGAACGATGCTGGTCGAGGTGCAGGCTCTCGTCACCAGCGCCTCGTTCGGCTCGCCCCGGCGCATGGCGCTTGGTCTCGACCGCGATCGCACGTCCCTTCTGCTCGCGGTTCTGGAAAAGCGGGCGGGTTACCCGCTCGCCGATCAGGACGTTCATGTGAGTGTGGTGGGCGGGCTCGAGGTCGAGGAGCCGGCGGTCGATCTCGGCATCGCCGCCGCGGTCATTTCATCCTTCACGAACAAGGCGGTTCCCGAGAAGACCGCGGTGTTTGGGGAGATCGGTCTCGGCGGTGAGTTGCGGTCGGCCGGCCAGGCGGTCCTCCGCCTTCGAGAAATGGCGCAGATGGGCTTCGAGCGCTGCGTGATCCCGGCGGCGGGCGGGGCTCTGTCCGCCTCAGACTTCCCGTCGAACTTCAAGATCGAGGCGGTTCGCACCCTCGATCAAGCCCTCCAGGCGATATTCGACTAGAACCCCCGGCCTCCCTCCTTCGTCACCAAGGCCTTCGAGCGACCGCTGTCATAAACTCCGCGGTTCCTTAGATGACCCCTTCCGCCCCCCAAGAGCCGCTGTTCACCGCGCCCTTTCTCACCATGTGGGCGTTCTCGTTCAGCGTGTTCGTCTCGCTCTTCATGCTCCTGCCGGTGGTGCCCTTCCAGGTGCTGGCCGAGGGCGGCACCGAAACCGGGGCGGGTTTGTTCATGGGCCTGCTCACCTACTCCTCGGGCCTCTCCGCGCTTTTCACGGGCGCGCTCTCCGATCACATCGGACGGCGGAAGCAGCTCATCATCTGCGCCGCCGCCATCACGGTCTGCGTGCTGCTCTACAGCGTGCTGCCCAACGTGCCCCGTCTCGTGTTCGTGACCCTGCACGGGATCTTCTGGTCCGGCCTCCTGCTGGCCTCCTCGGCTCACGTCACGAGCGTGATTCCCGAGGCGCGTCGAGCCGAGGGCCTCGGCTATTGGGGCATGTCCTCCCTCCTCGCCGTGACCATTGCGCCCACGATCGGCTTTGCGATCTACCAGCACGGGTGGCCGGCCCTGTGTTTGTCCGTGGCCGCCATGAATGTGGTTATGGGGCTCATCGCCTGGACAATCCATGAAAGCCACGAGGGAACGCCGGGATGGCCGACCTCGCGCGAGCTCACCGGCTCCTTGAACTTCAGCGTGCTCAGGATCTCGGCTGCGCTTTTCCTCTATTCGTTCGCGTTTGGCGCCGTCACGTCGTTCGCGGCCCTCGCCGCCGACGCGCGCGGGATAGCGCCGCGGGAAATCTTCCTCACCACCATGGCCTTCACGACGTTCCTCTCGCGGCCGGTTCTGTCGCCCTTCCTCGACCGGCTCGGACACGTCCGTATGTTCCGGTGGTTCGTCATGATGATCCCGGTGGGTCTCCTGCTCTTGTGCTTTGCGACCACGAAATGGACGATGATCCTGGCCGCCATGATCTTCGGCATCGCCTACGGCAACTGCCACCCCGCGTTCACCGCATACATCATGGGCCGGGTGGATGAGCGCGGGCGCGGCGGCGCGTTCGGTGGAATACTCGCAGCCTTCGATGTGGGTATCGGCACCGGTTCGATCCTGTCGGGAGTGCTGGTGCATCGCTTCGGCTTTGGCGTCGCTTTCGGAACTGCCACGTTGCTCTCCGCACTCTCCCTTCCCTATTTCAACTGGGCCCGGGGACGCTTCGAGCGCGACAATGCGGTGCGTCCCTTCCGGCCTGCGCCCATGACGGTCGGAGCACCTCTATGACTTCGCGCCCGCTCGCCGTGGTCTGCCTTTCCGGGGGGATGGACTCCGCGGTCACCGCGGCCCTCGCGGCGCAGACTCACGAACTGGCGCTGCTGCACGCGAACTACGGCCAGCGCACCGAGGCGCGCGAGCTGGCCTGCTTCGAATGGCTCGCCGCCCACCTGGGTGTTCCGCCCGAACGCCGTCTGATCGTGGACTTCACATCGCTCCGGCAGATCGGCGGCAGCAGCCTCACCGACCTGAAGGTCGCGGTCCGCCACGGAGAACCCGAAGAAGGCGTCGTGCCGACTTCCTACGTTCCCTTCCGCAACGCGCACCTCCTCGCCGCGTCGGTGAGCTGGGCGGAGGTCCTGGGCGCGACCTCGATCTGGGTGGGTGCGGTGGAAGCCGATTCGTCCGGATATCCGGATTGTCGGCCTTTGTTCTTCTCGGCCTTCGCCGAGGCGATTCGTCTGGGCACCCGGCCCGAAACCCGGATCGCCATCGAGACGCCGGTGATTGCGCTCGACAAGGCGGAGATCATCCGTCAAGGGCTGGCCCTCGGCGTGCCCTTCGCCAGGACCTGGTCGTGCTACGAAGCGAATGACGCGGCCTGCGGCGACTGCGAAAGCTGCCGCCTTCGGCTCGCCGCCTTCGCCCGGGCGGGATCCGCCGATCCGACACCCTACCTGTCCGTCTGAAGTAGGCTTACGTTCGTCCAAAGTATCGAACAGGAGAACCCCATGAAGCGCCCCATCCTGGCCCTTGCCGCCCTGCTTGTCAGTGCCACCCTGGTCACCGCCCAGACCGGCGGCGTACGGGGAAAGATCCTCGACGACAAGGGCGCCCCCCTCGAGGCCGTGGCCGTGAAGATGGAGTTCCAGGGCGGCGTCACCCTGGCCTTCGAGAACAAGACCAACAAGAAGGGCGAGTTCATGCAGATCGGGCTCCGGCCCGGGAACTGGAAATTCACTTACACGAGGGAAGGCTTCCAGGTCTTCGCTTCTCCCTACCGGGTGGCCCTGGGCGACGCCACGGTCCTGCCCGATGTGAAGCTCACCTCCGCCAGGGCGGCCGCCGCAGTTCAAGCCGACGACATCCAGAAGGTGTTCGGTGAAGCCGTCGCGAAGCTCCAGGCGGGTGACCACGACGGCGCCATCGCCGCCTTCGACGCCCTGATCCTGAAGAATCCCTCCCTCGCGGAAGCGCACTACAACAAGGCCTTCGCCCAGTACCAGAAGAAGGATATGGAGGCCGCGGAAACCACGCTCAAGCGCGCGCTCGAGATCCGGGCCGACTACTCCGATGCGCGGATTCTTCTCTCGAACATCTACTCCGCCCAGGGTCTCAAGGACAAGGCGGTCGAAGTGATGTCGGCGGGTGCGGGCGGCGCCGATCCGAAGCAGCTCTTCAACCTTGGCCTCGCCCTCCTCAACAGCGGGAAGAACGCCGAGGCCGCCGAAGTCTTCGCGAAGGTCGAGGCCGCCGACCCCAAGCACGTCGAGGTTCAGTACTACCTCGCCACCGCCGCGCTCAACGCGGGCAAGACCGACGAGTGCGTCCAGCGTCTCGAGAAATACCTGAGCCTCAATCCCGCGAGCGAACAGAACAAGGCCACCGCGCTGGGCCTGATCGCCGCGCTCAAGAAGAAGTAGCGCCTCCCGACCACGCTCGCCTGGCCAAGCTTGGACATCGCCCTTCGCCTGGCCGAGATCCGCGGCCGCCTCGCGGAGGCGGCGCGGCGCGCGGGTCGTGAGCCTTCGGCCGTCACCCTCGTCGCGGTCAGCAAGTTTCATCCGGTGGCCGCGATCGAAGCCGCCTACGCGGCCGGACAGCGACACTTCGGCGAGAACCGCGTGCAGGAAGCCGAGGAGAAGCGGCGGTTTCTTGAGCCGCTGATCCGGGTCGCGGATCCGCTCCGTCTCGAACTGATCGGCGCGCTTCAGTCGAACAAGGTGCGCAAGGCGGTGAGCGCGGTGTCGCGGATTCAGTCGATCGATTCGGTAGCCATCGCCGACCGCGTGGGTCGCGTGGCCGCGGAGATGAACCTTCGTATGAGCGTTCTGGTGCAGGTGGATCTCGCGGGCGAGGCGACGAAGGCGGGGGTTCCCGAGGCCGATGTCTTCAAAGCACTCGAATCGATGCGGGCGGTGGCGGGCATCCGGGTGGACGGCCTCATGGCGATACCACCTTTCCTCAATGACCCAAACGACGTGCGGCCTTACTTCTCCCGTCTGCGCGCCCTTCGTGACCTGGCGCTCGAACGCGGACTCCTCGAGGGCGCCGAACTCTCGATGGGGATGAGCCATGACTTCGAAGCGGCGATCGAAGAAGGCGCCACCATCGTCAGAGTGGGCACGGCGATATTCGGGGAGCGTCCCGCGCAGGCCTGATTCCGCCCGCTCGGGCACGCGCAGCGTGCCCCTACCGGTGCGGCTTGGGTACGTGCATCGTGTCTCTACCGGTGTCGCTTGGGTACGTGCATCGTGTCTCTACCGGTGTCGCTTGGGTACGTGCATCGTGCCTCTACCGGTGTCGCTTGGGTACGTGCATCGTGCCTCTACCGGTGTCGCTTGGGTACGTGCATCGTGCCTCTACCGGTGTCGCTCGGGCACGCGCAGCGTGCCCCTACCGGTGCGGCTTTGCCACGCGCATCGTGCCCATACCGGTGCGGCTTGGGCCCGCGCATCTTGCCTCTACCGGTGCGGGTTGGGCACGCGCATCGTGCCCCTACCGGTGCGGCTTGGGCACGCGCATCGTGCCCCTACCGGTGCGGCTTGGGCCTGGCCGTAGGGGCACGCTGCGCGTGCCCTGGCGAACAACTAATGCACCCAGCCTGAGCCGCCCGGCGTTTTCCCGCCATCCACGGCGCGCAAACCCGGATTGCCGCGCTTCGGGGCGAGCAGCCGGTTCAGCTTGAGTTGCGCCGCGAGTGCCGTCCCTCCGCGGATGTAGGCGTACATGAGCCCCATGGCGAGGAAGTGGGGGGCGAAGTTCGAGAAGCCGTACATCACCGCGAAGAGGGCGGTCATTCCCACGGTCAGGTAGAGGAGGTTCTTGCCGGCCGCGGGCAGCATGAGCATGAAGAGGATCGTGCGATTCGGGAAGAGCAGGGCCCAGGCCACGATCAAAGCGTCTGCGAGCGGCCAGATCGTCAGGTATTGCGACTGGTGGACATCGCCCCACACGAACGCGAGCAGGGTGGTGAGAACGCCCGAACTCGCTACGATCAGGGCGCAGATCACCATGTACCGAACCCCGCCCCAGAGCGAGGCGAGGTCGCGGCCGAAGACCGCGAGCATCAAGGATCCGAAGACGAGATTCTGCCCGTCGGCTTCAAAGAGGCCCCAGGTCACAAGCCGCCAGATCTGCCCGCCCAGGACCAGAACGGGCGAGAGCGGGGCGAGGCGGAGCGACGGCACGCCCAATCTTTCGAGAAAGGAGAGCAGGGCGCTTCCAAGGACGACGAAGCCGATCAGGACGAGCGAAGCCATGGGCATCGACTGCCCGAGGATCGCCACCGGCCGGTTGAGAAAAGAAGGTCTCATCGCTCTCGATCGTATCGCGAGAGCCGCTGCCGGGCTTAGCATCGCGCCCGTCCTCGAACTCAAGGGAACATGAGCCACGAACTTCCGCAGGCAGATCTCGTCCTTCGCAATGTCGGCCAGCTCGCGACCTTGCGGGGCCCTCGACCGCGACTTGGGCCAGCCCTGCGCGAACTCGGCGTCGTCTTGAATGCCGCGGTGGCCGCGGATCGCGGCCGAATCGTCTTCGTGGGTCCGCAAGCCGATCTTGGGGCGTCGATTAAGACCCGCCCGGAACTCGTCGAGGTCGACGCGGGCGGCGCCTTTGTCATACCGGGTTTCGTCGACGCCCACACCCACCTGGCCTACGCGGGCGATCGAGACGACGAGATCCGCGCTCGTCTCGCCGGCGCCACCTACGAAGACATCTCCTCGAAGGGCGGCGGGATCGTCAAGACGGTGACCGCGACACGCGCGGTCTCGCTTTTCGACCTGACCCTTCTCGTTCGCTCGCGTCTCGATCGCCTTTTGTCCCTCGGCACGACCACCGCGGAGGTGAAGAGCGGCTACGGCCTTTCCGTCGAGGCCGAAAGAACATCTCTCCAGGCGATCACCGCGGCCGCGGCCGATCATCCGGTTCGAGTCGTTCGAACGTACCTCGGCGCCCACGAGGTTCCCCTCGATCGTCGCGGCGACCGCGAGGGCTACATCGCGGAGATGGTCGAAACCGCGATTCCCGAGATCGCGCGACTCGGGCTCGCCGAGTTCGCCGACGTTTTCTGCGAGCGCGGTGTTTTCACCACCGACGAAAGCCGCAGAATTCTCGCCGCCGCGAAAGCCGCGGGGCTCGCGCTCCGCATCCACGCCGATGAGTTCTCCGACCAGGGAGGAGCGGCGCTCGCCGCGGCCCTCGGCGCACGCTCCGCCGATCATCTGATCCAGGTTTCGGATGAAGGCATCGAGGCCATGGCCCGCTCGGGCGTGGTCGCGACCCTCATGCCGGCCGCTTCCTTCTTCCTCAAACTCGGAAAGTTCGCTCCGGCGCGGAAGATGATCGACGCGGGTGTGGCCCTGGCCCTTGGATCCGACACTAACCCGGGCGGCGGCTTGTCCTCGTCGATGCCCTTCGCGATGACGCTCGCATGTTTCGGGATGGGGCTCTCGCTCGAGGAAGCGCTTTCCGCCGCCACGATCGGCAGCGCCACGAGCGTCGGCCTCGTGAACGAAGTGGGGACCATCGAAGTCGGCAAACGAGCCGACCTCGTGATCCTGAACAGCGACCGGCTGCTCGACCTCGTCCGGCTGGGCGAGAACCCGGTGGCCCGGGTCATCGCGAACGGAAGGCTTGTCCGACCTTAGAAATTCAGCCGAGCCTGAAGCTCGATACGCCGGTTGCCCGCCTCGCCACCGCCACCGCCGCCGCCAAAGCCGCCAGGCCCAAAGCCCATGAAGAAGCCGGCAAGCGAGGTTGACTGTCCAAATTGAGGCGAGGTCAGGTTGCCAACCGGCGCGGCCGCGTTCGTTCGATCGAACAGGTTGCTCACGCTGATGGAGATCGTGAGCCCGGGGCCGCCGCCCGGCCCGCCCCCGCGCATTCCACCCA
>Ga0163152_10003844_pt1 | contig 19134 bp, 12 predicted proteins | sample OliLakLV19MP8IB2_FD_148635 | JGI IMG/M metagenome (GOLD analysis project Ga0163152, IMG submission 148635) | Freshwater microbial mat bacterial communities from Lake Vanda, McMurdo Dry Valleys, Antarctica - Oligotrophic Lake LV.19.MP8.IB-2 | ecosystem: Environmental > Aquatic > Freshwater >...
TCTCAACCCTCCGCAAACATGGACTCCCCGTCCTCGAATACCTCCGCCTCGCCCTCGAGGGCAAACCTTTCTTGCCTCAGGGCGTTAAATCTACCTGAGTAGTTACAAAAATTTACGGAAGAGGTGTCTTCAGCCGAGACGAAAAAGACGGGGAGCGGCGACGCGCGGCGTCCTCCGCCGGGTGGACATTAGTTTCTGGAATGATGGAAATGACGCGCGCTTATTCTCGTCCAAAAAAACGCCAGTTTCCTGTCAGACACTATTTAAGGGACACTACACTAGTTAGAATCCCGCAGATAAAAATCGTAAGTGTATTCCAGTCCTTTTTCCCAGGGAACAAGTACTTGATATCCCAGTCTGGTTTCTGCTTGCGAGATGTCCGCGCACGATGCGCGGATGTCGCCGCTTCGAGCCGGCTGGAACCGTGGTTCCAGATTTCGACCGCTGATTTTGCTCAAGGCTGCAATCAAATCAAGGAGAGTGATGCTGCGACCGCTGCCGATGTTGAAAACTTTTCCAGCCACGTTTTCAGAGCTCCCTTGCGCGGCCAGCAGGTTGGCGTGGACGACATTTTTGATGTAAACAAAATCGCGGGACTGAAGTCCGTCGCCGAATATGACCGGCTCCTTGTTTTCTTTGAAAACTGTGCAAAATTTTGCGATCACACCGGAGTAAGGCGAATCGAAACTCTGGCGAGGGCCGAAGACGTTAAAATATCGGAAACAAACGGTCTCCAGTCCGTAAAGGGAGTGGAAGATGTGGGCGTATTTCTCTGCGGCATATTTCTGCAAGGCATAAGGTGAAAGGGGGGAGGGGGCCTGGATTTCAGCCTTAAATTCATCGGCGCTCTCACCGTAAATTGCGGACGAAGAAGCAAATAAAAAACGCCTGATTTTGTGCTCCCTAGCGGCCAGTAGCAGTTTTAGGGATGCGGAAAGATTCTCCTCGTTCGTCTTCCACGGTTTGGATACAGAAACGGGAACCGAGGGGAGCGCAGCTTGGTGAAAAACCCAGTCACAACCTGGCATGATTTTCGAGATCAAATCATCGTCACTGATCTCTCCACGAACGAAATCGATGGAATCACTAGGCCTGGCCCAGCCCAGGTTTTTTTCTGTTCCAAGACTTAAATTGTCCAGGACCACCACGCTTCCGCCCTGTCGGCAGATTTCCTCCGCAATGTGTGATCCAATAAACCCGGCGCCGCCGGTGACCAGAGCTTTCATGGGGATAAATCTAGTCTTTTAAAGTGCGAATTCTCAAGGGTTTGTTGATATGGATCGCATAAAACAACGCCGTGGAGCGGGTTTGCTGAAGCATCCAAATATTTTCAAAACAATCGTTGACCTTTTTGGAAACCTTCCTATGTTCTACCTCCCTTCGCCGGAACCTGGAAAACCAGTTCAGACGAAGCTGGGAAGATGTTCGGTTTTTCTGAAAACCAACACTCAAAAGAAACTTTAAAAAGTTTTACAAGAGTGTTGACGAAATGAAAAAAAGAAATATGTTCTCGGTCCCCTGAGAAAGGGGGTTCAAGACAGAAGGTTGAGAAGCTGGAAAGTTTTGGACTGAGCTCTTTGAAAATTGAATTGTGCGATAGAAGAAGAAGAAAGAACCGCCTCCTGAAGTAGTTTTGGTGTAAAAGCCGGGATGAAGCAGGAGGAAAAAATCAAAAGTAATTGAGTGGTTAAACTGACCAAATTGGTTTAGCTACGGATTAAACTTAAAGTAAAATTATACGGAGAGTTTGATTCTGGCTCAGAACGAACGCTGGCGGCGTGGATAAGACATGCAAGTCGAACGCAATTCAAGAGGTAGCAATATTTCTTGGGTTGAGTGGCGCAAGGGTGCGTAACACGTGGGCAATTTGCCGTAAAGTTTGGGATAACTTGCTGAAAGGTGAGCTAATACCGGATGTGATTATTGGGAGGCATCTTTTAATAATCAAAGTTGGGGACCGCAAGGCCTGACGCTTTACGATAAGCCCGCGGCCTATCAGCTAGTTGGTGAGGTAACGGCTCACCAAGGCTAAGACGGGTAGCTGGTCTGAGAGGACGACCAGCCACACTGGAACTGAGACACGGTCCAGACACCTACGGGTGGCAGCAGTCGAGAATTTTTCTCAATGGGCGAAAGCCTGAAGGAGCGACGCCGCGTGGGGGATGAATGGCTTCGGCCCGTAAACCCCTGTCATTTGCGAACAAACCTTATTATTTAAAAGATGGTGAGCTGATTGTAGCGAAAGAGGAAGGGACGGCTAACTCTGTGCCAGCAGCCGCGGTAATACAGAGGTCCCAAGCGTTGTTCGGATTCACTGGGCGTAAAGGGTGCGTAGGTGGCGGGGTAAGTCTGATGTGAAAGCTTCGAGCTTAACTCGAAAATGGCATTGGATACTATTCAGCTAGAGGTTTGGAGGGGGGACTGGAATTCTCGGTGTAGCAGTGAAATGCGTAGATATCGAGAGGAACACCGGTGGCGAAGGCGAGTCCCTGGACAACACCTGACACTGAGGCACGAAAGCTAGGGGAGCAAACAGGATTAGATACCCTGGTAGTCCTAGCCGTAAACGGTGCACATTTGCTGTAAGAGGAATCGACCCCTTTTGTGGCGTAGCTAACGCGTTAAATGTGCCGCCTGGGAAGTACGGTCGCAAGATTAAAACTCAAAGAAATTGACGGGGGCCTGCACAAGCGGTGGAGTATGTGGCTTAATTCGATGCAACGCGAAGAACCTTACCTGGCCTTGACATGCATTTAGTAGAAGGGTGAAAGCCTGACGAGGTAGCAATACCAGGATGCACAGGTGCTGCATGGCTGTCGTCAGCTCGTGTCGTGAGATGTTGGGTTAAGTCCCGCAACGAGCGCAACCCCTATGTCCTGTTGCCACTCAAACGAGAGTTTGGAGCACTCTGGACAGACTGCCTCGCTTAAACGAGGAGGAAGGTGGGGATGACGTCAAGTCAGTATGGCCCTTACGGCCAGGGCTGCACACGTACTACAATGCCCGGCACAGAGGGAAGCAAGACTGCAAAGTGGAGCAAATCCCTAAAAACCGGGCCCAGTTCAGATTGTCGTCTGCAACTCGACGGCATGAAGTTGGAATCGCTAGTAATGGCGCATCAGCTACGGCGCCGTGAATACGTTCCCAGGCCTTGTACACACCGCCCGTCACATCATGAAAGCCGGTTGTACCCGAAGTCGCTGAGTTAACCGCAAGGAGACAGGTGCCGAAGGTATGGCTGGTGATTGGGATGAAGTCGTAACAAGGTAGCCGTAGGGGAACCTGCGGCTGGATCACCTCCTTTCTAAGGAGATAAGACGTCATATGGGTTAAAAACCAGATGACTAGGTCGATTCTGAAACGAAAGTTTTGGAATAAGTAAAAAAAGGGTTTGATCGGAAGCTATCGCACAATTCAATTTTGAAAGAGATTTGATCTTTGGAAGTGAAATCAGAATGGATCGTAACTCCCTCTGACCGCTGAGGCTGGCCCAAGGTGTCCGGAGGCGGCTAAAGGGGCTGTAGCTCAGTTGGTAGAGCGTCTGCTTTGCAAGCAGAATGTCAGGAGTTCGAATCTCCTCAGCTCCACCACTGCGAAGCAGGGAAGAAACAGGGAGCCAAAATTTGAAGTTTGGGCCTGTAGCTCAGTTGGTTAGAGCATGCGCTTGATAAGCGCAGGGTCACTGGTTCGAGTCCAGTCAGGCCCACCATTTGATTTCACAAATCTAAAATAATTTTTCCGGATGGAAAAAACATACCAGGTTTAAAAATCTGGAGGTTGAAACGATCCTGGAACTGTTCTTTGACAACTGTACATAGAGGCATAAATAATTACAATTAACGCTGAGTTTCCATCCAAAAGATGGATAAACTTTGTGATCAAGCTACTAAGAGCATACGGTGGATGCCTTGGTGCCAACAGGCGATGAAGGACGTAGCAAGTTGCGATAAGCCACGGGGAGCCGCTGAGCAGGCACTGATCCGTGGATTTCCGAATGGGACAACCCAGTTGCCTTTACCGGCAATTATTGCAGGATGAATTCATAGTCCTGCAAAGCGAGACGGGGTGAAGTGAAACATCTCAGTAACCCCAGGAAAAGAAAACGAATGTGATTCCGTAAGTAGTGGCGAGCGAAAGCGGAGAAGCCTAAACCGGGGGGATTTATCCCCCCGGGGTTGAGGGACCTTGATGTGGCAGGAGGAGGATTAGCGTAATGACTTGGAAAAGTCAGTCATAGACCGTGATAACCGGGTGCGCGAAAATCTGAGTCCGCCTAGAGGTATCCCAAGTAATGCGGTGCACGTGAAACTCTGCATGAATCCGTCCAGACCACTGGACAAGGCTAAATACTAGTTGGCAACCGATAGTGAACAAGTACCGCGAGGGAAAGGTGAAAAGAACCCCTGTTAGGGGAGTGAAATAGAACTGAAACCGTAAGCTTACAATGTGTAGGAGCCCGTAAGGGTGACTGCTTGCCTTTTGCATAATGAGTCTGCGAGTTATTGTCAGTGGCGTTAGCTTAAGTTCCTCTGGAACGGAGGCGAAGGGAAACCAAGTACGAAATGTGCGCCAAGTTGCTGGCAATAGACCCGAAGCGGAGGTGATCTACTCTTGAGCAGGTTGAAGCTGCAGTAACATGCAGTGGAGGACCGAACTCGTGAATGTTGAAAAATTCTGAGATGACTTGAGAGTAGGAGCGAAAGACTAATCAAACCCCGTGATAGCTGGTTCTCTCCGAAATCGCTTGAGGGCGAGTGTTGTGGAAGTACTCCATGGAGGTAGAGCACTGGATGGCTTAGAGTCCCCACCAGGATATCAAAACCAATCAAACTCCGAATTCCATGGATCTCAATATCACAGCAATCAGGCTGCGAGGGATAAGCTTCGTAGCCGAGAGGGCAACAGCCCAGACCGACAGCTAAGGTGCCTAAATACGATTAAGTGGAAAGGATGTGACGTTGCATAGACAGTGAGGATGTTGGCTTAGAGGCAGCCACCATTTAAACAGTGCGTAATAGCTGACTCATCGAGCGATGTCGCGCCGAAAATGATTGGCGATTAAATTGTATACCGAAGCTTCGGATTCGTGGGGTTTTCGAACCTCACGAGTGGTAGGAGAGCGTAATCAGTGCGTTGAAGCCGGACGGAAACGGAAGGTGGAGCGCTGATTAGTGAGAATGCAGACATGAGTAGCGATAAACCAGATGAGAATTCTGGTCGCCGTAAACCCAAGGTTTCCTGGGCCAGGTTCGTCCTCCCAGGGTTAGTCGGGAGCTAAGATGAGGCCGTAAGGCGTAATCGATGCACAGCAGGTTAAATATTCCTGCACCGACCGGGGTTAAGAACAGGAATGCGCAGAGAGAAAAGTGACTACGTCATCGAAAGACAGAGCCGAGGGGCAACCCAAAGCGCATCACCAGACAATCTGCCTAGAAAAGTTCCTGCTTGTTCCCCCGGTTGCCCGTACCGCAAACCGACACAGGTGGGTGGGTAGAGTATACCAAGGCGCGCGAGAGAAACCTCTCTAAGGAACTCGGCATAAATAGCCCCGTAACTTCGGGAGAAGGGGTGTCCACTTCGGTGGATCTCAGTAAAGTGGGTTTAGCGACTGTTTAACAAAAACACAGCACTCTGCCAAGTCGTCAAGACGACGTATAGGGTGTGACACGTGACCAATGCGGAAAGATCAAGGCAAGAGGTTAGCCGCAAGGCGAAGCTTTGAACCTAAGTCCCCGTGAATGTCGGCCGTAACTATAACGGTCCTAAGGTAGCGAAATTCCTTGTCGGGTAAGTTCCGACCTGCACGAATCGTGTAACGACTGAACCGCTGTCTCGGAGAGGATCTCGGCGAAATTGTAACTGCGGTGAAGATGCCGCATGCCCGCAGTAGGACGGAAAGACCCTATGCACCTTTACTGTAAGCTGATATTGTGTTCTGATTAACAATGCTTAGCGTAGGTGGGAGACTGTGAAGGCGTGGCTTCGGTTGCGCCAGAGTCGAAATGTGAAACACCACTCTTTGTTAATTAGGATTCTAACTTCTCTCTGTGAAGCCAGAAGAAGGACATTGTCTGCGGGTCAGTTTGACTGGGGCGGTTTCCTCCCAAATTGTAACGGAGGAGCGCGAAGCTTGGCTCAGCATGGTTGGCAACTATGCGTCGAGCGTATGGGTAGAAGCCAGGTTAACTGCGAGACCTACAAGTCGAGCAGATGCGAAAGCAGGCCCAAATGATCCGATGGTTGAATGTGGAATTGCCATCGCTCAACGGACAAAAGGTACGCTAGGGATAACAGGCTGATCGAGTCCAAGAGTTCACATCGACGACTCGGTTTGGCACCTCGATGTCGGCTCATCGCATCCTGGGGCTGGAGAAGGTCCCAAGGGTCCGGCTGTTCGCCGGTTAAAGCGGTACGCGAGCTGGGTTCAGAACGTCGTGAGACAGTTCGGTCCTTATCCACTGTGGGCGCAGGAAATTTGAGGGGTTCATTCTCTAGTACGAGAGGACCGAGAATGACGCACTTCTGGTGTGGCAGTTGTTCCGTCAGGAGCAGCGCTGCGTAGCCATGTGCGGAAGAGATAAGCGCTGAAAGCATCTAAGTGCCAAGCTCATCCCAAGATATGATTTCCCGGTCGTAAGACCCTGAAGACCCCCGGTAGACCACCGGGTTGATAGGTTAGGCGTGTAAGAGGAGCAATCTTTTCAGCGGACTAATACTAATCGGTCGTGAGGCTTGATCGCTTTTTTTTCATCACAATGAAAAAAGCGAATTTAAACTCAGCCAAAATTGTAGTCTTTATACTCTGTGTACAGTTTTCAAGGAACCTTTCCAACGAAGGTTCAACCACCGCTCTTTTTACATCTAAATACTTTGGAGACCTCAAAAATCTCCTCAAAACTTTTTGGTGACCATAAAGCTGTGGCCCGACCCGATCCCATCCCGAACTCGGACGTCAAACATAGCATTGCCGATGGTAGTGGTTGTATAGCTTCCGCGAGAGTAGGTCGTCGCCAAATCTTTCACTCTTAAAAACTCGGACCATTTCAGTGATCCGGGTTTTTTTGTTTTTAAACCTCATCTTCAAGATGATTTGCCGGGGGCGCAACTCACGGTTTCGGGGGGCTGAAGATTTTTGATTTTTTTTCGGGACTCTGGTTCTTTTTTCTGCCAACGTTCAGTGCGATGACACTACCGACAACTCTGCAAGGCCGACCGTTCGGCCCGCAACAATTAGCCCAAGTCCAAGCCTTACTCGACGAGGGCAACGGCCAGTGGAGTCGCTATCGCCTGAGCCGGGAACTGGCCGTGCTTTGGAACTGGCGAACAGCCCATGGGCAGCTCAAAGACATGGCGGCACGTACCCTCTTGCTCAAACTGGAAGCACAGGGCTGGATTTGTCTGCCAGCGCGCCGTATCAAATCGCCGACCCGTTCCGGTCGCCCTCCAGTGAGCGATGGGCCTGGTCTGGACGAGAGTCCGGTCCAATGTGCCTTGGAACAACTGACCCCCTTGCGTTTGCGTGAAGTCAGTCCGGCCAACCAACGACAAGAACGGGCCCAGTTGGAAGTCTGTTTGGATCGCCACCACTATCTGGGGTATCGCAGCCGGGTTGGACGAAACCTGCAATACTGGGTGTGCGATGTTGGTGGACGCCCCCTGGCCTGCGTGGTATTCGGCGCGCCAGCCTGGCAATGTGCCGCGCGGGATCGGTGGATTGGATGGAGCTCCCGCCAACGGGCTCAACAGTTGGGAGGACTCGTCAACAACACCCGATTTCTCATCCTGCCCTGGGTTCGGGTTCCTCACTTGGCCAGTCACATTCTGGGTTTGGTCAGCCGCCAGCTCCGCCTAGACTGGGAGGTCAAATACCGGGAGTCGATCTGGCTATTGGAAACCTTTGTGGATCGGCAGCGTTTTGCCGGAACCTGCTACCGTGCCGCCAACTGGACACTCTTGGGCCAGACCAAGGGCCGGGGACGTCAGGGACCTAACTGCGACGTTCTGTCCACGACCATCAAGGATGTCTATGTCCTGCCGTTGCACCGAAATTTTCGCCGCCATTTGACTGCGGCACAAAACCATCCCCAAACCAATCCCTTCCTCCCATGACCCCCAGGATGAAATGAAACCAGAAATGAACCAAAACACTGTGACACCGAACCCTCCTGACCGGTAAACTGGTCCGATTGTTCAAACCAAGGAATATCGCTAAGAGGTGCTGAAGATTGCAATAAGTGGGTGTAATCTGATCAGAACGAGAACCGCGCACAAAAAGGATCGAATTCGGAGTTCTCAAGCTGCCTGCGTGATTACAGCGCTGCGGTTCACAGAACCGCGCTCCGCCGGGGAGGTCTCCTTACATCTCACCCACTTTTAATCACGCCCCCCAGACCGTTTAGACGCTTGACGCTGGAATGTTGCAAAACTAGTTTAACCGTCCGGTTGGTGGCCATAGCTCAATGGTAGAGTCCCAGATTGTGATTCTGGCTGTTGCGGGTTCGAATCCCGTTGGCCACCCCACTTCTTCTATCTTCAGTTTCTTGAGATCACCGATAATACGCAACAATTCAGCATAAACGCGAAAAGGACTGAATGGATTTGCAGCGGGAAATCGACCAATGCATGAAGCAGGCAGCCGAATATTCCTGCAATTATCAGCCAGAACGGAATCCTCGGCCATCGTATTCCGCCTGGAATCGACCTCTTCGTCAGTAAAACGAGGAACCAAAGAATCAGCATGACCGAACCGACCAGACCAAATGTGACCAGGGTTTCCATCCAGTCGTTGTGCATCTGCCCTTCCCAGTGCTGGTTGCCCTCAAGGTATAGTTGATACAACGGATGGAAAGTGCCCGGCCCGCTCCCCAACCAGAAAAATTCCTCCACCATTTTAAGTGAATTGATATAAATCTGTTCCCGGGTGCTCATGTCGCCTTCCATCATCATTTTGAGGCGAGGTTGGAGAAGACCCCAGCTCAGGTAATTGCCCAATGCCAGAATGCCGCTGAGAACTCCAATGACAACAAACCTGCTTCGAAGAGGTTTTTCCGAATCCATCATCAGAAAACAAAATGCCGCCGCAAGGATGAGAAGTCCGGCGATGACGGAGCCTCCACGGCTGAGCGAGATGAATGGGCATGATCCAATCAGAATGATTCCCGGCAGCAATAAAACATGAGGGTTAGAACCGATTTTTTTCTGCCGTGATCTTTCTCCTGCATCTGAGTTTTTAAGAAGGAACCAAAATGCCAGCAGGAGCGGCCAGATCAGATTGAAGTATTGGGCCGCGTTTGACCGGTAGGCGTAAGGACCGAATTGGGAAGCCGCATCCTGGTTCCATCTTGGTTTGACCAAAAAAAGCAGTTTTCCGGAACCTTCAAGCCGTTGGATGATCCCCTCCAGGCCGAGCAGGGAACCGTTGATCAGAAGCATCCAAAAGAGGCGTTGCAACCGGGAAGGCAGGGGCTTGTTAAAATCCCTCGGATGAATCCCCAGCAACCAGTCCCGGATGGCCCAAAAACTCAAGGCAAGCGACAGGTAGGTAAGGAAATAAAACCAACTGCTGTTGCTGTCATAAGTATGGGGAAGCCATTTGATAAAGTTTTTGTAGTAGGTGAACAATCCCGTATCAACGGAATAGCTTGCGCGTCGGTTTAAGGCGTGGATGAGGCACCAGACCAGGATCAGGACCGTGAGGATCACGCTTGACCAAAGCCAGAGACTTTGGGCCCTTTCGGTTATCCTTGCGGGACGGACCACGGGCAAACCTTTCCTACGGAGCCACAATTTTAGAAACAAAAGAGCCCCCAATAAAAACCCTCCGATATTCATCACCCGTATGGCCCTCTCCTCGGTGCTTCCGAAAAACCAGGGACTAAGGACGATCATGCAATAAAGCAAAACCTCGGTCAGGATTTCGCAGCTGGCGTAAAACCGTATTTTATCGTGTTTAGAAGGCACTTTGGTCTTCAGGAGGTTCTGCTTTTCTTCAGGCTAGCGAATCAACGAAAGAGGAATCTGCTCAAATGTGATACGTAGTTTTTTGGATCGGTGCAGGAAGAAGATTAGAAATCTCAAGCCGGTTGACGTTCAGCTGAAACATTTTCCTGCTCTGCTGGAATCTGCACCGGGAGCCGGTGGAGAGCCTCCCATTTTTTAACGGCCACGATCCAACTTTCAGCAATCAACTCGCTCATCAATTCAAATTCCTTTTCCGGCATACGCTCCCGATCGGCAAAAAACTTCAGCGTCATCTTGGGAACATGCGGCAGATTGTGGTCGATCTCCTGCAAACCCTGACCGTTGCCGGTTAACGATGGAGAAACCCACCGATGCACCCTGTCGTTGAGGAAAAGTTCAATTTTGGAAAAGCCGACCCGGTGAACAATAAAGTTCAGGTCATTCCACAAGGATTGTATCGATTCGCAACGTTCCGCCTCCATCTCTATCCAGCGACAAAAAACCAGGGTGTATTGGGTTTTTTTTCTCATCTCGAGGGAATTGCCCAGCACCTTGCCCACCGAGAACCATTCCCGGCTGAAATCAAATTTTCGGGCGGCAATAAGTGTCACGAAACAAACAACGCCAAAAACCAGAGGAAGCCATTGTTCTTTCAGCATAAACACCGCAAACGCGGCGCTCAAAAAAACGAGGGAAAATCCATAGAGCACAAGCACGGTCCGGGTTCTTGAAAGACCCATCTCCTGCAATCGGTGGTGGATGTGTTTTTTGTCTGGCCTGAACATCGGAAGTCCTTTCAAACCCCGGCGGAGTATGGCCAGACAGACATCAATGATTGGCAAAGCGAGCGCAAAAGCCGGCGCCACCAGCGCGGCTGTGATGGTTCCTTTGTGGGAGCTGACAATGGACAGAAGGCCGATGACAAATCCAAGAAAATAGGCCCCGCTATCGCCCAGATAAATTTTTGCCGGTGGAAAATTGTAGAGCAGAAAACCGAGCAGGGCACCGCACAATCCCACGGCCGAGACAAGAGGCAAACCACCGACACCCGAGGTGGCGTAGATCAGGAGCGCCATCAGGAAAAAGCCGATTCCACCGGCCAGACCGTCAATGCCATCGATGAGGTTGATCACATTGGTGATCGCCACCAACCAGAGCACCGTGATGGGAAGTCCGATCCAGCCAAGGTTGATGGTCATTCCGTTAAAGGGATTTTTAAACTGGGTGATTTCAATGCCGCCAAAATAAGCCAGGCTCGCAATAATGATCTGGCCGGCCAGCTTCTTTTTTGCCCCCAGAGGTTTGAGGTCATCCACCAGCCCCAGCAAAAACATGAGCAACGCCGTGCCAAAGATGGTCAGTTCCTGGCGGTGTCTTTCAGCACCGGCGGGAAAATAGAAAAATGAGATGAGGGCGATGCCAAGAAATGCAAAAGCCAGGGAGACTCCGCCCAGTCTTGAAATCGGGGTGATATGGGTGTGGTGAAATTGATTTGAGGCCGCCGCAGCGAACCGTTTTAAAAGTATGCGGATGGAAATGCACACAATTCCAAAAGCGATCACCGCGATCAAAATGGCTGTGGTCAAGTCCATATCAACTCAACCCTAGCAGTTTTTTCAGGCTCTTTGGAAATCTTTTTTTTCCTGAAAGAGTTTGTGAAAACTCTCCACCGCTCCTGTTACGGAAAGGTTTTTGGCCGTTCTTGCCGCATTCCTTTGCATGGTTTTCAGAAATTCTTCATTCTCCGACAGCTTGATGAGTGCTGCCACTAGGCCCGGTACATCGCCATTCTTGATGGTCAATCCAGTTTGGGTGCTCAAAAGCAGGGAAGCCGCTTCACACTTTTCCGGGCCGATGAACAAGCAGGGCTTTTCGGAGGCCAGGATGCCATAAACCTTGCTGGGAATCACCAAGCCCAGCATCTCTTCTTTCATGGTGGCCAGATGAACATCCGCCGATCTCAAGGCCTGATAGAGATCTTCGCTTTTCACTGGTGGCAGGAAAAGCATGTTGGTCAGGTTTTTTATTCCGGCGGATTGGTGGACCTTCGCAAAACCTGCTCCTTCGCCGATGATGACAAAACGAAGCTCCGGCTTCGATTCTTTCAAAATTTCTGCTGCTTCCAGGATTTCAGTGAACGTATGAGCCAGTCCAATATTACCTGAATACATGACCACAAACCTGCCCGAAAGGTTGTGATCCATCCGGAATCGACCGTCATCGGCTCTTTTCTTATCTGTCAGAGCCCAATTCGGGATAACCCTGATTAGGCGGGGATCAACCCCGCGTGCTTGAATGCGGCTTTTCATGCAATGCCCCACCGCGACAATGCGGTCCTGACGTTTGAGCGCCCAGGTTGAAAGCGTTCTTAAAAGTTTCGCTTTAAACCCGTCTTTTTTGATCACACCGACCACCTCCGCCACCTCGGGATAAAGATCCTGAGCCCAATGAATCAGTTGTTGGTTTTTGCGTTTGAGCAACGGGGAAAGTAGAAGGTGAAGCGGGGGATCGGTCATGGTGATGATAACATCGACCCGGCCGATTCGAAGAGCGCGCCAAAGAAACGCGGGATAGACGGAAAGGTAGGACAAAGCCCGTCTCAGAAGGCTGGACCGGCTGTAAGGCAACACCTTGACCCTGTCAATGGTGACCCCTTGAAGCTTGGAGACGACCGGATCAGTGCCGTAACGGGCTGTAAGTATAGTTACCTGGAAGCCTCGTTGCGCAAGGGCTTCGGCCAGTTCGGCCAACAATTGACCGGTGGCACCGGAAACGGGGGGATAAACACGGTTGATAAAAAGGAGGGTAGGAGCCACGAAGTCGAACCTAATCAAGTCTAACACAGGGTGGCGGTGATCCCCCATCCAAAGCCCACTCATAAACTTCTCGCAATTCGGCGGTGACTTTTGGCCAAGTAAAACTTGTTTGCACCAACTGCCGGCCCTTTTCGCCCATCGCCCGCCGGTCGGCATCCGACATCAAAAACAGTTGCAGAATGCCATCTTTTATCGCGTCCGGATTGGTTAAAATCTTGATTGCAGCTCCCCTGTTGAATCCGGTTTCAAGGTTGCATTCAGGAGTCATGACGACAGGATGGCCGTAAGACCAGGCTTCCAACACCACCATTGGCAGCCCTTCACTAAACGAGGGCATGACGAAACCGCTGCAATGTTGATAAGCAGCCGCTTTCTCCTCGCCATAGAGGGGGCCGACTAATTTTGCAGAGTTTGAAATCCCCAGATCCCGAATGGCCGTTTGAAGTTCGGCCTCGTGACCATTTTGATCCCAGCCCGCAATTGCCAGCATCCAGTCCCTGGATCGGGTTGGCTCCTGTGATTGCAAAGCGGCCCAGCCTTGTAAAAGGTTCTTCAGACCTTTTTTCGGATGAAGCCTTCCCAGATAAAGCAAAACTTTCAGATTTGAAAATGACCCGGGCCTGTGAAGCAAATTGTTTGAAAGAATTTCCACTCCGTTGGGAATAACGCAAACCGGATTCTTCAAGCCATAACGGCGAACTGCAATTCTTTCGGACTCGGTGTTGACATGAAGGCATGCCGCCCCCCTTTGGGCCGCCCCGTCGTAAAGCAAGGTTGCAATTCTTTTCTTCCATCGCGAAATGCTGAGCGCCCACGGATCTAACATGCCATGTGTGGATATCAGGTAGGGGTGATTTGTCCGCTTTTTCCATCGGTAGGCCGCGGCCGCGGGATACATCCAGATCCCGTGAACGTGAGCAACGTCAGTATCAAACTTCTCGAGCTGCACCAAAAATTGCGGTGAATAGCCTAATTGTTTGGGACCCATATGATCCAATAAAACCGGAACGATCGGGCTCCAACATCCAAGGTCGTCGTCGGAGAAAGGATCTCTGATGGCGGCCACCTGAATTTTGCAATCCATCGCGGCGCTATGACGAGCGAGTTGTCTTCCTATTTCGAACAAGCCTCCCGCGAGGCGCGAAATGGTTGGAAGAAGATATTGAATTCTCATCGAACAACAACTGGTTAACTGTCTAAATATCGAGGGTCAAGAAATCCTTTTCTTGCAAGAGGCCCTTTTCATAAATTGTGCGCCCGGATCAGATGCCTGGATAGCAGGCTTCCCCGCTTCCCAGCCTTGGTGGCGATCGAGATGCAGTTCTTAAGCGAGTTGGCAAAACGTTCCGGAGACCATTCGTTGATTTTTTTGAGGCTATGGATGGACATGTCGTGGCGCTGAAGTTCCGACATGGTCGCCACCTTTAACATCTTCTGCGACATTTCCTGTGTATCGAGTGGATCAAAAATAAATCCATTGCACCCGTGTTCAACGAGTTCTGGAACACAACCGCAATTGCGAGAAACCAAAACTGGCAGGCCCGAAGCCATGGCTTCGTTCACAACCAATCCCCACTGTTCAACGGTGCTGGCGTGAATGAACGCGCCTGCGAACGCGTAGTACGCCGGTAATTCCTCATACTGTTTAAAGCCGGGAAAGACCACTTTCCCCTGAAGGCCCAATCGAGAAACAAGACTTTCTAACTCCAATCGCAGGGGGCCGTCACCCAACATGACGAGAGGCCAGGGATTAGAATCGCTGAGCTTTGTATAGAGGGCGTAAGCTTCAATGAGCCGGTTGAGATTTTTTTTCTCAACAAACCGGTTGGAGGCAAGGAAATAGGGCTGGGAAAAGTTCTTCGTTTCCTCAAGCAAAGAAGTATCCGACCTCAACTTTTTCGCGGCTGCCGTGAAGTAAGCATTGTCCACCGCATCGTAGCCCAAAAGAATTCGTTCCCGAGGAAAGCCCAGTTCGCAGAGATATTCCGCGTGCCGTGATCCACCGACAAGAGCGGCAGAAAAAGCCCCAACGATCTGGCGTTTGACGAATTCCTTTATCAGATCTCTCGGGGAATCGTTCTTTGCACTCTCGGACATCAGAATGGCGGGTGTATCAGTGGACTGGCACCACTGGAGTGCGCCAAGGGAGGCTTTTCCGGTCCAACCCGGAATTGCGACCGCCGAGGGGGCAATTTCAGCCAGTTTTGCTTTCAGCCCGTTGGCAGCTTCGCGGCGAGTCAGCTTTTCTTTGTTGACCCCGCCAAAGATAGTGATGCGGCGAAATGGGGGGACGGCTTCCAACTTATTCCACTGATAAGTTGAATCCTCACTGCAAAGTTCCAGTGCGACTGTGGAAAACAAACTCTGGCATGCAGTCAGCCTGGCCCAATGATAAGGGCCGATCCGGTCGAATAGTACGGCGACAGTGTGGGAACTCATGATTTCAACTCTGGTCCTGTCTCAACCGGTGAAATTTCGACATCTTCAGCCGTCGCATTGGGAAGAAAATACCGATAATTCCAAACCACCAACACGCAAGGCCAGAACGACATGCCGAACCAAGCATAAACTCCCGGCAAATCGCCACCCCTTAATAGTGGAAGCAGCGCCGCACAAAGACAGCCGCGGAGAAGCAATCCTTTGAAAGGATTTATTCTTGCGCTTCTTATCATCAGTTTCGCCAGCACAAACCCATAGAGCACTGAAATAATAACAACCCCAAAAACCCCGCCCTCCTCAAAAAAAGACCCGAAAATACTGGGGGAAATCCCTGTGGTCGCACCATCATCCGAGTACAGGCCGAGCCTGTTCATGTAACCCCCGACTGGTTTGTTCTTCCACAGAAATCGGGGAATCGGTCTGGTCAGGATTTCCAGATGCTCGCGTCCGTAGCGGAAATCCAGGCGGTTGGGGTAAACTTGCTGAAGCATCACAAACCCGTCCAGCATGTTGGCATCGGTGGCAAAAATCACACGCTCCCAGACGGCCTGTCTCATCTGCTGATCGCTTCCAGGCTTCCTCAGGGCGCCTGCGGTGCCAAACAACACCGCCGCAACGGAGCCGCCGACAAGAAATATTCTCAATCGCTGCCTGATCTCCAAATCGGAGGTGGCAATGATTGTTCCGGCAATAACCCACCCGAGAAACTGAAACCGTGTGGTCGGATTGTAGGTGCTGACCGCGATTAAAATGAGTGCGATCAGAGCAAAACGTTTTCTTCCCAAACTTGGAAATGAGCCTGATTTCCAGGTGGCAAAAATTAGGATCGCCATTCCGATCAGGGAGAACGGGAACAAAAAGAGGTAACCGCTGACTTCGAAAGCCGCGGATTTTCCAGCAGCCATCTGAATCGCCACGGACGCCCTTGTGTAAATGACTAAGGGCAGGGCCAATGCAGTGAGCAAAAGGGTGGCAAATCCGAGCCGACGTGAGAGTTCTTCGTTCAAAACCACGGTTTTCGTTCGCAAAACTTCACCCTGGGTGAGCATGTAGGTTGTCAGGAGAATGGTCTGGCCCAGAACCGCCATGGTCATGGCGGATACGGACATGTCAGCCGTGACTTGCTGAAAAATTCCGAACGATTTCAGTGATACTCCCGGGGTCCACTCCCATTTTAGCACCCAATAGCGGATGGAAAAGACATAGAAGAGAAATCCACTTGCGATCAGAGGCAGCTCGTCATATCTCCTGAGGAACCAGACGAAGGTGCCGATCAGCCAGAAAATCTGAACCGACGTGGAGAAAAGCGGGTCGATTTGCATTTGGTTAAGGGACCTTTAAGAACCTGGCTTTGTTTTCAATAATTGCGTTCAAGCCGGATCCCAAAGCCTGTAAGGTAAATCTTTCCGTAACTTTTGTGTTGTCCGACCACCGTTTCAGATTTTCCGGAAACTTTATGCAGTGGGCCAGGGCTTCACGAATCGAGTTTTTTGAGACATCGTTCAAGAGCCATCCATTGTAATCATGCTGAACCACTTCGCCACAAAACTTTGAGGCGATGATCGGCAGCTTCCAATTTTGGGCCTCGAGTTGAGTCAGTCCAAAACCATCGGAATGAGTGGGGAATAAAAAAACATCAGCATCACGATAATATTGTGAGGTCCGGCTTCGCGGCACTCCACCCATCCAGCGGATGTGAGCCCGGTTTAAAAACTCCCTGGGTACATCAAAGCCTGGATTGCCCACAAACCAGAATTCCACCGGTGAGTCATCATCGTCCCCAATCGCCGCCAATACTTCCGCCATTCCTTTCCGCAAAATTATCTGACCAAGAAACAAGACCTTAAGGGGCCGGTCCTTGGAAAAAGACCCAGGGTAAACACGGTCAAATGTTTGCCTCTCTTCTTCATACGACAAAGGGATGACATGAAGCCTTTCCGCCGGCATTCCCACCTCCGTCAAAGCTGTTTTTGACCATTCAGAATTTACAACGATATGATCCGCGATTTCACATTCCTGCCGCCAAAGCTTCCAGTAATCTCTGGGAGCCGGCTTCCAGCTTGTTGATATTGTGGGGTTGGATTGTTCGAGTTTCGACACAATTTGTTCCTCCCTTTCTGCGGGATCGATCTGGCCCAGCACAGTTTTCCAACCTTGTTTCCTGGCAAAACGAAACAGCTCCAGAGCGGTGTAACTATAGCTGAACAGACAAAAGTTTTTTCCCGGGGTCGCCGCGGCCACACCCTCCAACCGCCGGATTGCCTGCCTTTGAAACCATGCGTTTCGCTTCATGATTTGTTCCCAGCCCGAAAGCCGTCGGATTTTGGAGGCAATTTCAAAGGTGATCGCAGAACTGTTCCAGGATAGAACTTGACAACTCGGAACATCCTTGTGGAACCGTTCCCCCAATCCTGTCTTGGCAAGCGGAAAATCACCCGGAGGCACCCAAAATTCGGTGATCAAATGTTTCAGGAGACCGTGCTGATGCAGAGCCCGTGGGATCGAGTAATGCTCACGAGCGCCCAGTTGGGCGCATATCCATTGGATTGAGGAGGTTTTCATGCCGAAATGTCCGGACTTGCAGAATCTCCAGGTAGTCTCATTCGAACGGGCTGACGGTTCAGAAAGTGGCGCTCGCAAATCCAGAAGCAACCGAGCGCGAATGCGAGAGCAGACAAGCCTCCAGCCACTACCATCCATCCATGAAGCGGTCGCGATCCGAGCATGGCAAAAGTGACAGCGGAAACTAAGACCAGGACGGGAAAATGAATAATATAAACGCTGTAAGAGGCGATCCCAAAAAACTCCAGCAACCGCAACAATTGAAGACGAAAAAGGTTTGGTGGCATGGAGGCGAAGCCGAGGACCAGACCTGCTGACGCGATGGCGTTCAAAATAAGCTGACCTCCCTGGAAGGAAACACCGGCGGCGATTGGAAAAAGCAGCAGGCTCAAACAAAAGTACGCTCTCGCACGGAGTTTTTTGGCTAACACCATTTCCGCCAGACCCGCGCCGAGGATCCATAGGGGATAATACCAGATCACGGAAGAAACAAAGGGAATGGACGGAAAGACGGAGGCGCTCACGAACAGAAAAATGATACATCCATACGCCACAAAGCCGCTATGGAGCCTGAGTTTGAGCCAGATCGGATACAGCAGATAATAACACACTTCGTATGCGAGGGACCAAAGAGGTCCGTTGCTGCCAAAATCTTTGCCTGCTGCACTCGGAAGAAAAAATAATGCGGGAAGCACATTGGCCAAACCAAGTCCCTTCTTGCTAAAGTTTTCGTCGAGCAATCGGTCGCCCACGAGCCCTTGGTACAGAGGTGGGTAAATAGATCGACCTGCAGCATCCAGAACGACGGTAATCAAAAGCGCAAATAAATAAGCCGGAACAAGTCTGTGTACTCTGCGGGCAAAGAATCTTACAACTTCGTTTTTCACCTTTTCGCTGGCCCCCAGGCGCTGGGCGTTTTTGAAATGGATGAAAAATCCGCTCAGCAGAAAAAACACCATCACAGCCTCGTGTCCATATCTCAACAACGCGCCGGCGTAGGAGATCGGAATTTCCCAGACTGCATGTGGAGAGGCGGACCATGCGCTGTGCCCCGCCCATAAAAGCCATCTCGCGTGACCAAACAACACGTAAACAGCCAGCAAGCCTCTTAAAATATCCAGCCCGCGCAGGTTTAAGCCTTGATGCGATATTCCAATCATTTGACACCACGCTGGATGGCCGATGTGGCATTCGTTTTCGAAGATGTCTTCAAGAGAGGAAAATCGGAGATTCAGAAAGTTTCCGACCGGCAATCAGGGCCTGGGACCGCAATCTCTCCAAACAATGTTGGAGCATGAACAAAGCCCAGGTCCTGTACCAACTGCCGAGGTATAGCCCGGTATCCTTGGTGGACTTT
>Ga0163152_10003846_pt1 | contig 19134 bp, 14 predicted proteins | sample OliLakLV19MP8IB2_FD_148635 | JGI IMG/M metagenome (GOLD analysis project Ga0163152, IMG submission 148635) | Freshwater microbial mat bacterial communities from Lake Vanda, McMurdo Dry Valleys, Antarctica - Oligotrophic Lake LV.19.MP8.IB-2 | ecosystem: Environmental > Aquatic > Freshwater >...
GCGGAGCTCGCTCCGCTGCGGTTAGCGAACCCCCGCACGAGTCGTCAACGGCCTTGCCCAGTTGCTTGCGCCAGTGATTGCGCCAGTGATTGCGCCAGTGATTGCGCCAGTGATTGCGCCAGTGATTGCGCCCGCGGGATAGCTAGACCGCGCTTGAACCTGCAGCAGCGCGCTGCAGACGATCTGTAATCGCCTCCCACGCGGACTCATTCGGCGGCAACTCTGCTTGCAGGGCGTGTGCGCCACGCGCGTCCAGTTCGCGCAGAGCCGCGTAGAAACCTCGTGCGTAGCGCTGCGGATCGCGCGGCAGGGCGATGCCAGATACTCCAGCAGGCAACTCGCCAATTGCCAGCACCTGCACGTCTTCGAGCTTGGCCGACAAACCATCGCGCGAACAGAGGTACAAGGGCGTACGCGGCGCGTAATGCTTCTCAAGCGCGCCGGGAACGCGCGGTGCTTGCTTATCGCTAGGGTCCGCAGCAGCACTAAGGCCAAGACGCTCGGCGGTCAACATGCCTGGCCGCAAAATGCGCGCAACTCCGTGACTGAGATCAACGATCGTGCTCTCGATACCCACCGCGCAGTCGCCACCGTCCAGCACGATGGGGACTTCCTCAGCAAACTCGCTGCGCACGTGCGCAGCACGGGTTGGGCTGATGCGACCAAAACGATTCGCCGAAGGCGCGGCCAGACCGCCCGCAAACGCGCTCAGGACCGCAAGCGCCAGCGGGTGCGCGGGAATACGCAGCGCGATCGTGTCTTGACCACCCGTGACCTCAAGCAGCACATGCTGCGCACGCTTGAGCACCATGGTGAGCGGGCCGGGCCAATACGCTTCAGCCAAGCGCCACGCCGCATCAGGAATGTCGCGCGCAAATTCCGACAAATACTGGGGCGATGGCAGATGCACGATTAGCGGGTGATCGGCGGGCCGTCCTTTCAATGCGAACACACGCCGAACCGCCGCCGGATTGCGCGCATCGGCGGCGAGGCCGTACACAGTTTCGGTGGGCAAGCCGATGCACTCACCGCGGCGCAAGGCAGCGACAGCTTCCGCAATCTGATCCCGGCTGATGGATTGTTCACTCATCGCCGCAGTTTAACGGGGTGTGCTGTCAGCCCGAGCATTGCTGGCAGCGGCCGCGGCCGCGACAATGCGCATTCGTTTTGACAGATGAACCTCACAGGACCGGCCCGCACATGACCATTCTTCGAATGTCCGACGTGAACCTCGCCGGCAAACGCGTGCTCATCCGTCAGGACCTCAACGTTCCCATCGTCGACGGCCAGGTGACTTCGGATCAACGCATTCTGGCCTCCCTGCCGACGCTGCAATTGGCACTTGCCAGTGGCGCGGCGGTGATGGTGACCTCGCATCTGGGGCGTCCGACGGAAGGCGTTTTTTCTGAAGCGGATTCGCTTGCGCCGGTAGCGGCGCGCCTGTCCGAACTGCTGGAGCGCGAGGTGCCACTGTTGCGCGACTGGGTCGATGGCGTGAGTGTGCAGCCCGGCGAGATCGTGCTGCTCGAGAACTGCCGGATGAATCGCGGTGAAGGCAAAGACGATGCCGAACTCGCTGCGAAATACGCCGCGCTGTGCGACATCTTCGTGATGGACGCGTTCGGCACCGCGCATCGAGCCCAAGCCAGCACCCACGGCGTCATTCGGGTGGCCAAAATCGCCTGTGGCGGGCCACTGCTGATGGCCGAGCTGGACGCCTTGGCCAAGGCGCTCAAGGAACCGGCGCGGCCGCTGCTTGCCATCGTCGCGGGCTCCAAGGTTTCCAGCAAGCTCGAACTGCTCGCCAACATGGTGTCACGCGTCGATCAGCTGATCGTCGGCGGCGGTATTGCCAACACCTTCCTTGCAGCGCTGGGTTATCCCGTCGGCATATCGTTGTACGAGCCGGATTTGCTCGATACAGCACGTCGCATTCTTGCCGATGCCAAGGCGCGCGGCGCCGAGATTCCGCTGCCCACCGATGTCGTTGTCGCACCCCGATTTGCAGCTGACGCGCCCGCCACCATCAAGCCCGTCGAAGCAGTCACTGCGAACGACATGATTCTCGATATTGGGCCCGCGACCGCGGCGAGTTATGCCGAACTGATCGCGTCCGCCGGCAGCGTGCTCTGGAACGGCCCCGTCGGCGTGTTCGAGTTTGACGCCTTCGCCAATGGCACGGCGGCGGTGGCGCACGCCATTGCGAGCGCTGCCGCATTCTCGATTGCCGGCGGCGGCGACACCTTGGCTGCCGTCGACAAGTACGGCGTTGCAGACGGGATTTCCTACATCTCGACCGGTGGTGGCGCTTTTCTTGAGTTCTGCGAGGGCAAGGTGTTGCCCGCCGTGGCGGCGCTGGAGGCTCGCGCGGGCTAGCCCTGCATCACTCGGTGGAAGGCTCTGACCACTCGCGTGCGAGCAGGCCAAACACCATCGAGTGCTGGATTTCGCCGGCGCTACAGAATCGTTCGCGCAGGAGACCTTCTGCCTGAAAGCCGAGTGCGCGCAAGAGCTTTTCTGAGCGCGCATTGCGCGGCTCGATGTCGGCCTCGATGCGATGCAGTTGCAGGTCGTCGAATGCCCAGCCCAAGGCCAACGAAACCGCCTCGCGGGCCAAGCCGCTGCCTTGTCGGGCAGGTGACAGCGCATAGCCAACGCCGGCTCGCAAATGCTGCGGCTGCAGGTCGTAAAGCGTGCAGGTGCCAATCATCGAGTCGTCAATGCGATCAGCGATGATCCAATTGAGCAATTCGCGCTTCACGAAGCCGTCGATGATGCTTTGGATGTAGACGATGGCTTCGTTGCGTTCGAGCATGGGTTCGCGACTCCAATAGCGCATGACATCCGGGTCGGAGAACAACCCGAACAGCGGGTCGATATCTTCGGCTTGCGGGGCGCGCAAACGCACGCGTTCGCCCTCCAGCCAAGGCAACCCATCCAAAGCGGCCAGGTGTTCATGAATACGTTTGCTGCGTTCGGCGAGTCGCATTGTTGGCGTCCGAAAGGTGGGCAGTGGTGTGCTAGCGTGATGCACAGACTAAAGCCTTGAAGACGCGACCATGAACACGCCGATGCGCCGCACCAAAATTGTCGCCACGCTGGGCCCCGCATCGGATCCGCCGGGAGTGATCGACGCGCTCATAAGCGCGGGCGTCAATGTCGTGCGCCTCAATTTTTCCCACGGCACCGTCGATCAGCATGCGCAACGTGTCGCCAGCGTGCGCAACGCAGCGGCGCGCATTGGCCGTGAAGTGGGCGTGCTGGCTGATCTGCAAGGTCCGAAGATACGCATCGAGAAGTTCGCCAACGACAAAGTCCTGCTGACCGCCGGGCAGACCTTCGTTCTCGACTGTCGTGATGGCGCACCGGAGGGCGATAACACACGCGTCGGTTGCAGCTATCTCGGCTTGCCCAATGACGTTAATACCGGCGATACGTTGTTGCTGGACGACGGTTTGATTGCGCTGCGGGTGGATGCGGTTGTGGGGGTTGAAATCCACACCACGGTGCTCACCGATGGCGCCTTGTCGAATCGCAAGGGCTTGAACCGACTCGGTGGCGGTTTGTCGTTGGGTGCGCTGACCGACAAGGATCGGCAAGATATCCGTCATGCGGCGGCGCTTGGCGTCGACTTCATGGCGGTCAGTTTTTGTCGCAGTGCCGCAGACATGCACGAGGCGCGCCGCCTGGCGCGCGAGGCTGGCAGCGACGCCTATATGGTTGCCAAGATTGAACGTGCCGAAGCGATCGAGAATCTCGGCGAGATCATCGACGCGTCCGATGTGGTGATGGTGGCGCGAGGCGATCTGGGGGTTGAAATTGGTGACGCCGAGTTGCCAGGTCTGCAGAAAAAGATCATTCGAGAATCGCTTGATCGCAATCGCGTGGTGATTACGGCGACACAGATGTTGCAGTCGATGGTCGACAACCCCATTCCAACGCGCGCCGAAGTGCTGGATGTCGCCAACGCGGTGATCGATGGCACTGACGCGGTGATGCTATCGGCAGAGTCGGCTTCTGGCCTGTATCCGGTGAAGGCCGTCGAAGCGATGACCCGGATATGTCTTGGCGCTGAGCGCCAATTCGATCACGACACCGATTTCGAAACTGCCAAACGTGGACTCAGCAAGACTGACGAAGCCATCGCGATGGCCGCGATGTTTCTGACCGAGCACATCCAGGTGCGTGCGATCGTGGCAATGACCGAGTCCGGCGGCACTGCCTGCTTTCTCACCCGCTTTCGTTCGCCAGCTGCGATTTATGGACTGTCCCGCCACGCGCCTGCGCGCCGCCGGATGGCGTTGATGCGGGACGTGGTGCCTGTCGACTTTGACTCGCGAGGATTGGCCCCGCGCAAAGCGGCCCGCGAGGCGGTGCGGCACCTGTTTCAACTCGGTCTGTTGGCCGAAGAAGACCGCGTCATCATCACCAGCGGTGACCACATGGAGCAGCATGGATCGACCAACACCTTGCGCTTGCTGAAGGTCGCCAAGGGCGGCGTGGCGGAAGGCTTGGGCGAGTTTTGAAGGCCCTTTGCTGTCGTTCCTAAACGCTGCGGGCAAAACCGGCTTGATCGAGGCGCGCGTTCCGGGCTACACTTTCGCTCTTTCCTGTCCAAAAGACGCCAAGCTCTGGCGTTGTGGGCGCTCCGATCAGGATGCAGCGTAATGAAGGCCAGTATTCACCCCAAGTATTCCCCGGTTGTCTTCCAGGACCTGTCCTCGGATTTCAAGTTCCTGACTCAGTCGACCCTGGGCAGCAAAGAAACAGTCACTTGGTCGGATGGCGAAACCTATCCGCTTATCAAGGTGGAAGTTTCCTCGGCGTCGCACCCGTTTTATACCGGTAAGCACAAGATCATGGACACCGGCGGGCGCGTCGACAAGTTCCGTCGCCGCTACGCGCAGAAGTAAAACAAGTTGCGCTGATGCGAGGCGCTTGGTAGCAATCCTCAGGAGACAGCGCGGCGGTGGCATTGTCGAGCTGTCCAGTTGGTGTAGCGAACGGCCCGGATCTCCGGGCCGTTTGCATTTTTGAGGCGCGCATTTGACGTCGATCGGTGCGCGCTGATGCGCAATCCCTGTGTGATAATTCCTCCGCCAAAATGACCGGAATCGCCTGCTGGCGATCCGGACAATCCCGGAGGTGCTGCGGCAACGTTGGCGGCTCTGGTCCTGATCCCGCGTCTTTCGCCAAGGAGTTCGCCGTGACCGCCAGCAAAACCGTCTTACTGACCGATTCCACCGCAGGTAAGAGCACCGAAATGCCCGTGGTCACAGGGGCTATGGGTGCGCCCGCCATCGATATTGGCAAGCTCTATCGCGACACCGGTCACTTCACCTTCGACCCAGGCTTTGTGTCCACCGCCAGCTGCCGCTCGGCGATCACCTACATCGATGGCGACGAGGGTGTATTGCTGTATCGCGGTTACCCGATTGAGCAACTCGCCAAGCACTCCAGCTTCCTTGAAGTCGCCTATCTGCTGATCAATGGTCAGCTGCCGAGCGCCAAGGAATTCGAGGGTTTCTCGCACGAAGTCGCCCATCACACGATGATGCATGAGGCTCTGAAGTCGTTCTTGAACGGCTTCCGCCATGACGCCCACCCGATGGCCATGCTGTGCGGAATGATTGGTTCGCTGGCGGCGTTCTACCACGACAATCTGGACATGGACGACGCCGAACAGCGCCGTCTCGCAGCGATCCGCTTGATCGCCAAAGTGCCGACCATCGCCGCTGCCTGCTATCGCTATTCGATTGGTTGGCCGAGTCGATATCCGCGCAACAACCTAGAGTATGTAGATCGCTTTCTGCACATGATGTTTGAGGTTCCAAGTGAGCCTTTGACGTTGCCGCCGGTCGCCGCCAAAGCCTTGGACCTGCTGTTCATCCTGCACGCGGATCACGAACAGAATGCATCGACCTCGACGGTGCGCCTGGTCGGCTCGACCGGTGCCAATCCGTACGCCTGTGTCGCTGCTGGTATTGCAGCGCTGTGGGGACCGGCGCACGGCGGTGCTAACGAGGCCGTGCTGAAGATGCTCGAAGAGATCGGCACGGTGGACCAGGTTGGCAAAGCGGTCGATAAGGCAAAAGACAAGAATTCCGGCTTCCGCCTGATGGGATTCGGTCATCGCGTCTACAAGAATTTCGATCCGCGCGCGACAATCATTCGCGAGATGTGCCATCAGGTGCTTGATGAGCTAGGCGTTCAAGACCCGCTGCTGGATGTCGCGATGAAGTTGGAAGAGGCGGCCTTAAAAGACGATTACTTCGTGCAGCGCAAGCTGTACCCCAACGTCGATTTTTACAGCGGCATCATCTACAAAGCGCTGCGCATTCCGACCGAGATGTTCACCGTGATGTTTGCCATCGCGCGTACCGCGGGTTGGGTGGCGCATTGGCTCGAGCAACAAAGTGATCCCGACGGAAAAATCGGCCGCCCACGGCAAATCTATACCGGTGCCACGCCGCGTGATTACGTGGATCTGAGCAAGCGCTGAGGTTGCTGATTGCGGCGCAGAGCTGGCCCGGACTTTTCATGAATTGCGCACGCACTCGCTTGTCTCCTGACCGCACAGGCAATTCTCTTCAGGCGGCCGTATGGCCCGATACGCCGCTCCTTCAGAGAATCTCCTGTGCGATCAGTACCCTGCGCGATCATCGGACGCATTCATGAAAAGGCCGGGCTAGATCGGTGGTCGGGCTAGCCCTCGGATCGACGCGATCCCTTCAATCGCACGGGGATTGTGTCCAGATGATTTCTCGGCACTTTATGGGCTGTGTCGGCACTCACCAGCGTCAAACACCCCCCGTCAACAAGCGTCGGACTTCGGCGAGACTGGCGCGCCGCATAGGCGTTTCTGAATCCGATCCGTTGGGCGCGTGGTGACCTGCCGCGATTGGCACTACCGTCAGCCTGAAACTCGCGTCGGCATTGGCAAACGTCAGCAATGGACACTCGACGACATGGGTGGGACCCAAGCAAAGCCGCTGCGATTTGCTCAGGTAAGGAATTCCCCGTTCGTCCAGGAAGCGCAATACTGGCTCGGCTTCGTCGCTGTAAACGTGCAAGCTGATGGCTGTGCCTTCGTCAGCGGAGCCATCGAGCACCGGTCCTACCAAGCGCGGATGAAACACCTGCAAGGCTTGCATGGCCTCCACGGCGGCATGTCTCAGCGCGGTCAATGCCTGCGGTTGCGAAGTGGACCGGAACAAGCGTTGGTAAACGCGCAGCGCTTCGTCGATTTCGCAGTCTTTGGGCAACGCCGATTGCGCATGAATACCGTGTCGATCCGCGAGCTTTCGACGCGCAGCAGCAAACGATTCAATTCCTGATTCCGCGATCAGTTTCGCGGCTTCATGGGCGAGATTGAGTCGCCCTTCGGCTGAGAAGCCTGCTTGATGCCTTGCTCTAGCCTTCACTTCAGTCTCCCCCCTGTCTGCTGTCGAGACCAGGCATCGGCCTCCGCCAGCGCAATCCCAACCAAGAGCCGGTGCTTATCGGTCAAGCCCGGACTTTTCATCAATCGCGCACGCCCTCGCGTGTCTCCTGAGTGCACAGGGAATTCTCTTCAGTCGGCCGTATAACCCGATAGGTCGCTCCTTCAGAGAATCCTTCTGTGCAATCAGGATCATGCGCGATCATCGAACGCATTCATGGAAAGGCCGGGCTAGAAAATGTCGAAAGCTTCGCGTTCGTCGGCGGTGATCTGCCGATCGGCTTGGCGTTCGATTCGACTGATGTCTTCGGACTTGAAAATCTCCGCGATTGCACCTTCGGTGCCAGGTGGAACGAGGCGCCCGCTGCTCGGGTTGATGAGCGCTGTGACAATGCCTTCGGGCAAAGCCGGCAAGTGTTCGGGCTGCCCTTCCAATGCAATGCGCATGAAATCGATCCAGATTGGCAGCGCCGCCAGCGACGCAAACTCGCGATTGCCCAGCGGACTGAAGTCGTCTTTGCCGACCCAAGCGGTCACCACCAACGGTCCGCCGAAACCGGAGAACCAGACGTCGCGGTGGTCGTTGGTGGTGCCAGTCTTGCCGCCGATGTCTGCGCGACCAAGTACACTCGCCGCACGTCCCGTTCCGCGTTTGACTACATCACGCAGCAACGAGTGCACCAGATAGGCGGTACGCGCATCAATGGCGCGCGGGGCCAACGTGGTTGCCGACGCGGCGTCTTCAATCACCGCTGGCGGTTCGGGAACGCTTGGTGGCGGCGCGGTGACGGGGCCAAGATCGAACGCTTCATTGCCATCGGCGCCATCAGCACTTGCGCTGCCAATGCGCTGTGAGCACGACGAGCAAGCGCTTTCTGGCACCGCCTGAAAGAGTAACGCGCCATCCCGGTCTTGGATGCGGTCCAAAAACCACGGAGTGATTCGGTAGCCACCATTTGCAAACACGGCGTAGCCGCGCGCCATGGCCATCGGCGGCGCGGAGTTCGCCCCCAGCGCCAGCGAAAGATTAGCCGGCAGAGATTCTGGCGCAAATCCGAATTGTTCGATGTACCTTCGAGCAAACCCGATCCCGACTGCATCCAGCACGCGCACCGAGACCAGATTGCGTGAGGTTACCATCGCTTCGCGCAGCCGCATTGGGCCGGCAAAGGTCTGATTGTCATTCTGTGGGCGCCAGCTTTTGCCCGCGCCAGTATCGTTGAATACCACCGGCGCATCGAGAACGATGGAGGCAGGGGTAAAGCCGCGCTCAAACGCGGAGGCGTATACGAAGGGCTTGAAGCTTGAGCCCGGTTGCCGTTGCGACATCGTCGCGCGGTTGAACTTGTTCAGCGCAAAGCTGAAGCCCCCCGTCAGTGCGCGCACCGCGCCCGTTTCATGATCCAAAGCCACCAGTGATGCTTGTGCCTGCGGCAGCTGCCCCAGGCTCCAGATACCCGCATCGTCGCGAGCCAGCCGCACCACGTCGCCTCGGCTCAGCACGTCCGACACTTTTGCCACTGCGGGCCCACGCGAATTCTCCGACAAATAGGCGCGGGCCCAAGCAACACCCGCAAGGGGAAGTTCAACGGTCTCGGTGTCGCTGATCGCCAAGGTCGCCACTTCATCGCCCGCAGTCAGCACAACCGCCGGGATGAGCCCACCAATCACTTGCCGATCACGCAAGGCCGAAAGCCAAGCCTCCGACGTATCGGACTCCGTCAGGACGATCTTGGCTTCCGCACCTCGCCACCCGTGCCGCTGGTCATAACTGATCAGTCCAGTGCGAGTAGCAAGGTTTGCGGCCTCCTGCAGCCGGCCGTCAATGGTCGTGCGAATGCGGTAGCCATTGGTGAGGGCGACATCGCCAAAACGCTCGACCGCTTCCAGTCGAACCAGTTCAGCAACCCAAGGTGCATCGATCTCCACCGGCGGTTCATGCGGCTTGGCCAAGTCAGGTGCAGCCAAGGCCGCAGCGTAGGTTGCCTCGTCGATGAATTCGTTCTCGCGCATACGCTCAAGCACGTAGTTTCGGCGCAACAGTGCGCGCTGCGGATTCACGACGGGATTGCCGCTGGAGGGAAACTTGGGGATCGAGGCGAGCATGGCGGCTTCCTCAAGCGCAAGCTGGTCGAGCGTTTTGCCGTAATAGAACTCTGCAGCCGCCGCCACGCCGTAAGCGCGATTACCAAAAAAACTCTTATTCAAATACAGCGCAAGAATTTCATCCTTGGACAGCTCACCCTCCATTTTCAGGGCCAGAAATATCTCTGTCAGCTTGCGGGTGTATGAGTATTCGGGACTCAGGAAAAACTGCTTTGCGACCTGCTGGGTGATGGTGCTGCCGCCGGGAACGCGCCGGTCACGGGTGGTGGCCAACAACCAGATGGCACGCGAAATTCCCCGCCAGTCAATTCCCGGGTGGGAGTAAAAGTGAGCGTCCTCCGCAGCAATAAAGGCCAAGCGCACATGGTCAGGGACTTCAGCGACCGTCACCGGGTAGCGCCGAGTCTCACCAAACTGCGCCATCAGCTTGTCGTCAGCAGTGAACACCACCAATGGGATCTGCAGGCGGACGTCGCGCAAGCTCTCGACGGAAGGCAGAGTTGGCCAGATCAGCCAGTAAAGCACTGCCAAACCGCTGATGCCCATCACCCCAAAAAACAAGCTCGCCAACAGTGCCAGCCGAAGCAGCCGTCGTACCAACGTCATGAAGCATCCCTGTGGCAAAGCGATCCAATCGTGGACCAAGTATAGAGCGAGGCCCGCCAATTGCCGCTGCCGCCGGCAACACCGGGAGGGCGAAATTGAGGCAGACTGTGACATCTGTCACGCTTTGTCGAACGGCTGACTGACGCAAATTGAACACAGACTGTTGCCTTTTCGTTCGCAACAGGTATTTAATGTAGCAGCGTAGTAAGTGCTCGTAAGAGCCCGTGGGAAGGGGAGAAACCGTGGGACTTTTTGCAAACAGCAAGGCACCTTTGATCGGTGTGGACGTCAGCTCCACTGCCGTGAAGCTGCTCCAGCTCAGTCAGACCGGTGGCCGCTACCGCGTAGAACACTATGCGGTCGAGCCGTTACCGCCCAATGCGGTGGTCGAGAAGAACATCGTCGAGGTCGAGGCGGTGGGCGAGGCCATCAAGCGCGCCTTGGCGAGGTCGGGGGCTAGGACAAAATTTGCGGCGGCTGCCGTATCAGGCTCAGCTGTCATCACCAAGCTGATTCCTATGCCCGCCGCGCTAAACAGCGACGAGATGGAAGATCAGATTCAGGTCGATGCGGCGCAGTACATCCCTTACCCGATTGAAGAAGTCAGCCTCGACTTTGAAATGCTGGGCCCTATCAAAGACAACCCGGACATGGTCCATGTCCTGTTGGCAGCATCGAGAACGGAGAATGTAGACGTTCGCGTGGCCGCCTTGGACATCGGTGGACTGACCGCCAAAGTCATCGATGTCGAAGCGTTCGCCATGGAGAACGCGTTCAAGTTGATCGCAGATCAGCTTTCTACTTCGCAGGATGCGCTGATTGCCTTGGTTGACGTCGGCGCGACGATGACGACACTCAATGTACTGCGCAGCAAACGCAGCATCTACACCCGTGAGCAAGTTTTCGGCGGGCGCCAATTGACTGATGAAGTCATGCGCCGCTATGGCCTGAGTTACGAAGAGGCTGGATTGGCGAAGCGGCAGGGTGGGCTTCCGGAAAGCTACGAGATCGAAGTGTTGGAGCCATTCAAGGAGGCGATGGTCCAGCAGGTCAGCCGCTTGCTCCAGTTCTTCTATGCGGGCAGCGAGTTCAATCGGGTTGACCAGGTCGTGTTGGCTGGTGGCTGCGCGTCCATCACCGGTATCGCTCAGATGGTGGAAGAGCAGCTTGGCATAACCACCATCGTGGCCAATCCGCTAGCAAGCATGTCACTTTCAAACAAAGTTCAAGCGCAGTCGCTCGCTCAGGATGCTCCGGCGTTGATGATCGCGTGTGGCCTCGCGATGAGGAGCTTCGACTAATGGCCAAGATCAACTTATTGCCTTGGCGCCAGGCCCGACGACAGGAGCGGCAAAAGGGATTTTATGCTCTGCTCGGAATGAGTGCAGCGATTGGCTTGGTGATTGCATTTGCTGTCATCAGCTATTTTGATGGCCAAGTAAACAACCAAAACAATCGCAACGAATTCCTTAAGACAGAGATTGCTGCGCTCGAAGTCAAGATCAAAGAAATTGCGACACTTGAGGCACAGCGAGACGATCTTCTGCGACGCAAGCAGGTGATCGAAGAGCTTCAGGCCAGTCGCTCGCAGATGGTGCACTTGTTCGATGAACTGGTGCGGACCATTCCTGATGGCGTAAAGCTCAGCTCAATTAAACAAGTAGGGCAGCAGCTGACGTTGGCAGGCACTGCACAGTCGAATGCTCGAGTTTCTTCGTACATGCGCGCATTGCAGCAGTCCGGTTGGGTCACAAGCCCAGACCTCAGCATTATCGAAGCGAAAGGCGATGATCGCAGCATGCCCTTCCGGTTTGATCTGAAGGTAATGCTCACTCAGCCGAAACCCGAAGGAGCTGAAAGCGAAGAAGTTCCTGCCGTTGTCATTGAGGGGGCAGCGCAATGAAAGACTTCGACTTGCGTAACTTGGACTTCAACAACGCTGGCGCATTTGCACCGCCGGTAAAAGCGTTTTTTTGCGTACTGATCATCGCTCTTTTGCTACTTGGCGGCTGGTACTTTTTTGTTCGCGACCAGCTGCTGGCGCTGGAGGGGCTGCAGACCACCGAACGCGACTTGCGAACGGATTTCGAGTTCAAGGCCGGGAAGGCTGCCAACCTCGAGCCACTCAAGCGCCAGCTCGAAGAGATGGGGATTCTGCTCCAGCAAATGCTTCGGCAGTTGCCAAGCCGCAACGAGATGCCAGATCTGATTGTCGACATATCGCAGACGGCGTTGGCGAGCGGAATTCAGAACGAGCTGTTTCAGCCTGGCGAAGAATCCACCAAAGAATTTTACGCCGAGAAGCCAATAAAGCTGAGAATGGTTGGGGCATACCATCAGTTTGGTGCGTTCGTCAGCGGTGTCGCGTCGCTGCCGCGAGTGGTGATTATGACGATGCACGATATCGTGCTGACCCCGAAGCAGGGGAAAGATGGTTTGAGCACCGGCAATCTGGTTCTCGAAGGTACGATTAAAACCTATCGCTACTTGGATGAAGACGAGAAGACAGGGGCGCAAGTGCAATGAGCCTGCTTCCAAATGATAAGACCAGGTCTGCTGCACGCTGGATCCTGATAGCAGCGGCTTCGACACTGGTGACGGCTTGCACGCACAGCATGGGTGACCTTGTCGCCTACACGGTCGAAGTCAAGGACAGACCGGGGCCGCCGTTGGACCCGTTGCCCGTCATGCGGCAATTTGAGACTTTCGAGTACAAAGCTTACGGCCTCCGCGATCCATTCAGTATCCAGACGGACGAGGAAGCGGAAGAGAGCAGTTCTGACGGACTTCGTCCGGACCCGAATCGTCGCCGCGAGCTTCTCGAGTCGTTTCCTCTCGACGGTCTCAACATGGTTGGAACCCTCGGTGAAAGCGAATCGATGGTTGCATTGGTGGTCGACCCCGCGTGCCCCGCCAGCGTGATCCACCGGGTTGCTGCAGGGAATTACTTGGGGCAGAACGAGGGTCGAGTATTAGCCATTTCAGAAGGGGAGATCAACCTGCTGGAATTGGTTTCGGACGGCGCCGGCGGATGGATCGAACGCCAGGCAACCGTAGCGCTAGAAGAAAAATGAGCGACTTGGGGGACACACTGATGACTGTGACAAAACCAAATACATCCCTGGCGGCTTACCTGCCTTTCGGCCACAGGCTAACTGCCTGCTTGGTGTTGGCAAGTTTGTCAGCCCCGGCCCTCGCCGCCAACACACTTAGAGAAATTACTTATTCTCCCGGTGCAAACGGCGTGGTTGACATAATTCTGCAATTGGACGGCCCCGCTTCGGACGCCCAAGTTTTCACGACCGAAGATCCGCCGAGAATCGCCATCGATCTGGTCGACACCGTAAATGGTCTAGAACAGAAGCGAATTGCGGTCGGCTCCGGAGCGACAAGCGCGATTACGGCTGTTGAAGCCGGCGGAAAAACAAGGGTTGTGATCGACCTCTTCCACTCGAGCAGCTACGACGCTCGGGCCGAAGGCAACCGATACGTGGTTCGAGTGGACGGTGGAAAGCCGGCTGCCAAAGCAAGTCGGTCAGTTTCGCAAAATCCGGACCCAGCAAAACGGCCTCCCTCGGCGGGCTTGGAGATTGCAAACGTAGACTTCAGACGCGGCGATAACGGCTCTGGAAAGGTTGTGCTGAGCTTTTCGGGCGAGGGCGTGAGCGCCGACCTATCGGATTCGGGCGAAGGCTTGTTGCTTGAAATTGTTAATGTCAATCTGCCAGAAAGGTTGGCGCAGCGGCTTGACGTAACGGACTTTGCTACGCCCGTCGAATCGATCGAGCTGCGCTCAACTCCAGGTGGCGCACGTCTCAGAATCGCGACGCTCGGCCGCTATGAGTCACTCGCCTATCAAAGCGGGGGCGAGTACGTTGTCGAGGTCACTCCTATAAGCGAAGCCGTTGAGGAGCTTGCTCTTGGCATCGAAGGTGAGAAGAGGGGTTATCAGGGGTCGCCAGTCACTTTCAATTTTCAGGACATCCCTGTGCGTACGGTGTTGCAATTGGTCGCCGAGGAGTCGGGGCGAAACATAGTAGCCGCAGATTCTGTCACCGGTAATGTCACGTTGCGGCTAATCAACGTCCCATGGGATCAGGCGCTCGATATCGTGCTTCGTGCCAAAGGATTGGATCAGAGGGAAGACGGCAACGTAACTTGGATTGCCCCGCAGTCCGAGATTGCCAGTTATGAACAGGCTTTGGCGGACGCACGGTTAGCGAACGAGCAACGTGCGAAGACCGTGAGCGAATACATACCAATCAACTATGGCAGTGCCGAAGACATTGCCAAACTGCTTACTGACGACGCAAAACAAGGCAGCGGATCCGGCGCCCAAGGAGGAGGAGGGCAGGGACAAGCTGCTACGCGTGGGTTTTTATCACCACGTGGCAGCGTTAGTTTTGACCGCCGAACGAACACGCTACTAGTCAACGATACCGAAGACAAGATTAGCGAAATCAAGGCTTTGATTTCTGTGTTGGATAGACCGGTTGACCAAGTGCTCATCGAGGCGCGGATAGTCGTCGCGTCCGAGTCGTTTCGCCGAGAGCTTGGCGCTCGATTTGGGGTGAGTGGCGCTGACCAAGATGGCAGCGGCAACGTCATTACGACGACGGGTTCGTCAGCTGGTGCAGACACGATGGCAAACCTCGCGCTGCTCAACCGGTTTTCCGGACGCAGCTCGGGATTGCCGGTGTCGACTCCCGGTGACGCAGGTGCCGGAATTTTAGTCCCCGCACTTTCTGATCGACTAAACGTCAATCTGCCGGTGACAAGTCCGGCCGGCGCAATCGGCTTTGCAATTTTAGGGGCAGACTATTTGATCGACCTCGAGCTGTCAGCATTAGAAGCTGAGGGCCGAGGCGAGGTAGTAACCAGTCCACGGGTGATTACGGCCAATCAACGTGAGGCGATCATCCGCCAAGGCGATGAGGTTGGGTTCACCACTTTGCAGCCAGGAGCTGGCGGTGGTTTGGCTACGTTCACCACGGAGTTTAAAGAGGTGCTCTTGGAACTCAAAGTAACGCCAACGATTACACAGGATGGTCGAGTTTTTCTTGCCCTCGAAGTTAAGAAGGACGAGTTAACTGGGTTCTTTCAATCACCGCAAGGCCGAATTCCCGAAATCTCGACGCGGGAGATCAGTACAGCGGTGTTGGTCGACAACTCCCAGACTGTTGTGATTGGCGGCGTCTATGAGTTTCGTTCGGCGGAGGATTTGCAGAAAGTGCCCTTCCTGGGTGACGTGCCGGTGATCGGAAATCTGTTCAAGACGAAGTCCAAGAATCAGGACAAGGCGGAGCTTTTGATCTTCGTCACACCAAAGGTATTACAAGTCGCTGGAAAGCGCCCGTGAATCCAATGCCTAACTCATGTTTCCTAATCGCGCGCAGCACCGCTGATGCACGGAGAATAACGATGAAAGCGAAAGCCAACTTGAAGTCTCTTTTGCTGTTGATTGCTGCGGCGATGCTGGCGGCATGCGGTGGTAGCAGCAGTGATAGCGATGGTGGATTCACCCCGCAAGGCATTCGCGTGACTGCCACTCCACAGAGCGTGTCAGTTGCGTCGGGTACGACAACCGACATCACTGTCCGAGTCACTGAATCGGGCGGCGCGGCCATACGCGAAGGCACTGTTGTTGCTGCGGCGGTGAGCCCTGCTGCAAATGGGACGGTTGTCTCGGTAGACGGAGCGGGCACGCTCGGTGGTTCTCAGATTGGAACCGTGGGGGGGAACGCAAATTTTCGATTCCGTGGCACTGGCGCTGGCGGACCAGCGACAGTTACCTTTTCTGTCGTTGACCCCAATGCGCCGGCCCGAACGGAGACCGCAGTTGTCAACCTGACGGTGACACCCCCAGGCCCAGATAATCGCCTGATTTTGCAAGCCACAACGACAACGCTTCCGATCAATGCGTTTAATGTGCAGCCTTTCGTCGGCTCGCCGTTTATGGCTGAAGTTACCGTTACGGTCAGATCATCGAGCGGACAACTGCAGAACACCCCCGATGGAATTCAAGTATCCGTCAATCCCGTTGGTAGCACGGGCGGCTTCAGCACGCTGGACGATGGGGCGACTCCCACAATCAATGAGTTCACGCAGCGTCTGGGCCAAGGTCCGGTCGACGTGGTTGCGGGCAAGGCAACCATCTTTGTGCATTCGTTCAACCTGACAGGCACGACGACCCTGACCGTAACCACGCGGGATCCAGATACTCAGCAAACTGTTTCCGCGACCCTGATTTTCAATATCGTCAGTTCCATTTCCAACCTGCCAGCGCGAGTAGTCATCAATCCGCCTCTGTCACCTATTTATGTGCAGGGATCAGGTGGCAACACGTCAACCCAAATCGAGTTGCTGGTGTTGGACGGAATTGGTCAGCCTGTTCCTAATCCAGTCGCGGGAAACAACGCCTTCAATAATGTGCGGGTTGAACTTGTCGGGGATGCGGCGTCTGGCGGTGCTCGGGTCAGTGGTGTTAACGCTCAGGGACAGAACGTTCAAGGCACGTCGATATCGTTGCGCACTCTTGCGGGCGTCTCGGGGGTGCTGCTGACCAGCGGTACCCAGATTGGCAGCGCGCAGATTCGGGTTACTTCTGATCGGGCCGACAACAATGTCGATAACGGCATCAGCGATCCGGTAAGTGAATTGCGGACGGTTTTCGTCTCTGACGGCGTACTGTTTGACCTTGAGATAACCCAACCATTTGTCAACGCGATAATCGTCAATCCGGTAGATCCCTCGGTGATGGTGACTCCCGGTACGACGACGATTCCTCCGTCACCGGATGGCACCTATAGCATTACCGTGGGAGTCATCGCGACCGACCGCTTGGGCAATCCAGTCTTGCCTGGCACAGCCATCAACTTCGGGCTGATTGACGAGCCACAGGCAACGGGTGCGGGTGACTTCTTGATCGCCGGGACCGATGGCAATCCTCAGGAAAACGGCCTTCTGTTTACCGCCCCAACCGGTCGTTTCACGACAGCAGGCGGTGGAGCAGGTCCGGGGGATGCGGTCGTGATCCTCAGTGAGAATGATCCGGCAAACCGGGACTTGGAAGGCGCACGCGTTATCCAGACGGTCAACGGACCGGGTTCTCTGACGGTTCAACGTCGCTTCAACCGCAATGACGTGACGGGTTCTACCGTCGATGCCGGCAACGCACTTCAATACGTCATTGGCAGGGCGGCAGATGGCAACATTTCCGCCAACGCGGTCACCAACGAGTTGGGTGTAGCTCGCACGACGCTCAACTACCCCGTCTCGCGGATCGGCAAGTTTGCCTTGGTGTGGGCTCAAGGTAATGGCGCGATCGTGGCCGGTCAGGCGCGTACTGTCGCGGATGCCGAGTTCCTGCGGTTCGCGGGGGTGGCTCCGGCCACGCTGCTAATCAGTCCCTCCGTCATACCGGGCAACACAACCCAATCGGTTCGGATCTGCGTCCGTGACGCTTTGAACGCGCCCATTCAGTCCGTGCAGGTCGGGTTTGCGTTTGAGGCTTTGACGACGGGGCAGGGCCGAGTGGATGGTCAGGCTGGTCCCGGAAACGTTGCTGCGCTAACTGGTCGTGACGGCTGCACGACCGCTACTGTGGTGACATCGGGCGTCAGCGCATCGGGCGGCATGGTCAGGTTCTCAGCGGTTGGCCAATCTGGAACGGTCACCATTGAAATTGGCACGCTGATTTTGACCGCAAACCCACCTAGCCTCCTCGGCGGCAGTGGAGTGATTACTTTGCGCTTGGTCGATGGGAGCGGAAATCCGATCGGTGGAGTGCAGTTGTCCGGCACTTGCACCAGCATGGGTGGCGCGACCATTTCCACCGAGCCGCCGCAGGGCAACAATGGAGTTACCAACGCAAACGGTGAAGCCTTGTTCTCCATCATCGCGACCAATCTCAACCAGCCTTTGACACCGGGCAGCGGCAGTTGTGTGTACCGCGTGCCGAGCGGGACGCCCAGCGTCACGGTCCCGGTGCAGGGCGTTGATACTTGCTTGACACCGACCAGTCCGCCAGATGGCCGCTGCCCGAACTCGACCTTCACCCTGTCCCTTACGTTGACGGGCAATCGGGGAGGTGCGATCAGCCTTCCATCCGGAATCACATGTTCGCATCCGGGTGGCGCTGGTAATACTCAGTGTGCTGCCCCCTTCCAGCGCGGCATCCAAGTGCTGGTTCGGGCTGACACCGTCAACACCAACAGTGCCCCGACGCCGGTCTTTACCGGGGAGTGCACTGTGCAGACTGCCCCTGGCGATCCCGATTTAGGGGGTCCCTTGCCCGCCACCGCTACAGGTCAAACCGTCATGAGTGGCAATAGGAGTTGTGCGATCAACTTCCCGTGATGGTTGGGTTGGGATGTAGAAGCTAGTACTGAAGGCGACATGGGGTTACCCAGTCGCCTTCGGCATTTTTGGGTTCGGTACTTGACCGGCGCGGCGCGGGAGGAAGGGTGAGTCTGAGACGTGTTGAGTTCGTCCCAGGCCAAACGATTTTTCGTGAAGGCGATTCGCCGGATGTTGCCTATCTGGTTGACGCAGGTGAGGTCGCAGTCACTGCCAATCGAGATGGACACTCAGTGCTGCTGGCAACGCTACGCAGTGGCGACATGCTGGGTGAGATGGCGGTCATCGATGACGCACCGCGAACTGCAACGGCCACTGCGGTGGGTCACTGTGTGCTGATGCCGATTGATCGCGCTGCGATCGCAGAACGCCTTGAAACAACCGACCCAATCATTCGTGCCTTACTCGAGGGGCAGATTCGGCGTTATCGATCCGGCCTGGCTGCGATGCAGGGTTTGGTTGCGCCGGCTCCGGTGGTGAGCCGGTTGCACTTCGGCAACACGTCTGATCGATCAAGCATCGACAAGTTTCGATTGGAGTCGGACCTCCGCGAAGCATTGGCGAACGGTGAGTTAGACGTCAGTTTCCAACCTCTTCTGGAAATTGCCACCGACCGCATCGCC
>Ga0163152_10003849_pt1 | contig 19117 bp, 11 predicted proteins | sample OliLakLV19MP8IB2_FD_148635 | JGI IMG/M metagenome (GOLD analysis project Ga0163152, IMG submission 148635) | Freshwater microbial mat bacterial communities from Lake Vanda, McMurdo Dry Valleys, Antarctica - Oligotrophic Lake LV.19.MP8.IB-2 | ecosystem: Environmental > Aquatic > Freshwater >...
CGTGTATCCGGCCTCACCATTCTCGACGACCTTGACGGCGTCAACGGTGCCGGTGAGCGTAATCTCAAAGCTCGCTTCGTCTGGGTCGTTACTGGCAAGCGACAGAACACCGCTCGAAGCGCCCGGAGTCGTGCCGGCAAGCTGAACCTGGAACGTCGTGGATGCACCAGGGGCGAGGATCGTACTTGCGTACGACGCGACAAGCGTGACGCCCGCAGGCATGTGCTGTTGTGTGAGCGGGGCGAGAATGAGCCCCGTGGTCCCGGAGTTCGTGACGGTGAGCGTCTTGGCACCGGCGGGTGTGCCAAAGAACGTCGTGCCAAGGTTGACAGTCGAGGCGCTGTCGTAGAGCTCGACGGCGCCACTCGCGACCCGAATCTCGGGTGACTGTGTTGCCGGGCCCAGGTACTCAATGCGGACGGCGTCTGCGATGGCCCGACCGTCACCGGAACTGTTCGTGACCCGAACGACGAGCGAGCCGTTTACGGAACTGAATGAACCGAGACTCTGAAAGTTCCTGCCGCCGGCGACGACAGAAGCCGCCGGAGCCAGGCGTTGATTCACGGGAACGGCGCCGAGGCCATAGCTGCCGTCGGAGGCCGAATAGGGCACGTTGGTACCGCGGTTCGTCCCTTCGGGCCAAGTGGCAAAGACGCGGTACTGTCCCGCGGGAAGATTGCCAAACGTCCACTCGGCGTAGCCGCCGGTGCCGCCGAACTCGAACTGATGGCCGCCGGAGTACCCGACACCGGAAGTGCTCCAGTAGCCAGCCGACACCGTTCGATAGCCCGTGCCGCTCGTGTTGTCGATGATCTTGGCAGCATCAACGACACCGGAAAGAGCAACCTCAAAACTTCCTTCGTCGAGGTCGTTGCTCACGATCGAAAGATTGCCGCCGACCGCTCCGGTGCTCGCGGCGCTCAGCCTTACCTGGAACGTCGTGGACTGGCCACGAGCAAGCGTCGTGCTGGCGTATGACGAGACGAGCGTGATTCCGGCAGGCATGTTGGCTTGCGTCAACGAGCTCAGAGCGAGGTCCGCCAACCCGACGTTCTGGACGGTCAGCGTCTTGGTTGCCGACGGCGTGCCGAAAAACGTCGTGCCAAGGTTGACCGTTGATGCGGCGTCGGCCAATTCGGCGCCGCCGTCGAAGACTCTTATTTCGGAAGTCTGCTGCACCGTTCCGATGTGCTGGATTCGGATCGCGTCAGCGATCGCTCGGCCGTCGCCGGAGCTGTTGGTCATCCGGACGACAAGCGACCCGTTTACAGCCGAGAAAGAGCCGAGGTGCTGAAAGTTTTTGGAACTGACGACGACGCCAGCCGTGGGGGCGACACGCTGATTCACTGCCACCGTCGCCACGTTGAGGCTGCCGTCAGCCACGGCATAGGGAACCTTCGTGCCGCGGTTGGTTCCTTCCAGCCAGGTCGCCGAAACCCGGTACTCGCCGGCCGGGAGATTGGAGAACGTCCACGTGGCGTACCCGCCGGTGGCACCGAACTCGAACTGATGGCCACCACCGAAGCCGCCGCCGGAAGTGCTCCAGTAGCTGGACGACGTCACGGAATAGCCGGCTCCGCCGTTATCGATGATCTGCGGTGCGAGAAGGATGGTGGCGGTAGCGGCGATCGGCGCGCTCTCACGCCCGGCGGTATCCCTCGCCACCCCAAAAAATCGCTGCGGTCCTCCTGAAGAGAGCACCGAGGTTACTGCCGCGCCCCAACCGTTCGATCCATCGGCATCTACGGCGAGAGGCCACCCATCGAGGGTGGTCAACTGGCCGTCATTGTCGGCATCAATATAGAAGCGCACGTCCGAGATAGCGGTCCCACCGCCGCCCGTGACGCCCGAAGCTGTAAGCGTGATCTGGGAGCCGTAGGGCACGAGTGCCGGCGCTGCGGTGAGTCCGGCGATCTCGGGAAGCCCGTCACCAGCCATGACCTGCCGCCTCTCCAAAAACTCAACAGCAAGACCACGCCGACGTGAATGCAGAAATCGCCTACCCCCCGCCCGCCTCCCCAGATTGCCGGGTTGAACGGAGCGATCGGCGCGCTGGCCATGAGACGATTCTGGCGAAGGTCGTGGCCCAGGAGCGGAAGGACGTACGCATGGGATGCACCCGAGCGAGGACATCAGGGACCAGAGGACCAGACCAGCGGCAGGCTATCGCAGCGGCGATGAGTTGCCAAGCGGCGGGGAAAAATTAATCGCGTGCCAAACGGTGTGAGGAAAATTAGCCCCGCGCGGGGATGTTTGAGTGGGTGTGCCCAATGACCCGCAGCCCCCTCGCTATCGCGAGGGGCTTTTATTGGGAAGCGATGCGAGGCAATGTCGCTTCCGCGAGGGATTGCCCGTGCCGCATCGCCGGCGACCGCAAGCCGGTGCCGACGCCGGGACGGCGGCGCCGGCGCGAAAGCAGATGCCCCTGGGAGCCGGGCTTTGCCCGGCGACCACAAGCCGGTGCCGACGCCGGGACGGCGGCGACGGCGCGAAACGCCTGGGAGCCGGGCTTTGCACGGCGACCGTAAGCCGGAGCCGACGCCGGGACGGCGGCGACGGCGCGAAACGCCTGGGAGCCGGGCTTTGCCCGGCGACCGCAAGCCGGTGCCGACGCCGGGACGGCGGCGACGGCGCGAAACGCCTGGGAGCCGGGCTTTGCACGGCGACCGTAAGCCGGAGCCGACGCCGGGACGGCGGCGACGGCGCGAAAGCAGCATGCCCGGAGCGAACGTCCGGCGATGCGGCGCGGGCAACCCTGAGCCACGCAAGACGCTGCTTCACGCGTGCCGAGCAGCGACATTTCGCTGTCCAGCCGTCTGCCAAGGAAGTGCTACCGCATTGACCCGGACCCGGAGGTCTCGGGCTCCAGCGCTTACTTCACGCCGAACTTGTAGGACGCGTTCTTTGGATCAAAGTCGGCGTCGGTGAAGCCATTGTTGATCTTGATGTTCATGTAGGTGTACTCCTCCATGAGCACCGGCTGGCCACCCTCTTCATGCGGCCAGTCGTAGGCTTCATAGCGAATCGGAACGAGCAGCTCGTCGTCGATGAAGACGCGAGCGAGATGGAACCGGAAATTTCGCCGAGGCACCGGGTGCACCACCTGCACGCAGGTGCAGACCCGACCGTTCACCTTTGCATTCGGGAAGAACTGCACGTCGCACTCACCGAACTGCTTGTCGTGTTCGGCCACTTCGACGAGTCGCTTGGCCAGGTTCTCGACGCCGATCTCCGTGATCGCGTAGCGGTTCCCCTGCATCGCGATCATGCTGTTGGGCTTGAGGGAGACCGTTCCCACCATGGCACGCACGCCGCTGCCGGCATGGGCGAGCATGTTGCCGTCGTTGCGACCCTCGACGTAGATCACTTCCTGGCCCTTCACCGCATCGGGGGCGAGGAAGTAGAGATAGACGCTGAACGGCTCGTGGCGAACCTTGGCGAACATGTATTCATGCTCGTTGAGCTTGCCGTCGATCCGCTCCCGCTTGACCACGGTACAGGAATAGTCCTTGATCGTGCTCTTGAGCTGAGCGAGGCCGCGGTTGGCAAGCGCGAGGGCCGGCTCGAGCGGATGGGCGCCGACGGTGGCCGCAGTGGCGTCGTCAGCCCCGGCGTTGCCGGTGGCCACGTCGCCGGCCGGCATGAGCCCAGGGCCTTGTGGAATCTGGGCTTCAGCAAAGCCGGAGAATGTCAGGGACGCCACGAGGGCGACGGCAACGGCCGATCGCGGGCGAATGAACGAGAAGAGCGCCGAACCGGCCATCGATCCCTCCATGGATCTTGTTGTGTGTGCTTCCTGCACCGAGCCAAGGCAGTCACGCATGACTCCTGTGGTCCGGTATCGCCGTCGATCGTCTGGGTTCGTGAGCCTTGCCGGCGTTCCCGGCGCAGCCCGCAGATCCCGGACGACCGGTCGCAGGCGGGGTGCCAGCGACTCGGGTGGCGGAAGTCTAGCGATGCCCCCAATCCCGCGACCACCCCAATTGAACCGCATAAAACAGCATGAAAGCATGCTCGTCACGGCGGCGATCGGCAGCCCTTGTGGCCCGTGCTTTCCGAAACCATGCTGCCTCGGACGCCCTCGACCCACCGCCGCCAGGTTCCAGCATGTCCACGACCAGCCTCGTCCAAGCCAGCGACGCGCTCGAAATCGCCCGCATCGAGTCGATGCCGTTTGGTCAGCATACGTATGTGATCCGCAGGTCCGACAGCCGGGAGTGCGTCGTTGTCGATCCGGGCTTTGAGCCTGAGGGAATCATCGCCTGGATCGACGAGCATGGCCTCGAACCCCATGCCATCCTTCTCACGCACGGCCACTCCGACCACATTGCCGGCAACGGCTTTCTCAAGCAACGCTGGCCCGCGCTTCCCATCCTCATCGGCCGCCGCGACGCCCCCAAGCTGAGTGATGCCAAGGCCAACCTCTCGGCCCCCTTCGGCCTCGCCCTCACGAGCCCGCCCGCGGATCGGCTCCTCGACGACGGCGAGTCGCTCTCGGTCGCCGGCCTCCAGATGAAGGTCCTTGAGATCCCAGGGCATTCGCTCGGCCACGTGGTGTTCGTCCTCGAAGGGGTTTCGCCGCCGGTCGTCATCGGAGGCGACGTCCTCTTCCACGAGGGCATCGGCCGCACCGATTTTCCAGACGGCGATTTTGACACGCTGGCGGAAGGCATCCGGCGGCATCTCTACACGCTGCCCGACGAGGCGATCGTCCTGCCCGGTCACGGCGACCCCACGACCGTCGGCTACGAGCGGAACCACAACCCCTTCGTGCCCGGCACTCCGCCGCGTTGACCATGGCACCCCCGCCGATCGATGATGTTGTCTGGAGCCTTGCCGAGCTCACTCGGGTATCCCACCAGTTTCAGCGATCGAGCCTCGTTGAATGACTCGAGCAACCATACGCATGCTTTCTCCGGCCGACATCCGCGACCCCACGCCCGACCCGCGACCGACACTCCGGCCGCGGTCGCCCTTCTGTCAGGCGGTCGGCCTCGGCCTGGCGGCGCTCGCCCGGGTGCTGGCCGGCGCGAGTGTGCGGTGGATCGCCAGCCAGCCCGACACCTGCCAGCGGGTCTACTTCGCGAATCACACGAGCCACCTCGACGCGCTCGTGATCTGGGCGTCGCTGCCGCGAGCCATCCGCGACGTCACCCGTCCGGTGGCGGCGAAGGACTACTGGTCGCGTGGTGTCGTCCGCCGCTGGCTGGCCCAAGAGGTCTTTGACGCCATCCTCATCGACCGCACCGACATCAAGGTGCATCAGAGCCCGGTGGACATCATGCTCCGCGAGGCTGGCACGGCCTGTTCGCTGATCGTCTTCCCGGAGGGGAGTCGCAGCGTCACCGGTGAGGTCGGGGAATTCAAGAGCGGCCTCTACTATCTTGCCAAGAAGAGGCCGGAGATCGAGCTCGTGCCTGTCCACATCGACAACCTCAACCGCGTCCTGCCCCGCGGGGAATTTCTGCCCGTGCCGCTCCTGTCGTGCATCAGTTTCGGGCCTCCCTTGTGGCTGGAGCGTGGCGAAGCGAAACTCGATTTCCTCGCCCGAGCACGCCGCGCCGTGCTCGCCCTCAAAGAATAGCCACGCACACGCGACGCTGGCATGGACTCCATGCCGCGGCCATGACCGACAATCGCACCATTGCTCTCGTTGCAGGCGTCCTAACGCTGCTCACTGCGGCCACGGCTGTGGGGCAGTTTCTCCGCCGCCATCCAGACCGCGGCCTCGACCTGGCTGCCATTCGCACCTTCAACAGCCGCCTCCGCGGCTGGTGGATTCTCTGCACTGTGCTTGCGGCCGCCTTTTGGCTGGGCACCACCGCCACAGTGGTCCTCTTCGGGCTCGTGTCATTTTGGGCCCTGCGAGAATTCATCACGCTGACGCCCACGCGGAAGGGTGACCACCGCGCGCTCTTCTGGGTGTTCATCGCGTTTACCCCAGCCCACTATGTGCTCGTAGGGCTCAATCGCTACGACATCTTCAGCGTGTTCCTGCCGGTCTATGCCACGCTCTTCGTGCTCGCCCGCGTGGCCTTCGCTGGCGACTACAAGCGGTTCCTCGAGCGGACGGCAAAAATCCAGGCAGGGCTCGTGGTCTGCGTCTACTGCGTGTCGTTTGCGCCGGCGCTCCTCCAGCTGAAGCTCCCCGGCGCCGAGGGCCCCGGCAGCAACTTCCGGCTTCTCTTCTTCCTCATCCTCCTCGTGCAGTTCGCCGACTGCATGCAGTATGTCTGGAGCAGGATGCTCGGCCACCGGCTCGTGGCGCCTACGGTCAGCTCAAACCGCACCTGGGAGGGCCTGCTCGGGAGCTGCACGAGCACGGCGCTGCTGGCCGCGGCCCTGTGGTGGGCCGCGCCGCCGTTTCAGCTCTGGCAGGCGACGCTTGCTGGCTTTGTCGTCGCGGCGATGGGCTTCGCCGGTGGCATGACGATGTCAGCGATCAAGCGCGACCGCGGCGTCAAAGATTACGGCACGCTCGTGGTTGGCCACGGCGGCGTCCTCGACCGTATCGACTCGATGTGCTTCGCCGCGCCGGTCTTCTACCACATCACCCTCCTGGTGACGGGCATCAAGCCGTAGTCGTTCAGCGGCTGACGCCGCGGGCGTAGACCGATGTGCGGGCGGCGCTCGTCGCGACGGGTTTGCCGTCCGCAGGTGGCCACGCGGCAGGTCGCGTGTCGGGGCTCTGTCCACGGGCTGTTGGCGTCCAACTCGTTGCGGCCGGCGGCGATGCGGCGGCGAGCGATGCCGGCGGGGCCGGACAGCCCTCTCGCACCCACGCGAGCCACACCTGCTGGAGCTGGGCAAGATCCCCCATGCCGTAGTGCTTCCGAAGAGCGCTCGGCCAGTTGTCGGTGGCGAGCCCGTCACTCACGAAGGCGACATACTTGTGACGGCCACCCCGTTCGATGAGATACCGCGCGAGCGAGTAGCCTTGCGAATAGAGCGGCAGCACGTCGGGTGGATACTCTCGCATCGCGAACATGTCGGGGAAGGCAATGCCGCGGCCGGTCGTCAGAAACTCGATGAGCATGCGGTGCTGGCGGGCTCGCTCGACAGGATGCTCGACCGTCGTACAGGCCCCTTCGTCGGCCCATCGCGGCAATGGCTGGCGGAAGTGGCTCGCGAAGATCGTGTGTGTGATCTCGTGCGGGAGCACCGAGTCGAGGATTCGCTCCTCGCTCCCCTGGATTGTCATGGTCCAGTTGAACACCTCGCCCTTGTCAAAAACAAAACTCGTCGCTCCACCGGCACCGAGATTGGGCGCGACCTGCGCGGTGATCGGGCAGGGGCGGCTCCAGCGGGGAAGCGGTGCGCCGGTCCATTCCACCGCCAATGTGTGACGGTACTGCTCGGCTGCTTCACCGATCTTGCGGGCAAGCGGCTCGGTAGGCGCCTCGATCACAAAGTTGGCGGTGCGATACCCCGCCGCGGATGCGGGCGCGACCATGCATGCGATGGCTGCCGAGAATGCTCCGACCATGCCGACCCATTGCCGAAACCGATTGCTTCGCACCATCATGTCGCTGCCAAGCCTCCATGCAGTTGCTCGGCCGTTTGGAAAGACAGGCAGAGCCCTGTCGCGGCCGATGTCGAGCGGGGGCGGACGGTAGCGGGCCCCTAGGGCGGGAGCCAGAGCGTTTTTGAAGCTGGCGGTTTGCCCCCGAAACCTCGGAAACAGGCGTATTCGTCGCCTGAATCAGGCCTCGTCGGCCCGCGTCACATCGGCTGGATGGTGCGGGTGGAAGCCCCCGCTACGAGGTCTCGGCTATGGCTCGAAGCCGGCCGCGCCCGCCACGCCGCAGGCCACGCGACCCATGCCCCAAACGCCAGGATGAGCCAACCGGGCAGCGATGGCTCGAGCATGAGAATCCATGCGACTCCGCAAGCGATCCACCACCACTGATGGAGCCTCGGCAGGAAGTGCCGCCAGAGCGCAGGGAACCGGCGCGCCAACTGCCATCCAGCAAGTGCGACGGCCACAAGAATGGCAGTCGCGATGCCGCGGCTCGCGACCGAAACCGCCGTGTCGGGAACAGCCCGGAGCGTCACGCCACCTCCGTCACCAGCCATGAGCATCGTCCGAACAGACTCAGCTCCCCGTGGCCGCCGCCATGCTGCATACCAATCTCGCTCTCCGGTCGGCAACGTTCCGTCGCGACGGGCCGCCGCGAATCCCCGGAGTCGGTCAAGATCATCTCCGGTCCCGGACGCCATCGCGGTGGCGAATGATTCTTCTTGCCGCGTCCGTCGCTCGCCTTGTATCGCGCGCCACTCCGGCCCGTCGAGCACGCGGCTCGGCTCCGAGACCCGCACGCTAAACCCTGCCGGTGTCTCGAGCGACCAGAGGACCAGCCCTTCGTCGAGGCCCTCGATGCGTGGCGGATCGAGCCGGATCGGTTCGCCATCAACAAGCCGACTTCCCACAGCGCCCGAGATCACCGCCACCACGGTCCGCGGCCATCCCACATCATGAAGGCGCACGTCCCAGCGATCGCCCGCGCGGGGCGTCGCCGTGACCTCGCGGCCATCCACACGGACATCGAACAGCCGCAATCCAGGCGGCAGCCGAAGCGTGATCACGGGCTCGGCAGCGACCAGATCAAACCGCACGAGCCCTCGGCAGCGGCCACGACGATCGATCGCGAGGTCTATCATCGTGAGATCCACGGCAGCGCGGTCATCTTTGACTTCGGCAGGTCCGGATGGTGTCGGAGACCACTCCGGCGGTCCCGGTTCTCGCATGAGCTCATAGGGAGGCGCCGGCTCGCCCGTGACCACATCGAGGCGGTCCGCCAAGTAGGGAACAACCGCGCCCTGCGGGCCGATGAGGGTTACTGACAGAGGGGCCGTGGCACCGCATGTCAGCGAGAGCGGTAATTCGCCGGTCGAGACGACGCGGGCCAGCGGCACGCGGCCACGCGAAGGCGGAGGGATAGGCACTCGCGCATCGAGCTCCAACCGAAAACGCCCGGCTTGCGGCCGCTGGATCATCACGACGATCCGATCTGCTGCCACCCGAGACCACGCAGTATCGATCCCCTCTGGTGGCATCGTCATGCCGAGGAGAGCATCCTCTCGAACGAGAGTCACTCGATCGATGACCGCGGCAGGCGGCAACTCAACCGGTATCTCGACGAGCGGCAGGGGCGTCGCATCCATCTGGCATCGCAGCCGCAGGCTCACGGCGGCTGCCTCAAACTGCACCGCAAGCTCCTGGGTTCCCCGCACCTTCGGTGGCCGACGCCGCACCGTGATCCGTGCGGCGTCCTGGCCCGTCGCAAGGATCGGCTCGGTGGTGGCCGCGACGACGTCATTCCGCCACACGGCCGTCGTCGTCGGGCCATCCTCCACACGGGGTCGAACGAGCGTCATGCCCAGCGGGAGCTCGACCACCGCCTCCAGCGACATCGCTGGCCGCAGCCTGGTGGTTCGAACATCGCTCGCCACCCCCTCGAGCCAAACGCCAGGTGATTCGAAGACACCTACCGGGTCGGGCAGCACGCGGCGAAAGGTCACGGACAATCGGACGAGCCCGGCACGGGGCTGCGGCGGCTCGAGAACCCAACGCCCGTCACCAAGCGGCCGCGGTGTGGTCTCGCCAGGGGCGATGACCGGCTCGATCGCTGGATCCGCCCGCACCACCATAGACCGAACGATCTCCCGCTCACCGCCGACATTGAAGGTCGCTGTCACGCGGCACTCGCCGGTGAGCCAGTCAATGTCGTTGCCACTCACCGCCGTGCGAAGCTCGCTTACAAGCCGGTCGCGCGGGTCCAATGGACGCGCGACCCGCACGCGCGATGATCCTGTGACTTCAAACGACGACGGCCCGGCGCGGGCCGCTGGCTCCCAGCCGCCCTCGGCGCGGGCTCGGTCACACTGCCAGGCGGCAGCCGGTTCACCCGGCCGATCGGAGCCGTTGATCTGAAGCGATGCGGTCGCGGCGGCAGGCAAGCACGCCGTCGCCAACTCGACGCCCCCTTGGCGCACCGTGCCAGGACGGCATGCGAGCTTCACGCGGTGCCTCCCGGCGACCATTGCGACAAGCCGGGCTTCGGCACCCGCTTCGGTTGGCACCATCGTGATCCCCGAAGGCATCTCGTGGAGGTCGGCAACCCACGCAGCGTCAGCCGGCCTCTGATCGAGAACGAGCGAGCCCCCGCGGTCGGTATCGATCTCGAGGGCGATCCACCAGAGGCCACGCGACGGCTCAACGGTGACGTCAGCGGCCACGACCCGAACGGGCGGCGGGCCACTCGATGCAGTTGTGAGCCTGCGGAAGAGCTCTTCGGGAACAAGGGCTGTGCCGCCGTCCGCCGCGGGCGTCACGAAGACACGGAGCGGCATGGTATCGACCGGAGCGTTCGCCGCACCTGCCGCCACCGGGATCGGGGCAGGCTCCTGGCTGAAGGCACGCGGTCCGCTGACACCCAGCGTCATCGCGATGAGCATCATCGTCGCGATACGCGTTGGATGGAGTTGGCGGCCGGCGAGCCAGGTTCCCGCAAGACCACCCCACCAGGCTGCCCGTGCGATGGCATACCACGGGGCTTCACACCAAAGTGCCACGCCTGCGGCCAGCACGCAAGCGAGCACGGCGGCAAGACCACTGCGGGCCGCGATAAGAAACCCCACGACTGTCGCGACTGCGGCAGCAAGGACCGACATGGACACCACGATGTCGCGGCGAACGACCATGACCTCCGCAACCCCGCCGCGAGTTGCCGCGGTGATCGGGATGCTGCGGAAGCCCGACCGTGAGGAGTCGACCGAGGGGCTCGACGTGTGGGCAGCCAGGAGTCTTTCCGACCAGCCCGAGGACGCTTCCCGAACATCCGCCGCACCCGCAATATCGAGTCCGGGTGGAAGCAGGAGCTTGGCCTCACGGTCGAGAACGGGCACGTCGATTCCGCAGGCGATCACCCCGACGTGCCACCAGCCACCCCCCGGGTTGCGCCTGGATGATCCGCCCAGCTTCAGCATCACTCGACCGCGCCGCGCCGGCAGCGGTAAGGACACACTGGCCATGTCGCGGCCTTCCACCGGTTCGGCAGCAATCCGTTCGCCCGCGATCTCGATGCTCTCGAGCGCGAGCCCCAACGGCACAGCGAGCGTGATCTCGTCTCGGCCCTGATTCTCGAGATCGATCGTGGTTTCCCACTCGATCTCACCAGATTCGTGACACCAGACACGTGACACCTCACGCCACACCCACGCACGGGCACCGGCGGCCAAGGCCGGCGGCAAAAGGTCTGCCGGAGGCGAACCGTCGGCGGCCACAACACTTTCAGGCGGGCCATAGGCGAGCTCGACGAGCGTCGTATCGTCTCCGTCGGCCGCCGGCGGCAGCTCGCGAAGTCGTCGATTGAGGATCTCGGGGCGACGACCGCGCCCACCCCTGACGGTGACCACACCACCCGGTCGCTCCGCTGCTTCGACCCATGCCAGCGGCACCGGCACGGGCGCTGCGAGCGGCACGGTGCGCGAGGCGCGGATCGTGACGGCTGATGTTGTGGCGGGCCGCAGCTCCACGAGCCACGACTCCGCAACGGCCGAGCCCGAAGTGACTTCAGTGGCCGATAGCCCGAGGGCGGCCGCCTCGTCCACAGCCCCACCCGATCCACCGCGAGCGGCCAGGGGACGCGCCGCCAATGTGCCGCCCGCAGGCTCGACGAGCGACCATTCGAGGCCGGGCCCAAGGGGTTCCGAGAAGTGGATCACCAGCGCGTCGAGCTCGCCCACGACGGGTCGGCATGTAAACGTAAATGCCTCCGCGAGCCGCTCGTCTCGCGCCGTCAGCTCGAGCTGCACCTCAGCCGCGACGGGCGGCCTTCGACGCACGAGCCGTGCCCGCACGGTCGGCGACCGCTCGCCGGCGCGGATGCGAGCCCTCGGGGGCGACTCTCCGGTGAGAGGTGCCAGACGACCATCGGCCGGCGCGAGCCCCATCGCGGTGCCAGCCACTTCAACCACCGCCGTGGGCCCCACGCGAAACTCGAGCAGCGCCGTGTCGGCTGCCTCGCCGACGAGGCGGACCATGTCCATCTCTGCCGTCGTGAACTCGGCTCCGAGCGGGAGGCCGACTCGGTGTCCTGAAATCCGAAGCCTTAGGTTTCGGCGGGTCGTGGCCGCGCGGGCAAGGCCAATCCGTAACTCACTCCCTCGCGGCAATCTCACCACGCGCCAGTCGAGCGGACCGTCATCGGGGTCGGCGGCATCCGCGGTGATCCCCGTCGCGAAATCGACAGCCTCGACCGCATCAATGATCCAGCCCGGCGCGATGTCAGCGACGATCTCGAACGCCTCGCCAGAAACCACCCGCACGTCACAGTTGGCTCGGCCGAGGATCGTGCCAGGGGAGATATCCACTGTCGTCACCCGCGCCGTATCGAAGACGGGCTGTCGCGGCCTCACCACCACCTGGGCGACCGCGTTCGAGGCCTGGTGTTCCAGGTACATCCGTGCTGGCCGCGGGCCGGCATGTGCGGCCAGCGGCTCCAAGTCGGGCGTGTCCGGCGGCAGCGGCCAGCCCGACGCATCGGCCCGCGAGACAACGAGGCATTGGTCGAGCTCGATCCCGCCGACCGCAATGGCAGGGTCGATGAGGAGCTGCACACCGCTGCCCGCCCACTGCTCGGGACGTGGCTGGATCGTCGCCACCGTCCATGGGCCAGTGTCGGGCAGGGGAGCAACGGCATGCACGACGACGCCGCTCTTTGAACCCATGAGCGACGGGGGAATGTCCACGGACAGCACGCCCTTATCGAATCGCCACGGCAGCTCGCCGCCATCATCCACCAGCACCCGCGCGATGCCGGCCGATGGATCGACGGCCAACGCGAGTTCATCCGGACCCCATGAGCTCACGGGCATGATCCGTGTGATCACGGTAGCCCGGCGGCCGCGCACCGATATCGCGTTCCATGCGGTGAGCGCCGGCTTGGATGTTCCCTCACTTCGGAAGACCAAGGGCAGCCGATCCATCGGACCGACGACGATCTTCCATCGCCCTTCTCCGACCTTCTCAACCGCCGTGATCGATGCGGTGGCGCCACCAACAAAAGGCTCCACCGAATCAGGCAGCGTCAGGTCCACGGTCGTCACCAGCGCCGGAACGAGTGGCAGCACGACCTGCTGACTCGATCGCGATGCCGGAATCTTGATGGAGGCCACATACGTGCCGGGGCCAGCCGTGCGGACAGCCACGCCACCGTCGGGCAGGCCATACACGACCGCATCTCCGGAGCCCTCGTCGGTGCGCATGGTGCATCGCCCGACGGTCACAGGCCCGAGCGAAAGCTGCGCCGGCATCATGCCCACCGTGTCTTCGATCGTGAACTCAAGGGTGCCGGTGAGTCCACCAGCCTCATCAGCGGCAAGTGCGTAGTGGACTGATGATGCCCTTGCGTGACGCAGCGTCGAGCCTCCGCCGAGCCGCGCCAGCGCCTCGTCAAACTCGGCCAAGGGGAGCGGAATGAAACGCCCCTCGCCGCGTGGCACGTCTGGCACTGCCGTCGTCGGCACGATGACCCGCACAAACGCGAGGTCGTCGCCATGGGCGAGTCCGCTCCCCCATACGGCGACCATCGCGATCACGATGGTCCGCCACCGCGGCGGCCGTCGCGTCGTCGTTTTCACGAGTCCCTCCCGACCGCCGCCGTCGTGCTCGAACCAGCCGACGACTGCGATGCGACGATCAACGACACCGTCGGGGACGAATGCCGCGTCATCGAGCTTGCCGCCTGCGATACCGCCAGCCGGCGACGGGCGACGGGCGGATCGAGGACTCTCCGCAGGCCGGCTGCCAGCATCGCCATGATCGCGCCTGGGATCGCTGCTTGCCCCACGAGCACCGCGGTTTCGGGCATCGCGGCCGCAACGAGCGCGCCACTCGCCGTGATGCCAAGGAGCACGGATGTCTGACGGCAATCCTCGCGATAGACGAGCATGAGACCCATCGCGAGGGTTACGCCTGATGCCACCAGCACAATGAACCACGTGGGGATCACCCACACGACGGCCCGCCCCGGCGAACCGATGCCCGCGAAGACGAAGCGGCTTTGCCTGAGGGACGGTTCGCCAGCCAGAAGCCCGCTGGGCACTGGCCCGCCTTCGGAGGCGGCGATCCAGCCAGCGAGCTCGGATGACGACGTGGAGGCAGTCTGCCGCCAGCCGTCTCCGGTCCACGACCAGCGCTGCTGACTCGTCCAGCGGGTTGGCGCGCCAAGAATATGATCGTCGGTCGTCGCCAGCACCTCGCGATAGAACCTCCGCTGAAGCACCGCGTCGGCAAACTCGGGGGCATCCAACGACAGCGGCCAGGGCAGACCAAACCCCGCCGCGTTGCCACCCCACGGCGTCGATGAACGGATCTCGATGAGCCGACGGGCCGGTCCGCCGTCGGGCAGACTGATCAAGACCGCGTCTCCATTTCTGACCGTCCCCTCCAGCGGCTGGCCGTCGAGTCGCACTTCGAGGGTCGTCGCATCGACGGCTGACTGAGGCAAACGGATCTCGAGCGGTCCTCCCGGACCCGATACGGCGTAGGTGGCGATGTCCTCACGGGCCTCAGCGAACAGCCGTGTCTGAAGCCATGCCGCTTCCACGACCGTCACGCTCGCCGCCTGGCGGGTGCGAGCCGAGACCGCGAGGGGCAAGACATGCTGAGGCTTGGTTGCCGAGAAGGTACGACTGGCCACGGACGACTGGCCCGAAATTTCACGCCTCCAGGTGTCGCCTCGCACCGTCACAACGACCGTGGTTGCCTCGTCGATCACGGCCGCTTGACGACCACTGACCGTCACCAACGGAAGCGGGATCGGCACGTCGATTGCCACGGTCGCCTCGCGCGGCAGCCTGGGCACAGGCACACGGTAGCGAATACTCACGGTCCCATTTCCGAGCAAGGGCACCGGCAAAAAGACTCGCGCGAGTCGAAGCGGTTCTCCGGCCGCATTGACTTCCGCCGCGGCAACGACCTCGGTCGTCTCGAGGGTGGTCTCGCCCTGCCGAACCTCGAGCGACCCATTCCGAGCGAGCGACTCGGGCACCGACAGCTCGAGAAACTCCAGTGGCACGTGGGCCACGCTCAGCCGGATAACCTCTTCGACGGTGATCTCGCGGTCATCCACGGTCACGCGGGCCACGATGGCGGCCCCGACCCACCGCGGCAGGTATCTCCGAGCCGCCGCAAACTTTCCCTCGGCCGTATCAAGTCGGTAGGCCAGCGAGATCCGTTCGGCGTCGCCCGGCTCCACCGTAGAGGCTGTCTGCCGAACGAGCCCAATAGTTTCTGCCGCATCAGGCAAGAGCTCGATATCGGCATCGGCGGTGACGACCACCACGGCCGGACCGACCAGATCGGCCTGGGGCACAGGCATCGTCCACGCGACACGGTCGGCGGTCGGGTCGATCGTCTTCACGGCACGGAGCTCGATCACCGCGTCGCCCATGAGAGGCTGAATGAAAGGAAGCGTGATGAGGTTGCCCTCCGTCCTCACGGCAGCGGAATCGACGAGGGTCGTCGGCCCGACATCTTCCACCACCCACTCCGGATCGAGCACGAGCGGAATGCTGCTCACCGGCGCACCGCGGGCGGCCACGCGGAGGCGTGCCGAAAGCTCGATCCGCGAAGTCGACACGTCGTAGCGATACTCCGGTTCGACAAGGATGCGGCTGCGACGGGGCCGGATGCGGACCGGCATCGAGGCCGGCTGGACGTCGTAGGCGAACGTGGCCACGAAGCCCGCGTGCCGCTCGCCCACCAGGGGATCGACGCGACGGATCCCGGGCGCGTCCTGCCAGGAAGCCTGCCACTCGCCGTCTACGACGAGGCTCACGCGGCCCGACTGTCGCCAGGGCTCGATTCCCAACACGGTGAATCCCAGGGTTTCGAGCGGCGTGACGCCCGACGGATCCACGGGCTCCTCGCAAGCGAGCTCGATCACGGCGATGCCATCGGCCGATCGCTCCACGGCCACATCGACCACAGGGTTGTCGGGAGTACCCTTTCGCTCCACGAGTGTCGCGTCGCCCCCCACGCGCATGAGAGTCGTTCGCGGCGGAAGCGTGATCGCGATGCGGTCTGTCTTGGCCGGGAGGTCGGTGAGCCGAAGCATCGCGTCGATCGTGGCGGTGCGACCGTCGATGCGGACCGTGCTCGTACATTCAGCTTCGGTGACCGACGCCGTGGCCATTGGAACATCGGCCGCCGCAGTGATTCGAATGCGAATGGTGCCAGCCAAGCCGGTGATCGTGACGACGCTTCCCTCACCGTCGGCAATCGTTTCGGCGCGGCCGGCGGCGTCCGGTCGCACCGTCACGACCGCATCGCGTCGGCGTGTCCGGACGTCGACCCGTGACGCAAGGGCCGCAGGAAGGCGCAGCTCGAATGAGTCCTGGATCTGCGACGCCTCCGCCGGAATGCTGCCTGCAAGGGTCACCGTGTGCCGAACATCACCACTGCCTTCCGCCGGCGGATCAAACCAGGCTCGGTAGCCCGCCCCATCGGGCGCGGCGTCAATGAGCATGCGTCCAGGCCCATCGTGCTTCGGTGCCTCAGCAAGGAGGAGGCCGCGGAGGTCGAGCGGTACGGCCGCCCAGCCCCCCCGCGACTGCCGCACCACGCAGGTGACTTCCGCGGGGCATGACGTGGCCCCCACGGTCAGGCCGCGCGTATCGATCCGCATCGTGACTCTTTCGAGGACGGCGGCCGGTGGAAGGACCGGTCCAGTGAGGCCTTCCTTGATCCTGAAGAGCTCGACAAAGTCGCGGTATTGAAAGCCTGGCACGGGCACCAGCCTGCCAGCGTCATCCTGCATGTAATACAGCTCGGGTAGCACCTCGCGCACGCCCTGCCCCGTGGGTCGAGCGGCATCCTGTGCCAGCGCCGCGGTGGCGATGAGCACCGGAACGAGCAGGGCGACGAGTGTGGAAGACAAGCGGCGCATCGAAAACAAAAGGCGTAGGGAGAACGACCCTCTCTAGCCTACCCCGCAATCCTGCGCAGAACCTTCGAAGTCCCCAGGCCGCACAATCGGCACGATCCGCACGAACAGCCGCCCCGGCTTGCCCACAAAGGATTGTCAGACGCCAGCGACGGCCGGGCTCTTCCCTCGAAGAAGTTGCTGCATCGCGGAAAGCAGTTCGGGCGTGGCCGCGGCGATGAAGGCCGGGTCATCGAGCGGCACGACATCCCCACACGTCGAAAACGGGGAGAGGCAACCCCCTGCCTCGCGGAAGATCAAAAACCCGGCGGCGGCGTCCCAGCAGGCGATCTGCCTCGCCCAGAACGTGTGAAGCCGGCCGCAGGCAAGCCACGCCAGATTGAGCGCCGTAGACCCCGTGCGGCGAACCGAGTGAACATGCGGCACGACCGCGAGGAAGTCGGTCACGGCCGGCGAGTCGGCAGTGATATGCGGCGGGAAGCTGAGGGCTGCGATGGCGTCGGCGAGATCGGTCACTGCGGCGGCGCGAATCGGTTGGCCGTTGAGTGTGGCGCCGCCGCCAGCACGCGCCGAGAAACACTCGTCGCGGAGCGGATCGAAGATCGTGGCAGCGAGGATGTCGTCGCCGCGGGCGAGGGCGATCGACACGCACCAGGCTGGAAATCCGTGAACGTAGTTGGTCGTTCCGTCGAGCGGATCAACGATCCAGCGAGTGCCCGAGCCTGCATGTCCGAACGTACCCGAAGGTGGCTGCCCCGCACCGGCGTCAGCCTCTTCACCGACAAAGCCGTGATCGGGAAAGGCCTCGGACACGATCCGTCGGATCTCCTTCTGCGAGGCGTAGTCGGCTTCGGTGACGAGGTCACGCGGGCCCTTGGTCATCGCGCGGAAGCGACCGATCCATTCAAGAAGGATCCGGCCCCCTTCCCGTGCGGCTGTTTCACAGACGGCGAGTTGATCCAGAGATGCCGACGGAGAATCGGGAGGCATGAGATAGGCCGAGCGGGTGGTGTGAGCGATGATAGCGGAATCAAGTATCGTAGAGGCGTCGGGGTCATCGCGCGAACCCGCCTCGCTTTTTTTTTGAGATCACCAGCTCATGCCTGCAACCCACACCCCCGTGACCTGGGCGCTCGACGGCACCGTGGCCCGCCTGGGCTCGGCACGACTCGATCTCGAGTCCTCGGCAACGGGCATCGCCGTGGACAGCCTGCGTGGCACGGACCATCTTCTGGGCATCGACCTGCGAGCGCCCGTCGGCATGGCCGCAGCCCTTGCCGATCGCTGGGTGCGAGGTGACGACATCGTAGCGGTCTACCAACCAGCCGACCCGCGACGCCTCGAGGCCACGGCGATGTGGCGGTCGATCACAGGATTCAGGAACGCATGGGAGCTCGTGCTCTCAGCGCAGACCGCGGTCGTCGAGAGCGATCCGTCGCTCGCCGTGACGTGCGACGTGTCGGCCGGCGAGGTCATCGTAGGACGCGAGATCGAAGGGCGTCTGCAGTGGTCACCGCTCGGTTCGTCGGCACCCTTCCCCAGGGACGCCACCTGCCTCGCCGTCTGTCGCAGCGCCGACGCCGTGCTTGTGGCAGTGCATCCGGCCGATGCGCGGCGGGTTGTCGTCGTGGACGAAGGCGTCCGGCTGCGAATCGCTTGCTGGCTCTTCTCGGCGGCGATCGAAAAGGGCGTGCTCCTCCGCGGCCGCGTGCTCGCAGCCATCGGACCGGCTGGCGACGACATGCGCTGGGCCGATGCTCTTGTCACGGCCTTTGCTGCGTCACCCCCGCCGCTCACCACCTAGGCCTGGGCGAGGCTACATGGCCCGCATGCTCGGTGAGCCTCAGGGGCTCTTACCTCGCCGTTCGAAAACCAGAGAGAGCGCCTTCAGCAGCGTCGTCTTTCCGGCATTGTTTTCGCCGATTATGACGTTCAGTCCGGGGCGAAACTCGATCGTTGCGTCACGAAAGCAGCGATAGTTCTTCACGTGGACGCTTGCGATATCCATCTGCTCGTTTCCGTACGTAGCCGACTTGCCGGACTCGATCCGCATGCCGCGTCACGCTCCTCAATGCCACGCTAAATCTTTTTGGCTCTTCCGCAGAATCTGTGGGTGGAGTAACGCGTTTTGTACGGGGCTCTGCCCCGAGCCCCGGGGTTTTGTG
>Ga0163152_10003850_pt1 | contig 19117 bp, 17 predicted proteins | sample OliLakLV19MP8IB2_FD_148635 | JGI IMG/M metagenome (GOLD analysis project Ga0163152, IMG submission 148635) | Freshwater microbial mat bacterial communities from Lake Vanda, McMurdo Dry Valleys, Antarctica - Oligotrophic Lake LV.19.MP8.IB-2 | ecosystem: Environmental > Aquatic > Freshwater >...
CAGGGTAGTTGTTTGGTTATCCCGTCACGCCCCCCATCCGCAGAGCCGGATTCAGGTGGCCAAATCCAGCCGGAACAGGTGGCCACTTTCAGCCGGAATCGGTGGCCAACTTCACCCGGAATACGCAACTACGGAGAAACGCTCCCCGAAGGCGCCCGACAAGCCCTGGGCTACAACGCTCGGGTGCCCGCCACACTTGAGGAATGGTATCGACCCAAGGAGCAGCGGATGTATAGGGCCGACCAGGGCTAGCGGCGGTTAGGTTGAACCCTAATGAGGTGAAATCATTCCGCTCTTGTTCAGCCTGAAATCGTTGTGCAGGAAGATCAGTTCATTCGGCAGCTTGCATATCAGCCGATAGGACTTTTGCCTCAGAAACTCGCAGATTGGCAGGTCGTAGATCGAGGAGTCCATTTCCTGGTGGTGTTCCGTCATGATCACGACGGGCCGATACTTGTCCCAGTTGTTAGACGCGAGCACCCGAAGTTCCATGCCTTCGACGTCTATTGTCAGCAACTGAATTGAACGGCCCCCAGGGAGGTATTCGTCGAGCACGCTGGACAGGGGTCGGGCGGGCATTGGAATCCTCTGCACCTCGTTCTCCTTGATCCCAAAGTCCTCATAGAGATTGGACTGGAACTCAAAGGAGAAGCCATTCATTTCGTTCGGCTTGTCCCCGATCTTGTAGTAGGTGAGGGTTTCCTCCTTCTCCGAGATCGCCACTTCGAGATTGATGTCTTCGGGTCGCGCTCGCAGGAAGGGGACCATCGCACCGGGCAGGGCATCGATGTTTATGCCCCTCCAGCCGCGTTGATACAAGAGGAACGTATTGGACGACGTTTGCGGATGGTACGCGCCGACGTCCACGAAGAAGCCGCGGGGAAACTTCTTGAAAAGATACAACAGTGTCCGGTCCTCGCCGCAGTGCGAAAACGAAGGCAGGGCATCGTCAAAGCCCAGGATCCCAGCCGCAAGGCCTCTCTTCACCCTGTCCTTGAAGGACGTAGGAAGCAACCTCTTCAGGGACGTCAGCGATGACTCAAGCACGGACCTGCCCTCTAGCAAAGGACCAAATCATCGGAATGAAGGCCCGGAGACGTCATACCAGCCCAGGACATTCCAGTTAGCATAGGTCTGGATACCCGAATGGCCAACAATCGCGAGGTCCAGCGCGTTCCGCCTAGGCCCGCTATTCGCCGGCCTAAGGCGGCCTGCCCCGCCTTTTCCTGGTGAGGAGATGAAGGTCCTGCTTCTTTCCACGGGTTTTCTAGAGTACATGATCTGTCTCGCCAATGCGCTGAGCAAGGAGGCGGAGGTAGGCCTCCTCCTGACCGAGAGAGGGATCACACCGACGCACAGGGCGCTGATCGAACCCGGGGTCACGTTTCTCCCGTTTGTTCATGTGGACTACAAGAGCGTCAGGCAGAACCTCCGGATGTTGCTTCGCATCCTTGGCACGATCCGGAGCGAGAGACCCGACATCCTCCACATCCAATCGAACGGTTTTCGACTCTTCTGGATGCTCTATCCCTTCCTCAAGGCCTATCCCATCGTGGACACCGTGCACGACCCAACTCCACACTCGGGCGACGCCTTGTCACCTACCCTGCCCAGGGCCCGCCGCGGCGCGGCCAAACACTGCAGGGCGTTCTTTGTACACGGCGAGGTTCTGAAGAGGGAGCTGCAGCGCAAATACGCGGTGCCGGCATCAAGGATTCACTCGATCCCAATTGGAGAGTTCTCCCTCTACAGGCGCTGGCGCACAAAGGTCATACCTACCCACCATCACGAATTTCTCTTCTTTGGCAGAATCTGGCCCTACAAAGGTCTGGATGTCTTCATCGAGGCTGCGAATGCAGTTATCAGACTGCTCCCTTCGGCGCGCTTTACGATCGCGGGCGCCGGAGAGGACATTGCGAAGTACGTATCCAGAATTGAGGTCCCGGCGCGCTTTGACATCCGGAACTATCGAATCCCGGAGGAGGAGATTGATGAACTCTTTCAGCGCTGCTTTGCCGTGGTTCTGCCTTATACGGACGCCACCCAGAGCGCCGTTGTGCCCACAGCCTATGCCTATGGAAAGCCGGTGATCGCAACCAGGGTCGGAGCGCTGCCGGAGGTGGTGGAGGAGGGTCGGACGGGATTCCTGGTCGACGCGAGAGACCCGGGAGCCATCGCGGCCAGGATGCTTCAAATGAGTTCGGAGCCGGGCTTGTATCAGTCCCTTTGCGAGGGCGCGCTTAGGTTCGCGAGGGAAGACCTGAACTGGTCGCACGTGGCGCAAAAGACCATGAGTGTCTATCGCGAGCTCCTCTGAGAACGTCGTCACCGGGCACACAGGGTTACGAGGTCAGCGAGGGCCAGCCATTGAAACGGGGCGCTTTGATCAGGTTCCCGAGGTGTCGTGCGTTCCTTCGAAGATCCTCGCAAATTCGCGATCCACGACACCCGCATCCTTATGGCGGACCGCCAGCTTGCGAATCGACGCTCTGTAGTCCGGAACGGCCAACATCCTGCCGATGGTTGCGTGGCACTCCCGCACGTTCCCGAGGTCGTGATCGAGGTTCGCTCCTCCCCCTTCTGTGGCGATGACGCTGTAGTCATCTCCAATCCTGTCGGGAGCGATGAAGGGCAACCCGCAGGCCCAATACTCGCCGTGCTTTATTGGGCACTGAAACGGGCTGGCCGCGTGAGGCCGGACGAATGAGTAGGCGAAGTCCGCCGCGGATAGATATCCGGGCACCTCGCCTCGAGCAACCGAGAGAATGAGCACCCGATCCGCGGGAATCTGGTGTCGTCCCATCTGGCGCCGAATGTGGGCTTCGTTGCTCGGCGTCAGCAGGATGACCCGAAGGCCCTCGAAGAACTGAAAGGCATCTTGAAGAATCCTGAAGGCCTCATCGTCGTAGTAGAGGTCACCGAACTTTCCCAGATAGATCGCCGTAGTGTGTGAGCCAAGACCCAGACGAACTCGCACCTTCTCCCGCAATTCCGGATCGAATCGAGTTCGTACCAGGTCCGTCACACAGGGAATCACGGCCACGCGTTGTTCGTCGACGCCCTCGGTCGCCACCAGGTGGCGACGGTAGTTCTCCGTGACTGTAATCAGCTTCCAAGCGTGCTGCATCTGCAGGCGTTCGTACTTGCGGGCGTACCGATACTTCCAGCCACCCTTTGTCCACGCGCCACAGTTCGCCATGTAGTCGGAATGCGGCTCGAAAGACTCCACCACAAACGGTACGCCGGTCCGCCGGTGAATCTTGTAGGCAATGGTTCCGGCCAGGCTGCACCGGGCGACCATGAGGCCGACCGACTGCCCCCGACAAATCCTCTCGATCAGCCGGGGCATCAGCAGCAACTCAAACACCTTCGCGGCCAGGGGAAGCGCCTGAGCCCACGGCTCAATGGCGATGTGGTCCACGAAGTCGTAGGGGATCTCGAACTTTGGGAACCGCGAGCCCCGCCGTTCGACCGTGACCAGGGTGAGCCGGTCCAGCCCCAGGTGCTTCTTCAGCGCGGGCAGGCTGGGCATCACCGAGGAGATCGTGAGCGGATCACCGAGCGCCCAGTAGCAGATGTACAAAGCCCTCTTCACGCCCGACATCTGCCCTTCACAGCGAGGGATGATACCGCCCGGGCCGCGTCCGGGAGGCTTGACTCCTTGCCTCCGCCAACCCAAACTCCGCCCTCCCATGGGGCCGTTTCCTCCGCCCGCAGAGCACTTTCATGAGCCCAGAACAGCCATTCTTTTCGGTGATCATCCCCACGTATAACCGTGCTCACTTGATTGAGGGCACCCTGAAGCATGTGTTCGGGCAGAGCTACCCTCACTATGAAGTCATCGTGGTCGACAACTGTTCCGAGGACAACACCGCCGAGGTCCTGGCGAAATATGCGGCCCAGGGAAAGCTGCAGCTCATCCGTCACGACCGGAACTACGAGCGTGCCAAGTCACGGAACACCGGAATGGAGCGGGCCGCCGGCCGCTACGTAACCCTCCTGGATTCCGACGACATTCTCTTTCCGGATTATCTGCGCGATGCCGCGCAGTTCATTCTCGTTAACGACGAAGCCCGGATCTTTCACAGCCTCTACAATATCGTCGACGAAAGCGGAAAGACGGTTTATAGGATGCGCTTCCCGACCATCGATCGCGGTCGCCGGCATATCGTCAACGGCAACTACTTGTCGTGCCATGGAGTATTCATGGCCCGCGAGATCTATCAGCACTATCGCTTCGATACCAATCCCGCTCTCACCGGAATGGAGGACTACGAATTCTGGCTGCGCGTCCTGGCCGACTTCCCTCTGCGCCGCCTGAAGAAGTACAACAGCGCGCTCGTGCAACACTCCGGGCGCTCATTCAAAGCGTTTCGCGTCGAAGACACCCTCCGTCAGCGCGAGTACATCCTCGATAAGTTCGCGAAGGACGACAATCTGCGTGAGAAGTACCGGAACGACATCAAGAGGCTGGACTGCTCCATGTTCGTGTACGCTGCCGTGCAGGCAAACTTTGCCGGCGCTCACCACGAGGCCGGCAAATATCTGAAAATGGCCGCCCGGATCGATCCAACCGTCGTTCTCACCCGGCGCTTCTGGGGCGTCTTTCGGGTCGCGACCATGAAACACTCGACTTAATCGATGGGCTCAACGAGGGTCCTCGTCACCGGCGGGTCGGGATTCCTGGGCTCGCTCCTGAGCAGAGTCCTGGGGGACTCCTTTGAAGTGCATTCCCTTCAACGGACCCCCGCGCCGGGCCAGGAAAACGTGCACCTGGCCGACCTGCGCGACGCTCTCGCCGTGGAGGCGCTGATCGCAAAGGTTCGGCCTGAGATCGTGGTTCACACCGCTGCGCAGTCCGACGTGCGCTCCGCCGAGGAAGATCCGCGCGGCGCCATAGAGATCAATATCCACGCGGCCATGCGTCTGGCGGAAGCCTGTTGTCGGAACGGATGCGCTCAGGTCATAGCGCTCTCATCGGCGAAGGCAGCCCATCCGCAAAACACCTATGGGCTCTCGAAAGCCCTCATGGAAAGATGCCTGCTGAAGCTTGCGCACCTGCCTGGTTGTCGCGTCATCTCGCTCCGGCTTCCCAACCTCCTGGATTCTCCGCGGTCGTTCCTCGCCGATTGGCGCAGGATGCTCGCCGAGGGCGGCCGGGTCGTTACCACTGGGTATGAAATGGAGCGTTTCGCGTGTACTGGATCCGATGCGGCCAGGCACGTGGGCGCGTTGATCGCGGCTCGCGACTCAGTCGAAAGCGGGACGGTAGCTCCAGTGAGCAAAGCGGTTCGAATCAAAGACGCCCTTCTCGCCTTCACCGGAACCCACAAATGCGCGTTCGAGCGCAGGGATTCCGGTCTCGAAACGGCGACCCGGGACATCATGATCGCGGAACACGAAGCACCCTGGACGAATCGGATTGAGACGGGCCAGGTTCCGTTCTTCCACATGACGCCAGGTCTTCGGAAGCCAGGCCATATCGATGCCCAGGTCGACACCGGCTCGGCCGAGTTCTACAGTGTGGCGGAACTGAGGGACCTGGCCAGGGCCGCACAAGGCTCGGCATTGCCCATGGAAACGGAGAGGGAATGAAGGTACTGATTCTGGCGGGCGGGCTTGGTACGCGGATCAGCGAGGAGACGGGACTGCGCCCCAAGCCCATGGTCGAAATCGGCGGCAAACCGCTGCTGTGGCACATCATGAAGATCTACAGCGGGCACGGCTTCAATGAGTTTGTGGTGCTCCTGGGTTACAAGGGCTCGGTAATCAAGGACTACTACCTGAGCTATTTCTACCACCACCACAACCTGACCATCGATCTCGGGAAAAACACCATCGAGCATCATGGCGCGAACGCCGAGCCCTGGAAGGTGACGCTGCTCGACACCGGGGAAGACACCATGACCGGGGGGCGCATCAAGCGCGCAGAACCCTACATTCAGGACCGCCCGTTCATGGTCACCTACGGCGACGGCGTGGCGGACGTGGACATCACCCGGCTGGTCGATTTTCACCGGACCCACGGCAAGCTGATCTCGATGACCACCGTCATTCCGGAGGGAAGGTTCGGGAGGCTCGAGATCGAGGGCGGGAGCCGGGTGTGCGGATTCGTTGAAAAGCCCAGAGAAGAAAACTGGATCAATGGTGGTTTCTTTGTCTGTCAGCCGCAGGTGATGAACTACCTCGACAATGACTCAACCGTCTTTGAGAGGAAGCCGCTTGAGACGCTGGCCAGAGAAGGCGAACTGATGGCGTTCAAGCACGAGGGGTTCTGGCGCTGTATGGACACCGTGATGGACAAGAAGGTCCTCGAAGAGATGTGGGTGAGTGACCCCAAATGGAAGATCTGGAAATGAGGCGCCTGTTTGGCGGCGCCTACGAGGGAAAGTCCGTCTTCCTCACCGGTCATACCGGCTTCAAGGGTTCATGGCTGAACCTTTGGCTCAACGAACTGGGAGCCAGGGTAACCGGATACTCGCTTCCCGAGCCCCCCGCCGACGAACGTCGCCTTCACCCTCTACTCCGTGTCCCCTCGAGGAATGTCAGTGGCGACCTCCTGGACCTGAAGCTCCTTGAAGAACAACTCCTGGAATCAAGGCCCGATATCGTTTTCCACCTCGCCGCTCAAGCGTTGGTAAAGGCGTCGTACGACGACCCCGCCGGGACGTTCATGTCCAATGCCATCGGCACGCTGAATGTCCTCGAAGCCGTGCGCAGGCTCGGGCTGTCGACCTCAATTGTCTGCGTGACCACCGACAAGGTGTACGAGAACAAAGAGTGGATCTATGGCTATCGGGAGAACGATCCCCTGGGCGGGCACGATCCCTACAGCGCTTCCAAGGCCTGCGCCGAACACGTCATCGGCTGCTACCGCAGGTCCTATTTCGGGAACGACCGCAACGTGAATCTCGCCAGCGTGAGAGCCGGCAACGTCATCGGGGGGGGCGACTGGGCCGCCGACCGCATCGTGGCCGATATCGTAAAGGCGACTGAGAGTGGCCAGAAGGTCGTTATCAGGAACCCGAACGCGGTTCGGCCCTGGCAGCATGTGCTGGAGCCGCTCGCCGGGTATCTTCAGATCGGCGCCCGACTGCTCGGCAACGACAAGCTGTTCTGTGATGCCTGGAACCTCGGTCCGGGAACCGACGGCGTGAAGACCGTCGAGGAGGTCGTCGTCGAGAGCGAGAAGTCGTGGCCGCGGATCCAGCATGTGCTGATGCATCCCGATGCTCCCAGGGTCCATGAGACTCAGATGCTGAAGCTCGAATGTTCCAAGGCATCACACCACCTGGACTGGAAACCGGTGTGGAGCTTCAAGGAGACCGTGTCCACCACGATCCTCTGGTACAAGGACTGCTACGAAGGTCGGGTGGGCGACTTCCGCGAACGTTGCCTGACCGACCTGAGCAGGTTCGTAGGGGATGCCGGACAGCGGGGCGCTGGCTGGACCGCTTAAAGAGCGCCGCCTGCGGCCGTTCCCGCGGTCTGCGCAGCGAGCCCTTCGTATAACCGCACGAGTTTTTCACTCTCGACTTCCCAGCTGTGGCCGAGCGAGGCCTTTATCGCGCCCTGCTTGTAGTCCCTGTAGTTCCGCAGCACTTCTTGCAACGCCGCTACCAGCCCGCCGTCTTCATCAGCGAAAAGCACTCCATTCCCGTGCTTTCGCAGTTGCTCCGCAATTTCCCACTGCTGGTTGCTGACCACCGGCAACTGAGCCATCGTGTATTCCCAATACCGGTTCGGGGAGCTGTACACCTGCGAGCCAAATGTTGTGTTTACCCACGAAAAGCCGATGGTGGCGGAGGAAAGGTGTTGGATCAGCTCGTCACGGGCTGGATAGTCGAGAAAGAGGATCCGGTCCTCCAGCCCGTGCTCCGACACAAAGGCCCGATGCCGCCGCGAGCGATCCGGATCGACGAAGAAGACGAAATAGGCGCTTCGCCCCAATGCCTCCAGGCTTTGATGGATCCGTGCCACATACTCCGGGCCGAAGTAGATATTGCCCGTGTGAACGACGATTACGGCTTCGCTCCCGAGGCTGAAACGCTGCCGCACATAGTCGCTTCCTGAGACCGCCTGCCGTTCAGGAATGTTTCGGAGGCCGGTCCAGTTTCGAATCCGAAACCGGTTACTCAGTCGCTCCCCGATGTAATCCGTGGTTGTGATGAGGGCGTCGTAGTGCCTGGCTGCCCTCGTTTCACGCAGGAGGAGGAGTCTCCAGACCAGCCAGGTCTTGAGCCTGGTCCACAGGCCCTTCGCGTTCCGGTAGAACTGAAACTGAGCAAAATACTCGTGCGAGTCGTAGACGAACGCGAGTCCTCTCCGCACCTCCCCGAGCCGGCTCCCCACGTGCACAAGGTTGTAGTCATGGCAATGGAGGAAATCAAAGTCCTTTGCCCGGAGCATCTCGATCAGGGCGCGGCCGCTTCGCGCCGCCTCCGCCGAGAAGGGCCGGGTGTAGATCAGCGGGTCAATGCACCGCGTGATCTGAATGGAGCGGCGCTGCTCGTTATCAGGGAGTCCGGCCCCCCGTAGGCAAACAACCTCCACCGAATACCCCGCCTTGATCAACGCCACCGCTTCCTTCTCGACTCGATTGTCGGAGCGGAAGTCGTTGTCCAGCAGCATCACTATTTTGTTCACGGCAGCGGCTCACTTCCTGAGATTCAGTTTGCCGCGGAATAGATCCCGATTCTGTGAGAGCTTCTCGGGGCTCCAATCCCACCATCGCAGCTCGTCTAACCTCCGAATCTCCTCATCCCCGAAGCGCATCCGAATGATCCGTGCAGGGCAACCGGCAACTATTGCGTAGTCAGGCACATCCTCGGTCACGATGCTCCCGGCTCCCACGATCGCACCATTGCCGATGGAGACACCCGACAGGATCACGGCGTGGGCGCCGACCCAAACGTCATTCCCGATCGTGACGGGGCCCTTCGACACGGTCTCGACTTCGTCGCCCTTGAAGACATTGGCGTTCATGAAGTACGTGGTCATTCTCTCCGGGTCGTGGAAGTACTCTTGCACAATCACGCCGGGAGCGATCGAGCAGTAGCGTCCGATTTGAATCGGATGGTGCTTTGAAAACAGCAGGATGTTCGGGCCATAGAGCGTCGAATTCCGGCCGACCCGAATCTGTCCGGTAAGCGTGCACTTGTAGAGGACGACACCTTCATCCAGGATGATCTCACCGCGCAGGGCCGATCCGCGGATCGAGCAGGTCGAAGCGGCCCGGACCCGATCATCAATGAGATTCAGGCCGTCGAGCGCCGTGAAGAGACGGCCAATGAGCTTTCGCTTCAGCGCAGAACCCAACATCAGAAATTCAGCGCCCTGGCGAACTTGGAATAGTTCGTCTCCGCCTCAAAAGTATTGAGAAAGAAGTTCCGTATCACGCCTCGGTCAAACGACGCGTCCAGTGCTGTCTTCATACTCTGCGCGATCAACACCTCGTCGGAGTCAACATCCAATAGCAGGCCCGTCTTGCGTTCGATAACGATCTCGGGGATCCCGCCGACCCTGCACGCCATCACCGGAATGCCAAAGCTGATGGCCTCCATCATGGAGACCGGAAGCCCCTCGGACTCGCTGAGCGAGACGAATAGGTCTACGTGGTGAGTCTTGTAGTAAGCGAGGAGCGCAGAGTTCTCCACATGGCCAGCGAGGTCCCATCGCACATTGGGCGGCAGTTGGGCGCACAACTTCTCAACCGTACCGGCTTCCCGTCCGCTCCCGAAATGGATCCAGCGCAGGTCACCTCCGTAGTGCCGCAATGCCTTGGCGAGCAAGGCCACGCGCTTGATAGCAATCAGGCTGGAGACCGAAACAATGAGGGGCACGTCCAACGCCTCTGCGGGCCCTGGTTGTTCGGATCCTCTCACGCCGAGATAGCTGAGTTTGATCTTGGAATGCCGCTTCGAGGGAGTCTTGGACTGTAGGTAGTCCAAGCCATGCTGGCTGATGCAGAAGACCCGGTCGGAATGCTTCAGCTTGTAGTCGCGAAATGCGATCTGGAGACCTTGCTGTCGATCGTCATAAAGGTCGAACCGGTGGGCTCGTGAAACCAGCCTGGTTATCCTCCCTTCAGCCTTCAGCACGCAAACAGCGGTGAGACATTGGTCGAACCAATACGTGTAGAAGATGGCATCCTTCAGGCCGCGCTCCTGCACGAATTTCTCAATCACCTCGCAATACTCCAACTCCCCCAGCAGGTGAGAGAAGTAATACCGCGCGGCGACGGTGTAGTGATAGGCATTTGACGCCGAAGCTGACCAGCAGGATGCGTAAACCGAAGCGAACCGTCTCCAGTTTTTGAACAGTATCCGGTGTCCCGGCCGAGGCGGACGATCCACAAGAATGTTCGAGACGACTACATTTGGAGGCACCGCCCTGATTTGGTCACCGTCTCGGGCGCAAGGGATGACGATGATTTGCTCAAAGTATCCCGAGAGAACCTCGATCTCCGACTCCAGAAACGTCTCACTCTTGATTCCGTAGGGAAAGCAAGCGGTAAAGATAACGAGAGACCGGGTCATCTTGATGCCACGGCGATCGTGACCACGGAGATCAAGGCAGCGCGGGGCGATAGGAGCCTCATGGCGCGCCTATTCCAAGGGAATGCGGAAGTAGTTGCGGTCCTCAATGGAGGGATCCATGACGCACACTCCCAACGCCCCCATATCCAGGGCAAGGCTGACCCGTGGATGTCGAGAAATGAGCTGCCATGCTTCTTCCATTCCCGCCGACCAGGAAATGTCGTCAAAAACTACAACCGCGGTCTCCGAAAGAGCGACGAGGACCTGTTCAAAATACGCCAGCGTTGCCGCGTGGTCGTGATGGCCATCAACAAAAACGTAGTCAACCGGGCTGAGCCGCTGCAAGGCCGCAGGCAGGGTGTGCTCGAATCGTCCAACCATTACCTCGACTTGCTCGAATCCAAGCAACTCGAGATTCTCTTTCGCGATCGCTGCCAGTTCCGCCGCTCCCTCGAGCGTCACCAGTTGGCCCTGTCCGTTCAGTTTCAGCGCCGCGGCCTGGTAGGCGGCCGAGATCCCGACGCAGGTGCCCATTTCGACGCACGATGCGGGTTTCACCGCTCGAATCAATCGGAAGAGCAGCCGCGCGCCCACCGGCGACTTGCTCGAATTGCGGCTGATCTCACCCAGCGTGCTTCTCACCTCGACGCCCGCCCGCATCTCCGCCGGGCTGCGCGCCTCCGTTCCATCCCCGGCGCCAAAGTCGGTGCATACGATCATTCGAGGGGACGCGTCCATTTGAGCGCGGATAGCCTCGATTCGGCCGACGATGTGCTCTTCGTCGGGCGCCATCGAGCCCGACAGGACGGTTCCGATGCTGTCTGCGATGGACCTCGACACGGCCGACCTACTCCGGGCAAGGCTCTGGAGATTCCAGGATCGCTGGACGATACGGCGAAATCTTCCCGTGGCGCGATCTACGAGTGACATCTCATGGCCTAGGCCCACCTGCCGTAGAGGGCGTGATTGTTTCAAACACGCTCCTTCATACCACGTCTCCAGCCGAGGAACCGGAAACGTCTTACGGTTGGCTCTGCCCTCGAGGCGCTGAGCACTGGTCCACCCCGTGATAGTTTCCCTCCATGAGCTTGCGCGCAAGGGGAATTGGCGCGAAGTCGATGGCGCGGCGGCACTGGCTGGCTTCGGTTTGGGCGCTGGTCGCCCTAGCGTTGGTTGTTCGGTTGTTTGGGTTGACCAGCCGGGACTTGTCGTACGACGAACAAGTGACTTTGGTTGACAGCCAGAGTGTCCGTTCGCCCAGTCCTGGCGTTTCGAGGGAGACGTTCGTGTCGAGCGCGCTTCGAGACATCGATGCGGGTTTGTTCTCCGTCGCACGCCAGTCCGCGACCCACGATCAGCCTGTCTACGTCTCGCTCATTTACCTGTGGCTGTCCCTGGTGGGGGCCTCCGAAGTCACGCTCAGATTGCCGTCGGCCTTGTTCGGCGCGGCGAGCGTTGGCTTGGTCGCCGTGGTTGGTCGAACCCTTGTGGGCGAATACGTGGCCTTGCTCGCGGGACTGTTGCTCTCCGTCTCTCCCGTGCATGTCCTCTATTCACAGCAGGGGCGCGTGTACGCCATGGCGGGATTTCTGGCCCTTCTGGCCATGGCCCTTCTGTTGCGTCTCTCCGACAAGAGCCCCGCCCGGAGCTGGATCGCTTACGGGGCCGCGGCGGCCTCGACGCCCCTCGTCCACATTCTGGCGGCCGTCGCTTTGTTCCCGCACGTCGTCGTTCTCTGGCGTCTGCGGCGGCAACGAAGGCAGTTGGCGCTTGCAGCCATGGGCGCGCTCATCGTTCTTGGCGCGTCGCTGCCCCTTGGCTGGATGGAATCCGTGCGAACGGCCCATGAGCAGAGCGGCGTGGCGCTTGCGTCACCGCCCGCGGATGCTCGGAACTGGGCTCGCCCGGCCACGGTAGAGACCGTCGTTGCCGGGCTTGGATCGTCCATGACGCGGGTGCTCGGGCTCGACTACTTCCCGTTCGAATGGCGGGCCCGATACTTGCTCCCACTCTCGGCGGCACTACTTCTCATCGGCCTCTCGGCCGGCTGGTCGCGCCCGCAGCCGGAACGCACGCTTCTTTTGGCGAGCGCACTCCTTCCACATCTCGCGGCAGTTGCGTTGAGCATTCATTATGGCCACGTGGTTCCCCTCCAGGCTTCGTATTCGGCCTGGACGATGCCGTTCTGGATGCTTCTGCTCGCGGATGGCGCCAGCCAGCTGCGGGGACCGCGCGTCGCGCGCAGCGCGTTCGCGCTCATTTTCACCCTGCTTGCCGGTTTTCTCGTGGGAGGCCGCTGGGTTGGCAGCCCTCGAGTAGAGGTGCGAAGCAGTGAAATCCGGTCCTTCATGGCTTGCGCACCGGGTGAGGTTCTCCATGTCTCCGGCGCCTGGGAGGCGGCGGTGGTAACGGCGCTCGCGCCGAGGGAGTCCAACCTGCGACTCAAGGTGGCAACTTCCGGCGAAGCGGCAAGAATGGCTTTCCTTGCTGGTGCTTCGGGTATTTGCCGAAACATCGACGCAGGGGCATGCGAGACCCAGTTTCCGGTCTGCGCGACTGAGGATTAGGTCGCCGTCAGATGGCGCGGGCCTCTTGCGCCCCGGGAACGCTCGGAGGCGGACCTGAGGGAAGTGGGCGGCGAGTGGTGGGTCCAATCCCGGTTTCCGGTTTGGCCCGATCCAGAATTGGTCCGAGGTATCGGGCTCCGCCGCGGCGACCTCAGGTAGATTCCACAAACCTCAATGCGAACAGCGCCTTCAGCACTCTTACCGGGTTTCAGTCGAGCAGGCGGCGTAACGCCCAGATTGATCGCTCTTGGTCTGTGCCTGCAGGGCCTTTGCGCTCCGATCTACGCGCAGGCCCCCCCGCCAGCGGTATCCCCAGACCCCGACGGCAAACACAGCGGCGCTCCGCTCGGGCAGTTCACGGCGGGCCCTTTCATTATCACACCGACGTTCCGGATCGGGACCCTCGCGGTTGACACCAACGTCCAGTATCAGCGCGAACGGACGGCGGATTTCGTGGCCTCGGGTGGCCCGGGGCTCGACATCGCCCTTCCCTTCCTCGACCACTGGAAACTCGATATTCAGGGTTCGTCTCCCTCCTTCTGGGTGCACGCTTTGTGGTTACCGATTCCGGTGGGGTTCAGGAAGAAACCACATTCCTCGGCACACCTTGTCTGACATTGCGAACCACCACCGAAAGACCCGTAACAATTCACCAAGGATCTAACATCTTGGTGGGCGATGACCCGAGACGCCTGCGGCCATTGCTGGATGCGGTCCTTTCTGCGGCGAGGCCACGTGCCCGGCGACCGCGCCTTTGGGATGGCAGGGCGTCCGACCGCATCACCAAGATCCTCGAATCAATTGTGTAGGTGCGGCGGTGTGGTAGTGCCCTATGTCAGAAAGAATCGACGTGCACCGAGTAGAGCGGCTTTCCCGTGTCGCGCCCGAAGTCGATGATGCCCTTCTTGATGGCTCCCCCCGGAATGGCGGGCGGAATCTCGATGGTTCGCCATTCGGGTCGGTGTGACACGACGTCTGCGTCGCCGGTCAGCGTCGCGAAGATGGCGAAGAACAGATCCTGAAGTACGCCGATCTCGTCAAAGCGAACGGGCGCGGATTCCGGCCATCGAATCGCTAGAAAGGCGCCGTATCGGTCCGCGAGTTCGTTGGCGGTGACCCGAGATGGCTCCCAGCTATAAAGGTGGTGACAGTCACCCGTGAGAAATGGCCCATGGTCGCCCGCAACGACGATGATCGCCTCTCGATTGCTGTTGAGAATCGAATCGAGATCCACGCGCATCTCTTCGTTCGCAAGCTTGAGTCGATCCGCAAACAGTTCCGTCTCGTTGGGAAGACAACTACCTGAGATCTGACTGTGGGAAGGATAGGGCGAATGTGCATACAGGAATTTGGGATACGGGGTGCGAGCCTCCAGCACATCCCTCTTCTGCCGCAGCCAGTCCTCGCGGCCGCGACCGCGGTCAGAGAAGGAGAAGGCGAACTCCGCTTTGAACTCCCCCGCACGAATCCCGGTGTAAACAGATTTCAGGCCGTCGCCCGCGGTCCGGGACGGAAACGTGTTGTCCGCCCCAAACACGAGCGCGTCCTGGAGGAAGTAGGGAGTGACAACGAGATGTGTTCGATATCCTTCCCGTCGGAGCACCGCGTTGACCAGGTTGTTCCCGCCAATGGGATGAAGGGGCGGCGACGCCATGTCCAACACGCGGGAGATGCTCTCCTTCGAATCAGCGACCACCGTGTAGCTCTTGTCGTAGAAGGTGAACCCCTTTTCCCTCAGCAGGAGCATCTGCTGGCTATTGTCGATGCCTCGTTGACGCAACGTGATTTCAGGAGAGTAGGCGTCGTAGACGAGAAAATAGATGTCCGGTTTCTTCTGGAACGGCCGAGCCAGAAAGTTCGGTATTCGCGTGGGCCTCGCTTGCGCGGACGGACTCGTTTCTGTGCCCGTCTCCAGGAGATACGCTTGGACTGCCGTGCTCAGCAGGAGCAACATTGCGAGCGACGCAGTCCATCTAGGCTGCCTGGCATGCATGGTTGACATGATGAGCATGAAGACCAGAAGAATCGCCAGCATCAAGAACACGCTTGATTCCACCGGCCTCAGAAGGAGGGAAGAGATGCCGGGGCGCGCATAGAACATCCAGGTCATCACGACGACGACAGGGGCGGTGTCTAGGGACGCTCCGCTGAGTCTCTCGACGCACTTGGCCGCCGTAATGAAGCAGATTGGCGCGAACAAAAGGAGCGCGAAGTACTCAACAGTGGTGGAAGGCGTGAAGTACTCCCGATTTCGCGAATGGTAGGTAACCAGCGGGAGCACGCAGAGCGGCAGGAGGCTGTAGTCCCGGAGGGCGGGTATGAGCGTCGTCTTACGAATCTCCCGTCCGAGCAAGAGCATCGTTGACAACTGCACGGAAACGACGACATGCAGTCCAACGATGAGCTCTTTGGTCAGTCGATAGGAAAGGGGCAGGCGAGTGTCGGGCACGGAATAGATCCACGCCGCGATGTAGTACGCCTGAAGCGATCCGAGGACGACCACGCCCGCGAGCGTCGTGATCCATAGTGCGCGGGGGAGCCGCGCTGCGGAGGACTTCATCCAGACGAAGAGGCCCAATGCGGCACTCAGAATGTTCGCAAAGACAACGCACATCGCGACGTAGGTGGAACCAGGCGTTTTCGTCCGTGTGTGCGAGGTGAGGTAGGACACCAGGTAGTAGGCGACCAACAGAGCACAGAGCATCGCCAGATTGGCGGCGTGCTTTGCATAGAGGTCGATGACGGCGGCGCGTGACCGTTCAACGAGCGTCTGCTTCCCTGGGTTCGCGAGGGTCACGGTGTTTTCTTGCGCAGGAGATAGAGGCGACGGTCCAGAGGTTCGAGGCTCTTGCTTTCAACGATCTCAAAATGCTCTCGGCACACCGCCTCGAACCATGCCACGGTCACATGCGAATAGAGCTCATCGCGTCCACGGAGAAGCCTCTTGAACATGGCGTCCGCGGGGCCGACGTACTCGAGCACGAGGAGATCGGTGGTCAGTTCCGCGGCCAGTTTCAGCACGTCTGAAAGGGGAACGCGTTCTGTAACGAGCAGGTGGTGCAGCACGGCGAGCATCAGAACCAGATCGAAACGACCGGAGAGCCGACTGATCAGTGAGGCCTGTTCCTGGTTCCGCCACCCCATGGCCGGGCTCGGGCGCGAGATGTCCGCGACAAGAGGGAGAATCGAGAGGGAATTCGCGACCGCGCGTTCGTAGGTTCTGCCCACACAGACCGAGTCTGAATCAACTGCCACAACCTGGGTGCCGTGCGTCGCGGCAAGACCCGAGAAGTGACCAGTGTTGCAGCCTATGTCGAGTACGGCCGATGCACGGTTTCTCTCAAGCGCCGCCCGGACGAATCGTTCTTTTGCGTCGAAGCCATCCTCCCGATAGCTCTTCGTCTCCATATAGTCGGACCAGGTCGAGGCAACGGAAACAGGCGCCGCCCGGTCGAGTTGCCTTTCCAAATGGCGCGCATCGTGGATCTCAGAATGAACGCCGCCTTTTCCGGAGCTTCGAGGCGACGCTTGTAGATTGCCGGTCTCGCACCCGCGCGCCCGGCGAGCCATGTCGGAACAGAGACGCTGAAAAGGAACGACGGCGAGAGCCGTCGGCCGACACCCAGCAAAGCGTAGACCGCTTCTGGATCGATGCCGTCACGATGAGCAAGAAAGACTTGACGGAGGGACACGCGGCAGTACTTGCTGACGAGCAAGGGGAGAAGGAAAGTGCGAGCGAACTGAGCGTATGGGAGCCAAGTCGGATCGCCGGGGTCTCGTGTTTCGAGCGATGCGGCGTCGATGAAGACCGGCTGTTGTCCACGAAAGAGGATGTTGTACGGCGTCGCGTCCTTGAGACCAAGGCCGGCCTTATGGAGTTCAGATGCCAGAGCCAGTGTGAGCTTTCCGGCGGCATGAAGCATCTCGGGACACCACTCGTAGGGGAAGCTTGGGAAAGCCACCCTGGGGTGCTCGATGAGGAGCCGACCGGCAGACTCGGAATCCTTCTGATTGAACGCTACGGCCGCACTTTCAGCCTCGATCCCTTCGAGGATGCGGCTCTCAATAAATGCGCCCTTGGACACGAATCCGCGGACCGCTTCCGACAGAAGCGCGGTCTGGAGACTTCGCCCCGCGGCGGGCACGACGCTTCTGAGGACGCGCTCGGCGGTTACCACCACCGAGCCATCGGGATCGCGAAAAGACCTGGACGTCGGCCTATTGTCTTCGGGGTCGCTGGCCACAGAGGGCGACTTCAGGTGACCGGCTCGTCCGGTGGAGTCGTCTTCTCGACCTTCTCCTTCGAGAAGATGCGTCGAGCGAGGATCACGGTCTTGGACAAAAAATTTCGGGCCAGGAAGACGACGCCAAAAAACGCGGACATCACGATCTGGACAAGCAGCGAGCCTGAACCCGGGTCAATGTACGCGAAGGCATTGGTCGGGTAGACAGCCACGAGCAGCGCGACCGCCAGAAATGAGATCCTTTGCGACCCGCCGCGGCTGTAGTCTCGCATTGTGTTCAGTTTACGCGCTTCCTCGCTCCTTCGAGCGTGAAATGACCCTCGGCGCGTGACCGGAAAGATCAGGAGAGAACCGTCCATACGTCTTCTCCTCGAGAGCCCCCGTTTCGTGGACAGTGAGCGACATGGGAATCGAGTCGCGGTTCATTGATGTTCTGGCGGTGATTCACGCACCGACGGAGGGCAGTATGGCATAGCGGAGCGCGGCAGCGGGGTCGGTGGGGTCAAGGCCGCCCAAGGCGCCCGAAGGGCTTGGCCTTGACGCCGGCCGAGCGCTCACGTATCGGTAACGAGTCGTGCTGCTCAGAATTCATGCCACGCACTTCGCTTCGAAATCCACCGGAGAGACGCAGCCGATTCCTGAATGGCGACGGTTCGTGGCGGCGGAGCATTTCGGCGAGCGCTCTCTGGGAGGTCTCTCTCATTCACCCGTGGCCGTCCATGGTGGGGACGCCCGAAGCCACACCGAGGCTGCCGTCGGCCTTGTTCGGTGCGGCGAGCGTGGCCTGGTGGCCGTGGTTGGCCGAACCCTCGTGCGCGAATACGCGGCCCTGCCTGCGGGTCTGTTGCGCTCCGCCTCTCCCGTTCATATTCTCTATTCACAGCGCCAGGCAGCTACGGAGACCGCGCGTCGCGGGCTGCGCGTTCGCGCTCATCTTCATCCTCCTCGCGGGTTTTCTCGTGGGAGGCTACTGGGTTGGCAGCCCTCGCGTAGTGGTGCGAAGCAACGAGATCCGTTCCTTCATGGCTTGCGCGCCGGGTGAGGTGCTCCGCGTCTCTGCCTGGGAAGCGGCGGTTGTAACGGCGCTCGCGCCGAGGGACTCCAACCTTCTACTCAAGGTGGGAACTTCCGGCGACAAGGCAAGAGTGGCTTTCCTTGCAAGTTCTTCGGGTATTTGCCGAAGCATCGACGCAGTAGCCTGCGATACCCAGTTTCCGGTCTGCGCGACTGAGGATTAGGTCGCCGTCAGATGGCGCGGGCCTCTTGCGCCCCGGGAACGCTCGGAGGCGGACCTGAGGGAAGTGGGCGGCGAGTGGTGGGTCCAATCCCGGTTTCCGGTTTGGCCCGATCCAGAATTGGTCCGAGGTATCGGGCTCCGCCGCGGCGACCTCAGGTAGATTCCACAAACCTCAATGCGAACAGCGCCTTCAGCACTCTTACCGGGTTTCAGTCGAGCAGGCGGCGTAACGCCCAGATTGATCGCTCTTGGTCTGTGCCTGCAGGGCCTTTGCGCTCCGATCTACGCGCAGGCCCCCCCGCCAGCGGTATCCCCAGACCCCGACGGCAAACACAGCGGCGCTCCGCTCGGGCAGTTCACGGCGGGCCCTTTCATTATCACACCGACGTTCCGGATCGGGACCCTCGCGGTTGACACCAACGTCCAGTATCAGCGCGAACGGACGGCGGATTTCGTGGCCTCGGGTGGCCCGGGGCTCGACATCGCCCTTCCCTTCCTCGACCACTGGAAACTCGATATTCAGGGTTCGTC
>Ga0163152_10003851_pt1 | contig 19112 bp, 19 predicted proteins | sample OliLakLV19MP8IB2_FD_148635 | JGI IMG/M metagenome (GOLD analysis project Ga0163152, IMG submission 148635) | Freshwater microbial mat bacterial communities from Lake Vanda, McMurdo Dry Valleys, Antarctica - Oligotrophic Lake LV.19.MP8.IB-2 | ecosystem: Environmental > Aquatic > Freshwater >...
CGAGGCTGGCCAGAACGGTGCGCCTGGCGACTTCGGCCTCGGCGAGGGCGTCGAGAGACGTGCGGTCGGTGGCGAGAATGCGTGCGACCTGACTCGCTGTCGACTGATGCAGCGCCGTGGCGCCGGAGAATCCCGCGAGGTGGCGCGCCTGATCCTGGTGTTCCTCAAGTGCGCGACGGATGGGGCGGATCCCTTCTTCGAGGGTCACGAGGCTGCGCGTGAGGCGATCACGGGTATCGGCCGCCGCATGAAACGCCTCGAAGTCACGCACGGCGGTGACATCACGCTGCATCTCGGCCATCTGCTCAAGCTGGCGCAGAACCGTCCGTTCAGCTTCCAGTCCGGCATGAAACAAGTCGATGAGCCGGGCGAGTTGGTCATCGGTCATCGGGTCGCCTCAATGGGCGTCGCGCCCGGGGGAGTGGTGGCGAGCGTGCGCCAGGCGTCCGCGAGCGCACTGAGCACGCGCTGCGCCTCGGCGAGCGCCGAGGCGTCCTGGTCACGCGTGACACGCAGCAGGCGGTCCTGCACAAAGTCGTAGAGCCGGTCCAGTTCTTCGGCGACCGTGCCGCCCTTGGCGAGATCGAGCGTGTTCTGCAACTCGTTCACAATCGCCAGCGCCTTGCTGATCGCCGTGGCACGCGCGGGCACGTCCTGTGCGGCAAGCGCGCGCTCGGCCTCTGCCAGGAAACGCAGCGCGCCGTCGTACAGCAACACGACCAATTCGAGTGGGGAACTGGTCTGGGCCTGGGTCGTGCGGTAGCCACGAAGCGCGCGAGTTGCCTGAGTCATCACTTATCCTCCAATGCCGGCCAGCGCACTGGACTGGGCGTTGAGTCTCGACATCGCGATTTCTGCCGCGATGAATTCCTGTTGGAGTGTCGCGCGTTGCACGGCCAGGCGGTCCTGGGCCTGGAACAACTGCGTGTCCATGGCGCGCACCTGAGCGGTGAGACGGTCCTTGCTGCTCTTCAGGAGTCCGTCGGTGTTGGTGTAGACCTCGAGGGCCGACACCACTCCCGCAAACGCGCCATCGTCACCCGCGAGCAACGCCATCACGCCATCGGCGTCGTCGGTCAGCGCCTTCTCGAAGACGGTGGAGTTGAGCTTCAGCGTGCCCGTCAGCGTGAACTCCACGCCAATTTGAGAGAGGCGATCGAGATCCCCCGTACCGTAGGCGGCGGTCAGCGACGAGCGGAGTTGTGTGCGGATCTGCCGCACCATGGGGTCGCGGGCCAGGCTGCCAGCATCACCCTTGGCCTGCGCGGTGTGTTGATCGTTGAAGAACCCAATCACGTCGTTGAAACTCTTGACGAACGTGTCCAGGCGGGTTTTGAGGGCCGCCGGGCTCGAGGTCACGTTGATGCCGATGGTCTCCGCCGGGTCCTTCTTGAGGACTGTGAGTGTGACCCCGGGGACCGCGCTGTCAAACGTGTTGCTGGCGCTGATGGCCTGCACGTTGTTGACGAGGATCGAGGCGTCGGTGGCTTCCACCGCATTGCCTCCGAAGGTGAGTGTGCTGCCGGTCAGGCCATTGGTCACCGCAAATGTGGCGTCGGCGCCCGTCTCTTTGCCGGTGAGGACGAGTCTGTAGGCGCCCGAGCCCGATTGCACCACGGACGCATTCACGCCGATGTCTGCGGTCTGGTTGATCGTGGCGGCCAGCTGCTGCAGCGTGACCGATCCGGCCACGGTGACCGTGACTCCGCCGATGTCGAGTGTGCCGCCCGTGGCGGCCACGGTGGTATTGGTGTCGGGAAGGGTGGTGGCCGAGGCGGTGGTCTGCGCGCGCGCCAGTTCCTGGACGACGACGTCGTAGCGGCCGGCGACGGCGCCGGACCCACCGGAGACGCCGACCGCGGTGGCGTCGGTGGTGGCGGCCGTGACGGTGTCGCCCGCCTTGGAGTCGGCGAGGTCGTCGGCGGCCTGCCGAAGGGCGTTGGTCTGGCTGGTCAATTTGCCCAGACTCGTGAGTTGGGCCTTGAAGCCCGCCTGGCGGTTTTCGATCGCGGTGAGCGGGCCGCGGGCCTGCTTCATGACGCTTTCGAGGATCAGGTTGAAGTCGATGTTGTTGAACCCGCTGAACGTGATTGGGGAGCCCATATCTCACCGGCCTCTTGCAGTATTTGTGCCGCCGCTGGTTCCCCCGGGCCGGACATACGCCGGCGCCGGAGGAACCCCTGGTCGGTGTGTTTACCGAAGCAGCGACAGGACCGACTGACCCTGCTGGTTGGCCTGGGCCAAGGCGGCGATGCCGCTCTGGGTCAGGATGTTGTAACGCGCCATGTTCGCCGACTCTTCGGCGATGTTCGCGTCACGGATGCGGCTCTCGGCGGCCTTCGCGTTGACGTTCTGCGACTGCGCGAGCGAGGTCGCAAACTGCAGGCGGTTCTGCAAGGTGCCGATGGTGCTCTGTGACGAGCCCAGCGTGCTGACCGCCGACGCGATGGTCGCGACAGCCGTCTGTGCGTCGGCCGCCGTCGCGACCGTGGACCCCGTCAGGCCCAGCGCGTTGACACTGGCCTCGAGGATCGTGCCACCGACCAGGCCGTCCGCCCCGTCGTTGCTCACGAACACTTCGAACGCGACGTCCGCGTCGAGTCCGACCACGGCCACTTCACGGTCGATTTCCGTGAGGACGTCCTGGAACTCGTCGTTGAGGGCCGAGCGGTCGACGGTGGCGCTCTCCGACGCCGCCTGTGTGGCCAGCGTCGAGAGACGGTCGAGCAGCGTGGAGACGTTGCTCAACGCGCCGTCCTGGATCTGCAGGGCCGACAGCCCGTCGTTGGCGTTGCGGATGCCCTGGGAGAGCACCGCCTGTTGGGACCGGTACGTGTTGGCGACGGCCAGACCAGCCGCGTCATCGCCCGACTGGTTGATGCGGTAGCCGCTCGACAACCGGGTGATGGCCTTCTGGAGCCCGATGCTGGTCGCGCCGAGGTTGGCCTGGGCGTTGGATGCGGAGATGTTGCTGACGACTGAGAACGATGCCATGACTGATTCCTCCCTGATGTGCCAGACCGGCATCCTTGCCGGCCGTGTCGAGCAACACCATGTTGCCCGTCGAGGATGTAATCGGACGGCTCGCCCGGATGTTTAACCCTTCGACTCGCGGCGCTCGCTCAGGGCTGGCAAGAGATTCGCAATTGAGTCGGGCCGGAGGCAGGGTGGAGTCGATCTTCTGGGAATCATTCAGCAACGGCGGCGTGAAGGTGACCGCAGGTGACGGCCGGGCGACCGCCGGTGTCGGTGGAGCGGCCGATCACCCGATCATCAATCGGAGATGCAGATGAGTCGCGTCGGCAAGTTGATCATGTGGTCGGCCGGGGTTGCCGCAATTGGGTGGACCTATGTGCGTCTGGGCGGCAGCGTCGAGGGCGCCGGGCAGTTCATCCAGTGGCCCGCGCTCGTCATTGTCGGCGGCGGCACCGCGCTCGCGCTGCTGGTCAGTTATCCGGTGCGCCTGCTGTGGCAGTCCGCGCGCGCGGTCCACTACGCCTTTAGCGAACCACCCGAGGCCCCCGATGATTTGGTCCCGGTGTTTGCCGAATGGGCATCACGGGCGAAGCGGTCCGGCATCATGGCGGTTGAGCGCGAGGTGCGCCGCGTCGAGGATCCGTTTTTGTCCCGTGCCCTGGCCCTCACCGTCTCCGGCGTTGACGCCATCGTGGTGCGACAGACCCTGGAAGTGGACCACCATGTGTCGGTCGAGCGTGACGAGGAACACGCGCAAGTGCTGGAATCGGCCGGCGGGTATGCGCCGACGCTCGGCATCATCGCTGCCGTGTTGGGCTTGATGCGCGCGATGCAGGACTTGTCGTCGCCCACACAGGTCGGTGCGGGCATCGCGGCCGCGTTTGTCGCGACCATCTATGGACTGGGCGCCGCGAACCTGGTGTTTCTGCCGCTGGCGACCCGCCTGCGCACGTATGCGCGACAACACGCCCTCCGCCGCGAGTTCACGATTGATGGCGTGCTTGCGCTGCACGGCGGACTGCATCCTCGCCTGATGGAAGAACGCCTCACCGGCTACGTCACGCCCACACGGCGGGAGGCCGACGTCGCATGAGACGCCGGGTGCGGGGCCTGCGTCCAGCCGCCAGAGATCGGTGGATGGTGTCGTACGCCGATATGGTGACGCTGCTGTTTGCCTGCTTCGCCGCTCTCTACGCGTCGTCGGTCGTCCCGGCGAACGCGGCGGCTGACACCACGCCGCCGCTCGAATCACCTGCCGTCGCCAACGCCGAGCTCGCCGCCGCGATCACCTCGGCCGTGGATCGCGTGGACCCGAGTGGTGAGGTCGTGGTCAAAGTGGATCCACGCGGCGTCGTGATCTCGCTGCCTGAGGCCGGGGCGTTTGCGGTGGGCCAGGCCGACCTCTCCCAAGCCGCGCGTCAGGTCATCCGGGAGCTGGCGGAGGTGCTCGAGCGGGAGACCGGCGAGATCCGCATCGAAGGGCATTCCGACGATGTGCCGATCACGACGTCGAGATTTGCGTCCAATTGGGATCTCTCCGCCGCACGCGCCACCGAAGTCATTCGTTTCCTCCTGGCCCAGACCACCATTGCGCCAGGCCGGCTGTCGGCGGCCGGCTACGGCCAATTCCGCCCGATCGTCGTCAACGACTCGCCAGAGTCGCGCGCCCGCAACCGGCGGGTGGATATCGTCATCACCACAAAGTAACCCGTCATCTGCTCAACTCCTTCCTCTTTGTGCCGATTGGACACAGTGAGGAGGCCGGGCCGCGTGGACGTCATCACCAACAATTTGTCGCCGGCCGAACGTTTGGCGCGTGTGCAGTTCGCCCTCGCCGAATCGGCGATTGGGTCCACGTCCGGCCTGCTGACCCTGCTGGGCACGCTGTACCGCTTTGAGCCGGACCGTGCCGCACATGTACATCGTGTCGCGGTGACCTCGCTGTCGATTGGTGATCGTCTGCGGTTGCCGCGACACGACCTTCGTCATGTGGAACGCGCGGCGTTGCTGCACGAACTGGGGCGACTGATTCTGCCTGACGAAAATTTTGCGACAGACGATGGCCCGCAGGGGCGGCGGGTGCATCAGGCCCAGGCCGCGCGCCAGGCGCTGTCGGTCTCGCCGGTCCTGCAGCCGGCGGCCGAGATTATCGGCGCGTTGTGTGAGCGGGTGGATGGGCGCGGCTGGCCCGGTGGGCTGGTCGGTGAGGCCATTCCCATCGGGGCGCGAATTGTCGGTGTCGCGGATGCGGTGGACGCACTCGCGGCGTTGTGTGTCGAGTTGTCGCTGCCGGCCGATGTGCTGGCGGTGGAACTGGTGGAGCATGCCGGGACGCGGTTTGACCCCGTCGTGGTGGCCGCCGTGGTGCGGTGGCTCGACGCCACGCCACTCGGGGTGCCGCCCCTGGCGCCACCGATGCACGCGTTTGTGTAGAAGGAGAGAGTCATGTTGCTCATCGTTGGTCTGGTCGTCGTCATCGTCTGTGTGTTTGGCGGATACATGATGCACGGCGGGGATCTGCTGCTGCTCAATCAACCGGCCGAGTTCATCATCATCGGCGGGGCCGCGTTGGGGACGTTGATCATTAGCACCCCGACTCACGTGCTTCATCAAATGTTGGCGCAGATGAAGAACCTGCTGGCACCGCCGGCGTCGCGCAAGGAATTTTCGACGTTGCTGGCGATGTTGTATCAACTGTTTCGTCAGGCCCAGCAGGGCGGGATGATGAGCCTTGAGACGCACATCGAAAATCCGAAGGAGAGTGCGATCTTCAGTCAATATCCTGCGCTCCTCAAGCGGCATGACTCGATTGCGTTTCTCGCCGATTCGGTGCGCGTGATGATCGTCGGTGGAATCTCACCGCACGATTTCGAGGCGTTGATGGTCGAGGACCTCGACGTCCGGCACCGCGACGCGTTGCAGCCGTCGGCGGCGCTGGCCAAGGTGGGCGACGCATTGCCGGGCCTCGGTATCGTGGCGGCGGTCCTGGGCATTGTCATCACGATGCAGGCCATCGATGGCCCACCGTCGGAGATCGGGCACAAGGTCGGCGCAGCGTTGGTCGGAACCTTCCTGGGTATTTTCCTGGCCTACGGATTTGTGGGACCGATCGCCACGTCGATGGAACATCGCGTGCACGACGAAGGGTTCTACGACCAGTGCATCAAGGCGGGATTGTTGGCGATCTACAAGGGGTGCGCGCCGGCGATCGCCGTCGAGTTTTCGCGACGGGCGATTCCGGAGGAAGTGCGCCCGACATTTGAACAGGCCGAGCAGGTGTGTCGCGGCACCCGTGAGACCGCGAAGGCGGCGTAGCCATGAACAAAGACGCCAACGTCATCATCATCCGTCGCCCCAAGAAGGGGCATCACGGCCACCATGGCGGCGCGTGGAAGGTGGCGTACGCCGACTTCGTCACGGCGATGATGGCCTTCTTTCTGGTCATGTGGATCATGGCCCAGAGCAAGGAAGTGAAGGTGGCGGTCGGGTCCTACTTCCGCGATCCCGGTGCGTTTGAGACCGTGCGCGGCGATGGGGTGCTCGAGGGAGGGAAGTCACCCGAGGCCGGCGGGAGGATCTCGGACGGGGCAGAGGTGAGCATGGCGACGGAGCAGCAGGCACTGGCCGCGGCGGCCGACCGCATTCGCGACGATCTGATGAAGACGCAGAACCTCGACGAGCTGCGCGATCAGATCGAGTTCAAGTTGACCACAGAGGGACTGCGCATCGATCTGGTCGACCGGAGCGGGTCCAGCTTTTTTGACAGCGGCCGGAGTGTGCTGCGTGGGGACGCCGCCACGATCCTCGGCGTGATCGCCCGGGAGATCGGACGCCTGCAGAACGATGTGGTCGTCGAAGGCCACACCGACAGTGCGCCGTACGGGTCCGGTGCCAGCTACGGCAACTGGGAGCTGTCGGCTGACAGAGCGAATGCCGCGCGGCGGCAGATGGAAGGCACCGGGATGAGTCGCGGCCAGGTCCAGGCGGTACGGGGATTTGCCGATACGCAACTGCATCTCGCCGACGCGCCGCTCGATCCCAAGAACCGCCGCGTCTCGATCGTCGTGCGCAGCCGTGCGGCCGCCGCGCTCGATGCCGACGTCCGGAAGAGCGCCGAGGCGCCCCTCTCGACGAAGGCTCCGGCCGGGGCGATGTCCAAATCCGATCACCCGATCGCCCGTTGACCCGATCGGCACTGATTCGACGTGATCGTGTGTTAATCTGCGCGCACCGAATCAGGTGCACGCGTGAGGGTTCCACCGAAGGTCCCGTGACTTGACGTAGTGAAAGGCCTCGCCCCGAGGGCGAGGGGCGAGGTTACTACGTCAAGTCACGGGGCCTTCGGGATTCTGACGGACGGGCTCCCCAGCCTGGGTTTGGTGGGTGGTCTCACGCACGAGGCGGAGCCTTTGACTGAGGAATTGGTCGTCTTGTTTGTCGGCGCGCAAGACGACGCCGATGCATTGCTGGTGATGCTGGCCGCCGCCGGCCTCCCCATCCATTTGACACGCGTCTCGTCGTGGCGTGCGTTGGCCTCGGTGTCGGCGGGCTGGGATGTGGTCATGGCCGGGGGCCGGAAGTTTCCGGCAGACGTTGACGACGTCAGGGCCGGGTATCCCAGCGAGCTCACCACTCCGCTGTTGGCGATCACCACGGCGCGGCCTGCCGTGCCTGGGGAGGATCGGGACCGGATCGAATGGTTTGAAACCGCCGAACAGGAGCGGCTGATTCCAGTGCTCCGGGCTCTCTGGCGGGCCTCGCTGGCTGAGGGGCGGTTGCGCCAGTCTGAACATCGCACCAACCTGCTCGACCAGCAGTTGCGCCAGATCGGTCGCCTGCATGCCCTGGGGCAGATGGCCGCCGGCGTGGCGCACGAGTTCAACAACGTGCTCACCGTCATCAGCGGCTATTGTGAACAATTGCTGCCGCAGGTCCAGGGACGCGATCGGCTTGAGCGGCTGATCCATCCGATCCAGCAGGCGGGTGTGCGTGGCGCTGAACTGAGTCAACGGTTGCTCACTTTCAGCCGGCAACAGGCGCCGGTCATTGGCGATGCCAGTCTCATTCAGGCGATTCGCGAAGCGACGGCGATGCTGGTGCCGCTACTGGGTGAAACGGTCTCACTGCGGACCTACCTCGACCAGGACCTGCCGCGCGTGCGTGGCCATCAAGGGCATCTGATCGAAATCATCACAAACCTCGCCGTGAATGCGCGTGATGCGATGGCCTCGGGCGGGACCGTGACGATCGAGACCCGCATGGCGGCCGCACCGGTCGACGGCGGCGAGGGCATGGTCGCGCTTGTCGTGCGTGACACCGGCACCGGTATGGATGCCGAGACGCTGGCGCAGGCCTGCGACCCGTTTTTTACGACCAAGGCCCAGGGCTCGGGCACGGGCCTCGGCCTGTCACTCGTGCGCGATCTGGTCGAACAGTGCGGCGGCACACTCGACATTGCGTCTGTGGTGGGCGCGGGTACCGCCGTGACGGTCACCCTGCCCGGCGTGCGACGTGAGGAGGCATCGCTTGATGTCGCCGGAGTTCCGGAGACGGCGGCTCCCGGCGGCTTTGAAACCGTGCTGGTCGTGGAGGATGACGCGGCCGTGCGGGAGATCGTCACGCAGTTCCTGCGGGGCGCGGCGTATCACGTGTTGGAAGCGAGAGACTCCGAAGAGGGCTTGGCACTGGTCAAGAAGGACCCCAGGGTCATCGATCTCCTGGTGACCGACATCGTGCTCCCTGGCGCCAGCGGTCCGGAGTTGGCGGGCCATTTGCGATTATTCGCGCCACAGATGCGCACACTCTTCATTTCGGGCTATCCTTCCGACTCCGTGGGCGGGCCAAAGTCACCGGTATTTCTGGCCAAACCCTTCTCGCGGGCGGCGTTTCTGCAGGCCGTACGGCGCGTCCTGACTGCGCCCCGGCACCGGACCATTGACAAGGCGGACTCCACAGGCCGATTGACTGATTGTGAGCGACCATCAACCCAAGGACCGATCCGGGACGGATCGCACTAGGCCTTCAGAATCCCCATCGTCGCCACTGCCGGCCGAGGTGCTTGAGGCAGAACGTGCGGATGCCATCGATCAGCTGGCAGGGACACTTGCGCACGAGTTCTCGAATCTGCTGACGGCGATGACCGGGCAGCTGGAACTGTTGCTCGACCGGTTTCCCACTGCCGGCGGTGAGCGGCAACTGCTGCTGGATGTGAAGGCGGGGGCTGATGCGGCCGGCCGGATGTCCCGGCAGCTTCTGGCCATCAGCGGGCGTCAGGCGATGACGCTGGAGCCCACGGACTTGAATGCGCTCATCCATGAGTCTGCCGACGTGCTTCAGCAAATTGCGGGTGGCGCGGCGGAGGTGCGGTTGGACTTGGCGAGCACCGTGCCGCCGATCGCGGTCGACCCGCGGCTGGTCCGGCAGTCGTTGTTCGGCCTGGTGGCCGCCGCGCGAGACGGCCTGGCTGGTGATGGACGCATCACGGTGAGCACCGTGCTGGAGTCCGACCTGCTGGGCCCGTCAGTGCGGCTGACCGTCGCCGATACCCGCCCCTGGTCGGACCGCGACCTCGCCCGGATCTTTGAACCGCAGCCCTCCACGGGCCGCCAGACGCGTGGCGCCGGGTTGTCACTGGCGGCGATTCGCGGGACGGTCCGCCAGTGTGGGGCCACGATTACCTGCGAACGAACCGTGCCGACGGGCGTCGCATTTCACCTGCGATTTTCCCTCGGCCATCAGCGCTCACTTGCGGAAATTCGCTGAAACGGCTAGACTCAGGTTTCCTTGACGCGGGGTGGAGCAGCCCGGTAGCTCGTTGGGCTCATAACCCAAAGGTCGCAGGTTCAAATCCTGCCCCCGCAACCAATTTCTTCAACGAGGTCGCCAGCGCTGCTGGCGACCTCGTTGTGTTTGATGGCGTATCGCCCTGGTGGCCAACGTGGCCTTTCAGTCAGCGGCCAGTGTGAGGATCAGGTCCTCGAGACGGTCGTAGCTGAGGCTCGCGGCGTCATCTCCAGGTAAAACCCACGCGCACGCGGGGATAATTTTGGGTTTCAAGAAAAACCTCCGTGGCTCCGTGCCTCCCTGTGAAGTCTCTCGTCCGGGCCTGTGCAATTGGCGACAGCGGGCACGGGGGCCTCGTCGATACCCTGTCAGTGCCGGTGGCCCTCTCGCTATCGGCATGTCCAAGGGGTGTTTTATGCGTATTCGAATGATGGCCGTCGCAGCAATTGCGACGATCCTGCTGAGTTCCTCCACGGCGTTTGCCCAGCAGCGCCACGTTGTTGACTCGTCCAGCTTGCGACAGGCTGTCGCCGGCAAGGTGCACACCGATGCCCAGAACCGTGCAGCGGTCCGCAATGTGCTGCAGCAGACCGACGTGCGTCAGATGGCCGATCGTCTCGGGCTGAATCTGGTCACGGCCGATGCCGCAGTGGGCACCATGAACAGCGCCGACCTGGCGCGCGTGGCGACGTCAGCGCGCGAGGCCGAAGTGGCCCTGGCCGGTGGGTCCAACACGCTGATTATTTCCACAACTACGTTGCTCCTGATCCTGATCATCGTCCTGCTGGTCGCAGACTAGTCAGCGCACACCCACAAAAAAAGCCCCGGGGCCGCCTGTTGGCGGACCCCGGGGCACCCGAAAGGGCTGACGCCCTCGCGTTCCAGTCTTACTTCTTGACGATCGGGACGCGGATATCGACCGGCTGGTCGAGTGTCATCGTCAGGACCGTTCCCGTCGGGAGTTCGATCTCTTCACCGGCCGTCGTCAACACGACCGCCGTGCCGGCACCGCCACCAATCACGATGCCCGTGATAGCACCCTTTTTTCCACCGAGAATGCCGCCGATGATCCCGCCAGCCGCAGCAGGGATCCCGATCTTGGCCGCATCAGCCTTTTTGGTCGCCGGTGCGAGCTGGCTCATGCCGAGCACCACCGGGTAGGGTTCGTCGTGGTCGACGATCGTCAGTGAGCGGAAGCGCATCGCCAGGCTCGCGCGCCCTTTGACTTTGCCGGCCGACTCGACCGACGTGACCTCACCCTTGAGGATGCTGCCCACGGGCACCACCGTGATGTCGCCCTGGGTCACGGCGTTGGTGACCAGCGCCTCCACCCGATCTTCCACCCGGCTCGACGCCGAGCTCACCGCGGTGGTGAGACGGACGACGAGTTCAGTGCCGGCCGGCAGCGTGTACTCGCGAAATTTCGCCATGGCCGGCAGCGGCGGGGCGGGTGTCGCGGCGTCCACGATCTGGACTTCGGCAATGTCAGCGCGCGGGACTTCCCGCACACCGACGCTGCTGCTGACCTTGACGGTCTCGGTGGACCGCTCGGTCAATGCCCCTTGGACGACGCCGCCGTCCTGTCGCGTCACCGCAACCTCGGCTCCGACCGGCACGGTTTCGATGTCGACCTTGTCTTCGCCGGCACATGCCAGCGAAGACCCGAGGGCGACAACCGTCACGAGTGTGAGGACTCGAGTGTAACGAAACATATCGGTCTCCTTACATGGTGACAGGCAGGTGAATCAGCACATGCTGACCACCGTGGGTGATCCACACGCGCAGATAGTCGCCACCCTTGAGGGTTTCGATGCGGACGGCGCCGCCTCTGCGCGGCATGTTGGCCACCTTGGCCATCTCTTCCGGCGTCAGGACCGTTGCCACTTCGCGACCCGCGACCGTGGAACCCTTCATGAATTCCACCCAGCGCGTTTCCGCCACCGTCTGGCCCACCACCTTGGGCGGTGCCTCGGTCGTCAGCCGGACCTGATAGGTGCCGGCCGCCAGCGTCTGCCCGTTGGCCGTCACGGCCTTGGTCAGACGCACGGTGCCGAGGTTCGCCGTGGAGGTGGCCATCATCGTCTGCTCACCCTGGGGTGCTGCGGGACGAGGAGGCGGAGTCGCCTGTGCGTGGATGCCCGAGCCCAGCGCAAGCGCCAGGCCAGCAGTCAGGACCATGAGTCGGGACGAATGTAGGTATCGCATAGTTATCGCACCACACTGACGACAAGGGCCGCCCGGCGATTGAGACGACGTGTCTCTTCGCGGCTGTTATCATGCGCCGGTCGTTCTTCACCGTAGCTGACGATGCTCAGACGTGAACTATCCACACCCCGAGATGCGAGGTAGTCACGCACGGCCTGTGCGCGACGCTCGGCGAGCGCCAGGTTGTATTCCGCGGTGCCGATGTTGCACGTGTGGCCTTCGATGCGCAGGCTCAGGCCCGGTTCCGCCTTCAGCGCGGTGATGGCTTCGTCGAGCACGACGAGGGCATCGGGACGGAGGATGTTGCGGTCGAAGTCGAAGTGCACGTCTTCAAAGACGTACTGCTTCGGCGCGGGTGCCGGTGCCGGCGTCTCGATGACGGGACGGACGGGCGGCGCGGGCTCGGGTGTCGGCGCGGGCGTCGGCGCCGGTGTTTCCATGGGAGGCATCACGACGGGCGCGGGCGCCGGCGTGATGTATTTGCGGACGCCGGGATGGTACCCAATGCGCGCCTGGATGCCGACCTTGTCGCGGAAGCCGTTGTCGCCAACGAGGCGATCCTTGACGGAGCTTGAGTAGTTGAGACCGCCACCGACAAAGAAGCCGCCGGGCGCCTGCCACGTGAGGCCGAGGGCTGCGTACATCGGGCTCTTCACATCGGTGACGATGGGCGCGATGGAACCGTCCTGGGCTCGGTAGTTGGCCGGCGCGGTGATCGTGTCGCTCCGGTATTTTTCGCCGTGCAGTTCGGCCGTCAGCGTGAAGGGCGTTCGGTTGAAAAACGCCGCGCCCACACCCCAGCGGATGCCATCGGTGAGATCGAAACCATCGGGATCGCCGCGGCGAATGTAGCCGGCCGTCGCCGTGAACTCCGCAATCCGCGCGTCGGTGCTGGCCACGGCGTCAACGGTGAAGTCCATCTTGCCGGTTGATGCGCCTGAGTCTTCGTCACCGGTCGGGGCCTTGATGCCGCCACGGATGGCAAACGCCATCGGGCTGCCGTCGGCCTGCGACAGCAGGTTCACCTTTGCGCCGACCCGGAGGTCGCCGCGTTTGTTGCCCGACCATTGCTGGCGGACGAACGGGTGTTCATTGACGATGCCCGCGCCCGATCCCTCTTCGGTGATGCCGAAGAGCGGACGTGAGTCGCGGTCGATGCGTGTGACTGCCGTCCAGCTGCCGAAGATCTCGGCACGGTTGCCGAGCCCGAAGGCGACGGAGACGGGGAAGTGGGACACGTCGGTGAAGCCCTGACCGTCATCCCGGTTGGCCCGATACAGGCTCAGCGAGAACTTGCGGTTGGGGAGCACTTCTGCGGTCGGCAGAAACCAGAGACCCGTGTCTCCGCTGACCGACACGGTGGCCTTGCGGGTCTCCGAGGTGGTTTGCACGACCTGGGACTGCGTGGTGGGAGGCTGCGCGAATGCCGTAGGCACTGACGCGAGCAGCAGGAGAAGTGAGAGAGTACCGTGGCGCATAGAAATCAACCCTTTCGGTCTTCGGCCGGGCGGTGGCCGTGACGCTAGAGCCATACTGGCGGGTTCTCTTGTGCGGGGCTGTACCGTTCGGGACAATCCAGCGAAGATGGGTCAGTCTTTTTTGCGATCGCGGATGGTGATGAGTGTTTCACCGGGGCGAATGAGTCCGAGATGCGCCCGGGCGGCCTCTTCGAGCGCGCGGGGATCTTCCCGCAGGCGTCTGGCACGTTCGGTCAACGCGGCGCTCTCGGCGCGAAGCTCCTGCAGTCTGCTCTCCAATCGCTGTTGCGCCTGCCGCGCCTGCATGTTTGCGAGATACCCACGCTCACCGACAAGCGCGTTGACCATCAGCACCCCTGAGACGATCAACAGCGCATACCGGACGATCCGGCGGCGTCGCTCACGCACTTCGGGAGCCGACGACCGCACGCGCTTCCGATCCCGCAGGCGACCAGGCGTCTGCGGGATGTCAACGGGCGAAAGTGGTGTGACGTGTTCGGAAGTCATGTAAAGGCGAAATCAACCGCGAAATGGTTTGTATCAACTTTTCGGCAGAAGTACAAGCGCAAAATAGGGGCATGGTTGATGTGGTGCTGGTGTTGACAACATTTCCCGACGATATCGAGGTGCCGGCCCTGCAGGAGCTGGCGCACGAGCTCGTCTCAGCGGGGCACGCTGCCTGCGTGAGCGTGATGGGCCCGATGGCGTCGACGTATCGATGGGAGGGGATGGTCGACGTGGCGCGCGAGCGGCAGGTCGTGATCAAGACCACGGCCGACCGCGTGCCGGCCGTGGAGGCGGCCCTCACCGCCGCCCATCCCTACGACGTGCCAGAGTTGCTGGTCGTCCCGGTGACGGGCGGCGGTGCGGCCTATCTCGCCTGGGTGCGTGGCTGACTAGCCCTTGCGCAGGAGCACGTACCCGATCGTGGTCAGCAGAATCGCCAGCAGCATCAGGAACAGCTCCGGCATAGTGGGGACTGCGGTCGTGATCACGACGACGTAGGCGCGCTCCGCGAGACAGCCCAGCGAGTCGGTCGCACGAATCGTGAAGGCGTACGATCCGTTCGTCGTCGGGGTGCCGGAGATCAGGCCCATGCCACCGACAATGGTCAGCGCCACCCCGGTGGGCAGTGCGCCGCTCACGACACCAAACGTGTAGGGTGCCGTGCCGCCGCTCGCAGTGAGGGTCTGACTGAACGGTGTGCCAACCAGGCCATTGGGAATGGTGGCTGGCGCCAGCGTGATGACGGGGCACCCCGGGGGCGGCACAGGCGCCGCGGCGACCACGACGGTGGAGACCACCTCCGCGAAACATCCCACGGCGTCCGTGCCTCGAATGGTAAAGGTGGACGACGCGGCCGTGGTCGGCGTGCCGGCCAGCAGTCCTGCGCTCGTGAGCGTCAGGCCGGCAGGCAAGGTCCCCAGCGTCACGCCGAAGGTGTACGGCGCCGTGCCGCCCGAGCCGGTGAGGGTCTGACTGAACGGTGTGCCCACCAGTCCATTGGGGATGGTGGCCGGCGCCAGCGTGATGCCGGGGCACCCCGGGGGCGGCACAGGTGCCGCGGCGACGATGACCGTTCCCGGCAGATCGGCCGTGCAGTTGTTGGCATCAGTGCCCCGAATCGTGAAGGTGGCTGTGCCTGCCGTCGTCGGCGTGCCTGAGAGCACACCCGCGGTTGACAGGACCACCCCTGCCGGGAGCGTGCCCGAGACCACCGCAAACGTATACGGGGCCGTACCGCCACTTCCGGTGATGGTTTGTGTATAGGCGACGCCGACGGTGCCGTTGGGCAGGACGGGCGGACCCAGAGTGATGACCGGGCAGGTCACCGACAACGTGGCGCTCGCCGGTGCCGCGTTGTTGCCCGACGAGGTCTGCAGCGCAGCCACTGGAATGGTGTTCAGATACGACCCCGGGACGGCCGCGGTCACATTGACGACGATCGTACAGGACCCGGCCGGGAGCAGGCTGCCGGTTGCAAGGGACACCGTGGTGCCACCGGCCGCCGCGGATGCCGCTCCACCACACGTCGTCGCCACGCCTGGCGTTGCTGCCACCAGCACCCCGGCGGGCAGGGTATCGGTGAAGGGCGCGGTCAGCGAGCTCGACCCGGCGTTGTTGTTGGTGAGCGTGATGGTCAGCTGCGAGGTGGCGCCTGGAAGGATGCTCGTGGGATTAAAGGCTTTCGCAATCGTCGGCACGACGTTCGCTTGGCTGCAGCCGCCCACCGTGTTGCCGCCCACTGAGAGCGTCGTCGCGCCGGTGGGGCCCATGCCGCTGAGCAAGCGCCCGGTTACGCTGCCCAGGCCGAGCGTAATGCTGGCATCGGCCAGGACGGTGCCCATGAACGAGGTGCCGCTGAGCGTTGCCGACGTGCCGACGCGCCAGTAGACGTTGCAGGGATTCGCGGTGCCGATGACGGCCGAGCTCGCATTCATGACCAAGGTGCTGGCCACGTTGAAGATAAAGATGCCCGCGCCATTAAGCGTCAACGTCGTGGACGCCGGCAGGTTGGCGGCCCCGAGGCTATACACGCCTGGGGTCAGGGTGATGTTCAGGTTGTCCCCGGCGATGGGAGTCCCGCCCTGCGCCGCCAAAAAGGTGTAGGCCGCGCGCGCATCCGTCTGCGCTTGTTGCACCGTCGCGTTGGCGGCGAGATGCAACGTGTGTCCAGCCGTCACCGAGGAGGGCGGAAAATTCGAAATCGTGGAGGTCGGGAACGACCCGACACTGCCCGAGACCACCGTTCCCGCGCCGGCCGATCCGGTCACCGCCGAGTTGCCCAGCAACGCGAACTGTGATGCCGTGCCCAGGTTTGGGGCCACCTGCGCCGAAAGATAGGATTGTGTCAGAATCAGTGCGACCACGCCGCAGGTCACTGCCAGCGCGAATTTGAAGGTGAATGATCGAGGGCTAGTCATACCGAGCAGCGTAGACCTCTCGCGATTTGCTTGCTGTGCTGTAAAGGACAGCTTTTGCCCCAGCGCGACTTTAATCTAGACCCGCACTATGATCGATCGCGACGCTCCGGTTCTCTACTCCGCCGACCTCAAAGAGTGCGTGCACCTGGCGTTGCTGTCGCCCGATCACGTCACTGCAGTCTTCACCTGGATTGTTGAAGAAGCCGGCGCGACGGTCGTGCGCGCAGCGTCACATCACTTTCCGCGCACAGGCCTTACAAGCGTCTTGATACTCACAGAGTCCCATGCCGTCCTTCATACGTGGCCTGAAACTGGCACAGTCCATCTCGATATCTTTTCGTGCTCCCCGCGCTTGAAGAGCCTGGCCGCCATTGAAGCGATCGGTGAGGCCCTTGGTGCCGGCGAGGTCACCGTGCAGGAGGTGCCGCGTGCCGACGGCCACCAGCGAATCGTCGCAGCGTGTGCGCAACGCAAATAAATATCTTCTGCAGGCCGTTGCGACAGGGTTCGGCCTCTTTGGCCTGCTGCGACTGCCGTGGATCGAAGCGCACCTTGTGCTCCCGGTGACGCAGCTGCAAGGCGAGGTCGCGGCCGCAGCGTTCAACACACCGGCGGCTCCAATTTCCGTGACCCTCGCGTGTAGTGGCACCGAAGTGATCGCGATGTGTCTGGGCGCCGTGCTCGCGTATCCCGTTCGCTGGTCCGCCCGTGCCCTCGGCGCACTGCTGATCATGGCGGTCATTCTTGGTCTCAACACTGTGCGCATCGGCACGCTGGGGTTGGCGGTCTCCGATCCCTTCTGGTTCGACGCCCTGCACCTCTATCTCTGGCCGGCGTTTTTAGCCCTCGCCGCGGCTGGTGCGGTCTTCTGGTGGATGCGCCTCGCGGACCGCACCACGACCAGGGCCACCGGCTCAGCGATCGCGCCATCATGGCGGTTCGTGAGTCTGGCCATGGTGTTGCTCGTGCTGTCTGCCCTCACGGCACCGATGTACATCGAGAGCGCGACGGTGCATGCCTTTGGCGCCCTCATTGCCGCGACCGCCGCGGTGCTCCTGACCACCGTCGGCGCAGTGGCGCATGCGACCGGCAACATCCTGTGGACGTCCCGTGGTGGTTTCTCCGTGACAGGTGACTGTGTCGCCACGCCACTGGTCCCGCTCTACCTCGCCGCGGTCTGGGTGTACGCGCCGACCTGGTCACGGAAGGGGTTGGGCACGTTGGCGGCCGTGCCGATCTTCCTGTTCCTGGGTGTCGTCCGGCTTCTTCTCGTGGCAGTGCCGCAGACGATGGCTGCACCGGAGGTGGCGACGCACGCGTTTTATCAGGTGGTGCTCGCCGTCGTGCTGGTGGTCATCGCCGGTCGATGGCAACACGGCCTCCGGTCGGCCATCCTCCCGATCATCGCCGGGTTGGCCGCCGGCACACTGTTGGTCCTGATCGCCGGTGGCGTCTACACCGACCTGGTCCTCCGGTCGGTGACGCGGCCGCTCCTCGATCCGCAGGGGGCGGTGACGTTTCTTCCGTCCTTCCAGGTCGGTCTGTTTCTCGCAGGAGGCATCGCCGCCGTGCGCGGCGTGCGATGGCACATGCTGGTGATCGGTCTGCTGGTGCTCGTGGCCGGCCACCTCGCAGGCGCCTGGTGGCTGAGCCACCCCGGTGTACCCGCGCTCCTGGCGACGAACATCAGCGCCGTGCGTGCGTGGGCGATCGCGGGACCACTCGCGATCCTGGCTGCGGTGGTCGCCCATGCACACGCGCGCAGGTGAACTCGCAGGGATCGCTTCGGCATTCCTTTTGGTGGGCACGCACCACGATCCCGCGTGGTCACTGTTGCGTTCAATGGCACAGGGGTGCAGGATGTGTCGGTGTCTCCTGAACGACAGGTGTTTGTGATCGGCCCGCTGTTGGTGCCCAGAGGGCACCACTCGCTCACGTCTGATTCGGCGGATGCCGATCCGTTGTCGATCGCGTTCGGCGGCTGGCGCTCGACGACCATTCCCCAGGTGCCGTGATGTCACTCAAGGCGTATCAGCAGTTCTGGGCCCACGTCGGGCAACATTTTCCCGACCTGGGTGGTGCGGCGTCCACGCAGTTGTATGCGGCAAACGAACAACGCCTCTTCACGGAGCACTTTCCGCCGCTCGACGGCCTCTCTATTCTCAAGACCGATCTCTGGGACGAGGCGCGCAATACGCGCATCCTCGTGTGGGCGCAGGCCCACGGTGTGCGGGCGTACGGTATCGATATCTCCGCGCCCACCGTGCGCATGGCAGGGGAGAACTTCCCGACGGGGGCCGACGGGCGTTCGGTGCTGGGCGGCGTGGTGGGTGACGTGCGACACATTCCGTTCGCGGACGACAGCGTCGATGCCATCTATTCGATGGGCACGATCGAACACTTCGAGGCCACCGACCAGGCGATTGACGAAATGTATCGCGTGCTCAGACCAGGCGGGCGCGCGATCGTCGGCGTGCCCAACCGCTGGGATCCGTTCCTCCGTCCCCTGATGTCCACGGTGTTGCAGTGGGTCGGCCTGTATGCGTACGGGGAAGAGAAGTCGTACTCGCGCTCCACATTCCGGCGCATGCTGCAGCATGCCGGATTTGTCGTCGAACACGAAACGGCGATTTTATTCATTCCCGGCTGGCTGCGCATGCTGGACCTGGCGTGCCATAGCTGGTGTCGTCCTCTGGGCGTCATCACCGGCGCCTTGGTGCGTCCTTTTGTGTGGCTGGACCATCAT
>Ga0163152_10003854_pt1 | contig 19097 bp, 15 predicted proteins | sample OliLakLV19MP8IB2_FD_148635 | JGI IMG/M metagenome (GOLD analysis project Ga0163152, IMG submission 148635) | Freshwater microbial mat bacterial communities from Lake Vanda, McMurdo Dry Valleys, Antarctica - Oligotrophic Lake LV.19.MP8.IB-2 | ecosystem: Environmental > Aquatic > Freshwater >...
ATGGGGGTGTCCTCGGCCGTGCCGGCCGGTCTGCGGCTCGGGGCCGATTGGCTGCATCGTAGCAGCGCGGGAAGGGCGATCGCAGATGGGGGCGGGTAAGGAGTGCACGCCAGCTCCCACCGAGCGTTCCACCTCGCCGGACCGGCCGATCCGGGCATTTCCCGGCCTCCGCACAGCCGGTGATCGTCTCGACGGAGTCCACGTCGGCGCGTGGGGCGGGTTGGGCACGAACGCACGCAGGATGAGCGGGCTCGGACGCGCTGGACACGAGCTCCGTCCGGACCGTGCTCGTGAGCGAAGGCTCAGCTCTGACGTTCGACCTCAGCTGCTTCGCCGGCGGCACGGGCACGCCTGTCCGTGCGGCAACGCGAGCCCGGCCGACCGACAGGGCCGCTACCTGAACGGCGACGCGACCGGACCGCGCGGCGAGCCGACGGTCCGCGTCGAGCGATTCGGCGCGCTTGATCCGACCCCCCGCACCTCTAGAATCCGGCCACAACGACGCGCGCGGCGGCGGGCAGGCCGCGTCGCGCGCGCCGCGCCTTTCGAGGAGGCCGCTGACACGTGGCCGGGACCGACGAACGCAACTTGACGCTCCTGGCCCGCGCTGCGGAGGTCGTGCGCGTCGAGGCGCGCACGATCGCGAGCCTCGAGCAGAAGCTCGACGGGCGGTTCGTGAAGGCGGTCGACATGCTGATCGCGTGCGAGGGCCAGGTGGTCGCGACCGGCGTCGGCAAGGCCGGACTCGTGGCGCAGAAGATCGCGGCCACGCTGGCCAGCACGGGGACGTCCAGCTCGTACCTCCATCCGACCGAGGCGCTGCACGGCGACCTCGGGCGCTTGCGCGCGCGCGACCTCCTGCTGGTGCTCTCGAACTCGGGCGAGTCGGCCGAGGTCGTCGCGCTGCTCGGGCCGACGCGCAAGATCGGGGCGCCCATCGTCGCGGTCACCGGCGAGCCCGAGTCGACCTTGGCGCGCTACGCCGACTGCGTGCTCGACATCGGGCGCGTGCAGGAGGCCTGTCCGCTCAACCTGGCGCCGACGGCCAGCACGTCGGCCATGCTCGCGATGGGCGACGCGCTGGCGATGGTCGTCCTGCAGGAGCGCAACTTCGGGCGCGAGGACTACGCGCTGTACCACCCGGCCGGCGCGCTCGGGCGGCGGCTGATGAAGGTGCGCGAGGTCATGCGCAAGGGCGAGCAGATGCCGATCGTCGAGAGCGGGCGGACGATCCGCGAGGTCGTGCTGGTCATGAACCGCACGCCCGGGCGTCCCGGCGCAGCGCTCGTCGTCGACAAGGATCGCCGGCTGGTCGGGATCTTCACGCACGGCGACCTGGCGCGGCTGCTCGAGAAGGCCGGGCGCGTCGACGTCGGCGACAAGGTCGACGCACACATGGGCCGCACGCCGAAGGTGGTCGGGCCGGACCAGTTGGTCGAGGAGGCGCAGGCACTCCTGCGCGAGCACCGCATCGACCAGATCCCCGTGGTCGACGAGGAGCGGCGGCCGCTGGGGCTCGTCGACGTCCAGGATCTGCTCGACGTGCGCATCTGAGTGCGATGGCCGACACCTCGAGCCTGCTGCGCGACGCGCGCCTGGTCGTGATGGATGTCGACGGGACGCTGACCGACGGCACGGTCGCGCTGCTGGGCGGGAGCGCGACGGAGCGGGCGCAGGAGATCCAGACGTTCGACGTGCGCGACGGCATCGCGTTGCGCTGGCTGTCGAAGGCGGGGCTGCAACTGGCGTGGATCAGCGGGCGCGGCACCAGCGCCACGCAGGCGCGCGGCGCCGAGCTCGGGATCCACCACGTGCTCCTGCGGATCCAGGACAAGCGCGCCGAGCTCACGCGCTTGCAGGCACAGCTTTCGATCACGCCGGCGCAGACGGTGGCGATGGGTGACGACATGCCCGACCTGGGGCTGCGCGCTCGTGCGGGATTCTTTGCCGCTCCGGCCGACGCGCGCGAGGAGATCCGCGCGCGCGCCGACCTCGTCACGCGCGCCGTCGGAGGCCGCGGCGCGTTCCGCGAGCTGGCTGAAGCGATCCTGCGCGCGCGCGGCGAATGGCCCGCGCTCGTCGAGTCGTACGCGCGATGAAGCGCGTACTGCTCTTCGTCCTCCTGTTCGGCCTGGGGCTGACGGTCCTCCTGCTCGTTCGCGGCAAGGATCCGCGCCGCGACGAGGTGCCGAGCGTCGAAGCGCCGGCGCCGCAAGGCAAGTTCACCGAGCTGCCGCTCACGCAGACCCAGGGCGAACCGGGCAAGGCGATCGGCGTCGTGCTCGACGGCCCGCTCTCGATCACGATGCGCGGGGGCTCGGGCAGCGTGCTGCGGCCCGAGGTCGAGCTGCGCGCGCGCGACGTCGACAGCGTAGGCGGCGAGGTCTACGACCTGCACGACCTGGGTGTCGAGTGGCTCGATCCCGACCGCGAGGTGCGCACGCGCCGCGCGCGGCTCGAGTCGCCGCTCGCGCGCGCGACGCTCGTCATCGACCCGACCACGCCGGGTGCGTCCGCGTTGACGAGCGCGAAGCTGACGGACGTCGACGGCACACTGTTCGAGGGCGCGCCGGTGGTGCCTCTGCGCTTCCGCTCGCCGACGGGCGACCTCGACCTCGAGAAGATCGGCTTCACGACGTCCGACCGTGTGCGCGTCGACGGCACGGGCCTAGAAGCGCAGGGCACGGGCCTGCGCGCCGGTTTCGGCGAAGACCGTGTCGTGTTCGACCGCGACGCGAGCATCACGCTGAACCTGGAAGGCGACGTGCGCGCCGTCCTGAAGTCCGGCGCGCAGGGTTCGCTCGTGCTGCAGCGTGTCGATCGCGACGGACAGCCCACGCTCGACGTCGTCGCGTCGGAGGGCGCCAGCCTCACGATCCAGGGCGGCGCGCGCGCGCCCAAGGTCGGCGAGGTCTCGATCGAGGCGCGCACGATCCACCTGGTGGGGCGTGGGCCGACCGCCGAGCGCTCCGGGTACGAGCTCGTCTCGGCCGACGCGCAAGGCGACGTCGTCGCGAAGAGCGGAAGCGACGAGTTCCGTGCGCAGCGCGCCGACTTCGGCTTCGGCGCGCGCGGCCGCCTGGTGCTGGCGACGCTCGAGGAAGCCGTCCTGCTGCGGCGCGCGGGCGACGATTTCCGCGCCCGCAGTGCCGTGTTCGAGTTCGGGTCCGACGACAAGCTGAAGCTCGCTACGTTGAACGGCGAGCCGACTGGCGACGTGGGCATCGGGCGATTCGTCGCGCCCGAACGCCCCGATCTGGCCGATTTGCGCGCGAAGATCTCCGGCGCGGGACCGCTGATCGTGAAGCTCGAGGGCGGCGTCGACATCGACCTCCTGGGCCCGGCGCGCGTCGAGGTGCCGGGCACGACGCTCGATTTCCGCGCGCAGGAGAAAATCGCCGGCAAGGTGTCCACGAACCGCAAGAGCGGCGAGCTGCACGCGCGCGGCGACGTGGTGATCGACTACGAAGGTCGCACGCTCTCGGGGCCGCTCGTCGATCTGACGTGGACGGAGGATCCGACCTCCGCGCTGATCGTCGACGCGACGTCGACGGGAGCGACCAGCTTGCGCGGCGCCACGCCGGAGGGAGAGCCGATCGAGTTCGACGCGGCCGGCGGTGCGCGCGCGCGGTGGACCGGCGACAAGCTCCTGGTGCCGGAGGCGCAGGGCGTCACCCTCTCCGTCGGCACTGCCGGCACGCCCAAGCACGTGCTCGCGACGGCTCAGCGCGTGACGGACTTCGACTGGGAAGCGCGCACGTTCCAGGCCGAGGGCGATGTGACGTTCGAGAGCGTCGACGGCGACGGGGATGCGGGGCGCGCGATCGTGCGCGGCGAGCGCGACGTCGAGCTCTACGGCACCGAGGCGAAGCGCGCCAGCTACCGCATGCGTCGCACGGGCCAGATCCCGGAGAAGGACGTCCACGTCGAGACCTTCGCGCGCGAGATCCGCGCCACGGAGCGGCGTCTCACGGCCCGCGGCGACGTGCACCTCGACGCCGAGGTCGACGTCGCGCGCCTCGACCTCGACGCGCAGTTCCTCGAGACGGAGGTCGCGCCCGAGGTCCGCGGGTCGCTGGCGGCGCGACCCTTCTTCATCCTGGCCCGCGACAGCGTGCGCGGCCGCATCGCGCGCGACGACGAGTGGTCCCAGATCGAAGCCGACTGGGTGCGCGTCGACGGGCGCCTCGAGCCGCATCCCGGTGAGGAGCCGCCTCTCGAGGCGTATCTGGCCAACGTGGAAGCGCGCGGCGACGTGCACGTCACGTACGCCGGCGATGGCGAGATGGACGGGCGCGCGGACCGCTTCACGGTCGACGGCCAGGGTCGCGGCCGGCTCTCGGCCGGCGCGGGCAAGCGCGTGACGGCCACCGGTCGCATGGACGGCGCGCTGGCCGCGTACACGTTGTCGGCCGATTGGATCGACTTCGATCCCGAGACGATCCGGGCGTCGCGCGTCGAGGGCGGTTTGCAGGACCCGCAGGCTCCGTCCGCGGAGGGGGCGTTCCTGAAGGAGATGCGCGCGCGCTCGATCGAAGCCACCCGCGAGCAGATCCTGTTCGACGGCGACGCCCACATCGCCGGCCGGCTGGCGCAAGGCGACGAATGGTCGCTCGATGCCGGCTCCATCCGGATCCAGGGCGACTTCCGCGATCCGTCGGTGATCCACGCGGACCGCGTGCGCTCGCTCGTCGCGCAAGGCGGCTTCGTCGCCAAGATGGGCTCACGCGGCGAGGCGCGCGGCGAGAAGCTCGAAGGCGTGCCCGGCCAGATGCGCTTCGAAGGCCGGCCCGCGGAGCTGCACGTGCTCGACGCGGAGTGGCGCGCGCCGTGGATCGAATACGACATGACGAACATGCTCCTGGCGACCGACAAGGGCGAGATCGTCTCGCGTCCGGGCGCGCCGGGCACGTCGTGGTCGCTCGAGTACGAGTCGATGCAGCCCTTCGACCAGGGCGAGACGACGATCCTCGTGCTGCGCAACCCGCGGCTGCGCTATGGCAGTGCGCAGCTCGCCGCGGACTGGACGCTGTTCTGGGTCGACCGCGACAAGTGGCAGCAGAGCGGGCGGCGCGCGATCAAGACGGGGGTGGGCGAGCCCGACCTGCTCGTGCGCGAGCCCGAGGATCCGGGACAGCCCGTGGACGACCACAAGCCGCCCTCGAATCCGCTCCAGGCGCGGCTGGATGCGCTGAAAGACAGCCCGATCTTCCAGTTGCTCTCCGAGGTCTACATCGAGGGCAACGTCGAGATCTACGACGTCGGCGTGCGCCTCGCGCGCGCCGGCGCGCTGTACTTCGACCTCGTCGAGGAGCACGGCTGGGTGCAGGACGCCGACGTGCAGGTCGACCTCCCGCTGCGCGGCGAGATGCGCAAGATCCGCGCCAAGGCCGAGTGGCTGCGAATCTCGTCCGGTCCGCTGCTGCGCGCCGACACGGCGGTTTTGACCGCCTGCGAGTTCGACGACCCGCACTACGTCGTCGAGACGACCGACCTGCGCTTGACGCCGCAGATCAACGAGGTCGACGACCGTGTGGCGTTCCAGGTCACCGCCGAGGGCAACGCGATCCGGTTCGGAGACGGGCTGCGCGTGCCCATGCCGCCGCTCGTCTACGAGACCGACTCGGAGGGCAACCCGCTCATCGACCGCCTCGTGCTGGGCAACAGCGCCAAGTTCGGCACGGCGATCGGCGCGTCGCTCAACGCGCAGCTGGGCGGCATCGGCCTGGCGATGGGCAAATTCGCGAGCTTCGCGTTCGGGCTGCCGGACATCCCGATCAAGGGGGGCTGGAACTTCGACGTGCGCTACATGGGCTCGCGCGGCCTGCTGCTCGGCGCCGGTCTCGATCTGCGCCTGGGCGACAAGCTCGACTTCAACGCGCAGGTGGACACGGTGCCCGACCGGCGCGATGACTCGGGCCTCGTGCGCGTCGACCGCGAGGACCGATCGCTATTGCGCACGTGGTTCCATTCGCGCGGCCGCTACTGGCTCGAGCGCGGCGACGACGCGCAGTGGGTCGACCTGGCCTTCTCCTACCAGACCGACGCCGGCGTGCAGTCCGAGTTCTTCGAGGACGACTACCTCGAGTACGAGCAGAAAGACAACTACCTGCACTGGCGCAAGGCGAACGGCTCGGACTACTTCTCCGTCAAGGCGAAGGCTGTGATCGAGGACCGCACGGACATCGCCGAGCTGCCAGCGGCCGGCGCGTTCCGCGGTCGAACGCAAATCGGGCAGTGGTGGCAGCGGCCGCTCTACTACACCGGCTCGGTCGACGCGGCCTACCTGGACCGCCACGAAGGCGACCCGCGCTACTACGCGCCGTACATCGACGGCCTGGGCGAGCGCCAGGTCCTGCGCGCGGACACGCGCCAGCGTCTCGAGCTGCCCTTCGCGCTGGGCCTGCTCAACGCGAACGCGACGCCCTTCGTCGAGGCGCGCGGCAACGTCTGGAGCGAAGGCGTCGACGAAGAGGAGGCACCCCTGCGCGCGGCGCTGATCGTCGGCATGGAAGCCACGACCACGCTCTGGAAACGCAGCTCGGGCGGCGCGGCGCACACGCTCTCGCCCACGATCGGCGTCCACGGCAGCGTCGCCGACTACGAAACGGGCGGAGACCCTGTGCACTTCGACACGACCGAGAACCCGTACGTGGGCCAGTTCCTGGACATCGGGTTTCGCGCGCGCTGGTGGAAGCCCGAGGAGCCCGACCAGCTCGAGCTCGACGTGCGCGCGTCGCTCGGCGAGAACGTCGGAGGCGCGCAAGAAGACGGCCTGCAGCCGATCGAGGTGCTGGGCGGTTACTTCACGGTGCTGGGCGGCTTCCCGTTCGCGGTCACGCAGGACGGTCGCTACGACCCGCGCGAGGGGCAGACGCAGTACTCGATGACGGGCATGGGCTTCGAGCCGCTGCGCAACGTGGGCATCGAGTTCGGGCACCACTACGGGCGCGACGCGAACGACGACACCCTCTACGAAGCCGCGTCGGCGCGCGCGCGCTGGCGCTGGACGACGAAGTGGGAGATGGAAGCCACGCAGACGCAGTCGCTCTTGGAGAGCAAGGCCCTGGGCACGGAGTTCGTCCTGCGCCGTCTCGGGCACGATTTCGTGTTCGAGATCGAGCTCGGCTACCGCGCCGGCGAAGGCACGCGCTTCGGCTTCGGCTTCCAGCCGCGGCTCTCGTGGCGTCGCAAGTCGCTCGGTCTGATCGACCAGTGGCTCGGCATCTACCATTGAGAGGCCGAGAAGAAACCGATCCTACGGCCTCTCTGATCCCCTTGGCGCCGCGCGACGCGGCGCTGCGTACAATCCGGGCGTGTTGGCGCTGTTCGAGAGCCTGGGCACGGTCGAGCTCCTGGTCGTCGGGATCGGGGCCCTCCTTCTGTTCGGCAAGGACTTGCCGAAGGTCGCTGCCGACGCAGGCGCGCAGTTCTCGAAATTCCGGCGCAGCCTCGACGCCACGTGGCGCGACAGCGGGCTCGAGCGCGAGGTGCGCCAGATCCGCGACGCGATTCCGCGCGACCTTTCGCTGAGCGACGTCGCGCGCACGGCCAGCGAGAAGCTCTCGGTTCGACTCGAGGAGGAGGACCGCGTGCGCCGCGCGGGCGACTCCGCGTCCGGCGGACCGATCGCGCGCGGCGCGCTCGAGCCCGACGCGCTGCCGGGGCCGACGGAGAACCCGCCTGCGCCCGACGCGGGCGGCTCGCCCAAGCTGCCCGATCCGCCGCCCGTGGGGCCCTGACGTCTCCCGGCGCGTGTTCCGCATCGGCTACAACACGAACGGCCTCGCGCACCACCGCCTGCGCGACGCGCTCGACCTCCTCGCGGGCCTGGGGTACGGCGGCGTGGCGCTCACGCCCGACGTCGGCGAGCTCGACCTGTACGACCTCGATCCCGTGCGCGTGCGCGCCCTGCGCGAGCAATTGCGCGAGCGCGACCTGACCGTCGTCGTCGAGACAGGGGCACGCTACGTGCTCGACCCGCGGGCGAAGCACCGGCCGAGCCTCATGGACGCGTCGGCCGCCGGGCGCGAGCGCCGCGTCGATTTCTACCGGCGTTCGATCGACCTCGCGGCGGATCTGGGCGCGCCGCTCGTGTCGCTCTGGTCCGGCGCGGCCGACGAGCCCGCGTCCGGCGACGCGCGCGACACGGATCGCGCCACGGCCGAGCCGCTCTGGGAGCGGCTCGTCGCCGGATTGCGCGCCGTCCTCGACCACGCGCGCGCACGTGGCGTGCGCGTCGGCTTCGAGCCGGAGCCGGGCATGTTCATCGAGCGGCCGGCCGGCTATCGCGAGGTCGTGCGCCGTCTCGAGGACCGGGGAAACGAGCTCGGCCTGACGCTCGACCTGGGTCACCTGGTCGTCACGGGTGACGTCCCGGCCGCCGATCAGGTGCGCGCGCTGGCCCCGCGGATCGTCCACGTGCACCTCGACGACGCCCGCGCGGGCGTCCACGAGCACCTCCAGCTGGGCTCCGGCGAGCTGGACCTGTCGGATGCGCTAAGAGCTCTTCAAATAACGGGTTACGTCGGCATGGCGGCCGTCGAGCTGTCCCGGGACAGCCACAGGGCTCCCCAGGCGGCCCGCACCGCGCTGGAGCGAATCCGGGAAGCACTCGTGGCTTCTACGCGTCCTTGATCGGGCGCTCCGAGCAGGTTCACAATGCGGCTGCGGCGCCCCGGTTCGCGACGAGCGGCCGGGTTCCGTGCGCCACGCCTCCGGGCGCGGATGCGCTCCACGAGGCTTCGAGGACGAGAATGTCGGACGAGACCCGCAACAGCTTGCAGATGTGTCCCACCCGGATCGACGGGACGCACGTGCTGTTCGCACACAAGGTCACGCAGGGTCAGTGTCAGGACCGCCAGCGCGGCAGCTACCACAAGTGTTTCACGTGCGCGTTCAACAACGCCTACGTGGCGAAGAACGGCAAGCCCGTTCCCCTGGGCGCCGGCTCGGAGCGCGCGCAAGTCGGCTGAGCCCGCCACTCGCGATCACCGTCGCTCCGTGTTGACCTGATGCGTGCGCATTCGCGCGGCCATCGCGCGGAACCGCGCGCGCTCGCGCCGTCCGTATCGGACTCTGGGTTCGTCGCGTCGAATCATCTCGCTGGCGAGGGCGCCGCGCTAATTCAAGCGCGCGCAGATTCAAGTCGTGGGTTCACGCAGCAACGTTCCATTTCTCCGCTCGCCTGATTCGGTCAATGAAGGCACGACGCAAGACGTCGTAGGGTTGCCGCGCGCCGCTGACCTCGGTCGCAAAGGAGACTCCATGCCTCGCTACCAGATGCGTCAGCAGCTCTTTCGGCTGGGTGACGATTACCTCATCCGAGACGCAGCCGGACGAGACCGCTACTTCGTCGACGGCAAGGCGTTGTCGCTCGGCAGCAAGCTGTCGTTCCAGGACATGAACGGCCGCGAACTGGTGTGGATCGAGCAGAAGCTCTTCCGCTGGGGCAAGACGTTCGAGATCCAACGCGCCGGCCAGGTCATCGGCCAGCTGCGCAAGAAGCCGTTCACGTTTCTGCACGCGCGCTTCACCCTCGACGTCGCGGGATCGGACGACCTCGAGGCGGTGGGCAGCTTCCTCGACCGCGAGTACGTGTTCACGCGCTCGGACCGGAAGGTCGCCGAGGTCAGCAAGCGCTGGTTCGACCTGGGCGACACCTACGGCATCGACATCGCCGAGGGCGAGGACGACGTGCTGCTGCTCGCTGCCGCGGTGATCGTCGACCAGTGCTGCCACGAGAAGTAGACAGCGGTGTCAGACACCGCTGTCTACCGCAGCGTCAGCAGCGTCACTTCGGGCGGCGACAGGAAGCGCAGCCGCGGGGCGTGGCCGTGCTCCCAGCCGATGCCGCGGCTGATGTAGATGCGGCGGCCGTCGAGATCGTGGAGTCCGCCCCAGCCGACGTGGCGCGGTAGCGTCGAGCTCGTGTACGGCGGGCCGAACCAGGGCAGCGCGATCTGCCCGCCGTGGGTGTGCCCGGCGACGACCAGATCGACACGCGACGAGGGCGCGAGGCCGAGCACGACGTCGGGTCGGTGGGACATCGCGATGCGCACGTCGTCGGCGCCGGGCCGCGATTCGAGGTCGCGCAGGGCGGCCAGTGCGGTGACCGTTTCGAACTTGATGCCGATGCCCGCCAGCGTGATGCGCACGCCGTCGCGCTCGATCGGCACCACTTGGTCCTCCAGCAGACGCACGCGCGTGCCTTGGATCAGCTCGAGCACGTCGTTGCGCGTGTCCGTGTCGCCCTGCACGCACCAGACGCCCAGCGGCGCCTCGAGCGGCGCGAGCAGCGCGCGGAAGGCCGGCGCGATCTCGTGCACGCGGTGCGAGCCGACCTGGACGAAGTCGCCCGGGAGGAGGATCAGGTCCGCCTTCGCGTCCATCACGCGCTGCACGGCTTCGCGCTCGCGGTCGGTGACCTCGACGCACTGGATGTCGGCCAGTACGCCGACCGTGATCGGCCGAGGCAGCCCGCGCTCGGGCGCGATGGGCACGTCGGCGCGCTCCGTGACGAGCTGGTAGGGCTCGATGAACACGGCGTAGAGCGTGATCGGCACGGTGGCGATCGCGAGCCAGGCCACCGCTCGTGCAAGGCGCGTCGCTCGTGACCGCGCGGTCGCGAGCAGGAACAGCGCCACGATCGGCAGCGCGATCGAGCCGAACGCCCACGCGATCGTCATCGAGAGGAACGGGTTGCCCAGGGCGAGGTACCCGCCGGCAAGCTGCGCCGTGACGATCCCCACGCCGGCCAGCGCCGCCTGCGCCACGCGTTTCGCGCCGATCCGCTCGGACCCGCGCAGCAGCACCCAGCCGACGACCACGACGTCGCACACCGTGGCGACGACCGTGACGGCTGCGGCCTTGTCGTTCACCCTCGGAACCGGATCAGGCGCGCGCGGCCCCGAGGATTTCAGCCTCGGTCAGCAGGCGCGGAGTCTTCTTGGCCAGCTCGAGCACGCGCGCGACGCACTCGTCGGTCGGTTGCACGCCGCGCTTCTCGAGGAACCACGTGACGTTCGACCGGCCGCTCATGGGCCCGACGGCGATCACCTGCTCGAGCCCGACGAGATCGGCCGGAACGCCGCTGTAGACACGGTTCGCGAGCCAACTGTCGCCCTTGCGGAAGGCCTTGATCACCGCCGCCGCGTGCACGCCGGTCGCGGTCTCGAACGCGTCCTTGCCGAACACGGGATAGTTCTGCGGCACGGGGACGCCGGTCGCCGCGCTGGCCAGCTCGATGTAGCGCCCGAGCTTCGACAGATCGTTCTCGACCAGGCCCAAAAGGCGCAGGTTCACGAGCAAGAGGTCCATCTCGACGTTGCCCGTGCGCTCGCCGATGCCGAGCGCGGTCGCGTGCACGCGCGTCGCGCCCGCTTCGAGCGCGGCCAGCGCGTTCATCAGCCCCATCCCGCGATCGCGGTGACCGTGCCAGTCGATGCCGACGTCGACGCCCAGCTCCTGCACGAGATCGCGCACGAACCCGACGATGCGCCGCGTGCCGTTGGGCGTCGAATGCCCGCATGTGTCGCACACGCAGATGCGCTTCGCGCCCGCCTCGATCGCGGTCATGTAGAGCGCGCGCACGTGGTCCGGGCTGGCGCGCGTCGTGTCCTCGGTCACGAACATGCACGGCAAGCCGTTCTTCGTCGCGAATTCGACCGCCGTGCGCGAGAGCTCGAGCATCTGCCCGATCTCCCAGTTCTCGGCGTACTGGCGGATCGGCGAGCTGCCGATGAACGCGCACACCTCGATCGGCACACCGGTCGCCTGCACCATGTCGACGACGGGCGCGATGTCCGAGATGACCGTGCGGCAGGCCACGTTGGGCCGGATCTTCAGGCCGCGCATCTCGCGCGCCAGCGCCAGGATATGCTCGCGCGCGCGATCGCCCGCGCCGGGCAGCCCGACGTTTGCCGTGTGGATCCCGAGCTCGTCCATCAGGTGGATCAGCGCGATCTTCTCGTCGAGCTTCGGATCCTTGACCGATGGGCTCTGCAGCCCGTCGCGCAGGGTCTCGTCGTCGAACAGGATCGGGCCGGCCGAGCGCAGATCGGGCTGGTTCCAGTCGTGGATGAGAGCGTCGCGATCGGGGGTCGTCATGGCGTTCGTAGCGGGTTCCGAGCGGCCGCGTAGTGTAGCCCCAAGCCCGCGGCCCACGGAGGGGCGAACTGCCGGCAACGCACGAGGATAGGGCTCACGCCGTGGAACGTCCGAGCAGCGCCGTGACGGCTGCGACGCACCGCGCGGGGAAGACAGCCCTGCTCGTAGCCGCCGCGATCGAGATCGCGTGCGTGCTCACGCTACGATCCGACGATGGCGAGCGCGATCCAGGTGCGCGGGCTGCGCAAGACGTACGCCGGCAAGCAACCGGTCGAGGCCGTGCGCGGGCTCGATCTCGACGTGCCAACCGGCGAGTGCTTCGGTCTCCTCGGGCCCAACGGCGCGGGCAAGACGACGACCGTCGAGATCCTGGAGGGCTTGTTGCCGCCGACCGCCGGCGATGTGCGCATCCTCGGGCTCGACTGGGCGCACGATCAGCTCGCGTTGCGCGATCGCATCGGCGTCACGCTGCAGGAGACGAAGTTCAGCGACAAGCTGAGCGTCGAGGAGACGCTGCGCCTCTTCGCGTCGTTCCACTCGCACGCACGGCCTGTCGAGGACGTGCTCGCGGAAACCGGTCTCGTCGAGAAGCGCAAGGCCTGGGTTGTCCACCTTTCGGGCGGACAACGCCAGCGTCTCGCGGTCGCGAGCGCCATCATCGGTGATCCCGACCTCTTGTTCCTCGACGAGCCCACGACGGGCCTCGATCCGCAGTCGCGCCGGCAGATGTGGGCGATCGTGCGCGCTCTGCGCGCGCGCGGTCGCACGGTGCTCTTGACGACGCATTACATGGACGAGGCCGAGAAGCTCTGCGACCGCATCGCGATCGTCGACCACGGCCAGGTGATCGCGCTGGGCTCGCCGACGGAGCTGATCCGATCGCTCGGTTGCGACCACGTGGTCGAGTTCGCGCTCGAGGGCGATGCGCCGGTCGACGAGCGCGAGCTGGAGGAGCTGCGCAAGCTGCCCTCCGTCCGCTCCGTGCGCATCGAGGCCGGCGCGATCCAGTTGGCCGTGGCGGAGCCGCACGTCACGATTCCGCCGCTGCTCGCGCACGTCGCGCGCGGCGCGCGGCCGCTGGCGAGCCTCACGACGCGCCAGGCCAGCCTCGAGGACGTCTTCGTCGCGCTGACCGGGAGGCATCTGCGCGATGGGTAGCCGCCATCCCTTCGTCGAACTCTACAAGTCGCGCGTGCGCGAGATCTGGCGCGAGCCGGAGGTCCTGTTCTGGGTCTTCGGCTTCCCCGTGCTGCTCGCAGTCGGCCTGGGCATCGCGTTCCGCAACAAGCCGCCGGACGAGATCGCCGTCGCGGTGATCGACGGTCCGGGCTCGGCGGCCGTCGTCGAGACGCTGCGCGCGCAGCCGGGCTTCCATGTGGACGCGATCGCGCCGGAGGAAGCCGGCACCAGCTTGCGCATGGGCCGCGTCGGCCTCGTCGTCGTGCCGAGCGACCCGCCCGAGTACCGCTTCGATCCGACACGGCCGGACGGCTTGCTCGCGCGCGGTCGCGTCGACGACGTGCTGCAGCGCGCGGCCGGGCGCGTCGACCTGCTCGTGCCCAAGGATTCGCCCGTGAGCGAGCCGGGCGGTCGCTACATCGACTTCCTCATCCCCGGGCTCCTCGGGATGAACATCATGAGCGGCGGTATGTGGGGGATCGGCTTCGCGATCGTCGAGATGCGCTCGCGCAAGCTCCTCAAGCGCCTCGTCGCGACGCCCATGCGCCGCACGCATTTCCTGGCGGCGATGATGGCCAGCCGCATGACGCTCGTCTTCTTCGAGGTCGCGCTCATGCTGGTCTTCGGCTGGCTCGTCTTCGACATGACGGTGCGCGGCAGCCTCGCCAGCGTCGTGCTCCTGTCGGTGCTGGGCGCGTTCTCGTTCGCGGGCCTCGGGATGCTCGTGGCGACGCGTGCGCAGAAGACGGAGACCGTGTCGGGTCTCATGAACCTCGTGATGCTGCCGATGTTCGTCCTGTCGGGCGTCTTCTTCTCGTCGGACCGCTTTCCGGACGTGATCCAGCCCTTCGTGCAGGCTCTGCCGCTCACGGCGCTCAACGACGCGCTGCGCGCGGTCGTCCTCGAGGGACGGGATCTGGCCTCGCAAGCGGTCCGCATCGGGATCCTGCTGGCGTGGGGCGTCGTCTCGTCGGTGCTGGCGCTGCGGTTCTTCCGCTGGAACTGAGAGTGGGGAATGCCGGGCCTGTGGTCCCTTTACAGTTCCCTTGCAGTCCCGCCGCGCCCGTCCGTAGGTCTTGTGCAGCAGGCTCGGGGAAGAAGCACCGATGGTAGGTGCAGGCTCCGTCGGGCTATACCCAGGCTTCGCATGACTTTCGATACGGTTCAAAAATTCGGTGGTGTCTCCCTGGCCGACGGCCCCGGCGTCCTGCGGGCCTGCAAGATCGTCCAGGAGCAGGGCGGGGCGCGGCCCATCGTGGTCGTCTCGGCGCACCAGGGGGTCACGGACCTCCTGGACACGATCGGGCGTTCGGCGCTCGAAGGGCACCTCGAGGGCGATCGCGTCCGCATTCGGCACAGGACGCTCCTGCGCCAGCTCGATCTCGAGCCCGATCTCCTCGATCGCTACTTCAGCGAGCTGTTCGGCCTCCTGGCCGAGGTGCAGGTGCGGCGTCGGCTCCTGTCAGGCCAGCTCGATCACCTGCTGTCGTTCGGCGAGCGCATGAGCGCGCGCATCGTCGCGCACACGCTCAAGAAGATGGGTCTGCGCGCGACGCCCGTCGACGCGTGGGACCTGGGCCTCACGACCGATTCGAACCACGGCGACGCGCGTCCGCTCCCCGAGGGCACGAAACAGATCCGCGCGGCGCTCGAGCAGGTCACCGGCATCCCCGTCGTCACCGGATTCCTGGCCAAGGACACGCGCGGCAACCTGACCACGATGGGGCGCAACGGCTCCGACCTGACCGCGGCGCTCGTCGCGGAAGCCGTCGGAGTGCAGGAAGTGCAGCTCTGGAAGGCCGTCGGCGGGATGATGACGGCCGATCCGGAGATCGTGCCGGACGCGCGCGTCATCGAGCACCTGGGCTTCCAGGAAGCGACCGAGTACGCGTTCCACGGCGCCGAGGTCCTGTACGGACCGGCGCTGTCGCCGGTGCAGCGCGGCGGCATCACGGTGCGCATCCTCGACGTGCACGACCCGGCGGCGCGCGGCACGATCCTCGAGGCGCGCACGCGCGGCGAAGGTCCCGTCGGCATCGCGGCGCGGCGCAACGTGCTGCGTCTGGACCTCGCGATCGGTGCCAGCGAGCTGCGCGCGCCGCGCGTGGCCGAGCTGTTCAACGTCCTGGCACGACACCGCGTCGAGCCGGGCGTCATCTCGACGGCCGGCGACCGCATCAGCGTGCTCGTCACGCCGAACGGCAACGTCGAGGCCGCGGTCGTCGAGCTGGGACGACGCGTCACGATCACGCGCGACCTGGCGCTGGCCGCGGTGATCGGCCGCGACATCGGCTACGACGCGACGCTGGCCGCGCGCTCGCTCGAGATGCTGACCCACTCGCGTGTCGAGGTGGCCGAAGCGTTCGTCGGCGTGCGCGCGCCGAGCCAGGTGTTCGTCGTGCCGGCCGAGCAGTTGGAGCGCGCCGTGCGCGTCCTCCACACGGGTCTTCTGAGCCCCGTCCGGTCGCGGGTGTGACTGCGGGGACAGCGCAACCGGGCGGCGAAGGTCCCGCCTCGCGCGCGAGGGTAGGCTGCGCGCTGCGATGAAGCGCTCGCGCCTCGTGCGAGCGGCCTGGACGCTGGCCGCGATCGCGGTCCTGGTCCTCGTGACGCGCACGTTCGTGGGCGACGTCTACCACGTCGACTCGGCTTCCATGGAGCCGACCCTGTGGGGCACGGAGGGCGGGGGCGAGTGGGTGTTCGTGCGCTACGACGCGGACATGCCCGATCGCCACGACCTGGTCGTCGCGCAACGCATCGGTGACGACGCGCCGATCGTGAAGCGCGTTGCGGGCAAGCCGGGCGAGCGCGTGCAGATCGTCGGCGGCGACCTGCTCGTCGACGGCAAGCAACTGCCCGAGAGCGGCGCTCACCCGCCGTGGCTGTGCGTGTTCGACCAGCGCACGACCGCGCTCGAGGACCGCTTCCCGATCTCCGCCGCGCGCCGCGCGCTGTGGCGGATCGAGACGGGACGCGCGACGCTCGACGCGCGCGCGGTGCCGCGCAACGGGGACATGGGCCTCGTGCTGCTGCACGATCCGCTCAACGACGACTACCTGGGGCCGAAGGGCGAACTCGTGCGCGGCGGGAACCAGGTGAACGACGCGCGGATCGAAGGGCGCGTGCGCATCCTCGACGTCGGCTCACAGATGCGGCTCGGGTTGTCCGAGCAGGGCGACCTGTTCGAGGCGCTCGTGCGCCCGCTCGACGACGGACAGTGGGAGCTCGCCATCACGCGCCGCAACGCGGCCGACGAGCTGTCGACGATGGCCGGCGCGCGCGTGCCGCTCTCGCTCGGCACAGAGCGTCGCTTCGCGTTCCAGAACCGCGACAATCTGCTGCGGCTCGAGGTCGAGGGCGCGCCGCCGCTCGTCGCGGCGTACCGCGAGAACAAGGGCCATCCCTCCGACCAGCTCCAGGAAGGCCGCAGCTTCGGCTACCGCGTGTGGTGGGGTGGCGACCGCGGACGCTTCGAGTTCAGCGGGGTGCGCGTGCTGCGCGACCTGTGTCACACCGACCGCGGCGCGTACGGGGTGAGCGCGCCGCTCGAGCTGGGCCCCGACGAGTACTACCTGCTGGGCGACTACAGCGGCCAGAGCCGCGACAGCCGCGAGTGGGGCCCCGTGCGCGCCGACGAGATCATCGGCCGGCCGGTGGCGGTGGTCTGGCCCCCGTCGCGCTGGCGGCGGCTGACCGCGTCGGAAAGCGGTTCCTAGCCGCCTGCGACCGGGACGCGGACCGGAACCCACACGACCGGCCCCGGTTTCGTAGGTTCGGGTCCGGGACCCGGCATGGACACCAACTACCTCGACGACGCCGGCGTGCGCCTGATGCTCGCGTGGCGGGCCGGCGACGAGACGGCCTTCGATCGTCTCGTCGAGACCTACTCGGGGCAGGTGTGGGCGCTTCTGACGCGTTTCCTGCCCGGACAAGCTGGCCGCGAAGACCTGGTGCAGGAGGTCTTCCTGCGCGTGATCCGCGCGCGCGACCGCTACGAGCCGACCGCGCGTTTCTCGACGTGGCTCTACCGCATCGTCTTCAACCTGGCCGTCAACGAGACGCAGCGCGCGGGCGCACGCGACGCGGGGACGCAGAGTCTCGGATCGCAAGCGGGGGAAGTCGGCGACGGGCTGTCGCGCATGGCCGATGACCGCGTGCTCGATCCCTCGGACCGGCTCGAGCACGACGACGCGGTGGTCGCGGTGCGCGCGGCGATCCAGGCCTTGCCGGAGCAGCAGCGCATGGCGCTGATCCTGGCCAAGTTCGATGAGATGCCGTACGCCGAGATCGCGGAGGTGCTGGGCAGCTCCGAGAAGGCCGTGAAGTCGCTCGTTCACCGCGCGCGCGAGAACCTGCGCGAGCGCCTGGCGCCGTTCCTGAAGGGAGAGCTCGCATGAGCCCGACCTGCCGTGCGTTCCGTCTGTTGCTCGAGCGCCGACTGAGCGGGCGCGCGACGCGCGAACGGCTGAGCGATCTGGCCTGGCACGAGCACTTGTTCGCGTGCGCGGACTGCCGCGCGCTGCTGGAGGACGAGGAGGCGCTCGAGTCCCTGCTGGCCAGCCTGCCCGAGCCGCGCCTCACGCCCGTCGTGCGCGAGCGCGTGCTGGCGCGCCTGCGCTTCGCGCGCGAGGAGGAGTGGCTCGACCGCATGCTCGACAGGGCCGCCTCCGACGCGCCGCCAGGGAATCTGGCGATTGGCGTGCTCGCTGGCCTCGCACGGCGCCGCGCCGAGCAACGGCTCGACGATCTGCTGGCACTCGACCGGGTCGAGGTGCCGGTCGGGCTCTCGGCGCGCACGCTGGGCGCCCTGCGTCTCGCACGTCGCTCGCGCCGCGTCGCCGCGCGCACCGTCGCTGTCGTAGCCGCGGCTGCGGCGCTCGTGGCGATCGCGTGGATCGCCTGGCCGCGCCGCGGCGATACGAACCGCGCGACGATCGATCTGGCGCAGGGCGCGGGACCCGTCGTGCGCCCGATCGCGCCCGTGTCCACCGCCCCGGTCGACGAGGACGTGCTGGCGGCGTTCGACGTGCTGGAGAACTGGGACGTCCTCGTGTCGGACGACGTGGAAACGCTGCTCGGGACGCTGCCAGCCGACGCCGCCGCGACGCTCGACGGCTTCGAGGAGGAGGGTTGAGCGTGAACGCTGCACGCTGGCTTCTGCTGATCGTCGCCATCGCCTGCGCGATGCCGCGCGCCGTGCTGGCGCAGGATCGCGGTCTGGACGAGGCGCGCGCGCGCTGGGAGCAGATGACGCCCGAGCAGCGCGCGCAGATGCGCGAACGCTTCGAGCGCTTCCGCCAGATGCCGCCCGAGCACCGCGAGGCGATGGAGGACCGCGCGCGCTTCCTGCGCGAAGCCATGCGCCGCGCGGAGGAACGCCTGTCGCCCGAGGACCGCGCGCGCATCGCGGCGCTGGCGCCTGCGCGGCGCATCGAGGTGCTGCGCGACCTGGCGATGCTGGATGGCCGCGAGCGCGGCGCGCGGATCCACGGCGCGCTGCCGGAAGCGTGGCGCGAGCGCCTCGAGCGCGTGCCGGCCGAGGAGCGCGCGCGCGTGCTGGGCGAGATGCAGCAGAAGATGCGCGAGCACCGCCATGGCGATCCGCGCGGGCAAGGTCCCGAATCGCGCGGGGGGCCCGGTCCCGAGGCGCGCGAGCGCGGAGCTGACGCGCGCGAGCGCGGAGCTGACGCGCGCGAGCGCGGTGGCGATCCGGGCGAGCGCGGTGGCGATCCGGGCGAGCGCGGTGCCGATCCGGGCGAGCGCGGTGCCGATCCGGGCGAGCGCGGTGCCGATCCGGGCGAGCCCGGCCG
>Ga0163152_10003855_pt1 | contig 19095 bp, 28 predicted proteins | sample OliLakLV19MP8IB2_FD_148635 | JGI IMG/M metagenome (GOLD analysis project Ga0163152, IMG submission 148635) | Freshwater microbial mat bacterial communities from Lake Vanda, McMurdo Dry Valleys, Antarctica - Oligotrophic Lake LV.19.MP8.IB-2 | ecosystem: Environmental > Aquatic > Freshwater >...
GGGGGGCCCCCTCCGGGGGGAGGGGCGGAGCCCCTCCCATTCTTAAACCGCGGGCGCTTCAGGCTTGGTGTCGGGCGCATCCACGCTCGCCATGCGGCGGTCGCGGGCGTCGGACTTCTTGAGGTTCTTGAGACCCTCAATCGTCGCCTTGAGAACGTTGTGCGGATTGTTCGTACCGATGCACTTGGTGAGGATGTTCTTGATGCCCGCGGTCTCGACGATCGCGCGGACGGCGCCACCGGCAATGACGCCAGTACCGGGGCCGGCCGGCTTCAGGAGGACCTGGCCCGCGCCGAAGATGCCCACGATCTCGTGAGGAATCGTCGCGCCCTCGACGAGCGGCACGCGGATGAGGTTCTTCTTCGCCTGCTCGCCACCCTTGCGGATGGCCTCGGGCACCTCGCGCGCCTTGCCGAGACCGAAGCCGACGATGCCGTTTCCATCACCCATGACGACGAGCGCGGAGAACGAGAAGCGACGGCCGCCCTTGACGACTTTGGCGACGCGGTTGATGTGGACGACCTTGTCCTTGAGCTCGAGGTCGGCCGCGTTGATGCGTTCACGAAGATCGATCATTTTGTTTTTTTCTCGTTAAAACTTGAGGCCGGCTTCGCGCGCTGCATCGGCAAGGGCCTTGATACGGCCGTGGTACTGGAAGCCGCCGCGGTCGAAGACCACGTTCTCGATCTTGAGAGCCTTCGCCTTGCCGGCGATGGCCGTTCCGATCTTCTTCGCACCGTCGATGGTGTCGCCGACCTTGCCCTTGTTTCCCTTTTCGAGGGTCGAGGACGAGGCGAGCGTCTTGCCAGCGAGGTCGTCGATGACCTGCGCGTAGATGTGCTTGCCGCTGCGGAAGACATGGAGACGCGGCCGCTCGGCCGTTCCCATGATCTTGCGACGGATGCGGTCCTGTCGGAGCCGCCGGATGTCTTCTTTGCTGGATGCCATGATGATTTTTCCTTCGAGCCTTAAGCGGTGGCGCCGGCTTTGCCGACCTTCTTACGCAGCTTCTCGCCCGTGTACATGATTCCCTTGCCCTTGTAGACGTCGGGCGGACGGAAACCACGGATCGTCGCGGAGGTCTGGCCGATCAGTTCCTTGTTGATGCCGGTGACGGTGAGGTCCACGTTCTTTTCGACCGTGATCTTCACGCCAGCGGGAATCGGGAACTTGATCGTGTGGGTGAAGCCGACATTGAGGGACAGCGTGGTGCCTGCGACTTCGGCCTTGAAGCCGACGCCCTCGATGTGGAGCTTCTTCTCGTAGCCTTTGGTGACGCCCTCGACCATGTTGTTCACGAGGGTGCGGGAGAGGCCGTGGAGCGCCTTCGCCTCGCGGCTGTCGTCGGGCCGATTCACGAGCACGTTCGCGCCGTCCACCTTCACGGTGATCGGCAGACGGATGTCGCGCTTCAGCTCGCCCTTGGGGCCCTTCACGGCGACGGACTGCCCGCTCACGCTGACAGTGACGCCGGCGGGGACGGGAATGGGCTTCTTTCCGATTCTCGACATGATCGTTCCTTACCAGACCCGGCAGATGAGCTCGCCGCCGACACCCTTTTCACGCGCCTGGCGGTCGGTCATGACTCCGCGGCTCGTGGTGAGGATGGCGACGCCCAGTCCGTTGAGGGTCTGGGGGATTTTCTTGGTGTTGACGTACTTGCGATAGCCGGGCTTCGACACGCGCTCGATACCGGTGACCGCGGCCACCTTGTTCGAGTCGTATTTCAGCGTGATGCGGATGGCGTCGTGGCCGCGCTCGTCCTTGACCATGCGATGGCCGCGGATGAAGCCCTCCTCACGGAGGAGCTCGCAGAGGCGAGCCTTCAGCTTGGACGCAGGGACGTCGATCGTCTCCTTGCGGCCCATGAAGCCGTTGCGGATACGGGTCAGAAAGTCGGCGATGGGATCGGTGAGCATGTTCTTTCCTTTCCCTTACCAGGAAGCTTTGACGACGCCCGGGATCTGACCCTGGAGCGCGAGGTTTCGGAAACAGATGCGGCACATCGCGAACTTCCGAAGGAACGCGCGCGGACGGCCGCAAAGGCCGCAGCGGTTGTACTTCCGCGTCGAGAACTTCGGGGTCCGTTTCGCCTGCGCAATCTTGCTGAGCTTTGCCATTCATTCCTCTACTTGACGCCGCCGTCTGAGATGACGCGGCGCTGGTGGGCCGGTTGGTGTGGGCCTCTTTGCCCAACCCCTAGCCCGATTTTGCTGCGGTGCTCGAATCTGTCAGTTACGGAAAGGCATTCCGAGGGACTTGAGGAGCGCCTTGCCTTCGGCGTCCGACTTCGCGGTGGTGCAGATGACGATGTTCATCCCCATCACGCGCTCCATCTTGTCGTAGTCGATCTCCGGGAAAATGATCTGCTCGGTGATGCCTAGCGCGTAGTTGCCGCGGCCGTCGAACGCCTTGCCGGAAACGCCCTTGAAGTCGCGGACGCGCGGGAGGGCGATGTTCACGAGCTTCGAGACGAAGTGCCACATGCGCTCGCCGCGGAGGGTGACCATCACGCCGATCGGCATGTTCTCGCGAAGCTTGTAGGTCGCGATCGACTTGCGTGCGCGCGTGATGACCGGCTTCTGACCGGTGATCGTCGTGAGCTCCGCGAGAGCCGAGTCCAGCACCTTGGGGTTCTGGACGGCTTCCTTCGTCGTCACGTTGACGACGACCTTCTTGAGAGTCGGCACCTGCATCGGGTTCGTGAACCCGAGCTCCTTCATCAGGGCCGGCGCGATCTCTTTCTTGTAGCGTTCCTGCAGTTTCATTTTCGTCTCGTTCTTTTCAGGAGCGGGTTTTTCGACCCGGCACCGGAGATCTCGCAGCAGATACCTGCGCTCCGCGGTGACTGTGTTTCAAATCAGTTGGTGAGGGCTTCTCCGGACTTCGCAACGCGGAGGCGCTTGCCATCGACGACCTTCGAGCGGACGCGCGTGGGCTTGTCCGTCTTGGGATCGATCGGCATCACGTTCGACACGTGGAGACCGGCTTCCTTCTCCACGATGCCGCCGGTGCGATTGCCCTGGCCGGGCTTCGTGTGCTTCTTCACGATGTTGAGCTTCTCGACGATCACGCGATAGGGCTTGCCCTGCTCGTCATTGATGACGCGCATGACCTTGCCCTGCTTCCCCTTCTCGCGGCCGGCGATGACCATCACGGTGTCGCCCTTACGTACGTGGTTCACAGGACCTCCGGAGCGAGCGAGATGATCTTCAGGAACTTGCGTGCGCGCAGCTCGCGCGCGACGGGCCCGAAGATGCGGGTGCCGATCGGCTCCATCTTGGCGTCGATGAGGACGCCCGAGTTGGTGTCGAACTTGATGTAGGAACCGTCGGGACGGCCGACCTCGCGCTTGGTGCGGACGATGACGGCTTTCGCGACGTCACCCTTCTTCACCTTGGCGCCCGGGATGGCTTCTTTGACGGCCACGACGACGACGTCGCCGAGGCTGGCGTAACGGCGCTTCGAACCGCCCAGGATCTTGATGACCTGCATGCGCTTCGCGCCGGAGTTGTCCGCCGCATCGAGAAATGTGTGGAAGGCGATCATCTGGTTTAGACCTCGACGCCCTTGGAAAGGATCTTCCCGAGCTTCCACTTCTTGTCCTTGGAGATCGGCTTGGTCTCGTAGATGAGAACCTTGTCGCCGATGCCCGCCTCTTCCTTCTCGTCGTGCGCCTTGAACTTCGACTTGTGCACGATGTACTTCTGATAGAGCGGGTCCTTCACCTTGCGCGAGACCGACACGACGATCGTCTTCATCATCTTGTCGCTCACGACGATGCCGACCATCGACTTACGGAGGCCGCGGTCGGACTTCTTCACTTCGGGAGTGTTCGCCATGACTTACTTCTTCTTCCCGGCGGACTTTCCCGCCTTCTTCTTGTCGGCCTTGTCGGCCTTCTTGTCGGCCTTCGCCTTCGGCGCAGGCTTCGACTCCGCTTTGGCTGCCCGCTTCGCCACTTCCTTCTTCTTCGCGGTCTTCGTCGGCGCCTTCTTGGCCGACGCCTTCGCCTGCTTCTTCTTCGCCTCGAGCTTCACGGCCTTCGACGGCTTCTTCTTCTCCGCCTTCGGGGCGCCGGCGACCGGCGTCTCGATGACTTCGAGGCCCAGCTCACGGGCGCGCAGGACCGTCTTCACGCGCGCGAGGTCGCGCTTCGTGCCGACGATCTTCGCCGTGTTCTCCAGCTGTCCCGTGCGCTTCTGCAAACGCGCCGCGAACAGGTTTTCGGTCAGTTCCTTCTCGAGGTTGACCAGCGAGTCTTTGTCCTTCTCGCGCAGCTCTTCCATCTTCATGACTTAGGTCTCCGACCCGTGGCGAGAGATGAACTTCGTCCGGATGGGCAGCTTGTGCGACGCCAGGCGGAACGCCTCGCGGGCGATCGCCTCCGTCACGCCTTCCATCTCGAACAGGATGCGAGCGGGCTTGATGTTCACGACCCAGAGCTCGACCGCGCCCTTGCCGTGACCCATGCGGGTCTCGGCCGGCTTCTTCACGAGGCCCTTGTCCGGGAACACACGCATCCACACCTTGCCGCCACGCTTGATGTAGCGGGTCATGGCGACGCGGCAGGCTTCAAGCTGGCGGGCGGACACGCGGCCGCGCGAGATGGCCTGGAGGCCGTACTCGCCGAACGCGATGAACTGGCCACGAGTGGCCATGCCGGGATTCCGGCCCTTGTTCTGCTTACGCCATTTTGTTCTTGCGGGAGCTAGCATGGTGAACTCTCAGTCGGTCGTGCTTCGGATTCGTTTAGCGACGGTCGCGGTCGGGCCGGTCGCCGCCGCGGGGACGATCGTCACGCTCTTCGCGCTCGCCGGGCTTCTTCGTGCGCTCTTCCTGGAGCTGACCGGCGAGGATCTCGCCCTTCATGATCCAGACCTTCACGCCGAGGGTGCCGTAGGTGGTCTTGGCTTCCGCCAGTCCGTAGTCGATGTCCGCGCGAAGCGTGTGCAGCGGCACGCGGCCTTCGCGGTACCACTCCGCACGCGACATCTCGGCTCCGCCGAGACGGCCTGCGCAGTGGATCTTGACGCCCTTCGCGCCGAACTTCAGCGCGGCCTGGACGGCCTTCTTCATGGCGCGACGGAACGCGACGCGACGCTCGAGCTGCGCGGCGACGTTCTCCGCGACCAGCTGCGCGTCCATCTCGGGCTTGCGGACTTCCTGGATGTTCAGGAAGAGCTCGCTGTCCGGAACCATCTTCTGGAGCTCGGCCTTGAGGGTCTCGATGCCCGAGCCCTTCTTGCCGATGATGATGCCGGGACGCGCGGTGAAGATGTTGATGCGCAGGTTCTTGGACCAGCGCTCGATCTCCACCTTGCTGACGCCCGCGTGATAGAGCTTCTTCTTCACGTGGCGCTTCAGCGCGATGTCCTCATGGAGGAAGCGCTTGTACTTGTCGCGTTCGGCGTACCACCGGCTCGACCACGTGCGGACGACGCCGAGACGGAAACCGTAGGGATGAGTCTTCTGGCCCATTAGGACTTTTCCTTCTTCTTTGCGTCGGCCTTCGGGGCCTTGTCGGTCTTGGTCTTCTTGGCGGCGCCCTTGGGCGCGGCTGCCTTCACGGACTTCTTCTTCTCACGCTCGTCGAGGATGACGATCACCTCGGACGTGCGCTTGAGGATGCGATCCGCGCGGCCGCGCATGCGGGGGAGGAAGCGCTTGAGGCTCGGACCCTGATCGACGGTGATGAACTTCACGTAGAGGGAGTCCACATCCAGGCTGTAGTTCTCCTTCGCGTTCGCCAAGGCCGAATTCAGCAGCTTGGTGAGCTCGCGGGAGATGCTCAGCTTGTTGTTGCTCGCGAGGATGCCCTGCGCGATGCCGACTTCCTTGCCACGGATCATGTTCACGACCGTCCGCAGCTTGCGGGGCGCGATTCGCAGAGATTTGATGCTGGCTTTGACTTCCATCGTCGTTCCTTACTTCTTTCCGCCGGCGCCGCCGGGAGCGGCGGGCTTCGCACCAGCCGGTGCTCCGGCCGTGATCTTCTTGTCGCCCATCGAGTGGCCCTTGAACGTGCGCGTAGGCGCGAACTCACCGAGCTTGTGCCCGACCATGGGCTCCGTCACGAACACGGGAGAGAACAGCTTCCCGTTGTGGACGGCGAACGTGTGGCCGACGAAATCCGGGAGGATCGTCGAGCGACGCGACCAGGTCTTGATGACGGCCTTCTTGCCGGTCTTGGTGATCCGCTCCACCTTCTCGATGAGGTGGTAGTCGACGAAAGGTCCCTTTTTTACAGAGCGCGCCATCTTTTACTTTCTCCGGTGGACGATGAACTTGTTCGTGCGCTTGTTCTTACGAGTCTTGTAACCCTTGGTCGGAATGCCCCACGGCGAGACCGGGTGCGGATTGCCCTGACCGGACTTGCCTTCGCCACCGCCGTGCGGGTGATCGACGGGATTCATGACGACGCCGCGCACCGTGGGACGAATGCCCATGTGCCGCGAGCGACCGGCCTTGCCGGTGACGATGTTCTCGTGCTCCGCGTTGCCGACTTCGCCGACCGTCGCCCAACAAGCGAGACGGATCTTGCGAGTCTCGTTCGAGGGAAGGCGAACGAGCGCGTAGCCCTCTTCCTTCGCCATGAGCTGCGCCGCGTTGCCGGCGGAGCGGGCGATCTGCCCACCCTTGCCTTCGCGGAGCTCGACGTTGTGGATCATCGTGCCGAGCGGAATCTCCGACAGCTGCATCGAGTTTCCGGCGCGGACGTCGACGCCCGTTCCCGCGATCACCACGTCGCCGACCTTCGTGTCGCGCGGTGCGAGGATGTACCGCTTCTCGCCGTCCTTGTACTGGAGAAGCGCGATGCGGCAGGTGCGGTTCGGGTCGTACTCGATCGTCGTGACCGTCGCGGGGATCCCGCGCTTGTCGCGCTTGAAATCGATCACGCGGTAGTGGCGACGCTCGCCGCCGCCCTGGTGGCGAACGGTGATGCGGCCATACACGTTGCGACCGGACTTCTGCTTGATCGGACGGAGAAGAGACTTCTCCGGCACGTCGGTCGTGATCTCCGAGAACGTGTAGCCCGTCTTGAAGCGCTGGCCGGGGGTGATCGGCCTATATGTGCGAACTGGCATCTCAGACTCCCTCGAAGAGGGCGATCTTCTCGCCCTCCTTCAGCGTGACGTAGGCCTTCTTGTGATTCCGCTTCTGACCGTTCTGCAGGCCGCGGCGAACGAACTTGCCGCGCGTGTTCACGGTGCGGACAGCGGTGACCTTGACGCCGAAGAGCTTCTCGACGGCCATCTTGATCTCGAGCTTGTTGGCGGTGCGCAGGACTTCGAAGAGGTACACGTTGAACTTCTCGTTCAGCGCGGTGCCCTTCTCCGAGTTCAGCGGGCGGCGGATGATCATTTGCGCGTTCATGCGTCGACTCGCTTGGAGATCGCCTCGATGGCGCTCTTCATGATGAGGAGATTGGTGAAGCGGAGAACGTCGCGAACGTTGAGACCCTCGACAGGAAGGACCTTCACCTTGTCGATGTTCCGGAAGGACTTCTCCAGGTTCGCGTCGCGTCCGGCGATGATGACGAGCGTCGACTTGAGGAGGCCGAGCGAGCCGAGTACCTTGGCGACGGCCTTCGTGTTCGGCTTCGTGACCTCGAGCTTGTCGAGGACGACGAGCTTCCCTTCCTTCTGACGGAGCGAGAGCGCGGAGATGAGCGCGCCCTTCGCGACCTTCTTCGGGACGTCGTAGCCGTAGTCGCGCGGGAGCGGTCCCCACACGTTGCCGCCGTGGCGCCACTGGGGCTCACGCGTCGAGCCGTGACGGGCCTGGCCGGTGTGCTTCTGCTTGTAGGGCTTCTTGCCGCCGCCGGAGACGTCGCCGCGCTTCTTGGTGGAGTGCGTGCCGGCGCGAGTCGACGCCTGCTGCTGGCGCACGACTTCCCAGAGGAGCTGCTTCTTCACGGTCGCGCCGAAGATGGCGGCCGGGAGATCGGTCTTGCCGACGGACTTCTTGCCGGTGTCGAGGATCTCGACGGAAAGATTGACTGGAGGTTTGGTCGCCATGTCCTTACGCCTTCTTCGACTGCTTCATGGGGTTGGAGGACTTGGCTTCGACGTGGTCCTTGCGGGTCTTCGCACCGCCGGGGCCGCGGAAGGTCGTCGGCTGCACCATGACGTAACCGCGCTTCGCGCCGGGCACGGGGCCCTTCACCAGGATCAGGCCGTTCTCGGTGTCGACCGAGACGATCTCGATGTTGCGGCTGGTCCGCATCACGTCGCCCATGTGTCCGCCCATGCGCTTGCCGGGGAACACGCGGGAGGGCTCGGCGGACGTGCCGATCGAGCCGGGAGCGCGGTGGCACATCGAGCCGTGGGTCTCGGGGCCACCAGCGAAGCCCCAGCGGCGGACGACGCCCTGGAAGCCCTTGCCCTTGGTGAGACCGGAGAGGTCGACGCGCTCGCCTGCCTTGAACAGCGCGGAGGTGAGCTCCTGGCCGACGGTGAATTCGTCGACCTTCGCGGGACGGAACTCCTTCACGTACTCGAACGCGGACGTGCCGGCCTTCGCGAAGTGGCCAGCGAGAGGCGCGCCGGGCCAGTTGTTGCGGCGACGGGTGCCGTCGTTGTTCCGCTTGCCGCGGACCTTCTTGTCGGAGAACCCGACCTGGATGGCGTCGTAGCCTTCCTTGGCCTTGGTCTTCTTCTGGACGACGACGCAGGGACCGGCCTCGATGATGGTCACCGACACGGAATCTCCGTGCTGGTTGAACACCCGCGTCATGCCGATTTTACGTCCGAGAATGTATGCCACGTATCCTCCGAGAGGATTCGCCCCACGTGCTGGCGGGGAATCATCGGTGCAGAGCCATCACGGCTCGTGAGTGCGAGCTACGGAATTATTAGGTGGTCACCGGCTTGATCGCGACGTCGACACCAGCCGAAAGATCCAGCTTCATGAGCGCGTCGAGCGTGTTCTGGTTCGGCTCGAGGATGTCCATCAGACGCTTGTGCGTCCGGACCTCGAACTGCTCGCGCGACTTCTTGTCGATGTGCGGAGACCGGAGAACGGTGTAGCGGCTGATCTTCGTCGGCAGAGGAATCGGGCCGGCGACTTTCGCGTTCGTGCGCTCGGCCGTGTCCGCAATTTCCTTCGCGGCCTGGTCGAGGAGCTTGTGATCGTACGCCTTCAGGCGGATCCGGATCTTCTGAGTGGCCATGTTCTTTAAGACTCTTTCCTGCCGGTCATCCCTGTAGGACAGTCCGGAAGATTCCGGAAGTCTCCTATAGGAAAGGGCGCATTCTGCCGAAGCCCCCGCGTATTGCAAGCCTTTTTCGTTTGGGGCTTCCGGATGGCCCTAGGAGACGATTTCGGCGACGAAACCGGACCCAACCGTCCGCCCGCCTTCGCGAATCGCGAACCGCAGGCCCTTTTCCATCGCCACGGGGGCGACGAGCTCGACGTCGACGGCCACGTTGTCGCCCGGAACCACCATTTCCCGTCCGACCGGGAGCGAGATGGTACCGGTCACGTCGGTCGTTCGAAAGTAAAACTGTGGCCGATAGCCCTTGAAGAAGGGGGAGTGCCGCCCGCCCTCTTCCATCTTCAACACATAGATTTGCGCCGTGAACTTCGTGTGCGGCGTCGTCGAGCCCGGCGCCGCGAGTACCTGTCCACGCTCGATGTCGCGTTTCTCGATTCCGCGGAGGAGCACGCCCGCGTTGTCGCCGGCACGAATTTCGTCGAGCGCTTTCTGGAACATCTCGAGGCCCGTCGCGACCGTTCGACGCGTCTCGGCGAAACCGACGATCTCCACCTCGTCGCCGACTTTCGCGACGCCACGTTCGACGCGTCCGGTCACCACCGTTCCGCGACCGGAAATCGTGAAGACGTCTTCGATCGGCAGGAGGAATGGTTTGTCGATCTGACGCTCCGGCGTCGGGATGTAGGCGTCGATCGCTTCCAGCAGCTTGAGGATCGACGGCTCACCCATCGCGCTCTTGTCGCCCTCGAGCGCACGCAGCGCGGACCCGCGAATCACGGGCGTCTTGTCGCCGGGGAAGTCGTATCTCGTGAGGAGATCGCGAATCTCGAGCTCGACGAGCTCGAGCAGCTCGTCGTCGTCGACCTGATCGCACTTGTTGAGGAAGACGACGATGAAGGGAACGCCGACCTGGCGGGCAAGGAGGATGTGCTCGCGCGTCTGCGGCATCGGCCCGTCTGCGGCGGACACCACGAGAATGGCGCCGTCCATCTGCGCGGCGCCCGTGATCATGTTCTTGATGTAGTCGGCGTGACCGGGACAATCGACGTGCGCGTAGTGGCGCTTCGTCGTCTCGTATTCCGCGTGGTGCGCGTTGATCGTGACGCCTCGCGCCTTCTCCTCGGGGGCGCTGTCGATGTCGCCGTAGGCACGTGCCTGCGCAAGGCCGGACTTCGCGAGCACCGTCGTGATCGCCGCGGTGAGCGTGGTCTTCCCGTGATCCACGTGGCCGATCGTCCCGATGTTCACGTGCGGCTTGTTGCGATTGAATTTCTCTTTGGCCATCCCGAGCCCACTGTACGCGATCAAAGAAAACGGGCGACCCGAAGGTCGCCCGTTCTCGTCCAACGTGCTGGAGATCTTACGACGTGATCTCGGAAACGACGCCGGAACCGACCGTCTTGCCGCCCTCGCGGATGGCGAAGCGCAGGCCGGGATCCATAGCGACAGGCGTGATGAGCTCGACTTCGATCTTCACGTTGTCACCGGGCATGACCATCTCGACGCCCGTCGGGAGCTTGAGCGTTCCGGTCACGTCGGTCGTGCGGAAGTAGAACTGCGGACGGTAGCCGTTGAAGAACGGCGTGTGGCGGCCGCCTTCTTCCTTGTTCAACACGTAGATCTGCGCGTTGAACTTGGTGTGCGGCTTGATCGAGCCGGGCTTCGCGAGAACCTGTCCGCGCTCGATGTCCTTCTTTTCGATGCCGCGGAGGAGGACGCCGGCGTTGTCGCCCGCGCGAACCTCGTCGAGCAGCTTGCGGAACATCTCGAGGCCGGTGGCCACGGTCTTGCGCGTCTCGGTGAAGCCGACGATCTCGACTTCGTCACCGACCTTGGCAACGCCCTGCTCCACGCGGCCGGTCACGACGGTTCCGCGGCCGGTGATGGTGAAGACGTCTTCGACGGGCATCAGGAACGGCTTGTCGATCGGACGGTCAGGCGTCGGGATATAGGTGTCGATGGTGTCCATCAGCTTCATGATGGACGCCTCGCCAAGCTCGCCCTTGTCGCCTTCGAGGCCCTTGAGCGCCGAACCCTTGATGATGGGGGTCTTGTCGCCGGGGAACTCGTACTTGTTGAGGAGGTCGCGAACCTCGACTTCGACGAGCTCGATGAGCTCCGCGTCGTCGACCATGTCGCACTTGTTGAGGAACACCACGATGTGCGGAACGCCGACCTGGCGAGCGAGCAGGATGTGCTCACGCGTCTGGGGCATCGGACCGTCGGCCGCGGAGACCACGAGAATGGCGCCGTCCATCTGCGCGGCTCCCGTGATCATGTTCTTGATGTAGTCGGCGTGACCGGGGCAGTCGACATGCGCGTAGTGACGCGCCTTGGTCTCGTATTCGGCGTGGTGCGCGTTGATCGTTACGCCGCGGGCCTTCTCTTCGGGGGCGTTGTCGATGTCCGCATAGCCTCGGGCCTGCGCGAGCCCCAGCTTCGAGAGCACCGTGGTGATCGCGGCGGTCAGCGTGGTCTTTCCGTGATCGACGTGACCGATCGTTCCGATGTTCACGTGGGGCTTCGTGCGGTTGAACTTTTCCTTGGCCATTTCTTTATTGTCCTTTGGTACGGTGAGCGTTTCTTTTTAGGCGCCCATCGTCCGTCTGATGATCTCTTGCGCGATCGGTGTTGGCACCGGTGCGTACTGCGAAAACTCCATGGTGTAGCTTGCACGACCCTGGGTCTTGCTGCGGAGGTCGGTTGAATACCCGAACATCAGCGCCAAGGGAACTGTTCCGTTGATGAATTGCGTACCGACCCGGTTCTCCATGGACTGGATCTTTCCGCGCCGGCTGTTCAAATCGCCGATGACCTCGCCCATGTACTGCTCGGGCGTGACCACCTGGACACTCATCACCGGCTCCAGGAGCACCGGTCCGGCCATCTTGCAGCAGTCCTTGAAGCCGACGGAGGCCGCGATTTTGAAGGCCATTTCGCTCGAATCGACGTCGTGGAACGACCCGTCAATGAGCTCCACCTTCACGTCGACGACCTGGTAGCCGGCCTGGATTCCGGAGTCGAGCGCCTCCTCGACCCCCTTTTCGATCGACGGGATGAACTCCGCCGGGATCTTGCCGCCTTTGATCTCGTTCACGAACTCGAAGCCGCCGCCCTGCGGAAGCGGGCTCACGCGCAGGACCACGTGGCCGTATTGACCCTTGCCGCCGGCCTGTTTGATGTACTTCCCCTCGCCTTCGGTCGTCTTCGTGATGCCTTCGCGATACGCGACCTGCGGCTTGCCGACGTTCGCGTCGACGCCGAACTCGCGCTTGATGCGTGTGACGAGCACGTCGAGGTGCAGCTCGCCCATTCCCGAGATGATCGTCTGGCCCGTCTCGCTGTCGGTCTCGACGGCGAACGACGGATCTTCCATCGCGAGCTTCTGTAGAGCGACGGCGAGTTTCTCGACGTCGCCGGTCCCCTTCGGCTCGATCGCGATGTCGATCACGCGATGCGGAATGCGAATCGTCTCGAGGATGATCGGGTTCTTGTCGTCGGAGAGGGAATCGCCGGTGCGCGTCTCGCGCAGACCGACCGCCGCGACGATGTCGCCGGCGAAAGCGTTCGGGATGTCCTCGCGTTTGTTCGCGTGCATGCGCACCAGGCGGCCGAGCCGCTCGCGCTTGCTGCGCGTCGCGTTCCACACCATGCCGCCGGACTCGACGGTGCCGGAGTACACGCGGAGGAACGTGAGGTTCCCGTGCGGGTCCGTCATCAGTTTGAAGCAGAGCGCGGAGAACGGCGCGTCGGGATCGCACTCGCGCGAGATCTCGTCGCCGATTTCGCCGGCGGCTTTGCCCGGCTTGTGTCCCTTGATCGGCGGAACGTCGAGCGGGCTCGGCAGGTAGTCGATGACGGCATCGAGGAGCGGCTGCACGCCCTTGTTCTTGAACGCGGTGCCGAGGATGACGGGAAAGATCTTCGAGCCCATCACCGCTTTGCGGATGACGCCCTTCAGCTCGTCGACGGAGAGCGTCTGGCCCTCAAGATAACGCGTCATGACCGCTTCGTCCTCTTCGACGACGGCCTCGATCATCTTCTCGCGCCACTCTTTCGCTGACGCCTCGAGCTCCGCGGGAATCTCGAGCGTGTCGTACTTCATGCCGGCGGCTTCTTCGTCCCACACGAGGAGCTTCATCGTGACGAGGTCGATGATGCCCTTGAACTCCTCGCCCTCGCCGTAGGGGATCTGCAGCGGCACCGGCTTCGCCTTGAGCTTCTCGACGATCTGATTCACCACGTCGAAGAAGTTCGAGCCGACGCGATCGATCTTGTTGACGAAGCAGAGGCGCGGCACGTGATGACGATCGGCCTGGCGCCACACCGTCTCGCTCTGCGGTTCGACACCTTCGACGGCGGTGAACACGACGACCGCGCCGTCGAGCACGCGGAGACTCCGCTCGACCTCGATCGTGAAATCGACGTGGCCCGGCGTGTCGATGATCTGGATGCGGTGGTCCTTCCAGAAACACGTCGTCGCGGCCGCGGTGATCGTGATCCCGCGCTCGCGCTCCTGGTCCATCCAGTCCATCGTCGCGGTGCCTTCGTGCACCTCGCCGATCTTGTACGCGCGACCGGTGTAGTACAGGATCCGCTCGGTCGTCGTGGTTTTGCCCGCGTCGATGTGCGCGATGATCCCGATGTTCCGGGTCTTCTGCAGTGTGAGCGGCTTCGCCAAAGCCGCGAACCTGTAGACGATTCTCCCCGACCGGTCAAGCCGCCGGCGTCACCGCACGCAGGCTGCGTCGCTCCACCCGTGCCAGCTGCCGAGGGGCGCCGTCGCGAGATCGAAGGCGACGGTGGACGACGTCACCGTGGTCGCGGTCGGCGTCGTGAACGTGCCGTACCACCGCGGCTCGCCGGCGGTGAGGCCGCCGCTCTCGTCGAGGTCCGCGAGGACGTCGATGGCGTACTTCCAGCCCGGGCTCAGCACGTGCTCGTCGAACGCGACCGCGAAATCGCCGGCGCTGCCGACGAGCGCCGCGGCGCAGAGCGTGAGCGGCACTTGCCCGAAGGAATCCGTCAATCCCACGGACACGAAGACCGTCTCGCCCGCGTAGCTCGAGCCGTTCGCGCCGAGGACCCGGACGCCCTGCGACGGATTTGCGGGCGGCGTGGGCGTCGGGAAGTAGCCGCCGCCACCGCCGCCGTAGCCGTCGTCTTCCGGGCAGTCGTCCTGGTCCGGGTCCATGTCGCAGCTCGCGCCGTCGTCGCACGCACCGAGGAGGAGAGCCGCCACCACCGTCACCACCGTCGAGATCGTTCGTTTCATGCCGGTCAGTGCCCGGCTCCAGGCAGGACCTTCGGTTGTATCGGCCGTCACACCCGGTTAGAACCGGCTCCATGGATGAGCAGGATCTCCTTGCGCTGAGGTTTCCCTCTCGAGTCCCCGTTCGCTTCGAGGTGCTGGAGCAGAACGGCAAACACGTGCCCGGCGGACCGTGGCAGGCGCAGGGCGTCGACGTCAGCCGCACCGGCGTGCGCATCGAATCGGGCGCGCTTCCCGCGCCACTGCTCAAGCGGCTCGGCGACTACGAGGCGGAGCTCCGCATGGAGGTCTCGTTCGACGTGTCGGGGCTGGACCTGCCCGTCGTCGGCGTGTGCCGCTGGCTGAAAAATTTCGGCGACGGCCGCTACATCCTCGGCGTCGAATACCTCGATCTCGACAAGAGCCGCGGCGGCGCGATCGCCAACCACTTCGAGAAACAGTACATCCGCCCGAAGGTTCGCCAGATGTGGCTCGGCATCGGCGGACTGTTTGCGGTGTTCGCGGTCGCGCTGATCATCGGCGCCTGGCAGCGGCAGAGCGCGGCAATGGCGGCTGCGGAAGAAGAGCTGCAAGCGGCGATCGAATCGAAGGAGTCGCTCACGATCCTGATCTCCGAGCTCGAGAACCGGCTGTCGCCGACGACGGCGTCGCCCGAGCTCGCGAAGGAGATCATCGGGCTCCGCAAGGAGCTGCAGACGGTCCGCGAAGACGTGGGAAAGAAGTCGGTGCGCCTCGCTCGGTTCTCGAGCCTGAACGGCGCGACGGGAAGCCCCGCGACGATGCGTCTTCAGCGCGGCGACGAGTTCTTCTCGGCGGGCAACATGGCGGCGGCGCTCATCGAGTACGAGCGCGCGTCCGAGATCGACCCGCGGCTCGCCGAGCCGTATCTGAAGATGGGCATCGTGCACGAGTTCCAGGAGCGTCCGCTCAAGGCGATGAACGCCTACGGTCGCTACCTCGACCTGCGGCAAGACGCGGCCGACTGGTACGAGGTGAGCGCACGAGTCGGGTATCTCTACTCGCAGGTGAGCTCGCAGGTCGGCGTCGCGACGCCGACGCCGAGCTCGAGCGCGACGCCCGCGAAGGCCGCGGCTTCGGCGACGCCCGCGAAGACGGCGGCGCCGGTTTCGTCCGCAACGCCCGCGCCCGCGGCGACCGAGGCCGCGCCTCCGACCTGATGCGCTCCGTGGCCGACCTCGGCGCACTGCGAGACGCCATCCTCACCGCACGCTCCGGCGACGGCGGCGAGCGGCTGATGTCGGACATCGCCGGGATCCTGTCGGCGGCCGGCGTCCCTCTGTGGCGCGCGAGCACGGCGACGCACGTCATTCATCCGGAGCTCCTCGGGCACCAGCTCTACTGGGTGCGTGGGGTGGGCGCCACCTCGCGACCTCGCGATCCCGGGATCCTCGGCACCGCGACCTGGGTCGGGACGCCGGTCGAGAAAGTGGTGACGCTCGGCCACGACGAGATCCGCCAGCGTCTGGAGATCCCTCCGCAGAGCATGCCGTATCGGGTGCTCGACGAGCTGCGCGAGCAAGGGGCGACCGATTACTTCATCCTGGGGCTCGACGTGTCGGAAGCGCTCGCGGCGGGGAGCGAGAACCCGTTCTACCGGCGAACGTGGATCTCGTTCGCCACCGATGCCGCCGGTGGATTCCGCGACGAGCACCTCGATATCCTCCGAAGCTTGAGAGTCGCGCTCGCCGCACGCCTGTCGCTGGAGGCGAGCCGCTCCTCCGGGCTCGCGATCATGAACGCCTACCTCGGAGCGAACGCGGCGCGGCGAATCCTCTCAGGAGGCTGGCGTCGCGGCACCGGCGAGCCCCTCCGCGCGGTGGTGTGGTTCTGCGACATGCGCGGCTTCACGACGTTCAGCGACGCGCGGCCGGCGCGCGAGGTGGTCGAGACGCTCGACGCGTATTTCGACGCCGTCGCGTCCCCCGTCGACAAGCACGGCGGCGAAGTCCTCAAGTTCATCGGCGATGCGGTGCTGGGCGTGTTCCCGATCGCGTCCGATCCCGCACCCGCGTGCCTCGCCGCGATGAGTGCGGCACGAGACGCCTGCGCGAACCTCGCGGCACTCAACACGAAGCGCGCGAGCGCGAAGCTCCCGCCACTTGGCGCGGGGATCGCGATGCACACCGGCGAAGTGATGTACGGAAACATCGGCGCGCAGAACCGGCTCGACTTCACGGTGATCGGCGCTCCCGTGAACGAGGTGTGCCGCGTGGAGCCGCTCACGCGCACGCTCGGCGTCGACGTGCTGCTCACCGCCGCGTTCGTGCGCGAAGCGGGCCTGCTCGGTGCACCCTCGTTCGGAATGCACGCGCTCAAAGGTGTGGGCAGCGAGCTCGAAGTCTTCGGACTGCCGCCGGCCTGAAAACAAAAACGGCGCGTTCCCTCTCGGGACGCGCCGTTCGGCGAACAAAGCGCAGTATCAAGCGGGACTACCAGCGGTAGTGCGCGAAGGCCTTGTTGGCCTCGGCCATACGGTGGACGTCTTCCTTCTTCTTCACCGCGTTGCCGCGGTTGTTGGCGGCGTCGAGGAGCTCGTTGCCGAGCTTCTCGATCATCGTCTTCTCGCCACGCTCACGCGCGTAGAGGACGAGCCAGCGCATGCCGAGAGCGACGCGGCGCTCGGGGCGGACTTCGACGGGCACCTGGTAGGTCGAGCCGCCGACGCGGCGGGCCTTGACCTCGACGAGGGGCTTCACGTTCTCGAGCGCCGTCGCGAAGACCTTGAGCGGCTCGGTCTGCTTCAGCTTCTTCTCGAGGAGGTCGCACGCGCCGTAGAAAATCTTCTCGGCGGTGGCCTTCTTGCCGTCACGCATGACGACATTGATGAACTTGGTGACCATCCGATCGTTGAACTTCGGATCGGGGATGATTTCACGCTTGGTTACTTCGCGACGACGAGGCATTGGTCGATATCTCCGGTAACTTTAGGACGGCTTCTTGGCGCCGTACTTCGAACGGCTCTGCTTGCGATCGGCAACGCCGGTCGAGTCCAGAGTGCCGCGGATGATGTGGTAGCGGACGCCGGGGAGGTCCTTGACGCGGCCTCCGCGAATCATGACGACCGAGTGCTCCTGGAGGTTGTGGCCGACGCCCGGGATGTAGGACGTGACTTCAATCCCGTTGGTCAGACGAACGCGGGCGACCTTGCGAAGCGCCGAGTTCGGCTTCTTCGGGGTCGTCGTATACACGCGCACGCACACGCCACGCTTCTGCGGGCAGTTCTTCAGCGCGGGCGACTTCGTCTTGCGGTGCTTCTTTTCGCGTCCGGAGGCGACGAGCTGCGAGATCGTGGGCACGTTCCTGCAATCCTTCGTTCTGAGTAGTGGTGCTCAGTCTCGAAAACTGCTGGTTTATCAGCCAGTTATCCTGAGACTTGGGCAGCGAGACCGCGGAACATTACCAGAATCCCCTTAGGCGTCAACAACTTTCAGGGGCGAAGACACGCCAGCAGGCTCACGCCGAACGGGAGCGGGACGCGGCCGACCACGTGCCGCTCGGAAGCGAAAACCGCCGCGAGCAGGTCGTTCACGAGGCCCGGCCGGTTCTCGTCGAAGTCGCTCTGGGGATCGCCACCGCCGATCACGCGGCGCGTCCAGCGCATCGCGGCGATCGGCGGAAAGAGGATCGTGTTGAACGGCGCGAGCCGCGGGCGCGCGAGCGAGGCGCGCGCGAACGCGCCGGCAAGCGAGCGGCGTGTGTAGCGGCGCTTGTGTCCGGTGACGACGTCCTGCTGTCCCCAGAGTGACGGGCCGGCGGGAACGGTCACCAGCAAGAGGCCGCCGGGCTTCACGAGACGCGCGGCGGCGGCGAGCGCGCCCGCGTCGTCGTCGAGATGCTCGATGACGTCGAGACAAAGGACCGCGTCGAACGCGTGCTCGCGGAGCGCGGGCCGCTCGGCGGCGGCGAACGCGAACGCCGTGTGCGCGGGTGCGCGGGGGCTCTCGCTGCGAAGCGCGCCGGTGGGATCGGCGTCGACGCCGACGACGAGTCCGCCCTCCCCCGCGTGCGGCACGATCCACGAGAGTCCCGAGGGCGGACCGGAGCCCAGACTCGCGACGAGACGCGGCGCCGTCGCGGGGCCGAGCTCGCGCGCGAGCACGGTCGAGAGGATCCGTGCGCGCGCACGGAACCACCAGTGCCACGCGGTCAGGTCGCCGTAACGTGCCGCGAAGTCCCGCTCGACCTTCATCCGCGGGGAGGCACGCGGCGTCGCGATTCGGCGGGCACGACGTTGTCCGCGAAGCCGACGCGGCGGCGGACGATGTAGGCGGGACGCGCGCGGACCTCGTCATACACGCGCGAGAGGTACTCGCCGATCACGCCGAGTACGAGGAGCTGCACGCCGCCGAGGAAGAGCACGATCGCGACCGTGCTCGCCCAGCCCTGCGGCGAGTCGATGCCGAGGATCTTGGTGCCGATCGCCCACACGGCAAGGAGGAAGCCGGTCGCGGCGGCGGCGAAGCCGAGCCACGCGCTCGCGCGCAGCGGGAACGCGGAGAAGCCGACGTAGCCGGAGATCGCGAGTCGCACGAGTCCCATGAGCGAATATTTCGACGCGCCGGCCGCGCGCGCGTCGAAATAT